>Ga0209059_1001045_pt1 | contig 12761 bp, 10 predicted proteins | sample GraSoiAngelo_151_FD_186165 | JGI IMG/M metagenome (GOLD analysis project Ga0209059, IMG submission 186165) | Grasslands soil microbial communities from the Angelo Coastal Reserve, California, USA - 14_1009_12_20cm (SPAdes) (version 2) | ecosystem: Environmental > Terrestrial > Soil > Grasslands ...
TCGATCGCCATCAGCACCGCTCCGCCCCATTCCCCGCCGATCCCGAGCCCCTGGAGCAGCCGCATCGCCACGAGGAGGATCGGCGCCCAGATCCCGATGCTCGCGTAGGTGGGGAGCAGCCCGATCGCCGTCGTAGCCAGCCCCATGATCAGGAGGGTCAGGTACAGCATCGTCTTGCGGCCCAGCTTGTCGCCGTAATGGCCGAACACGATGCCGCCGATGGGCCGCGCCACGAAGCCCACCGCGTACGTCGCGAACGCCGCCATGGTGCCGGCCAGCGGCGCGAACGTGGGAAAAAAGAGCTTGTTGAAGACGAGCGCGGCGGCGGTGCCGTAGAGAAAAAAGTCGTACCACTCGATCGACGTGCCGATGAGGCTGGCGGCGGCGACCTTGACGATTTCCGAACGGCTTTCCAGGTCGCGGGGGGCGACAGGGGCGGCCATGATGCCTCCATCACTAGCGGGAGAGGGGGGACGCGTGTGCCGAAAATCATGGCGCCGGAGTGGCGGGATGGCAACCGAACCCCAACCCCTTGCGGCTTCGATGGTTTATCGCATACTGATTATGCGGAAGGGCCCTGGAGCGTCTTCACTCAGGGGAAGACGAGGTGGAGTCTCTGAGTCATCGCTGTAGCCGCTAGCCTTCGAGCCCGGGTTGGCCGGCCGCAAGAAGAAACCCGATCGCTCGCAGACCACGGCCCGACGCACCACTGAGCCGCGCGCGACGAGCGCGCGCCCCGCCCCTTCCGAACACCATCGCGGCCCCGCCACCGACGACGTCCCCCGCAGGCTCGCCCACCTCGCGCAGGTCGAGCGGCTGGCACACATCGGCAGCTGGGAATGGGACGTCGCACGCAACGTCGTGTCGTGGTCCGCGGAGCTGTGTCGGATGTTGGGCGTGGAGCCGCACCTGCCGGACGCCGCGCTCGCGGGAGCGCTCGAGCTGGTGCATCCCGAGGATCGCGCTCGCGTACGGGAGACCGTCGAGCGGGCCTATCACGATTGCGCGTCGTACGTGTGCGAGCATCGGATCGTGCGTCGCTCGGACGGTGCTGTGCGCACAGTGCACAGCCGTGGAGAGATCGTGTGCGACGGGCAGGGACAGCCCGTCCGGATGTTCGGCACGGCGCAGGACGTCACGGAGCGCAAGCAGGTCGAAGAGACGCTGGCACGGTACGTCGCGCTCATCGTCGGGTCGGAAGACGCCATTATCACCAAGACGCTCAACGGCACGATCCTCAGCTGGAATCCGGGAGCGGAGCGGTTGTACGGGTACTCGGCCGAGGAGATCGAAGGTCATCCCATCTCGGTGCTACTTCCTCCGGACCGCTATGACGAGTGGCGAGCGATCATGAACCGCGTCGAGCGCGGCGATCACATCGAGCACCTCGAGACGGTGCGACTGCGCCGGGACGGCAGCCGCGTAGAGGTGTCGGTGAGCTTCTCGCCGGTCAAAGACGCGCAAGGCAACGTGATCGGGGCGACCTCCATCGGACGCGACATCAGCGAGCGCCGCCGGGCGGCGGAGGCGTTGGCGCTGTCCGAGGCGCAGCTGCGCGCCTTCGCCGCCCGGCTGCGCTCGGCGCGCGAGTCCGAGCGCACCCACATCGCGCGCGAGATCCACGACGAGCTGGGCCAGGCCCTGACCGCGCTCAAGATGGACTTGTTCTCCCTCAAACAGAGCGTGCCGGAGCCGCTGCGCCATCCCCTGCGCCGCAAGACGGACCAGATGGCGGGGCTGATCGACCAGATGGTGGACAAAGTGCGGACGCTCGCCACGGAGCTGCGCCCCGCCGTACTCGACAGTCTCGGACTCTCGGCCGCGATCGACTGGGCGGCGCGGCAGTTCGCGCAGCGCACCGGCATCGAGTGCACGCTCGATCTCCCGCTGCACCCGGTGCGGATCGACTCCGAGCGCTCCACCGATGTGTTCCGCATCCTCCAGGAGGCCCTCACCAACGTGGTGCGCCACGCCCGCGCGACCCGCGTCCACGTCCACCTCCGGGCCACTCCCGAAGAGCTGGTGCTGGAGGTGCACGACAACGGCCTGGGCATCAGCGAGCGCGCCATCGACGACCCGCGGGCGTTCGGCCTCCTCGGCATGCGGGAGCGCGTCCTGCCGTGGGGCGGAGAGGTCGGCGTGCGCGCCGCGCCCCAGGGCGGAACCTCGGTCACCGTGTGCATACCGCTGGGCCATGGCGGGCCCGGCTCGGCCGCGTGATCCGCGTCGTCATCGCGGACGACCACCCCGTCGTGCAGGCGGGTCTGCGGCAGATCGCGGCGGCACAGCCGGACATGCACGTAGTGGGCGAGGCCGCCGACGGCGACCGCCTGCTCACGGTGCTCGCGGGCACTCCCGCCGACGTGCTACTGCTCGACCTCACCATGCCGGGCGCCCCCTTCCCCGACCTGCTGAAACACGTCCTCGCGCGTTACCCGACGCTCCGCGTCCTGGTAATGAGCATGCATCCAGAGGACCAGTTCGCCGGACGCGCGCTGCGGGAAGGGGCGGCGGGGTACCTCACCAAGGAGCGCACGCCGCAGGACCTGGTCGAGGCGATCCGCAAGGTCGTGAGGGGCGGGACCTACGTGTCCCCGACGCTCGCCGAGCACCTGGCCGCCTCGCTCGACGGCCGCCGTCCCGCGGTGGCGCACGAGGCGTTGTCGGACCGCGAGCACGAGGTGCTGCGCCTCATTGGGGCCGGCAAGACCGTGGGCGAGATCGCGACCCTGTTGGCCCTCTCCCCGAAGACCGTGAGCACGTACCGCACGCGCATCCTCCACAAGCTCGGGCTCCGCACCAGCGCGGAGTTGATCCGGTACGCCCTCCGGCACCAGCTGACCACCTGACCTCTTGTAGGACAAATCCCGACATCCACGTGAGCCGGGGCCCGATATCGTGAGGTGCGGCGCCGGCGCATCGTCCATGCCGTGCAAGTCCTCATCGTAGACGACTCGGCGATCGTGCGGTTCCGTCTCGCGGAAATGGTCGAGTCGGTCGAGCACGTCGCGGTGGTGGGACAGGCGCAGGGCGCCACGCAGGGGATCACCGCGCTGCGCGAGCTCCGACCGGACCTGGTGATTCTCGACATCCAGATGCCGGATGGCGACGGCGTCGCGGTGCTCGAAGCCGCCAAGCAACTCGACCCCGCGCCGGCCGTGATGATGCTGACCAATTATGTCGACGACTATCACCGCCTGCGGTGCCGCACGGCCGGCGCCGATTTCTTTCTCGACAAGTCGAAGCAGTTCGAAGAGATCCCGAACATTCTGCGGGGTCTGATGCGGCAAGGCGTGGTGCACGATGGCTGACCCGGAGGTACGGCGGGCTCGGGGCGCGCGGTGACGGGTTCCCCGCGCACCCTCGTTTCGCTCGAGCTCAAGCTGCCGCTCCTCATCAGCGGCCTGCTGGCACTCATAATCGGCGCGTTTGGCTGGGGAGCATACACCGAGGTTCGCGGCGTGACCATGGGCGCCGCCGGGCAGCACCTCGAGCGCGTAACGACGCAGCTGGCGGCGATGTTGAAGGCCGGAGGGGCGCAACGCATCGCCGAAGTCCGGCAGCCGGCCGAGGAGCCGGCCGTACGCACCTATCTGGCACGCCCTGGGCCGGCGGCGCGCGCCGCCGCGCGCGTGACCCTGGAAGCGCTGACGTCGCGCGACTCGCTCAACGCCGCAGCGGAGATCTGGAATGCCGCCGGCGAGCGGGTGCTCGCCGTGGGCCGTACGCTCCCCCCGGCCGATTCGGCCGTAACCCGGGCGTTGACGACGTCCTTCTCGGACTCCGGTACCGCGATGGGGCCGCTGCGCGCGATCGGCGACGCGCTCCTCTTCCCGGTCATCGCGGCCGTGGCGCTCGAGGGCAAGCGCGCAGGCTACGTCGTGAACTGGCGGCGGGTCCAGGCGTCACCCGAAGCGACGCGCCGCTTCACGGAGCTGATCGGTGTCGACGCAGCGCTCCTGGTGGGCAACGTCGGCGGGGACGTGTGGACCGACCTGTCGGCGCGCGTGAGCGGCCCGCCGGTGGACGTGCGGGGTCGTCGGGGTCTCATCGAGTACGTGCGACCGGGGCGCGGGACCTACCTCGCTCGCGCGGTGGTGATCCCCGGCACGCCGTGGATCGTGGTGGTCGAGCTGTCGCGCGACCAGGTTTTCGCTCCGGTACGGAGCTTCGTCGGGCAGATAGCGGTCATAGCGCTGGTACTGGTCATCGTGGGGGCGGTAGGGGCCTGGGCGGTGAGCCGCCGGGCCCGTCAGCGGCTCGAAGTCGGGCTGGCCGCGCGCCAGCACGCGGACACGCGCTTCCGCGCCGTCGTGGAGTCGGCGCCCAGCGGCATGGTGATGATCGATCCTGCCGGCACGATCACGCTCGTCAATCGGGAGGCCCAGCGGTTGTTCGGGTACGCTCGCGAGGAGATGTTGGGCCAGTCGATCGAGCGACTCGTCCCCGAGCGGTTTCGCCGCGGGCACCCGGCCTTCCGGACCGCCTTCTTCACCAACCCGCAGACCCGGGTGATGGGAGCGGGGCGGGAGTTGTACGGGCTCCGCAAGGACGGCGTCGAGATCCCCGTCGAGATCGGACTGAACCCCATCGAGACCGACGAGGGCGTCTTCGTGCTCGCCTCCGTGGTGGACATCAGCGCCCGCAAGCGAGCCGAGGCCCGGTTCCGCGCCGTCGTCGAGTCGTCCCCCAACGGCATGCTGATGATCGATAAGCAGGGGACGATCGTCCTCGTCAACCGGGAGATCGAGCGGCTGTTCGGCTACGCCCGTGAGGAGCTCATCGGCAAGGCGATCGAGATGCTCGTGCCCACGCGGCTGCGCGAGCGGCATCCCGGGTACCGGACCGGCTTCGTGCACAATCCGCAGGCGCGGGCCATGGGCGCCGGGCGGGACCTGTTCGGACTCCGCAAGGACGGCCGCGAGGTTCCAGTAGAGATCGGACTCAACCCGCTCGAGACCGATGAAGGCTTGTTCGTGCTCGCGTCAGTCGTGGACATCACGGCACGCAAGCAGGCCGAACAAGAGCTGCGACGCTCCAACGAGGAGCTGGAGCGGTTCGCGTACGTCGCCTCCCACGACCTGCAGGAGCCGCTCCGCATGGTCGGCAGCTACGTGCAGCTGCTGGGCAAGCGCTACAAGGGCAAGCTCGACGCCGACGCCGACGAGTTCATCGGCTACGCGCTGGACGGTGCGCTCCGGATGCAGCGGTTGATCGAAGACTTGTTGGCGTTCTCGCGGGTCGGCACGCGGGGTGCCGCGTTTGCCCCGACCGATGTGAACGCGGTGGTCGATCGGGCGCTCGAGAACGTCAAGCTCTCGATCGATGAGGCGGGGGCCACCATCACAAAAGATGGACTACCGACGGTGTTGGCGGACGCGGGCCAGCTGGAGCACTTGTTTCTGAACCTCGTCTCCAACGCGCTCAAGTTCCGGGGGACCGCGCCCCCCGAGATCCGGCTGGCGGCCGAGCGGCGCGACCGTGAGTGGCTGTTCAGCGTGCGGGACAACGGGATCGGCATCGACCCGCAGTACTTCGAGCGCATCTTCATCATTTTCCAGCGGCTGCACGGGAAGAACGACTATCCCGGGACGGGGATCGGGCTCGCGATCTGCAAGAAGATCGTCGAGCGCCACGGCGGTCGCATTTGGGTCGAGTCCCAGCCGGGCCAAGGCTCTACGTTCTTCTTCACCCTCGCGGGTGTGGAAGCAGCCCCATGAGCCCCGCTTCCACGCTGGAGCTGCGCTGCCGCTCGCTGAGCCGCATCCTGGCGGTCGCTGTGGCCGCCCTGGGCGCGCTCGTCCTGGTGGGGTGGGTGCTCGACGTTCGCCTCCTCAAGGGTGTCCTGCCGGGGCTCGCGACGATGAAGCCGAATACGGCCTGCTGCCTCATCCTCAGTGGTGTCGCCCTCGGCCTCAGCGTGGGCCTCCGCGACTCGATGGCCACTCGGCGGATCGCACAAGTGTGTGGCGCGGTCGTCCTCCTCGTCGGCGTGACTACGCTCGCGGAATACGTCTTCCGCGTGCACCTCGGCCTCGACGCGCTGCTGTTCCGGGAGCCGCATCCGGCGCCCGGCGCGCCTTATCCGGAGCGGATGTCCCAAATGACGGCGCTGAGTTTCGCGTGCGCCGGCAGCGTGCTCGTGTTGTTGGATGCGCGCCGGGCCCGGGCCGCGACCCAGATCCTGACGCTCGTCGTGGCGCTCGTGTCCCTCACCGCCCTCGTCGGGTACGCCTACGGCGTGCGGGCGCTGTACGCCGTGGACCCGTTCAGCTCGGTCGCCCTCCACACCGGCCTCGGCCTGCTCGCCCTGGCGCTGGGGATACTGTGCGCCCGCCCCGATAGCGGCATGGTTGCGGTCTTCATCGGGGACACCGCAGGCGGCGCCATGGCACGCCGCCTCTTGCCTCCGGCGCTCGGACTGCCCCTCGCGCTCGGATGGCTGCGGTTGGAGGGTGAGCGGGCGGGGTTGTACCCTACCGCGTTCGGCACCGGAACCTATGCGGTGGCGAACGTCATGATCTTCGTGGCCGCCATCCTGTGGTACGCCGCCACCCTGAGTCGCTCCGACGCCGAGCGCCGCCACGCCGAACTGGAGCTGAAGCGCTCGAACGAAGAACTGGAGCGCTTCGCCTACGTCGCCTCCCACGACCTGCAGGAGCCGTTGCGCATGGTCGGCAGCTACGTGCAGCTGCTCGGCAAGCGCTACAAGGGCAAGCTCGACGCCAACGCCGACGAGTTCATCGGGTACGCGCTCGACGGCGCGCACCGGATGCAGCGGCTGATCGAGGACTTGTTGACGTTTTCCCGGGTCGGCACCCGCGGTGCGCCGCTTGCGCCGACGGAGGTGAGCGTCGTGCTCGACCGGGCACTCGCGAACCTCAAGCTCGCGATCGACGAGACGGGCGCGACCATCATCCGGAACGGATTGCCGACGGTCTCCGCCGACGCGGGCCAACTCGAGCATCTGTTCCTGAACCTGGTCTCGAACGCACTCAAGTTCCGCGGGTCCACCCCCCCGGATATCCGGATCTCGGCCGTGCGACGCGACGGGGAGTGGCTGCTCAGCGTTCGAGACAACGGGATCGGCATCCACCCGCAGTACTTCGAGCGGATCTTCATCATCTTCCAGCGCCTGCATGGGAAGCAGGAATACCCCGGCACGGGCCTGGGGCTGGCCATCTGCAAGAAGATCGTGGAGCGTCACGGCGGCCGGATCTGGGTCGAGTCCCAGCCGGGCCAGGGCGCGACGTTCTCGTTCACGCTGCCCGCAGTCAGCGAGGCCTGATATGAATACCGGCGGAGTGCCGATCGAGATCCTGTTGGTGGAGGACAATCCTGGCGACGCACGCCTGACGCGGGAGGCGCTGCGGGACGCGAAGGTGCGGAACAACCTGCACGTCGCCGCTGACGGTGTCGAAGCGCTGGCGTTCCTGCGGCGGCAGGGGACGCACGCCGCGGTACCGATGCCCGACCTCATCCTCCTCGACCTGAACCTCCCCAAAAAGGACGGCCGGGAGGTGCTCGAGGAGATCAAGCAGGACGACCGGCTGCGGCACATCCCGGTCGTCATCCTCACGACGTCGCAGGCGGAGCGCGACATCGCCGAGAGCTATCGGCTCCGGGCGAACGCGTACGTCACGAAGCCGGTCGATCTGGAACAATTCCTCAAGGTGGTGCAGTCGATCGAGCACTTCTGGCTCGAGATCGTGAAGCTGTCACGCATATGAGGCCGGTCCCCGGTCCCGCGCCGATCGAGGTCTTGCTGGTCGAGGACAACGTCGACGATGCGGCGTTGACCGTCCGGGCGCTCGAACAGGCCAAGCTGCGTAACCGTGTCCACCTCGCCGTCACGGGCGTGGAGGCCCTGGCGATCCTGCGTCGTGAAGGCCGGCACGCGGGCGCTTCGCGACCGGACCTCATTCTGCTGGACCTGGACCTCCCGGCCAAGGACGGGCGCGAGGTGCTGGCGGAGATCAAGGCCGACGACGAGCTGCGCGACATCCCCGTGGTCGTCGTCACGGGCTCGCACGCGCCGGCGGACGTCGTCCAGGCCTATCGCCAGCACGCCAATGCCTACGTCACCAAGCCGATCGACACCAAGGAGTTTCTGGAAGCGGTCAATTCGATCGAGCAATTCTGGCTGCAGATCGTGAGGTTGCCGTGACCACGGCGACCGCGGCGTCACCCATCACCGTCCTGCTGGTGGAGGACAACCCGGGCGACGCCCGGCTGATCCTCGAGCTGCTGGGCGAAGTACAGACGCAGGCGTTCGATCTCGAGCGCGTGGAGCGGCTCGACCATGCCCTGACCCGGCTCAGTCGGACCGGGGTGGACGTCGTGCTGCTCGATCTCGGGCTGCCCGACAGCCAGGGGCTCGAGACGTTCATGCGGGCGCGCCGCGGCGCGCCGGACGAGCCCATCGTCGTGATCTCCGGACTCGACGACGAGCGACTGGCGCTCGAGGCGGTGCGATCGGGAGCCCAGGACTATCTGGTGAAGGGTCGCATCGAAGGCCATCTCCTGGCCCGTGTGCTGCGCTACGCGGTCGAGCGCAAGCGGGGGGAGGAAGCGCTGCGCGCGAGCGAGGCCCATCATCGGACCATCCTCGAAAACATCGGCGACGCGGTGTTCATCGCCGACCCGCAGGGCCGCTACCTGGACGTCAACCCGCGTGCGTGCGAGCTGACGGGCTACTCGCGCGACGAGCTCTTGCAGCTCACCGTCTCGGACACGTATCCGGCGCAAGACCGCGACGCCGCGGCACTCCGCATCGTCGACGTGGCGGGCGGACGTGCGGCAGTGACGGAACGCCCCCTGCTGCGCAAGGATGGCGCAATCCTCGTCGTCGAGAGCAATGCGCGCCGGCTGCCCGACGGCCGCCTGCTTGGCGCCGTCCGCGATATCACGGAGCGCAAGCGCTTGGAGGAGCAACTTCGCCAGGCACAAAAAATGGAAGCGGTCGGCCGGCTGGCAGGCGGCGTCGCGCACGACTTCAACAACGTCCTCACGGCCATCTTCGGATACGCCGACCTGTTGAACGAAGAACTGCCCGAGGGACACCAGGCCCGGCAAGACCTCGACGAGATCCGCAAGGCCGCCCAGCGCGCCTCGTCGCTCACCCGCCAGCTGCTGGCGTTCAGCCGCCAACAGGTGCTCCAGCCGATGGTGCTGAGCCTCAACGACCTGGTCGAAGACATCCAGAACATGCTGGTGCGGCTCATCGGGGAAGACGTGCAGCTGCGGCTCGGCCTGAGTCCGAGCGCCGGCAACGTGCGGGCCGACGCCGGGCAGATCCAGCAGGTGCTCATGAACCTGGTCGTCAACGCGCGCGACGCGATGCCGACCGGGGGAAAACTCCTGGTCGAGACCGCCAACACCGAGCTCACCGAGCAGTACGCCGAGGCCCACCAGCCGGTGGCACCGGGCGCCTACGTGATGCTCGCCGTCAGCGACACCGGCTCCGGGATGGATGCCGAGACGAAGGCGCGCATCTTCGAGCCGTTCTTCACCACCAAGGAAAAGGGACGCGGCACCGGGCTCGGCCTGTCGACCGTGTACGGGATCGTGAAGCAGTCGGGCGGCTACGTGTGGGTATACTCCGAGCCCGGCCGGGGCACGACGTTCAAGATCTACCTGCCGCGCGTGGACGAGCCGGCGGAACCGCTCGCGCCGCCGCAGCGCGAAGCGAGAACGCTCACGGGCACGGAGATCATTCTCCTGGCCGAAGACGATGAGATGCTGCGCCCCCTCTCGAAGGGCCTGCTGGAGCGCCTCGGCTACCGCGTGCTCGAGGCCGAAAACGCGATTCGAGCGCTCGCCCTGGCCGACGCGCACGCGGGCCCGATCCACCTGCTCGTGGCGGACGTGGTGATGCCGGGCGGGAGCGGGCGCGAGTTGGCGCGGCGCCTGGCCCACTCCCGCCCCGACACCCGCGTCCTGTACGTTTCCGGCTACACCGACGACGCGATCGTCCATCACGGGATGCTGGAGCCGGGACTCAACTTTCTCCAGAAGCCGTTCACGCCCGCCGCCCTCGCGCGCAAAGTGCGGGACGTACTCGATGCACCGCTCACCTGACCCTCGACTCATCCTCGGGGCCCTGTTGGTCGGCGGGGCGACGGCCTGGTACTTCGGGCTGGCGCCTCGCTGGACGCGGCGCCTCCCGCCCGGCTGGACCGCGAGCTCGCGTTACGTCGGCACGATGACTTACGCCGATGCCCGCACGGGACGGCTTCCCACTCGCGACATCCTCAGCGAATACGAGCGAACACAGCGCGTCCTCTCAGATTCCGCGCCGCCTCGATCAGTCGTCCTCGAGGATCGATTCGTGATCCGAGACATCGCAACGGGCAGGACCACGTGGGAGTACGTCACGCGGAGCGTGGTCGACCCACGGACCGGGGCGCACGTGAGCGACTCCTCTCAAGGCGACGTCGCCGTCTTCCCACGCAACGTGCAGCGCACGACCTACCGGCTCCGCGCCAACTACGTGAAGGGTGTGCCGCTCGGCTTCGAGCGCCCCGACACCCTGGACGGCCTCCCGACCTACGTCTTCGCCTATCAGGGGCGAGGTGAGTACACCGAGTCGTACGTCGGCTCGGGCCAATTCGCCGGCATCCGGACCCCTCCGGGAGATGAGATCCGTTGCGCCGACGATCAGTTCTACTACCGCGCCTGGATCGAGCCGATTACCGGAGAACAGGTGAAACTCGAAGAGAGCTGCACATCGGGCGACTACTTCTTCGCCGTCGCGACCGACAAGCGCGGAGCTGCCGTGGACCGATGGAGCGGCGTGACCGCCGGCGACGCGCTGATCGAGCGGATCGCCGAAGTCCGGAGCAAACGCGCGATGTACATGTGGGTCTCCCGCTATCTTCCCGGGTCGCTGCTCATCGCGGGCGTCGCCCTGTTCGGGCTCGGGCTGCGCCGGCAACGGCGCGGGCTTTGAGATGGGGCGTTGGTTGGCGCTCGGCTGCGCCCTGGTGTGGCCTCGGCTGGGACACGGTCAGGCTTCGCATCCCTGGTCCGTTTACCTGCGGGACGGTGGCCGGTCCCCGCTGTACGCCTTCGCCAGTTACAGCTTCGGCCGACCGGTCCTGATGGTGGGAGCGATCGTGGATACGCCGAATGACTATACGGAGTCCCTGGCGGGTGGCGGCGTGAACCTGTTCGCAGCGAGCGGCAACGGAGCATCGCTCCTCGCCCTCGGCTCGAAGGCCACCGACAGCTGGTATCTCGAGGTCTACGGGCTGCCGACCCTCACGGTCGGCCGGCTCAGTGCCACGGGCTTCGCCGGGCTTTACATACCGGTCGAGTCGCGCGGCGTGCGCCAGTATTTCCTCGATCCCGTGACCGTGCTGTGGCGGGTCCACCGGCGGCTCGCGCTGGGAGGCTCGTACACGGTGTACAAGATCGCAGGCGTGGCGGGGCGCCACGGCGCGGGGCCGGCCGTCCAGATCACCTTCCCCGCGGCCTCGGCGACTATCGACGCGCTCGCCGCTATCTCCAGCTTCACCGACGAGCTGCGGCTCACGCTGCAGTTCGTGTTCTGACGCCATGAAGCGCTGGTGGGCATCGCTCGCCACGAAGATCCTCGGTGTGCAGCTGGCGGGGCTGCTCACGATCGCCGCTGTGGTCGGCGTGACCCGGTATTACAGCATGCGCGCACAGCTGTACCGCGAGGTCGGAACGTCGGCCGAGAACCTCATTCAGGTGATCGAAGAGACGGTCGCCGAGCATCCGGAGTTGCTCCTGCCGGGCGTGCTGGACCCCGTCGTGGATCGGTTCACCTACAAGCTCCCCGCGGTCGCGCGGGTCAGCGTGGTCACGCCCCAGTTCACGATTCTCGCCGACTCTCGCCTCCCGGTTGGCCAGCCCTCCGACGAGACGTCACTCCTCCCGCTGCTCCACCGCGTGGGCGAAGAGCGGTTTTACTACCGCACCAGGGGCGGCCGCTATCTCCGCCTGAGCCGGTCCCTGCGGGGTGGCTACGACCCGACGCGCCGGAGCGACATCGTAGGCGCCGTGTCCATCGACATGGCGCTCGCGCCCGCCGATGCGGCGATCGGCCGCGAGATGGTCGGCGAAATGACGCTCGTCATGGGCCTCCTCATTCCGATCAGCGCTCTTCTCGTACTCATCACGCGACACCGGCTCATCCGCCCGCTGGAGCAGCTGCAGGAAGCCGGCATGCGGTTCGGCCGGGGAGAAGCGCCGGCCGCGCTGACGTTCTCGGGCAGCGATGAGCTGCAGGACGTGGGTCGCGCCTTCAACGACATGGTCGAGGCACGCACTCGTACGCTGCGGGAGCGCGAGCGCCAGCTCGCCGAGGCGCAGGCGATTGCACACGTCGGCAGCTGGGAGTGGGACATCCCGACGGGTGCCGTAACCTGGTCGGACGAGCAATGCCGACTCTTCGGAATCCCCGTCGGCTCCCCCGCCAGCTACGATGGGTTCGTGGCGCGGGTGCACCCCGAAGATCGCGACCGGGTACAGCAGATCATCGCCCGGGGTGTCGCCGAGCGGCGCACGAAGGAGTACGAGTGGCGCCTTCTCCGGTCCGACGGAGCGATTCGACACATGCACACGGTCAGCATCGTGGTGACGGACTCGGCGGGGAAAGCTGCCCGGATGGCGGGAACGTCAGTGGACATCACCGAGCGCAAGGCTGCCGAGGAAAACCAGCAAACCCTGCTGCGCGAGCTCCAGACGGCGCTGTCGCAGGTCAAGACCCTGCAGGGCTGGATCCGGATCTGCGC
>Ga0209059_1001054_pt1 | contig 12702 bp, 13 predicted proteins | sample GraSoiAngelo_151_FD_186165 | JGI IMG/M metagenome (GOLD analysis project Ga0209059, IMG submission 186165) | Grasslands soil microbial communities from the Angelo Coastal Reserve, California, USA - 14_1009_12_20cm (SPAdes) (version 2) | ecosystem: Environmental > Terrestrial > Soil > Grasslands ...
CGTTGCGCATCAGCGCATTGCCGAGCGGCCGCAGCCCCGAGCCGCCGTCGAAGATCAGCAGACGGTCGCCGCAGCGCATCTCGACACAGGCGGTGTTGCCGCCATAGCGCACGGTCTCCGGCCCCGGGCACGGTATGCTGCCGCGCACGCCCCAAAACCGGACCGTGAAATCTGGGTTGCCCAAGGCGGATCCCGCTTATGCCATCGCGTTACATAAAATATGGGGGGTGAAGATAACGCAAAAGCCGCATCGCCGCGCCTGGCCGCGCTTCGCCAGCTTTTTTGGCATGTTTGCCTCAACCCGGCGTTAACACCTTAACGCTAATAAGACGCCCATCGCTTACCCCAGCGAGGGAGTTCCCCCCATGTCCGAGAATGAATATGCCGTGGCAGTTGCTGAGTTTTTGCGCAAAAAGGGCGTGACGCGCTGCCCGACAGCCTGCGCCGTCCCGACCCACGGCAACGTCCCCGAGGCCGACCGCGCCGCCCTGCGCGACTATGACGCGGCCCGCGAAGCGGCGCGGCAGGAGAAGCTGCTTCGTTACCAACAAATCCAAGCGTCGTGAGAGCGATCGCGAATCGCTCTCAACGCTCCGCCCCTCAGCGACCCCGGTATTTCGGCCGCCGCTTCTCCTTGAAGGCCCGCACCCCTTCGGCCGCATCGGCGCTGTTGCGCACCGAGGCGAGCTCCGCCCCGTAACGCGCCGCCAATTCCGCCGGCCCTTTCGGCAACACCCCGCCATTGACGAACCGCTTCATCGTCGCCAGCGCCAAAGGCGCGAGGTCGATGATCTTCTCGGCCATCGCGACCGCCGCCTCGATCTCGCCGCCGTCCGGCACGACGCGGTTGGCCAGTCCGATCTGGTAGGCGCGCTCGGCGCCGATCGGCTCGCCCAAGAGCATCATCTCCATCGCCAGCTTGTGTGGAATGCGCGCCGCGAGGCCCGCGATCATGCCGCCGGTGATGCCGACCTTGCCCTCGGGGTAGGAGAATTTCGCGTTCTCGGCGGCGACGAGGAGGTCGCACATCATCGCCATGACGAGACCGCCGCCGATGCACCAGCCCGAGACCGCGGCGATGATCGGCTTGTCGGTCGCGATGCCCACCGTGGGCACGCAGCGCCACAATTCGGGGAGATCGGTCACATCGGCGCCGGCCGAGAAGGCGCGCCCGCCCCGGCCGGTCAGGATCGCGACCCGCTGGTCGGAACGGTCGAAGGCGGCGAACGCCTCCTGCAACTCGATCGCCACCGCCTTGTTGATAGCGTTGCGCTTTTCCGGCCGGTTGATGGCGATGATCGAGACCGGGCCGCGCTCCTCGATGCTGACGACGCTCATAGCTACATCCTTTCCATCACTCCGGCGGGCGGAAGGGGCTATATAATCGGGTCGAGATAATCGGGTCGAGGCGGGCCGGAGCCGGCGATGAATCTGTTTCAGGAGCAGGGCGTCAAAGACTACGAGAGGGCGGCGGCGCAGATCCCGGTCATCGATTTCGGGCCGTGCTTCGCCGGCGAACCCGGCGCGGTCGAGCGCACGGCATTGCTCGTGCGCCACGCCTGCGAGGCTGTCGGCTTCTTCTATGCACTGAACCACGGCGTGCCCGATACGGTGGTCGAGCGAGCGTTTGCCGCTTCGCGCCGCTTTCACGCGCTGCCGCTCGACGAAAAGCTGAAGCTCCGGCTCAACGAGAACAATATCGGTTATCTGCCGATCAACGCGTCGGTGCAGGGCGCCTCGACCGTGCACAAGGCGACAAGGCCGAACCAGAACGAGAGCTTTTTCATCAGCCACGACCGCGGGTCCGACCATCCCGACGTTGTCGCCGGGACGCCGCTGCGCGGGCGCAATCAGTGGCCGGACGGACTGCCCGAGATGCGCCGCGACATGATGGCGTATTTCCAGGCTCTGGGCGCGATGTGCGACCGCATCCTGCCGGTTTTCGCCCCGGCGCTCGACATGCCGCGCGATTTCTTTGCGCCGTTCTTCCAGAACGAGGCGCACGCCAATCTGCGCTTTCTGCATTACCCGCCGCAACCCGCCGACGAGGACAATCTGTTCGGCCAGGCGCCGCATACCGACAACAGCTTTATGACGGCGCTGGCGCGGGAGGACGTGCCGGGGCTGGCGGTGCGGCTCCCGCCCAATGGACCATTTGGGGGCGAGTGGTTTGCGCCGCCGGTCATTCCCGGGACGTTCCTGATAAATCTCGGCAACATCATGCGGCGCTGGTCAAACGACCGCTTTCTGTCGACGCCGCATGGCGTCTTGAACGACAGCGGCACCGACCGCTACTCGATTGCCTATTTCCACAGCCCGAATGTCGACAGCGTCATCGAATGCCTGCCGAGTTGCGTGTCGGCCGAAAACCCGGCGCGCTACAAGCCGGCGGTCTATCGCGATCTCGTGCTCGACTTCTACCGAGCCAATTATTTCCACCAGAAGGGCCACCGCTCCGAGGCGGCGGCGCTCGCCGGCGCGGCGGCGGAGTAATGCTGGATCAATGCGAGTGCGTCCTTCGACTGCTCGCTTCGCTCGCGCTCAGGATGAGGAACTGTTTTTGATGCCACTAAGATCGCCCCTCATCCTGAGGAGCGGCCGAAGGGCGCGTCTCGAAGGACGCGAGTTGGCGCTGCAGCGATAATTGAACGAGAGGGGGCGCATGTTTGATCTGGAGCGGTTTATCGAGGAGTGCCGCGCCGCGGTGCGCGCGGACCCGACGCACAGGACGACGCGCGAGGTCGTGGCGCGCGCGGTGTCCGATCCGGCCGGCGTCCTCGCCGGGCTCGGCGAGCCGCGCCGCGCCGAAGTGCAGAAGCTCTATCACGCTCCCGATCTGACGATCCTCAACGTCGTCTGGGGACCCGGGATGACCGTGCGGCCGCACAACCATCTGATGTGGGCGGTCATCGGCATCTATACCGGCCGCGAGAACAACATCTGGTGGCGGCGGCTGCCGGCCGATGCCGATGCCAGGATCGAGGCGGCGGGCGCGAAATCCTTGGGCGAGCGCGAGACGGAACCGCTGGGCCGCGACATCATCCACACCGTCACCAACCCGCTCGACCGCTTGACCGGCGCGATCCATGTCTATGGCGGCGATTTCTTTGCGACGCCGCGCAGCGAATGGGACCCCGAGACGCTCGTCGAAGCGCCGTTCGACGTGCAGACGACGATGCGTTTGTTCGAAGAAGCGAACGCCGCCTATGAAGCGCGGATGCGGGCCTCATGAGCCTAAAGGTCTACGCCTTCACCTGCGGCCATTTGACCGGTGAACTCGCCCATCTGATGGAGGGCGGCGAGGGCAAGATCCGCCTGCCGATCCCGGCCTATCTGATCGAGCACCCGAAAGGCACGGCATTGTTCGACACCGGCATGCATCCGGATTGCCAGCGCGACCCCGCGGCGCGGCGCGGCGCGCGCCTCACGAGCCTCTTCGATTTCGATTATCACCCTGGCGAGGAGATCAGCGCGCGTGTTGAAGCGCTCGGCCGCGACCCGGCGAAGATCGACCTCGTCATTAATTCGCATTTCCATTTTGATCATGTCGGCGGCAACGCGCTGATCCCGAATGCGACGATGCTCGTGCAGCGCCGCGAATGGGATGCCGGCATGGACGCCGACAGCGCCGCGAAGCGCGGCTTCAACCCGCGCGATTTCGATCTCGGCCACAAGCTCCGGCTTGTGGATGGCGAGCACGATGTGTTCGGCGACGGCGCGGTCACCTGCCTGCCGACTCACGGCCACACGCCGGGGCATCAGTCCTTGAAATTGCGGCTGCCGGGCGGCGATGTCGTGCTGGCGGCCGACAGCTGTTATTTCTGCCGCACCTTGCGCGAGCGCCGGCTGCCGCGCTTTGCCTACGACAAGGAGCAGATGCTCGCCTCGCTCGACCGGCTCACGGCGCTCGAAAAAAGCGGCGCGCGGATTTTTTTCGGCCACGACCCGGAGTTTTGGGCCGGCGTGCCGCAGGCGCCGCACGCAATCACGTGAGCTGGATCGATTGATTGCGTCCTTCGACTGCTCGCTGCGCTCGCGCTCAGGATGAGGGTGACGATTTTGATGCCATCAACAGTGTCCCTCATCCTGAGCCGCGCCAAGGCGCAGCCGGGCGCGTGTCGAAGGACGCTGAGCACCGATGCAGGAAGACGTTAACTAGACGCATGAGCCAGCTCCCGCCCGCGATCCTGTTCGATCTCGATGACACGATCCTCTCTGCCTTCGGGCAGGCCGAGGGGCAGTGGCAGCGCGTCGTCGCCGAGTTCATCGAGCATCTGGCGCCGCATCCGCCGGACGATATCGTCACGGCTATTCAGGCCTATTCGCGCTTTCTCTGGGCCGACCAGACCCGGCACAAGCATTGGCGGCACCGGATCGGCGAGGCGCGCCGACACATCGTGCAGAACGCCTTTGCCGAATTGTGTGCCAAGGCGGGGCAGCCGGCGCCGTCCGCCGAGCTGTGCGACCGGATCGCCGACCGCTTCAACGACGTGCAGGAAGCCGAGCTGCGCATGTTTCCCGGCTCGCACGAGACGCTCGACCGGCTGAAGCAGCTCGGGGTCAAGCTCGCGCTCGTCACCAACGGCGCCGGTCCGCCGCAGCGCAAAAAAGTCGTGCGCTTCGCGCTCGAGCACCGCTTCGACCACATCCAGATCGAGGGTGAGCACGGGTTCGGGAAGCCCGAGGAAGAAGCCTATCTGCATGCGATGAAGGCGCTCGGCGTCGGGCCGAAGGACACCTGGATGGTCGGCGATAATCTCGAATGGGAGGTCGTCGCGCCGCAGCGGCTCGGGATTTACGCCATCTGGTATGACGGGTATGGGATCGGGCTGCCGCCCGACTCGCCGATCCGCCCCGACCGCATCATCCGCAGCTTGCCGGAATTGCTACCGTAGCCGCCGAAGAGCGATGCCGGTTCGTTAAGTCTGCCTTCACCCTGTCCCTCTCCCCGTGACACGGGGAGAGGGAACGCGGCTGCAATGCCTTGACCACATTCCGGGCGCTGTTCTCCGGCCGCGGTGAGCTCTCCCTCTCCCCGCCTGCGGGGAGAGGGCCGACGCGAGGGGGAGTTGAAGCGTACCCCAGCGCAAGGCATGTCTGCGGAGGAAGCGTTTCCGCGGGATTTCCTGGTTGGTTAGAGTGGAAGCCGATGCTAATGGCCGAGTGGGGCGATAGATCACGCCGATGCTAAGATTGCCGAGATTTGGCCGCGACATCAGGGTCAACGCGCTGATCTGCAGCGGCCATTTCCTGTCGCATTACTACCAGCTTTGCCTGCCGCCGATGTTCATCGTGTGGCAGCAGAGTTTTGGCGTGTCCTATGCCGAGCTGGGCCTCGCGATGGCCTTGATGTCGGGCACGACCGCAATCGTGCAGGCGCCGATCGGGTTCCTTGTCGATCGCTACGGCGCGCGCCGATTTTTGATCATCGGCACCTCGTTGATGACGCTATCGATCGCCGGCATGGGGCTCGCGACCTCGTATTGGCAGATCGCGCTTCTGGCCATGCTGTCCGGGCTCGGCAATTCGGTCATCCACCCGGCCGATTACGCGATCCTCAGCGGCTCGGTCGATGCGAGCCGGATCGGCCGCTCGTTTTCGATCCACACTTTTGTCGGCCATGTCGGCTTTGCCGCGGCACCCCCGGTGACCGCCGCGCTGATCCTGCTGATCGGCTGGCGCAACACGCTCCTGCTCGTCGGGCTGGTGGGCGTGCCGGTCGTGCTGTCGATCATCTGGCAGAGCCGCATCCTCGTCGACCACCGCGGCGCGCGGCAGAAGGCCAAGACCAGCCTGCGCCAGGATACGCGGTTTCTGTTCTCGCGTTCGATCCTGTCGTTCTTTGCGTTCTTTATGGTGTCCTCCATGGCCGGGGCCGGCATTCAATCCTGGCTCATTACCGTGCTGCACCAAACGCGCGGGCTGAGCTTGGAGGCGGCGTCGACGGCCCTGACGCTTTACATGTTCGGCACGATGAGCGGCGTCCTGGTTGGCGGCTGGATTGCCGACCGGACCGACCGGCATTCGGTTTTTGTGCTCGTGCTGACAATCATCAGCGCCGGGCTCTTTCTGTTTATCGATCTGGCCGCATTGGCGCAGCTCACGACGATCCTGCTGTTATTCGCGAGCGGACTGATGATCGGGGCCAGCCGCACGCCGCGCGACGTCATGGTCAAGGACGCGGCGCCGCCCGGCCAGATCGGCAAGGTGTTCGGCTTTATCAGCGCCGGGCTGTCCCTAGGCGGCGCGATCATGCCGGTGCCCTACGGGATGCTGATCGATGCTGGGCGGCCGGAGCTCGTCCTCGTGCTGGTTTCGGGGCTGTGGCTTGCGAGTCTCCTCTTTATGGGGAACGCCCGCGTCGCGACTCGCCGAGAGGCCGTGGCGCCCGCCGCGGCGGATTAACCCAGCGCGCCGTTGCGCTGGCGAGCCTGCTGACGTAGACCGGGATCGCGGCCTTTCGGGGCCGCGCTTTTCTTCGAGTGCTCAATCCCGCGATGCCCAACGACCTCCCTGCTGCCGGACCTGCCGTGCCGCGCGCCGCCGAAGCCGGCGGCGCTGGTCCGGCCGCGCTGTATCGCGAGCGGATCGCGGCGGGCGAGATCCACGCCGACCCGGCGCAGGAGCGCGTCGTCGCGCGGCTGGAGCGCTTGCATGACGCGCTGCGGGATTACCGCCCCGGGGCCGAGCGGGGTGGCCTTCTCGGTTGGCTCGGCCTGACCGAGCCCCGGCCCATCCCAAAGGGGATCTATCTCTGGGGGCCGGTCGGGCGCGGCAAGTCGATGCTGATGGACATGTTCTTTGCCGCCGTGCCGATCGAGCGGAAGCGGCGGGTGCATTTCCATGCCTTTATGCTCGATGTGCACGACCGCATCGAGCAGGAGCGCCGCGCCCACAGCGAGGAACCGGTCGCGAAGGTCGCGGCCGATCTCGCGAGCGAGGCGATGCTGCTGTGCTTTGACGAGTTCCAGGTCAACGACATCGCCGATGCGATGATCTTGGAACGGTTGTTCCGCGCCTTGTTGGAGGCCGGCACGGTTGTCGTCGCGACGTCGAACCGGCTGCCCGAGCGGCTTTATGAAAACGGGCTGCAGCGCGACCGCTTTCTGCCGTTCATCGCGCTGCTCGGCGAGCGGCTCGACTCGGTCGAGCTCGACAGCGGGCGCGATTACCGCCTCCACCGCATGCGCGGCCGTAAGGTCTATCACTGGCCGAACGACGCCGCGGCGCAGGCCGGGCTCGAAGCTGCCTTTGCCGATCTGACCGATTACGGCGACATCCGGAGCGAGACATTGACGGTGCTGGGGCGCGCGCTCGTGGTGCCGCGCGCCGGGCGCAATGTCGCGTGGTTCTCCTTCGAGGAATTGTGCGCCCGGCCGCTCGCCGCCGCCGACTATCTCGCGCTCGCCGAACGCTACGCGGCGCTTATCATCGACGGCATCCCACGCCTGTCGCCGCGCGAACGCAACGAGGCGCAGCGTTTTCATATTCTGATCGACGCGCTCTACGAGGCGCGCACCCTGCTCGTCGCCTCGGCCGAGGTGCCGCCCGCAGAGATCTATGTCGCGGGCGACGGCGCCTTTGAGTTCGAGCGGACCGTCTCGCGGCTGATCGAGATGCAGAGCGAAGATTATCTCGCCAACCGACGGGTTTAGGCCCGGCTGCCACGAGGTCTTGCTGCTACGGCTCCAATGGCATATCTTTGGGATATCCTACGGAGACGGATCATGTCGAAAGCGGTTGTCGGGCGATGGGGAAAGAGCCTGGCGGTGCGGCTTCCCAGCGAAGTCGCCGATGCCGCGGGGATCGCCGAAGGCGACCGGGTCGAGATCGAGACGCACGAGGCTGAAGTCATCATTCGCCGTACATCGGCACGGTTCACGCTGGAAGAGCTGTTTAGCGGCAAGACGCCAGCGGAATGGCGGGCGCTTTATGCCGATGCTTACGACTGGGGGCCGGATGTCGGCCGAGAGGTCGTCGAGGAATGAGGAGCATCGAATACCTTCCCAAGGCGGGTGATCTGATCTGGACGGATTTCGACCCAACGAGGGGCCGAGAGCAGGCGGGCCGCCGACCGGCCCTAGTCGTCTCGTCCGCAACATTCACTGAGAACACGGGCCTCGCGGTCGTGTGCCCGATCACGTCACGCGTCCGGCCATTCCCAACGAGCGTCGTGCTGCCTGCAGGACTGCCTGTCTCGGGCGAAATCCTGACGAGCCACATCCGAAGCATCGATACTCAGGCAAGGCCAGTACGTTATACCGGGAGTGCCGCTCCGTCTGAAACGAGGCAGCTTGTCCGGGCGAAGCTGCAAGCGTTAATCACCATCTGAGTTGACGGCCGGGGCTGCCTTGCCCGGCCCGGGAATTCGCGGTAAGACCCGCGCCATCCCCTGCCCGCCCTGACAGACCCTGATAACGAGGATTTCCCGATGGCACGCAACAAGATCGCGCTGGTCGGCGCCGGCCAGATCGGCGGCACGCTGGCCCTCTTGGCCGGCCTCAAGGAACTGGGCGATGTCGTGCTGTTCGACATTGTCGAGGGCGTGCCGCAGGGAAAGGCGCTCGACATCGTGCAGGGATCGCCGATCGAGGGCTACGACGCCGCGATCACCGGCGCGAACGATTATTCGGGCATCAAGGGCGCGGATGTCGTCATCGTCACGGCGGGGGTGCCGCGGAAGCCCGGCATGAGCCGCGACGATCTGATCGGCATTAATACCAAGGTCGTCGGCGAGGTTGGGGCCGCGATCAAGCAGCATTGCCCGCAGGCTTTCGTCATCACGATCACGAACCCGCTCGACGCCATGGTCTGGGTCATGAAGGAGGCGACCGGCCTGCCGGCGAACCGCGTCGTCGGCATGGCCGGGGTGCTCGACAGCGCGCGGCTGCGCTATTTCCTGGCGCAGGAATTCAAGGTGTCGGTCGAGGATGTCAGCGCCTTTGTGCTCGGCGGCCACGGCGACACGATGGTGCCGCTGATCCGCTATGCGACGGTCGCCGGCATCCCGGTCCCCGAGCTGGTCAAGATGGGCTGGACGAGCCAGGAGAAGATCACCCAGATCCTGGAGCGCACCCGTGACGGAGGCGCCGAGATCATCAATTACCTGAAGACCGGCTCGGCGTTTTACGCGCCGGCGAGCTCGGCAATCGCCATGGCCGAAGCCTATCTGCGCGACAAAAAGCGGGTACTGCCCTGCGCGGCGTGGCTCACCGGCCAGTACGGCGTCAAGGATCTCTATGTTGGCGTGCCGGTGGTGATCGGGGCCGGCGGCGTTGAGCGCATCGTCGAATTGAGCCTAGCGGGCGAGGAGAAGACGGCGTTCGACAAATCGGTCGAGGCAGTCCGGGGCCTCATCGACATCGCCCGCAAGATGCGCGAGACGCAGGCGGCGAGGTGAGCCGCGCGCCATGAACATCCACGAATACCAGGCGAAGGAGCTGCTCGCGAAATTCGGCGTGCCGGTGCCGCAAGGGGGCGTCGCCTATACCGCGGACGAGGCGGTCGGGGTGGCGCGGCGCATCGGCGGAAGCGTTTGGGTCGTCAAGGCGCAGATCCATGCCGGCGGCCGCGGCAAGGCCGGCGGCGTCAAGCTCGTGCGCTCGGAGGACGAGGTCGCGGCGGCGGCGAAGGCGCTGATCGGCAAAAAGCTCGTGACGCACCAGACCGGGCCCGAAGGGCGCGAGGTCAAGCGGGTCTATGTCGAGGCGGGCTGCGACATCGCCCGCGAGCTCTATCTGGCATTGTCGATCGACCGCGCCACCGGGCGGATCACGCTGATCGCCGCCGCCGAGGGCGGCGTCGAGATCGAGGAGTTGGCAGAGCGCGCGCCCGACAAGATCCTGCGGGTGGCGATCGACGCGGCTGCCGGCCTGTCGCCCTTTTATGCGCGGCGTCTCGCGTTTGGGCTGGGGCTTACCGGCGGACAGGTGCGGGCGCTCGGCGATTTCGCGAACGCGCTCTATCGCGCCTTCACCGAGCTCGATGCGAGCCTGGTCGAGATCAACCCGCTGGTCGTCACCGGCGGCGGCGACCTTGTCGCGCTCGACGCCAAGATGGGGTTCGACGACAACGCCCTCTTCCGGCATGCCGAGATCGAGGCCTTGCGCGACGAGGACGAAGAGGACCCGATCGAGCTCGAAGCCGGCAAGCACGCCCTCAACTACGTCAAGCTCGACGGCAATATCGGCTGCATGGTCAACGGCGCCGGGCTCGCCATGGCGACGATGGACATCATCAAGCTTTATGGCGGCAACCCGGCCAATTTCCTCGATGTCGGCGGCGGCGCGACGCGCGAGCGGGTCATCATCGCGTTCAAGCTGATCCTGTCCGACCCCAATGTCGAAGCGATCCTCGTCAACATCTTTGGCGGCATCATGCGGTGCGATGTCATCGCCGAGGGCATTGTCGCGGCGGCGCGCGAGGTCAATCTGCACGTCCCGCTCGTCGTGCGGCTCGAAGGCACCAATGTCGAATTGGGGCGCAAGCTCCTCGGGCAATCGGGGCTGCCGCTGATCGCGGCGGAAAACTTCGAGGATGCCGCCAAAAAGGTCGTCGATGTCGTCAAGGAGGCGGCGTGATGTCCATCCTTGTGGATGCCTCGACGACGGTCATCTGCCAGGGCTTCACCGGCGCCCAGGGCACCTTCCACTCCGAGCAGGCGATCGCCTACGGCACCAAGATGGCCGGCGGCGTGACGCCGGGGAAAGGCGGGACAAAGCATCTCGACCTGCCGGTGTTCGACACCGTCGAGGAGGCGCGCGCCAGGACCGGCGCGACGGCCAGCGTCATCTATGTGCCGCCGCCCTATGCCGCCGACGCGATCCTCGAAGCGGTCGATGCCGGGATCGAATTGGTCGTGTGCATCACCGAGGGCATCCCGGTCCTCGACATGGTGCGGGTGAAGCGCGCGCTCTGCGGATCGAAGAGCATCCTCATCGGGCCGAACTGCCCTGGGGTCATCACGCCCGACGAATGCAAGATCGGCATCATGCCGGGGCATATCCACCGGCGCGGCAAAATCGGCATCGTGTCGCGATCGGGCACGCTGACCTATGAAGCGGTGGCGCAGACGAGTGCGGCGGGGCTCGGCCAATCGAGCTGCGTCGGGATCGGCGGCGACCCGATCCACGGCCTCGATTTCACCGATGTCCTCGAGATGTTCCTGGCGGATGACGAGACCGAGGCGATCGTCATGATCGGCGAGATCGGCGGCCATGCCGAGGAGGACGGCGCCGCCCTCCTCAAATCAGCGAAGCGCAAGAAGCCGACGGTCGGCTTTATCGCCGGCGCGGCGGCGCCGCCCGGCCGCCGCATGGGCCACGCCGGCGCGATCATCGCCGGCGGCAAGGGAACCGCCGCCGACAAGATGGAGGCGCTCCGAAGCGCCGGGGTCACGGTGACCGAGTCGCCGGCCGCGATCGGCAGCACGATGAAGCAGGTGCTGGGAGGCTAGCAGCCGTTTCCGCCGGTGCGGGGCTGGGTTGAACGGTTTCGCGTCGCATTTGCGGGCGGGCAACGCCACATAACCCGCGGATTGCGTGTTTATCGGATCGTAAGCCGCGCCGGGGATAAGAACCGGCGCAGCACCGAGGCTTCTCGATGACCGAATTAAACGGGACGACTTTCCTCTCCGGCGCCAACGCCGAATTCATCGCCGAGCTCTACGCGCGCTATCTCGACGACCCGGCGGCGGTCGACCCGAGCTGGCGCCGGTTTTTTGCCGAAATGGCGGACGACGCGGCGGCGATCCGCGCCGAGCGCAACGGCCCGCCCTGGGCGCGGCCGCTGCCGCCGCTCGTTGCCCCGGAAGCCGCGCCGGCGGCCTCCGAACCGGCCGACGGGGCGGCGGTGCAGCAGGCGGCGATCGATTCGATCCGGGCGCTGAACGAGCTTGGTTTGACCGACAGCGTCTCGTGGGCCTCCACCGGCGGCGGCGCCGCTCTCGAATTGCTGGAAGGCAAGGCCCTGCCGGGCATCGCTGCCCTGCCCAGCAAACCGACCTGATCCACCCGACGAAGTCCCATGACCCCACGCCTGCGGCTGATCGTCGGAAACTGGAAGATGCACAAGACGATCCCGGAGGCCGTGGGACTCGTTGAGCACCTGGCTGATCTGCTGAAGAAGTCTCCACCCACGAACGTCACCATCGTCATTGCTCCTCCGTTCACAGCCCTTTCAGCCGTCGCATCGGCATTAACGACGCATGGGCTCTTCGAGGGCACGGGAGGGGGGACCAGCAGACCGGGATCCCCTCCCGTTTCGATAGCCGCGCAGGACATGCACTGGGAAGATGCCGGCGCGTACACCGGGGAAGTCTCGCCGCCGATGCTCAAAGATCTGGGCTGCCGCTACGTGATCGTCGGCCATTCGGAACGACGCCGCTATTTTGGCGAGACCGACGCCCTTGTACGGAAGAAAGTGCTGGCCGCGCTGCGCCACGGATTGCGGCCCATCCTCTGCATCGGCGAGACGTGGGACCAGCGCGCCCGCAATCAGACGGGGTCGGTGCTGGCCGCTCAATTGACGGAGGCGCTGACGGACGTTGACAAGGACCAGGGCGCGGATGTCGTGATCGCCTATGAACCGATCTGGGCCATCGGCACGGGACGCGTCGCTGCGCCCGAGCAGGCCCAGGACGCGATGGCCTTCGTCCGGGCGCTGGTCGGCGATCGGGACGCGGATCAAGCTGGGCGCACGCGG
>Ga0209059_1001057_pt1 | contig 12692 bp, 17 predicted proteins | sample GraSoiAngelo_151_FD_186165 | JGI IMG/M metagenome (GOLD analysis project Ga0209059, IMG submission 186165) | Grasslands soil microbial communities from the Angelo Coastal Reserve, California, USA - 14_1009_12_20cm (SPAdes) (version 2) | ecosystem: Environmental > Terrestrial > Soil > Grasslands ...
TGTACTTCTCTACGAATGCCAGCCACGCTAAAAGCCAGGGCGTGGAGATGTCGATTCAAGCGAAACCGCTCACAGGCATGACAATCGGTGTGCAGGGTGAAGCAGCCAACCGGAAATGTACTCGCGCGAGGATGTGCCATATCGGCAGTCGTCTGTACGTTGTTTCATTTGTTGCTAGAACCAACCGTGTTTCCCAGCTTTGAGGCATTAGCAGCAACGGCGGTGGCCGGTATCCTTCCGCTTGCACTCGGTAACTTTGTTTGGGACCAGGGCTTTCGACGAGCCGACAGCCAACTCTTGGCGGTAATGGCATATGCAACACCTCTCTGCAGCGCTCTTCTGTTAGCTGCACTTGGTGCGGTCTTGTTGACTTGGAACCTTCTTGTCGGCGCTGTTGTGATTGTGCTAGCCGGCGTACTTTCGCGCACGAACCCTTAGCGATCCTCGCCGCGTTCCCCACAGGTGAGCTCGCCGAAACGAAACGTCGTTGCTCGACTCGGTACTCGCCATACTGTCCAGAAAGAGGGTAAGCGCTCGAATAACACCGTGCTTGACGTCCGGGGCAATGTTACTGTCGCCGTTTTGGCTATAGACGTGACTAAGCAAATGAACAGGCCCCGGGTTGCTCGCTCTAAAGCCTGTTACTTCATCTCTCTCTTGCTCGTGCTGCTATTGGGAGATTCTGCGATATGCGCAGCTGACTCGACTCGACAATGCGCGGTCCCAGTCGGGACGAAATCGTTCGTATTTAGTTCCGAAGGCCACACGTTGCGAGGATTCATTGAGGCAACTGCTGGAGGCAGGAATCAGCCAGCCATTCTCATATTGCATGGGTCTGGATCGACGGACGTCATGCACGATGATCGTTCGGACGGTGGCTACTATAGAGCGCAACGAGAAGCCTTCCGGTCTGCCGGACTTGCTACCGTCGTGTGGGACAAGGCGGGCGACGGGTGTAGTGAGGGACAATACCCACACGGAACCCCAATCATGGCTCGTGCCGCAGAAGTATTAGCCGCCATCGAGGCACTCAAACAGCGACCTGAGATAGATCCAAAGCGGATTGGCCTCTGGGGAATCAGCCAGGGCGGTTGGGTTGCGCCGATGGCAGCCGTGCGCTCGAAAGATGTAGCCTTCCTTATACTCGTGAGCAGTCCGGGCCGGGATGCGGTTTCGCAGCTTGAGTACCAGGCAGTGAACGCGTTACGCGCAAGCGGTGTGGGCGAGACAGAGCTGCGTTCGGCAGCGGCGACGCTGCGGCGAGCATTCGCAATCATGCGAGCAGGCGGGTCGTCCCAGGAGTTTGCGGCCGCGGTAGAACCGCTACAAAAGTATCCCGTGCTCCGTGAGCTTGGCATCACGGTAGGTACTCCCGAAGGATATCGCGCATGGCAATCTACTGCGGACTTCGTCTATCGGCCCGACACCGCCCTGAGGGAGCTGAAGCAGCCGACACTTGCGATCTTTGGAGATCACGACGTGCTGGTCGACTGGCGTGAAAGCGTCGCTATTTATCGCGAATCGTTCAAGCGGGCGAATAATCACGATCTAACGATCAAGGTATTCAAGGGCGCCGACCACAACATCTACGGCATCGGACGAACAAAATCTGTCGACGGTTATGCGGACACGATGACCGGCTGGTTGCGCGCACGAGGATTTGCGCAAAGCAGTGTCGAGGGGCGATAGCAAGCAAATTGCCGGACTCACGCCCAACCCCAATCCAGTGTTGCGTGAAGATCGGCCACAGCACGGTCATTCAAGCCACCGACGGCAACTTGTGGGTCACCAATCCCAACACTCACCTCTGGGGAACGGTGTATACGATCACTCCAACGGGCACGCTGCTGCAAACACTCGCTTTCAGCGGCAGCGTCGCCCATGGGGTTGTCGCGGCGACCCGTTGCAGTTACGTATTTGAAAGGATCGCCCGTTGATTACACACCGGACTGACGAGCAGCGGTTTGATTCGCGGGCTAAGAGTAGTGCCGATCGGGCGTGCGAATTGCGTTCGCAGCACGCTGCTCGTAACTAGGTTCGAGGGCTCAACAAATAGTGACACCCCGACGGTACCCCGAGCGAAAATTTGATGGCACCCCGAGGCAAATCGCAGAGATTTTCTTCATCATGACGACGTACGACGGCGATGAGGACATCTTTCAGTGCCTCAGCCAGGGTGCCAAAGGCCACCTGCTCAAAGACGCACCACGGCAGGAAATCCTTTCCGCGATCCGTGCCGTGAGCGAAGACCGGCCCTACACCTCATCCTCGGTCGCGGCCAAGGCGCGGCAGCGCATGGCAAAGCCGAGCCTCACCCGGCGCGAGCTGGATGTGTTGCAGCTCGTCGCTCAAGGACGGAGCAACAAGGATATTGCACGGCGACTGGCCATCACCGAAGGCACCGCCAAGACGCACGTCAAAGCCATTCTGACCAAGCTCGACGCCATCAGCCGGACAGAGGCCGTGGCGGTTGCCCACAAACGGGGCATGATCCGCTTGTAACGCAGCCGTCAGCGATAAGCGTGCACAGTGCCATGGGATGAGGCGGACGTATTGGCCACCTCAAGCGGGGGCTTCGGGCAGTTCCAACTCGACTTTCGCACCCTGCCCGGATGCGACGCCGAGAGTGCGTAACTTATTGTTTTCATGGCAGTGTAGCGAGAATTGAGAGCGAGATTGAGACCGGTTGTGACCCCCTGATTAGGGGTCAATGGCTCCCCGGGTTGGAGCCGGATCACCAAGTAAGTACCGGTTCTAACAGAGAGGAATTTCCGCGGTCGCTCGTAAACTTACCCCTTTCATACCCCGGAATTCACGCGCTGCGACGAGATAGCTCGGGACGCCCTGAACCGTGTTGTGGTAAAGTGAATATGAGAGATCGCTTTACCCAGGGGATTAGATGAACTCAACCGTCAAACTCAGCAGCAAGTATCAAGTGGTCATTCCGCAGGCTGCCCGCGAAGCGCTCGGCCTTGAAGTCGGCGATGAGCTGTTGGTGCTCTGCAAGAGCGATCGCGTCGTCATGATGCCCAAGCCGAAGAAGTTCTCTCGCCGCACCGCGGGCCTGCATCGCGAGGTCTGGGAGGGGGCGCGCGCATACCTGAAAGACGAGCGGGGAAGCTGGTGACGCCGCAGGCGCTTCGTGGGCATCGCAGGGTCCTGATCGACAGCAGCGTCTGGATTTACCATTTTGAGCAGCATGCTGAATTTGGAGTGGCGGCAGGTCGGGCCGTCGAGGCCTTGGAAGAGGGTGCCTTCCGAGGCGTTACCTCGGAGCTGACACTGCTGGAATTGACCGTCCGGCCATTGCAATTGGGTCGCCAGGACGTGGCAGACGAGTACGAACTGCTGCTGAGCTATTTTCCAAACTTAGAACTGGAGCCGGTCACCAGAGAAATCTTACTGGATGCCGCTGCCTTGCGCGCTCGTCACCGCCTGCGGACACCGGACGCGATACTGCTGGCGACAGGAATTCGTACGGGTGCTACCGCAGCAATTACAAATGACGCCGGCTGGCGGGTCTGCGAGCCGTCGGGCATCAAGTCCATCCTGCTGTCAGACCTGAGCTAACTTTCAAATGACCACCGCCAGAGAACGTAATGCTCTCGCTGTCGATTTGCCCGCTCGATTGGACGGTTCGATAAATGCTGATGCGAAGAACGTCTGGTAGGCGGAGAGTCTCCAGCTGCCTGACGAGCTTGGCGCGGGTCGGACGAGGACATGCACCCCTACGAGGTGCTGCGCAGGAATCGACTGCACAAGGGATGACGAACTCGATTGAGGTGCTCGAATCGTCGCCGCCGTCCGGGCAAAGGATCGCACGGCGGACTTGGTAGCTGCATAGACACCGACGTTCTCGGTGCCCTTGCTAGCGACGACGCTGGTGTTGAAGATCACGGATGCGCCGTCGTTGAGAGGAATCGCCTTTTGGAGAGTGAAATACGGGTCATTCCCGCTCATGACACGCCCGTGAGCTTGCTTTATCGGATGCACGAGGTGAACGGAACCTGGAAGATTATCGACGTCTATTCCAACGGGGTCAGTGAACTCACCTTGCGCCGATCGGACTTCGCCGCAATGCTCGCCGCTGGAGGGGCTCCCGTCCTGAAAGCCCATCTGGACAAGTCCAGCGACCGTCTTATGAAGTAGTTTCGGCGGTCTCGTTTTTCAGGCTCGCTGAACCCATCAGCGCCGGTTGGAAGAGCAGTGCCGAGGCGAGCGTCCAGACCAGAGAGATCATCAGGAGCTTGCCCATGCTGGCTGTTCCAGGATGGCTCGAGGCCCAGAGGCTGCCGAAGCCGGTCGCCGTCGCGAGCGCGCTGAAAAATACCCCCCGAGCCAGGCTCGATGTCAGAAGATGCGAGCCGCCCGAGCGCCAAGACATGACGAAGTAGATATGGGACGCCACCCCAATCCCAAAGAGCAGCGGCAGGGCGATAATGTTTGCAAAATTCAGCGGCTGCCCGATCAGGACGCAGCTGCCCAGGGTCAAGAACCCGGAATACGATCGGCGCCATGGTGATCGCCACGTCGCGTACTCGTCGCAGCGCGATCAGGAGAACATGGCCCCCGTCACGTGACGCCGGCAGGGCGCAGTGTCTTTTACGATCTTTTTCCGCCCGAGAAAGCGGCCGAGATGGAAATGCGCGCGCAGTTGTTGATTGGCCTGGAGCACTGGCTGGAAAAGTGCCGCATGACGCAAGCCGAGGCCGCCAAGGTGCTGGGCGTTACCCAAGCGCGTGTGTCGGATTTGAAGCGCGGTAAGATCGACCGATTCAGCATGGACCTGCTGGTACGGTTGGCAGCGCGGGCCGGACTCAAGCCGAAGTTGAAACTGGCGGCGTAATTGGCCGTAGAACAATATTCGGAAGGCGACGAGCGGCCGCACTCAGTTCTGATTACCTGAATGTCTGCCTCGCCCAGGAACCCGCCGCCGCGCGCAACGGAATCGGCGACGGCTCGTTTGGATTCCCGATAAGGTACTGGAAGAGCAACTGGATCGTCTGAGTGAACTTTTCCAGGCGGCTACGGTGAAGTACAGGGCTGTCCACAATCTTTCGCCGCTGACGAATCTCGGGGCCCATGGAGATTCGACAAGTCTTTCTTAAACCACGTTTTCTGGTTCTGGGCCACGTTCTGCACCCCGGGTCGGATTGTACGCTCATAGCGCGACGTTCCATTCTGCCTCGTCTGCGCCAACTGGTTTCGGTTATAAATCACGGTGCCCGGCATGAGGTTACGGGCACCGAAGATGTGTAAGCGGCTTTGGTGAGTCAGGAACCGGCAGCAGAAATGGCTTTCCACCGCGACAGCCACTACGTTCCTTGTTCGTATTTAAAGCGCTGGACCGATGCGGACAAGGTCTGGACATATCGCGTCCTGGTGCCTCATCCGAAGTTTCGGAAACCCGTTACTGGGTTATTGGCGACCTTTGGCACGTCAGTCGTGCCACCACAGGCTGGCGTCCGTCGAGTGAGAGGACGCTGGCCTAATTATCGTCGGGCCTTGGCGATCTCTTTCCACAAACCAAGCACCAGAAGCGTGTGAATGACGCGCGTGGCGACTCCGGCCCGCGCTCACACAGCGGATCCTCAGGCGATGCTGATCACGATGCGATGAAGCGGCGGACTGTCGAGCCAGCATCGTCGGAGGCATGCACGGGAACCCGCGTATCGGCGTTGACCGGATCGACGGCATGGCGCAGCTCTTCTCTCATCACAGCGAGGGGTGTACGCTGAGGATCGTGCGTAGCAGACCTGCAAACTGGGTGATCACAGCGCTGGTAATATTTCAGCTCGCCATCGGTTTGCAATGGGACGTCGCGCAAGCTGTCGTTGCCCCACCCGAACGGCAGATGAACGGCATGGAAGCGGGGCACTGTCCTGCCCAGCCGTCCAAGGACTCGGGGACCGCCAAGGGAGGCGACGCTGGAGCCCCCACGAGTGCCCTGTCGTCGCATAAAAACCCGGTTAACGAACACGACTGCTGCCGCTCTCTGGGGTGCCAGTGTCATTGCGCGCAGAGCCCCTGTGCGCTCGACCTGCCACTGGCGAGCGTGGCTCTTTCCGGTTCGGTGCTATTGCCTGTCTTCGACGTGCGGCCTCCCGTTGCGCGCACGAACGAGTTGTTTCGACCTCCCATCCTTTGAGTCTCAGGCGCGATCGACGCGATCTGCGCTGCGCGAGCACAAGACAGTCGTAGTGTGACCGCTTCGCGGCGCAAAGCACGCTAGGGCGTCGATTCGAGCAGCTCGGGCCTGCGCGTTTCAGAGCGCTGATTCCTACTGACACGCCTACTTAGGTTCGCCGCCGTAGCTGCGTCGACACATTGCGCCGGACCTGGCCCGAGGTGGTTCCGGCGCCCCCAGGCGGCAGGGATCCGTGCTGGATCACATGGTGATGACCGAGGAATTGCGATGGATCGATCTGATTTAACGTTGGAGGGTCTGAGTCGCTCACGACGGCGTTTGGTCCAGGGGCTCGCAGGCGGAGTGCTGGTCCTCGGCAGTGCGCGTCGCTTTGGCTGGGTCGCAGCCGCCGAGCCGGCAACCGCGGGCGATGCAGGTGCCGTCCTGTCCGGGACTGAATTCAATTTGGAGATTGGCGCACTGGCCGTGAATTTCACCGGCCAGCCGGGAATCGCCACGGCCGTGAACGGACGACTCCCTGCGCCGCTGTTGCGGTGGCGCGAAGGGGATGCCATCACACTGCGAGTGTCGAATCGGTTGGCCGCACCGAGCTCCATCCATTGGCACGGAGTCATTCTCCCCGCCGATATGGACGGCGTGCCGGGACTGAGCTTCGACGGCATCGGGCCGGGCGAGACCTACGTCTATCGCTTCAGAGTCAATCAGTCGGGCACCTACTGGTATCACAGTCATTCGCGGTTCCAGGAGCAAACCGGTCTCTATGGCCCCATCGTGATCGAGCCTCGGCGTGGCGAGCGGCACCGTGCAGATCGCGAACACGTCGTGTTGCTGTCGGAATGGACAGATCGCGACCCCGAGCACATTTATCGAACCCTGAAGCGGCAAAGTAACTATTTCAACTTCGGTCGGCACACGGTGGGCGATTTCCTCAACGATGCGCGCAGGCAAGGCTGGAAGCCGACGGTCGCGGATCGGCTCATGTGGGGACAAATGCGCATGGATCCGACGGATCTGGCGGATGTGTCCGGCTACGCCTACACCTACCTCATGAACGGCACCACGCCGGCTGGCAACTGGACCGGACTGTTCCGGCGTGGCGAGAGAGTGCGGCTGCGCTTCATCAATGGATCTTCGATGAGCTTCTTCGATGTCCGCATTCCGGGGCTGAAGCTGACGGTGGTGGCCGCCGACGGTCAGGACGTCGAGCCGGTTACCGTCGATGAGTTTCGCATTGGGACGGCGGAGGTGTACGACGTGATCGTGGAACCTAAGGAGGATCGCGCGTACACGATCTTCGCGCAGTCACTCGATCGCTCGGGCTATGCCCGCGGCACGCTGGCACCCCAACCTGGCATGCAGGCGGAGGTGCCGGCGCTCGATCCCCGGTCGCTCCTCACCATGATGGATATGGGTATGGGTCACAACATGGCCGGCATGGACATGAGCGGGATGAAAGACATGGATCATGGCGCCATGGATCACGATGCCAGACCCAAGGGTGATGCCATGAGCGCGCCGCATCACGCGCCCGCCGAGTACGGTCCCACTGTGGATTCAGTAGCCATGCAACCGCAGAGCCGCCTGGACGATCCGGGGGTGGGTCTGCGGAACAACGGCCGTCGAGTACTGACTTACGCCGATCTGCACACGCTCGGTGGCCCGATCGATCACCGCCAGGCGGGCCGCGACATTGAGCTGCATCTCACTGGGCACATGGAACGCTACGTGTGGTCATTCAACGGCCAGAAGTTCTCGGAGGCGGAACCCTTGCGCTTCAACCATGGCGAGCGTCTGCGCCTGGTGCTTGTGAATGACAGCATGATGAATCACCCCATTCACCTGCACGGCATGTGGGGCGAAGTGGAGTCGGAGAAAGGAGAGTTCCTCGTCCGCAAGCACACCATCACCGTGCAGCCGGGGCAGCGTCTGGCGTATTGGGTCACCGCCGATGCACTCGGCCGCTGGGCGTATCACTGTCATCTGCTGTATCACATGGAGGCGGGAATGTTTCGGGAGGTGCATGTCGCGAGCTCCTCGAAAGAGGGGACACGGTCGTGATGCCTCGCGCGAAGCTCGCTCTCTTACACGGTATCCTGGGGCTCGTGGCCGCCTCATTCGCACTCGCTGACGAGCCTCAGGAATTGGCCTCTCACCCCCCTCGCGGCTCGTCGCAAAGCCCCGAGGCGCTACCGCCTGCCGCGCCCGCGCACAACGACCATAAGACTGCGAGCGAGGAGGCTCACGTGCCACCCGATCCGCCGCAGCATCCGATGGGTGACATGCCCTACCCAAGCATGGCGGCGATGATGCAAATGGACGACACGGCACGTACGGCGAAAGTGCTCTTTGATCAGCTCGAGTGGCGCAACACCGCCGAGGGCAAGGCTGCGGTGTGGGATGCGTGGGGCTGGTATGGCGGAGATTACAACAAGGCCTGGCTCAGAACGGAAGGCGAACGCGTCGGCGGCACGACGCAGAACGCACGCGCCGATCTGCTATGGGACCATATCTTCGCGCGTTGGTGGAGTGTGCAGTCCGGGGGACGCCGAGACTTCGGCGAAGGCCCAGCGCGCACTTGGGCGGCGATCGGAGTCCAAGGACTCGCGCCCGATTGGTTCGACACCGAGGCTACGTTCTATGTCGGTGACCAGGGGCGCACCGCCGTGAGGCTCAAGACGGAATACCAGCTGCTCTTCACACAGCGGCTAATTCTGCAACCGGAAGGCGAGGCCAACCTGTACGGCAAACCCGATCCCGCGCGTCAACTGGGTTCCGGATTATCCGATCTTGAGATCGGCCTGCGTCTTCGTTACGAGGTGCGGCGGGAGTTTGCGCCGTACATCGGGGTCGTTTGGTCGCGCCGTTTCGGCGGAACCGCCGACCGAGTGCGGCAATCCGGCGGGGACGTGAGCGACGTGCAGTTCGTCGCAGGCCTGCGCGCGTGGTTTTAGCGGAACTCAATACGAACCGCTCATCCACACATAGACCGGCTCTTGTCAGCATCGTTACACCCACCATCTGGAGACTGGCCATGAAAATCCTGTCACTCTTGTCCGGCCTTGCCTTGGTGACGTTTGGGGCCATCGCAAGTGCCCACGCTCACCTCCAGAAGTCGCGTCCGGCGGACGGCAGTGTGATCACAACTTCCCCCTCTAACCTCGTGCTCAATTTCTCGGAAACTGCGCGAGTGACCGCCTTGTCGATTCAGAAGGGCGATGAGCCCCGGCAGAACCTGAAACCGCTGCCCAGCACTGCCGCGCAAGAGATCTCCGTCGCTCTGCCTCAATTGACGCCCGGCACCTACTCGGTGAGCTGGCGCGTGGTGAGCGATGACGGCCACATGATGTCAGGCACACTGCACTTCACGCTGGCCCCCGACCACGCCACAGATCGTGCGGCCGATCATGCGACGCAGCACTGAGGCGTCACGCGAATGGTGGACGTTCTCTCGGTCATCCTGCGGGCGTTGACCTTCGTCCTGCTGTTCCAGGCCGCTGGAGTCGCAATTTTCTTCGCGGTCTTCGAGCGCCGGCTCGCAAGCTGTCGGGGTGCGGTCCGGCGACTGGGTCAGGCGGCTGCGCTCGCGGCTATTGCGTTGGTCGCGGCACACTACGCCTTGGAGGCCGCACGGATGGCGGGGGACTTGTCCGGCATGTGGGACCCCTCTTTACAAGGGATGGTGTGGCACTCTTCGAGCCGTGCGGCCTTCACATTTCGGCTGGCGGGCCTGTTGCTCATTGCGATCGGGCTTCAGGGTGGGCGTGGTCGCTGGACGATCGTGGCAGTGATCGGATCGGTGATCGCCATCCTGGCGTTCACGCTCACGGGACACACATCCGTAGCCGCCCATCGTGGGGCATTGGCAGCGCTGTTGATGATCCACCTCCTGATCGTCGCGTTCTGGTTCGGTGCGTTGTCGCCGCTGTACGTCGCGAGCTTGCGCGAGACGCCTACCCGGGCCTTTGACATCATCGAGCGGTTCACTGCCGTGGCGACGTGGCTTGTGCCGGTGGTTTTGTTGGCCGGCTTTGCCATAGCCGTTCTGTTGCTTCCGAGCGTCTCCGCCCTGAGGGAGCCCTACGGGGAATTGCTCATCGCGAAAGTCGTTGGCTTCGCTCTACTGATGGGCCTTGCCGCCGCGAACAAGTGGCGGCTCGGCCCAGCCTTGGCCCACGGGACTGTGCAAAGTGGGCGGCGGTTTCGCCGGGCAGTGGCCGCCGAGTATGTCCTGATCGCGGCGGTACTCACGATCACCGCGGTCATGACGTCCTTTTTCTCACCTGAGGCGTGAAGGTATGGGTAGTCTCCGCTCGGGCGAAAACATTACAGCGTGGGCCCGCATGAGCCGGCTTGTGACCCTTGGGGGCGGCATCCACCAACTTTCTGAGCGCGGTCGCGCGAGGCGTCATCTTCTCGGTCCTTGCGTGACAGAGCCCTTTGCATCAGATACAGCGGCTAAATCAGGGTTTTCCTAAATGAAATTGGCGACGCGCGAGGATCACGGACATCCCGACCCGCACGGCGGTCACAAGATGACGGACGATCAGGGCGGCCACGATCGACACGCCGGCCACTCCGTTGCGATGTTCCGGGACAAATTCTGGCTGAGTTTTGCCCTGACGATTCCCGTCGTTATCTGGTCGAGCGACGTTCAGGGTTGGTTTGGATATACAGCGCCTTCCTTCCCGGGCTCGAAGCTAATCCCGGCGGTTCTCGGAACGCTGGTCTTTATCTATGGGGGCCTGGTTTTCATCCGCGGGGCTCAGCGCGAACTGGCAGATCACAAGCCCGGCATGATGACCCTCATCGGCCTGGCGATCATTGTCGCGTTTGGAACCTCGCTCGCTGCGACATTTGGTCTCTTCGAGATCGACGTTTGGTGGGAACTCGCCTCGCTGATCACCATCATGGTCCTCGGCCACTGGCTGGAAATGCGCGCCATTTCCCAGGCTCGTGGCGCGCTCAGTGCGCTCGCGGCCCTGCTCCCGGACACCGCTGAGCGCGTGACTGGCACAGACACTCAGTCAGTTCCGCTGTCTGAGTTGAGAACCGGCGACGTCCTTCTCATCCGGCCCGGGGCCCGGGTTCCGGCAGATGGCACTGTCATCGAGGGCGCTGCCGAAGTTGACGAGTCCATGATCACCGGCGAGTCTAAAACGGTGCCGAAGGGCGCGGGTGCCAGAGTTACTGCGGGAACAGTTGCCAGTGGTGGCAGCCTTCGTGTGCGAGTGACCGCAATCGGGGACCAAACCGCTCTCTCCGGAATCATGCGGCTGGTTGCGGCTGCGCAGGCGTCCGGTTCTCGCACGCAAGCTCTTGCCGATCGGGCAGCGGCGATCCTGTTCTACGTGGCAGTCGTAGCGGGCGCTGTGACGTTCACCTTCTGGTGGCTTTCCGGCGACAAGGAACATGCCCTGATTCGAACGGCAACGGTCCTGATCATCGCTTGCCCGCATGCGCTTGGACTCGCGATTCCGCTCGTGATCGCCATTGCGACGTCACTAGGGGCCCGGAATGGGCTCCTTGTTAAGGACAGACTCGCGCTCGAACGCGCCCGAAATCTGGACATGGTCATTTTCGACAAGACCGGAACTCTGACGCGCGGCGCTCCTGCAGTCTCGGACGTCGCCGCTGCACCTGGCATCACCGAAGGCGATCTGATTGGTCAGGCCGCCGCTGTCGAATCCAGTTCCGAACACCCGCTCGCCAAAGCAATCGTCGCCGAAGCCAGGCGCCGCGGGGTGGCCCAAGCGGCAGCCACGGATTTCAAGGCGCTGCCCGGGCGAGGAGCGGAAGCGCTCGTACAGGGCAGGATAGTCAAGGTCGGCGGACCACGTTTGCTGTCTGAGGCCAACGTTTCGGTACCGGCAGAACTCGAAAAACGCACTGCCGCATGGAGTTCAGATGGGAAGACGGTTCTCTATGCCGTTGCACAAGGAGGACTGCTCGGAGCTTTCGCCGTTGAAGATGAGATCCGCCCCGAATCTGCTGAAGCCGTCACCGAACTCCACGCCCTTGGGATCCGGGTCGCGATGATCACGGGAGATTCGCAGGCAGTTGCCGATTCAGTCGCTCGGCGTCTCGGCATCGATGAAGTCGCAGCCGAGGTGCTCCCCGCTGACAAGGCTTCGGCAGTAAAGCGCTTTCAGGCTGGTGGCGACAAGGTCGCGATGGTCGGCGACGGCGTGAACGACGCGCCGGCCCTGGCCACCGCCAATGTAGGAATCGCAATCGGTGCGGGAACGGACGTCGCGATTGAATCCGCGGGAATCGTGCTCGTGCGTAGCGATCCCAGCGACGTAGTCGGGGCAATCGAGCTGTCGCGAGCAACCTACAGAAAGATGGTGCAAAATCTCGTTTGGGCGAGCGCTTATAACCTCGTCTCCATTCCGATCGCGGGGGGTCTGCTGGTTCGTTGGGGGTTTGATCTGCCCATGAGTGTCGGCGCGGTCGCGATGAGCGCGTCGACCATCATCGTGGCTGCGAACGCGCAACTGCTTCGCCGAGTGAAGCTGCGGCGCGCGAGCCACTGATGGTCCAATCC
>Ga0209059_1001059_pt1 | contig 12676 bp, 15 predicted proteins | sample GraSoiAngelo_151_FD_186165 | JGI IMG/M metagenome (GOLD analysis project Ga0209059, IMG submission 186165) | Grasslands soil microbial communities from the Angelo Coastal Reserve, California, USA - 14_1009_12_20cm (SPAdes) (version 2) | ecosystem: Environmental > Terrestrial > Soil > Grasslands ...
GCCGATGAACAGCGCATGAAAAGCGCGGTCATCGTGTGTTCATGTGCCGCGCCTACGGTGCAGCCATGAAGAGAATCCTGATCCTCACAGCGCTGCTGCTCGTCGCGCCGACGGCGCTCGCGAGCGGCAGCCCCAGCCCGAGCCGCTTCGTCCGGGGCGTCACGAATCCGTGGTTCCCCCTCCGTCCGGGGACGACCCTCGTCTACCGGGGCGTCAAGGACGGCAAGCCCTCACGCGACGTCTTCCTCGTGACGGCGCAGACGAGGCGAATCGCGGGCGTCGTCTGCACGGCCGTCTCCGACCGCCTCTACCTCAGCGGGCGGCTCGGCGAGCGCACGACCGACTGGTACGCGCAGGACAAGGCCGGAAACGTCTGGTACTTCGGCGAGGCGACGGCAGAGCTCGACGCCCGCGGGAAGGTCACGAGCCGCGAGGGCTCGTGGCTCACCAGCGTGAACGGCGCGCAGCCCGGCGTCTTCATGCCGGCTCACCCCCGCGTCGGCCAGAGCGCCCGGCAGGAGTACTACAAGGGGCACGCGGAGGATCACTTCCGGGTGCTGAGCCTCTCCGCGCACGTGCGGACGCCGGCAGCGTCCTCGAGCCACGCATTGCTGACGAAGGAGTGGACGCCGCTCGAGCCCGGCGTGATCGACCACAAGCGCTACGTACGCGGCATCGGCACGGTGCTCGAGCAGACGGTGAAGGGCGGAGACGAGCGCAACACGCTCGTCTCGATCCACAGGCCTTGAAGGAGGATGGTGCGGGCCGTCAGGCCCGCACCACCGCTTCAGGCGTCACGATCGGCCTCCGCGGTTGAGCCGCTGGAGCAGGCCGCGCCGCTCCCAGTCCACGCTGTCGAGCGCCCTGCGGACGTGGGCCTCGTCGGCGGCGGAGACCGCCTGCCTCGTCGCGTCGAGGTGCTCCCTCGGTGTTGCGTACTGCGTCATCGTGTGCTCCTCTCGGATCGGATTCGACTTGCACACATCGAATCGCGCCGGCCTAAGGAGCCCCTGAGACGTGCCTGTGAATCGTCTAAGAAGCGAGCGGAAGGCTGATCCGGAACGTCGACCCCCTGCCGGGCTTGGAGCGGGCGGAGACCTCGCCGCCGTGCGCCTCGGCGACCGCGGCGACGATCGAGAGGCCGAGCCCGACGCCGCCGCTCGCGCGGGCACGCGACGGGTCGGCACGGTAGAAGCGCTCGAAGACCCGCTCCGCTTCCTCCGGCGCCATCCCCGGGCCCGCGTCCTCCACCTCGATGCGGGCGGTGCCGTCGGACGTGCTGACGCTCACGCGGACCGGCGTCTCCGGCGGCGTGTGCTCGCGAACGTTGGCGAGGAGGTTGTCGACGATCTGGCGCAGCCGGTCGCGGTCGCCGAGCACGACGGCCTGCTCCGCGTCGAGCGAGATCGACCGCTCAGGCTCGACGGTGAGCGCGGTGTCCACGGCCTCGGCCACCACCCGGTCCAGCTCGACCGGCTCGCGCGCAAGCGGCCGCCCCTCGTCGAGGCGCGCGAGGAGGAGCAGGTCCTCGACGAGCAGGCTCATCCGCTCGGACTCGCGCGTGATCCCCGCCATCGAGCGAGCGAGGTCTTCCGGCCGCCGCTCCGCGCCGCGCGTGAAGAGCTCGGCGTAGGCCCGGATCGCCGCGAGCGGGGTCCGCAGCTCGTGCGAGGCGTCGGCGACGAAGCGGCGGAGCTTCTCCTCGGAGGCGGCGCGCACCTCGAACGCCCGCTCGATCTGACCCAGCATCGCGTTCAGCGCGAGCCCCAGCCGGCCGACCTCCGTCCGCTCCTCCGCGCGCTCGACGCGCTGCGAGAGATCGCCCGCGGCGATCGCGGCGGCGGTGTCGCCGATCGCGTCGAGCGGGCGCAGGCCGAGCCGGACGACCCAGAGGCCGAGCCCGACGATCGCCGCGAGCACTGCTGCGGTGACGAGGAGCTCGACGAGGAGCAGCCGGTGCAGCGTCGAGTAGACGTCGTCGAGCGGCGTCGCGACGACGAGCATGTAGGCGATGCCCGGGTCGAGCGAGGCCCGCACCCGATAGCGCGTGCCGCCCTCCGTCGCCGGCGCGTCGAAGTAGCGCGTCGGCTCGGGCCCCTTCGCCGAGAGCTGCGAGATCGTCGCCGGCAGGCGCGGCGGCGGCCGCTCCGGCGGCGGGCCGGGGCGCGGCCGGGCGCCCGAGCCGGGGAGCTGCGAGAGGTCGGCGACGCCGGTGCTGCACACGACCCGGCCCGTCTTCCGCGTCCGGAGCTGGACGTAGACGCCGGGCACCGAGCGGGCGACCTCGTCGCACGAGGATCCGGCCGACTGGAGCACGCTCTCGACGGCGCGGTGGTCGGTCTCGAGCGAGCTGTCCGTGCGGCTGAGGAGGAAGGAACGCAGCGATGCGTAGGTCGCCACGTCCGCCCCGAGGAGCGCGATCGCGGCCAGCACGAGCACGCCTACGACGAGGCGGCGGCGCAACGACATCTCAGGCCTTCGCGTCGAGCATGTAGCCCGCCTGCCGGATCGTCCGGATGAGCGGCGGGCCGGCCGCGTCGAGCTTCCGGCGCAGGTAGCTCACGTAGGTCTCGACGACGTTCGAGTTCCCGCCGAAGTCGTAGCGCCAGACGTTCTGGAGGATCTGCGCCTTCGACAGCACACGGCGCGGGTTCAGCAGGAAGTAGCGGAGCAGGTTGAACTCGGTCGCGGTGAGGTCGATCTGCTCGTCGCCCCGGAAGACCTCGTGCCGTTCCTCGTCGAGGACGAGATCGGCGAAGCGCAGCACGTCGCCCGGCAGCTCGCCCGCGGTGCGGCGGAGGATCGCCTGGGCGCGCGCGACGAGCTCGGCGAGGCTGAACGGCTTCGTGACGTAGTCGTCACCCCCCGCGCGGAGCGCCTCGACCTTGTTCTCGGTCGCGTCCTTCGCGGTGAGGAAGAGGACCGCGGTCTTGAATCCCCGCTCCCGGAGGCGGCGGCCGACCTCGATCCCCTCGATGTCGGGGAGCATCCAGTCGAGCACGACGAGGTCGGGCTCGAAGGACGCGACCGCGCTCAGCGCCTCCCGTCCGGTCTTCGCCTCCTCGACCGCGTAGCCCTCGTAGCGGAGCGCGGTCGCGACGGCGTCGACGATCGACGGCTCGTCGTCGACGACGAGGATCTTGTGCTCGCTCACGCGCCCATCCTGGCACGCGTTCCTGTGGATCTCCTGAGAATCCGGGCGGGCCGGCGAGCGCTCGCCGGCCAGCCCGGCGGCCTCAGGGCACCGTGGGGAACTGACCGGCGTCCTCCTGCGCCTCGCGCTGGGCGCTCTCGCCGGCCTCGTGCTGCGCGTTCTCGTTCGGATGGAACGTGCCGCTCGGGGCGGCCTTGCTCGAGCTCGTGCTCGTCGTGGACGAGCCCTGGGCGCTGCTCGAGCCCGCTCCGAACGACGTCGCGCCGACGATTCCGCCGACGACGAGCGCGGCGGCGACCGCGGCGAGGGCGACACCTCTTCGTATCGTGTTCATCGGTCTCACCTCCCTTCGGCTCCCAGCCAAGCCGCGCGGCCTGAGAGGTCGCTGTGACGGGCGTGGGAGGTGGCTGAGACCCGCTCTCAGGATCCTCACAGCGCGCCCACAGGCCGTTCCGACGCGCCGCTGGTTGCCTGCGTCGAAACGACCCGGAAAGGAGCGACAATGATGCAGATCCTCGTGATCGCCAACGAGACCGTCGAGAGCGACGTCCTGCGCAACGTCCTGCCGCGGAGCGCCCGCGTGCTGATCGTCGCGCCCGCGCTGAACTCCCGCCTGCGCCACTGGGTGTCGGACGAGGACGAGGCACGGGCTGCGGCCGAGGAGCGGCTGCGCCGGTGCCTCGAGCGGCTGCGCAGCGACGGCGTCGGGGTGGCCGGCGCGGTCGGTGACGCCGATCCGCTCCAGGCGATCGCGGACGCGCTGTGCGTCTTCGACGCGGACGCGATCGTCGTCGCGACCCACCCGCCCGGCCGCTCCAACTGGCTCGCGCGCGACCTCGTCGCCCGGGCCCGGCGCCGCTTCGACCGGCCGGTCGTCCACGTCGTGGTCGACGCGGCGCGCGGGCGCGAATACGTCCGGGAGGCGGCGTAGCCATGGAGCTCCTCACCCGCCGCGAGTCCATCCTCCGCTTCGGCGGCCTGCTCGCCGCCCTCGCGGCGGGCGGCTGGAGGGTGCATTCGTCGCAGGGCGCGGACGCGGTTGCTTGCGTGCTCACGCCCGAGCAGACGGGAGGGCCGTACTACATCCCCAACGAGCTCGTCCGCCGCACCATCACCGACGGCCATACCGGGACGCCGCTGACGCTCCGGCTCGCGGTCGTCGACGCGTCGACGTGCAGGCCGATCAAGGGCGCCGCGGTCGACGTCTGGCACGCCGACGCGGCCGGCGTCTACTCGGGCTTCGGCCAAGGCACCTCGAGCCGCACGTTCATGCGCGGGATCCAGCGGACGGACGCGAAGGGCGTTGCCGTCTTCCGGACCGTCTATCCGGGCTGGTACATGGGGCGCACGGTGCACATTCACGTGAAGGTGCACGTCGGCGGTCGCGTCGTCCACACGGGCCAGCTCTACTTCCCGGACAAGCTCACCGACGCCGTGTACCGGAAGGCGCCGTACTCGAGCCGGCCCGGCCGCGACGTACGGAACGCGACCGACTCGATCTTCCGCAGCGGCGGCAGGCGCTCGATGCTGAGCCTGCGCAGGAACGGCGCCGGCTACACCGGCTCGATCAGGATGGGCGTCCGCCGGTAGCGGCTGCGACTCGGCCCTACGTGCGGCAGCTCACGTTCGTGCACTGGGCGGGGTTGCCGTTCGCGCCGGCCCTGTTTCCGCCTCCGTCCGTGACTCCCGGTACGGCTTCGATGCCGAGGTCGACGTTGGCGTTCGCGCGGTTCTTGGTCAGCGTCGTCGCCGGATCGTCGACCTCGATGCCGTCGTCGCCGTTCTGAGTCGTCTCGTTCTTGGCCAGCAGCGTTCCTGTGCTCGAAGCGTCGACGAGGATGCCGTCGGTGGCGCTCCCCGAGACGACGTTCTTCTCCAGCAGGTTCCGAGCCGACGACACGAGAACGGTGATCCCCTCCTGGCCGTTCTCCGGCTGCCGGCTGAATCCGTTGCCCGTCACGAGATTCCCCAGGAGCACGTTGTCGCTCGACGTCCTGAGCTCGATCCCCTCGAAGCCGTTCCCGGTCACGACGTTGCTCACCACGGTGTCGTGGGTCGCGTAGCCGAGCGCGATCCCCGAGCCGTTGTTGCCGGTCGCGGTGTTGCGGTCGAGCTCGCCGTTCGAGCCCGAGAGGTAGATGCCCAGGTTGGTGTCCGTGACGGTCACCCCGCGAACGACGTTTCGGTCCGCGGCGTTCGAGAGCAGCACGCCGTTGCCGTAGCCCTGCACTCGGCCGTCCAGGACCGTGACGGCGTCGTATCCGCCGTTGTTGTCGACGCCGCTGAACGCATGGTCGTTGGCGCCGTAGGAGATCGTGTGCCCGTTGAGATCGAGCGTGACCCCGTCCGCGCCGATCACGAGCCCGTCGCCCGGACAGCTCAGGAGGTCGCCGTGCAGTGTCGTGTCCTGCGTGATCACTGCTCCGCAGGTGACGTCGGCGGCGCGCGCCGAGCCTCCGCCGACGCTCAGCAAGAGCAACGCCGCCGCGAGCACCGCAATCGGCGCAGCGCGACGCCGCCCCCGGTAGGCCTGCCTGATCACCGTCATCGTCCTGCCTCCCCTGACCCCAGGTGGAAGGACCCAGTACACACCACTCGGCCGCGCCCTTCAAGGCGTCGGCTGGAGGCGTTTCAGTGGGCGACGTCGATGACGACGCGGCTGGGCGACGTCATCCGGAAGCCCCTGAACCCGACCTTCCGCCGCAGGCCGAGGCCGAAGGAGACAACGCCTTCGAAGTCGCCCGACTCCTTCAGCTGGACGAGGCCGCCGAAGCGCGGCGTGCGCGTGATCGGAGCGGCGCCGGCACTTGCCCGATCGACCCTCGTGTGCCGGAAGACGACGTGGAGGAACGCGGTTCCGGGCAGCCGGACCGGAAGGCCGGAGCCGTCGTGGACGACCTGCGGCACGTACCTCGCCGACCACGCGGGCGTGCCGGCGCGGAACTCGAAGACGACACGGTCGAAAGTCGAGTGGCGGCCGACGCGCACGTGCTCGAGGACGGCGGTCTGGGACGTCGTCGCCGGCCCGGCCTTCGCGAACACCGTGAACGGCGGCGTCGAGGCGCCGGCGGCGAGCACGAGTCCGATCAGCGCGGAGCGGATCACTCCGCGGAACGCTAGTCGATCAGCTTCCGCGTCATCGCGTAGATCGCGAGCCGCCAGATGACGAGGCCGAAGGCGAGGAGCGCACCGACTCTCCCCACGTCCCATACGTGCCAGCCGAAGGCCGCGTGGCGCACGAGCTCGACGCAGTGGTGGAGCGGGTTGAGCTCACCGGCGATCTGGGCCCAGCGAGGCAGCTTCGTCAGCGGGAAGAACGTACCCGCGACGAGGAAGAGCGGCGTGAGGACGGCGCTGACGATGTAGCTGAAGTTCTCGATCGACGAGGCGAAGCCGGCGATCGTGATGCCGAAGCACGCCCAGCCGAAGCCGGCGAGGAAGGCGATCAGCGGCACCGTGAGCATTCCCCACGCCGGGTCGAGGCCGAAGGCGATCGCGACGAGGAGCGGGACGCAGCCGTAGATCCCGGCGCGGATCGCCATCCAGAGCGCCTCGGCGGTGACGAGCTCCTCGGTGTCGACCGGCGCGGCGAGGATCGCGTCGTAGGTGCGCTGGAACTTGTACTTCACGAACGTCCCGAACATGGCCGGGAAGGCGCTGGAGAAGAGCACCGCGGTCGCGACCACCCCGGTGCCGACGAACTGGACGTAGTCGTAGCCTGCGACCTTGCTCACGAGCGAGCCGAAGCCGAAGCCGAACGCGAGCAGGTAGATCGTCGGCTCCACCGTCGAGGAGAAGGTCGCCGAGCGCCAATAGGAGGAGTAGTTGACGATCTCGCGGACGAGGACGCCGGTCATCGCCGGGCGCTCGAGCCGGCCGAGCCGCGCCGCGCGCGCCGCGGTCGCCATCAGTCGATCTCCTCGCCGGTGAGGAGGACGAAGACGTCCTCGAGGTTCGCCGGCCGCCGCTCGCCCTCGGGGGCACGTCCGTCGGCGCCCTCGATTCCGAGGACGGAGATGCTCGTGCCGGTGCGCCGCGTGCGGAAGCCCGCCGCTCCGGCCTCCGCCTCGACCTCGACGAGCTTCGCCGGCGGGCCGTAGACCTCGACCGCCTCTCGGCCCGCGTGCGTCGCGACGAGCTCGGACGGCCGGCCGACGGCGACGGCGTTCCCGTGCGACATGATCACGACGCTGTCGGCCAGGCGCTGGGCCTCCTCGATGTAGTGGGTCGACATGAGGATCGTCGTGCCCTCGGCGCGCAGCGCGTCGATCAGCGCCCAGAGCTCTTGCCGCACCTGCGGGTCGAGTCCGACCGTCGGCTCGTCGAGGAGGACGAGCTGCGGCTTGTGCACGAGGGCGCGGGCGATGAGGAGGCGCCGACGCATCCCGCCCGAGAGCTTGTCGGCCCGGTCGGCGCGGCGGTGGACGAGGTTCGCCATGCGGAGGGCGCGCTCGATCGCGTCGCGCCGCTCGGCCCGCCCGATCCGGTAGAGGTGCGCGAAGACGAGCAGGTTCTGCTCCACCGTCAGCGTCACGTCGAGGTTGTCGAGCTGCGGCACGACGCCGCACAGGGCGCGGGCAGCCTTCGACTCCTCGGGCAGGCGGAAGCCGAGCACCTCGAGCTCGCCCTCGTCGGCGATCGCCTGCGCCGTGAGCAGGCGCATCGTCGTGGACTTGCCGGCGCCGTTCGGCCCGAGCAGGCCGACGCACGTCCCGTACGGCACGTCGAGGTCGAGGCCGTCCACCGCGGTGATCGGGCCATAGCGCTTGACGGCTCTGCGGAGCCGGATGGCGAGCTCGCCGCTCATGCCCTCATCCTGCCAGTCGTGGGTGTCCGCGACCCGCGCGCGTACGCGAGCCATGGGAGCGGCGCGTCGCGGCCTATGTGATCTCTGCCAATGCCTTGAGCTCGGCGGGTGTGACCGTCCCGTGGTGGTAGACGTTGAAGGGCAGATCCGGTACTTCGTGCACGCTCTGGACGAGGCGCTTGATCGGGAGGTGAGAGTGCCCGTGCTCCGCGAAGCACCCGAGCGTCGGTCGAAGCTTTCCCCGGTCGAAGAAGCGAGCCCAGTCCTCGACGCATTGGATCGGCTTCAGAGCCCCGGCGTTGAGGTTCTCGTAGGCCTGCGGCATCCCGAGGAACCCTTCCTTCGCCCAGGTAGCCCAGTCCAGCCCCGGATGGAGCTGCGGGCGGCCGAAGGACGACAGGTACGTCCGAAAGCCGGGCTTCAGGCGGCGATACGCAGCGACGAAGCCGCGCGACGCGCGGCCGCCCGCTTCCTCGTACTCGCCCTCGGCGTCGACGATCGCGAAGTCGGCCTCGGAAACGTCGATCGCCTTCGCCGTCGCCTTGGCCTCGGCGGCCGGCTTCGGGTGCGGTCGTCCGACATAGCCGTGGACGCCGAGACGTAGCGCGTGCTTCCTCGTCGCCCGGCGCATCGCGCGCAGCCAGTCGGCGTCGAGCACGTCGTCGCCTTTGAAAGCTTGAGCGGTGAGCCACTTGAGCCCGTGGCGCTGCGCCCGCGCGGCCACGGCTTCGGGATCGGGGCGCGGCCCGAGCTCCTGGTAGACCCAGAGACCCGTCAGCCGCGCCACCGATAGCTCAGTCCGGACCCTCCGCGAGCTTCGCGGCGACGTCCCTCTTGAACGCGTCCAGGCCGCTCCCGAGCACGCCGGGACACTCGGTGGGGTTGAACTCGCGGTGTGGATGGATCGCGCTCGGCTTGATGCCGGTCTTGCGGCAGATGTGAGCGAAGAGCCAGACGCTCGCCTCACGCTGGGCCGGGGTCATCTGCTCCCCGCCCTTGTGCTCATGCTCGACGCCAGGGTTCGTGTTGTGGCCCAGGCAGTGTGCCGAGACGACCATCCGGCCGCCCTCGATCGCCCTCAACGAGCCGTGCCGGCCCTCGAGGATGTGTCCCGAGCGGGTGACGAGGAAGTTGTGACCTGAGTCGATGAACGGCCCCTTCGGGGGCGGACGGTGCATGTGGTCGTTCTGGATCGCTCTCGCGAAGGCCTTCGCCTCGTCGAGCGACTCCGTGGGCTTGTGGTCGAGCTCCGGATGATGGCCGTCCGTGTGGTGGAAGATGATCTCGTGCGGCGTTCCCGCGGGCGTGATCGCTTCCTTCGCGGGAACCGCGCCCCACTCTCCGGTCGGGATGATCCTGTGCTGAGCCACCCCGCGCTCCCTTCTTCGAGCCAGTGGCCAAATCGAGCGACCCCCTTCGTCGAAGCGCCTGCCCCGAATCAGAAGTCGCCGCACGAGTGTCTCACTCTTGACCTAAAAAGGTCAAGTACGCCGGAGCGGTACGTCAGTCGAGCCCGACGACTTCGTCGAAGCTGACCGGCACACGGGTGAGCTCCCGGCCGGTCGCGTCGCGGAGAGCCGAGAGGATCGCCGCCGTGGAGACGACCGTCGGCGGCTCGCCGACGCCCTTGACGCCGTAGGGCGCATCCGGCTCCGGGTCTTCGACGAGGACGGACTCGACCGGCGGCATGTCGAGCGTCGTCGGGACGAGGTAGTCGGTGAAGCTCGCGTTCGTGATCAGGCCGCCGCGTGTCTGCACCTCCTCCATCAGCGCGAGCCCGAGGCCCTGCGCCGTGCCGCCCTCGATCTGGCCCTCGACGGCCTGCGGGTTGACCGCGCGGCCGACGTCCTGCGCCGTCCCGATCCACACGACGCGCGTCAGGCCGAGCTCGACGTCCACCTCGGCGACGACCCTCATCGCTGCGCACGCGTAGGCGACGTGCGCGCGCTCGCCGGTGACCTGGCCCGTCTCCGGGTCGAAGGGCGTCGTGCGGGGGTGGCGGTACACGCGTTCCACGTCGACCTCGCCGCCGGTTCGCTCGCGTTCAGCGAGGGCCGCGCGGCATGCCTCGCGGACGGCGCCGGCGGCCATCCAGGTCATGCGCGAAGCCGAAGCGGACCCGGCGGAGCCGACGGAGCTCGTCGTCGCAGGCGCGAGTACCAAGTCGTCGGTGTCCAGCTCGGTGCGGGCCGTCTGGAGGATGACGTTCGCAACGCCCTGTCCCACCTCGGCCGCCGCGCAGTGAACCTCGGCGCTGCCGTCGGCGAGCAGCCGGACGCGGGCGGTGCAGTAGTCGTCGAAGCCCTCCGAGTAGCCGATGTTCTTGAACCCGACCGCGAAGCCGACGCCGCGCCTGACGCCCTCGCCGCGGGTCGTGTTTCCGGCTCCGCCGGGGAGGCGGATCGGGTCGCGCGGGAGCTCCTCGGCCTCCGGCACCGGCAGCTCCGCGCAGCGGCGGATGACGTCGGCGACCGGCAGCGTGCCCGTGATCCGCTGGCCGGTCGGCAGCGAGTCGCCCGGCGCGAGCGCGTTCCGCAGCCGCAGCTCGATCGGGTCGATCCGAAGCGCCGCCGCGAGCTTGTCCATCTGCGCCTCGTGCGCGAAGCAGCTCTGCACCGCTCCGAAGCCGCGCATCGCGCCGCAGGGCGGGTTGTTCGTGTACACGCAGGTGCTCTCGACGAGGGCGTTCTCCACCGCGTACGGGCCGCACGCGAACGAGGCCGCATTGGACGTGACCGCCGTCGAGCTCGAAGCGTAGGCGCCGCCGTCGAGCAGGATCCGCACGCGGATGCAGACGAGCTTGCCGTCGCGCGTCGCGCGGTGCTCCGCCCAGATCTTCGCCGGGTGCCGGTGGATGTGGCCGACGAACGACTCCTGGCGGTCGTAGACGATTTTCACCGGCCGGTTGGTGTGCAGCGCGAGCAGCGCGCCGTGGATCTGCATCGAGAGGTCCTCGCGGCCGCCGAAGGCGCCGCCGACCCCTGCGAGGTGGATGCGCACCTGCTCCGGCCGGAGCCCGAGGCAGGGCGCGACCTGGTCGCGGTCGACGTGCAGCCACTGCGTCGCGACGTAGACGTCGACGCCGCCCTCGCCGTCGGGCACGGCGAGCCCCGACTCCGGGCCGAGGAAGGCCTGGTCCTGGATGCCGAGCTCGTACACGCCCGAGACGGACACGTCGCCCCGCGCGTCCGGGTCGCCGCGGCGGATGACGAGCGACCGCACGACGTTCGGCCGCGGGTCGTCGCGGTAGCCGTGCCCCATCGTCGGCCGGTCGGGGTGCAGCGGCTCCTGCTCGGTCGCCCGCTCGGGGTCGACGATCGGCTCGAGCGGCTCGTACTCGATCCGCACCCGGTCGGCCGCGCGCCGCGCCTGCTCGGGGTGCTCCGCCGCGACGACGACGACCGGCTCGCCGTAGTAGCGGACGCGGTCGAACGCGAGTACCGGCTGATCCCGGAACTCGAGCCCGTAGCGCTTCTCACCCGGCACGTCCTCGTGCGTCAGGACGGCGTGCACGCCTGGCATGGCGAGCGCCTCCGAGACGTCGATCGACCGGATCCGCGCGTGCGCGTGCGGGCTCCGCACCGTGCGCCCCCAGAGCATCCCCGCCGCGTAGGCGTCGCTCGAGTACGCGAACTCGCCCGTCACCTTGGGCACCGCGTCCGTCCTCCGGGCGCTCTCGCCGACCCGGCCGAGCCGGAGCTTCTCCGCTGGAACCGTCACTGCGACGCGGCCAGCCGGACGGCATCGAAGATCTTGGCGTAGCCGGTGCAGCGACAGAGGTTCCCGGACAGCGCCTCGCGGATCTCGTCGTCCGACGGGTCGGCGTTGTGCTCGAGGAGATCCGCGGCGGCGACGACGAAGCCCGGCGTGCAGAATCCGCACTGGACGGCGCCGGTGGCGGCGAAGGCCTCCTGCACGCGGTGGAGCCGTCCGTCCTCGGCCAGCCCCTCCACGGTGACGACGTCGTGGCCATCGGCCTGCACCGCCAGGACGAGGCACGAGCAGACGAGCCGGTCGTCGAGGAGGACAGAGCACGAGCCGCACTCGCCCTGCTCGCACGCGTTCTTCGACCCGGGCAGCCCGAGCCGCTCGCGAAGCGCGAAGAGCAGGCTCTCGCCCTCCCAGACCTCGGCCTCGTGCGGCTCGCCGTTGACCGTGAGCCGGACGTTCATGCGAGGCAGCGGGCGAGGGCGCGCTCGGTCAGGACGCGCAGCGCGTGCCGACGGTAGGCGGCGGTGCCGCGGACGTCGTCGATCGGCCGCGCAGCGGCGGCGACCCGCTCCGGGAAGGAGTCGACCTCGTCGCGCGGGGCACACACGAGCGTCGGCACCGGCCCCGCCGAGCCGAACGCGGCCCGCACCTCCCCGTCCACCTCGAGCGCGAGCGACACGACGGCGATCACCATCGCGTTCCGTGGGCCGACCTTCATGAACGTCTGGCTGCCACCCGGCTCGACGGTGACGCCGGCGATCAGCTCGTCCTCGGCGACGTCTGCCTGCTTCGGGCCGAGGAGGAAGTCCTGGAGCGCGACGCGCCGCTCGCCGCGCACGCTCACGAGGTGTACCTCGCACCCGCAGACGAGGAGCGGCGGCATCGCGTCGCCCGCCGGCGAGGCGGTCGCGAGGTTGCCGCCGATCGTGCCGCGGTTCCGGATCTGCGGCCCGCCGACGGTCCTCGCCGCCTCGGCGAGCGCGGGCAGGAGCTCGGCGAGCGGC
>Ga0209059_1001060_pt1 | contig 12665 bp, 15 predicted proteins | sample GraSoiAngelo_151_FD_186165 | JGI IMG/M metagenome (GOLD analysis project Ga0209059, IMG submission 186165) | Grasslands soil microbial communities from the Angelo Coastal Reserve, California, USA - 14_1009_12_20cm (SPAdes) (version 2) | ecosystem: Environmental > Terrestrial > Soil > Grasslands ...
AAAGATCGCCTGGACGCCAACGCATTCGGTTTGTCCGGCGGGCAACAGCAACGCCTTTGCATCGCGCGCGCGCTCGCGGTGGAACCGGATGTCATTCTGATGGACGAGCCGTGTTCCGCGCTCGATCCGATCGCGACCGCCAAGATCGAGGAACTGATTCACGAACTGAAAACGCAATACACCATCGTGATCGTGACTCACAACATGCAACAGGCCGGGCGCGTTTCCGATCACACTGGTGTCTTTTATCTCGGCAAACTCATCGAGTTCGGACCGACCACGAAAATTTTTACTAACCCGAGCGAGAAACGCACGGAAGATTACATCACTGGTCGATTTGGCTAATTCACATGACTCCGCCAAAACATATTCTCGGAACATTCGACGAAGCGCTCAGCTCCTTGCGCAACAACGTGCTGATGATGGCGGGGCTGGCCGAGCGTACGCTCGATCGCGCGGTCAAAGGATTGCTCCAGCGCGACGACAATCTTTGCACAACCGCGATCGCGGATGACGAAGAGATCGATCAACTTGAAAAGCAGATCGACAAGGACGGCGTGGACGTGCTGCTGCGATTTCAACCGGTCGCGTCCGATCTGCGCCGCGTGGTGGCGGCGATGAAGTTGTCGCCCAACATCGAGCGGATCGCCGATCAAGCCACGAACATTGCCCGGCGCGCGCGGAAATTGAATCGGCATCCGCCGCTTCCGGAAGTCGAAATTATTGTTCCGATTCAGGCTCACGCCATGGCGATGTTCAAAGACAGCGTCGACGCGTTTGCCCGCGAAGATGTCGATCTCGGCCGCGAGGTTGTAGCTCGTGATAAAGATCTGGATTACATGAACAAGATGGCGAACCGCCGCCTGACCGACCGAATGGCGCAGGATCCCAAGCAGCTGCGCGGTTATCTCAATCTGATTTTTGTTTCCCGTTGTCTCGAACGCGTCGGCGATCACGCTACGAACATCGCGGAGGACGCGGTTTACGCCGCGGCTGCTGAAGACATCCGGCATCAAACGGTCGCCGCCGCGACATAATCCGTTGCGCTTTGCTATGCGCGGCTGATTTGTCGATGTTGCATCTATGGCGCAAGCGCAATCCCAGCCTGAAGCGGAAGAAAGTGCTGCGATTGTGCCGATAACCGCCGAGCAGACGGCGCACGAGCGGTTTGGCGATCCAAAAAATTTCATTAACCGCGAGCTGAGCTGGCTCGAGTTCAATCGTCGCGTCCTGGAGGAAGTGCAGGACCCGACCCAGCCGCTGATCGAGCGGGTGAAATTTCTTTACATCTTCAGTTCGAATCTCGACGAATTTTTCGAAATCCGTGTTGCCGGCATCAAACAGCAAATCGAGAGCGAGACGAGCGATGTCGCAGCGGACGGCTTGAGTCCGACCGAGACGTTTAATCAAATTCAACGGCTCGCCCACGAGCTGGTCGCGACCGAGTACGAGCTTTGGAATAAGGAATTGATTCCCCAGCTGGCAAAAAACGGGATTCGGGTTCGCAATGTTTCGGAGTTGAACGCGAAACGCGCGGCCTGGGCACGAAAATATTTTCAGGAGGAAGTTCTTCCGATGCTGACGCCGCTGGCGGTGGATGCGAGTCACCCGTTCCCGGAGCTGCTGAACAAGAGTCACAATTTGCTTGTGCGCGCGAAGGCCCAGCGCCGTGGTGAACCCTTGCTCGCGATCGTTCAAGTACCGCGGGTGGTTCCGCGGCTGATTTTAATGCCACGCGGCAAAGGGGACGATGAACCGTGGGAGTACATTTATCTCGCTTCGCTGATCAAGCAGCACATCGCCGAATTATTTCCCGGTTTAATTCTCGACTCGGTTCATGCCTTTCGCGTGACCCGCAATAGCGATCTCTACATCGACGACGAAGAAGCGGAGAATCTTCTTCGCACAATCGAGCAGGAGCTGCGGCGTTCCAGTCGCGGCGACGCCGTTCGTTTGGAAGTGGAAGCCGATTGCCCGAAAGATTTCATCGAGCTGCTGACTGGCCTTTTCGATCTGACCGAAGCCGACGTCTACAAAGTAGATGGTCCGCTCTCGATGACGCATTTGACTCCGCTTCTGACAAACGATGCCTTCGCGCAATTGAAAGACCGCCCGTTTCAACCGGGACGCGATCCTGCTTTACCGCCACACGCCGACATGTTCGAGGTGATGCGCCGTCAGGATGTGCTCCTCCATCATCCCTACGACGGCTTTGAGCCAATTGTTGATCTTGTCGAAGAAGCTGCGCGCGATCCGCAAGTGCTTGCCATGAAGATCACGCTTTATCGCACCAGCGGTGACTCGCCGATCGTCGAGGCGCTGATTGACGCGGCCAATGCCGGCAAACAAGTCACGGCAATTGTAGAATTGCGCGCGCGTTTCGATGAAGCGGCCAATATTCAATGGGCGCGGCGGCTCGAGGAAGCAGGCGCCCACGTCATTTACGGCGTCGTTGGATTAAAGACGCATTGCAAAGCATTGCTGATCGTTCGGCGTGACACCGACCAACTCCGGCGTTACGTGCACTTGGGGACCGGCAATTATCATCAACGCACCGCGCGCACCTACACTGACTTCGGTTTGTTGACCAGCAATGCGCAGCTAACTGAAGAAGTGGCAATCGTTTTCAACACCCTGACCGGGCTCGCAGGTTATCCGGGCTTGAAAAAACTGATGGTGGCGCCCTTCGATATGAAAAAACGGCTGATCGGCCTGATCGAACGCGAGCGCGACTACGCGCGCGCAGGGAGACCAGCCCGAATTATCGCCAAACTCAATTCGTTGGTCGATCAAGAGATCATCGAGACACTCTATGAAGCTTCATCCGCAGAGGTGACAATCGATTTGATCGTCCGCGGCATTTGTTGTTTGCGGCCGAAGGTTACCGGCTTGAGTGATTACATTCGCGTCATCAGTATTGTCGGCCGCTTTCTCGAGCACAGCCGGATCTATTATTTTGAGAACGGCGGCCAGCCCGAAGTGTTTCTTTCCAGCGCCGATTGGATGCCGCGAAACTTTCTCCGCCGGGTCGAGGTCGCATTTCCAATCGAGACTCCGCCGTTACGCGATCATATTATCAATGAGGTGCTTCCCCGATTTCTAAATGACCGTGTCAAAGCGCGCGAGCTGCAACCGAACGGGACCTATCGTCGTTTGAAACCGGAGGGCCCGGAGCCTCGCTCGCAAGCACAATGGCATTTCCGCGAGGTTACCCGCGAGCGGGCAAAGAAGCTTGGTCGCAAGAAATCCCCGCCAGCAGATAAATTGATCCCAATTACGGTTGCGCCGCCGCCGCCAAAACCATCATGAGGAAAAGAATTCTGGTCATCGATATCGGAGGCACGCACGTGAAACTCATGATTTCGCGCACGAAGAAGCGAAAATTCAAATCCGGATCCAAGATGACGCCGCGTGAGATGGTCGCGCAAGTCAAAGAAGAACTGGAAGGCTGGAAGTACGACGCGATCTCAATTGGATTTCCCTCACCGGTTCGCGATGGCCGGATTATCGATGAACCCAAACATCTCGGTAAAGGATGGGTCCGATTCAATTTCGAAAAAGCACTGGGTAAACCGGTTCGAGTTGTGAACGACGCCGCGCTCCAAGCACTGGGCAGTTACCGCGGCGGGCGGATGCTATTTCTCGGATTAGGTACCGGACTCGGCTCGACCTTTGTCTTCCCTGACATGGTTCTGCCACTGGAACTGGGCGATCTGCCGTATTGCGACGACCGAATTATCGAAGATTTTTTGGGCAAGCCTGGAATCGCCGAGCTTGGCGAAAAAGAATGGGAGCGCCTGGTAGTGGGGGCGGTAGCTCAGCTCAAGAAATCATTTATCGCTGATTATGTCGTGCTCGGCGGAGGTAACACTAAGAAACTGAGCGTGCTGCCGGAAGGCGCTGAGCAAGGACATAATCGCAACGCGTATCTCGGCGGCGTCCGCCTTTGGCAAACTGATCCGCGCACACGTCGGCCGAAATGGCGGGTGCTCTGACCGTGCGGGCGAAGATTACGAGAAAGAGTTAGGATCGACATGGACCTTTATTTTCTCAGACACGGCGAGGCGGATTGGCCGGACTGGGAAAAATCTGATGACGAGCGGCCACTGACGAAGCGCGGTAAAAAGGAAATGCACGAAGTGGCGGCATTTCTGAAACGCGTCAAAGCGCAATCGGACCTGATTGTGACGAGTCCGCTGCCGCGCGCGTCACAAACCGCGAGAATTGCGGCTGAACATCTGAAAGTAAAATGCCGTGAGGACAAATTGTTGGCACCCGGCTTTGGGCGGCAACAATTGGAGCGATTGCTGAAAAAATATCCGGCGGAAAGTCTAATGATTGTTGGTCACGAGCCCGATTTTAGTCACACGATCTCGCAATTGACCGGCGGTTCCCTCAAACTCTCCAAAGCTGGTGTCGCCTTAGTGGAACTCAATCGCTCGTGGCGAAATGGCCGCTTGCTCTGGTTGTTTCCTCCGAAGTTTTCCAGGAAGATCAAGTAACAAGCGCCTCGACTGGGGTTCGAGCCGTCTTATTTTCCCAATCTTCGAGCCAGCTGGCGACCCGAGCGCCGAAATCGCGCGGACGCTCGGCAAAAAAATGTTCGGCCAGTTCCGCGGCCCCCCGCTGCAAGTCCTCCTGACCTACTTCAATTACCGCCAAAAGTTTGTGCCCCTCGCGTTCCCATTCCGATTTTTGATCCCCGTCGCGAAGCCGATCTCCCAGAAAACTCAAATCATGGGCGCGTCCGAGCAAATTGGCCAACGCACGCAGATCGTCGCTTAGATTTTTGAGCACAATTGGATTGATCGGTCGCAAGATGCGCAAGTCGTACCAGAGTCTTTTTGCTCTGGTACGGAACTGATGAAAATTTTCGACGGTGGGGGTCGCTTCCGCTGATGCGAGAGCTTTTCTTGCGCCTTTATAGGTCCTTTGAACCGCGCAGCGAAGTTGCTTGCAATTAAATTGATCGAGCGGCCAGCAATCGACGTTCGCAAGCGCCCGTTCCAGCAGCGGGACGGCCTGAGTTTGCCATTCGGCAAACGCGGCCATGAAATTTTCCAACTCCAGCATCAGCATGCCTTCGAGCTTTGCGTAAGCACCGCGACGCCGGCGTTGAGTAATTCCTTGTAGTTGTCGAACGGTCTGCAAACGCACCTCGGCATCGCGAATCTCTGATGTGAGTTGTCCCACGTTGCGCAGACCACGATCTTGTTCCCGGAATAAACCGTGTCCGATTTCCTTGCGGATCAAACGCAGGGCCGCACGCGCCTTCTTCAAATGTTTGCGCACTTCGTGGACCGGCGTATCGCTGGCCTTCTTCTCGCCGGCCGCGACCGCAATCGCCGCTTCGATTTGTTTGCGGCAAATCCGGCGCAGATTATCGCCGAGCGTCTGATCATTTTTCAATTCGTAGCTCATCCTATTCGCGGGCGAGTCTCACATTGCTGTAGCGCTTTTGACCGGTGATTTCACGTCCAAACCAACGGGGTGGTTTGAACCGCCGGCAGCTTGCGTGGTTTGGAAATTCCACTTCCGCCACCACCAAACCATGGTTGCGACCGTGATAAATGTCGACTTCGATCTTGAGATTTTTCCACGGAATCTCGTAACGGGTCTTGCGCAATCGACGACCGCGCGTGGCCGGCCACAACAAGGCGAATTGCTTCGGACTCAATCGAATTTCGCGTTCTTCGCGCGCAGCGCCGCGGCCAACCTTGAAGGTGAGAGAAACTGCTTTGGCTTTTTTTCGCAAGCGGACGTGACGGCCGCGCGGCTCGTTCGCGAGATAACCTTGCGCGATCGGAAAATGGCGCGAGCGCAGAATTTTGACCGGCAGTCGTTTGATCAAAAATTTCCGCTCGATCTCGCGGGATGAGACGTGATGAGGCCGGCGCACTTGGTCGACTCAAGCGTTTCTTGAACAAGCCGCCAAGAATTATCCGCCAGAAAATTCAGCGCGATGAAATGTGGTTGCCAGTAAGTCCGTTTTTTATTTAGCGCGCGCCGGTTGCAGCATCAGTGCCAGGAAACGCCAAACCAAGTGAAACCAATTTTTCACGCGGCCATACTCATCACGACATTTTCCTGGCCGGTTGCGAATGGTTTGGGCCAGCGGAGCGTTACAATCGGAGTCTGGCCGGACAACTTTCCGGGCCGCGGACGAAAGTCCCACGACGCGCCCGGAAGTCACACCGGCGCCGCAAAAAATCCCGGGCGAAGGGCGATAGCTGCCCCCACCGTCGACCTTCTTCCTCCGGAGGCATCCTTGAAAAAGTTCGAACAAAATAGTTGACCGGTCGGTCTACTGAATGTAAGAGGTCTATATGCCGAGAGTGAGTGACATGAAAGAACGCCTGACTGACGCGGCGATGAATTTAATTTGGCACAATAGCTACGGCGCGACTTCAGTGGACGCGATTTGTGAACGGGCCGGCGCAAAGAAGGGAAGCTTTTATTATTTCTTTAAGTCGAAATCGGAGCTCGCCGCTGCCGCCTTGGAAGCGGATTGGAACAAGAAGAAAGCGGAAATGGACTCCATTTTTTCGCCAACTGTCCCACCCTTGGAACGGTTGGATCGCTACTTTGATTTTGTCCACGACCGGCTGGCGGAACTTCAAAAAAAATGCGGCTCCATCCTGGGTTGTCCGTTCGTGAACGTCGGCAGCGAAGTCAGCACCCAGGACCAAATCGTTCGCGAAGCGATCGATCGGATCATGGATCGCAAAATGAACTATTTTATTTCAGCGGTGCGGGATGCCCGGGCGCAGGGACTAATTGATGCGCCTGATCCGGTGGCCAAGGCGAAGGCGCTATTTTCGTGCTATCAGGGGACGATGGCGCAGGCGCGAATTCAAAATGATATCGAGTTGCTTCGGGAATTTAAGCAGGTCGCTAGGGACGTTTTAGGCCTTAAAAAAGGCCACGCCACCGCCGTCTCTTAGTAACTCTCTTTTTGCCAATTTTATAGACGACTAGTCAAATATAAACCCACAGAAACCGAAAAAACTCAACCCTATGAAAACTGACCAGCAATTAGACGCAGCAGTTTTCCTCCAGACGGTTTCGGTCGCCATCGCGCAACTGAAACAGCAGTTACAACGCGATTACGAGCAAGCTTATCCAGACTTGCGCGAAATCGTTCACCTCGTCCTGGATGAGGAAGAAACAAAAGCTTGGGAACTCTCCTCATTCCCGCATTTGCTCCTTCCTGATCTGGTCGAAGCACACGTCGAAAAGCTCAATCTGCAGCCGGCCGACACCCGACACGATGACTTACTCGTGCCGCATCACTTCCCAAAGATCGACCATCATCAACCCGCTTTCGCGGTATGCGGATAACAAAAATCAGAAAATGAAAACCAACAAAATGAATAACGGAAAATTAAACGGAAAAGTTGCCCTGGTGACCGGAGGAACTTCCGGCATCGGCAAAACGACGGCGATCGAATTCGCTCGCGCCGGCGCCAAGGTCGTTCTGACCGGGCGCCGCGAAAAAGAGGGTGCGCAAGTCGTCGATGAAATTAGAAAACTCGGCGGCGATGCGGCATTCGTTCGCGCGGACGTCGCCAAAGATGCCGACGTGAAAGCCATGGTCGATTTTGCCGTCGGCAAATATGGCCGGCTCGACATCGCGTTTAACAACGCCGGCGTCGAATGGACAGGCCCGCTCGATCAGGCAACCGAAGCCGAATATCGCCGCGTCTTCGACATCAATGTCTGGGGCGTCTTGAATTCGATGCGTCATGAAATTCCCGTGATGCTGAAGAACGGCGGCGGCGCGATCGTCAACAATTCAAGCGTGGCTGGGCACGTTGGTCTCGGGCAGGTGAGCGTTTACATCGCGTCCAAGCACGCGGTCGAAGGGCTGACCAAATCCGTCGCGCTCGAGTTCGCCAAACAAAACATTCGTATCAACGCTGTTGCTCCAGGTGTGATCGCAACTGATATGCTCGATCGCTTTGCGGGTAAGGAAAGTGAGATGCGTGATTCCCTCACCTCTATTATTCCGGTCGGACGGATCGGAGCCGGCGAAGAAATCGCAGCGGCGGTTCTCTATCTCTCTTCCGATGACGCGAAATTCACCACCGGCACGTCACTGGTCGTCGATGGAGGTTATGTGGCGCAATGAGTTATCAGAAATTTTTTCGAAAACACGAAAACAACACAAAGGAAATCTAAATAATGAAAACTAAATTCTATTGGGTCGCGTTGCTTGCGAGCGCGGCCTTGATCGCACAAGCGCAAGCTGGCGGTCATAATGGAGGCGGCGGAGGAAATTTCGCCGCAGCCGGCCCCGGTCCAGCACGGAGTGGTGGGAGTCCATCATTCCATTCCATGCCGATGCGAGGCTTCGGCGGCGGACAGATGATTTATTCGGGCCAACGTTTCTCATCGGTTGGAATGCGTTCGCCGAGATCGATGGAGTTCCGCCCGCAATACGTCCGTTCGAATACGGGCAGATCGATCGGTTCGGATCAGGTCGTGCGCGGAAATATCAATCGCGGCGATCGTTCGACGCGATTCTCGAACGCAGGAAATCGCGCGATTACTAACTCCAGACACGGGGGAAATGCCGCAGGCCAAGTCCGCAGCGGAAATGGTCTTCCCACGAATTGGCGGAATCACGTCGTGGCGCAGCATTCGGGTAACTGGCACCGCGATTGGGATCGCAACCGCGACCATACGTGGAATGGACATCATTGCCGATTCATCAATGGTTCCTGGGTCATCTTCGACTTCGGATTCTATCCATGGTGGCCGTACGGGTATCCGTACGACTATTACGCTGACGATTACTACGGTTATCCGTACGGTTACGACCCGGGCTATTACGACTCAGGCGCTTACCAAAGCGGAGAGTATTACGGTCAGAACGGCTATGGCGATGAGAACGCCAACTCAACCGTTGCGGCCGCGCAGGAGCGACTCGCGCGTGAGGGTTATTATCATGGACAAATCGACGGTATCGTTGGCCCTGAGACGCGACGTGCGGTTGCGCGCTACCAAAGCAACCACGGCCTGCGCGTTAATGGGAATCTGACGCCTGACACGCTTGGCGCCATGGGCCTGCGGCAAGTCGCCAGTTAGTGAGAAGAAAAGGCGAATGAACTCGAAATTAAGAATAAATGGTGGTCGGCGGGGGGCCGGCCACCACTGGCGAGGAATTCTCCAGCGCCGGCAGCGGCGATCTCACGATCCGATGCTGGTGTTGAACATGTCGGTCTTTAACTTCAGCGACGGTTGGAGACGGATTTTTAACCCGCTCAAAGTCCACGAGCATGGCACCAGATGAGGATGGGATCCTGTCGGTTACACACGCGGTAAGAATTCTTCGCGGACAATCTTTCCGTTTTTTACGGTGTAAACGCCGACTTCGGACAGTTGTCTCCGCGCTTTCGAGTTCTTATCGGTAACGTCGGCGTCATATTGGACTACGAATCGATCGTGCGCGACGAATGGTCCGTTCGCTTGAAAGCTATGGACCTGCATGTTCTCCAGCCACCAATCGACCTTCCCGCGCACGCCCTTGATTCCGCTCATTTCCGGCGAGCTGCCGTCCATCGTCCGCGCTTCGACGCTGACGATGTCTTTGTCATACAGCGTGTCGAGCGCTTCGTGCCACGCTTGCTTGCGGACCAACTCCACCACTTTTTGTGCAACTTGTTCGGTATTCATTTTTTTCCTACTTTATTGAGATCGACAATCACTTGTTGAAGAACTTTTCGAGTCTATCGAGAACGCTGTTCCAGCCCTCAGTGTGACGGTCGCGTGATTCTTCGCTTGGCAATTTCTCGTGAACCAAACGCACTTCGGTGCCGCCGTCGCGATCGGACAGCTCCACCGTGACGACGCTGTTGTGCTCTTCCCAATTCTCGTCGTCATCCCATTTCCAGCTGAAGACAATCTTCTTTCCCGGAACGAGCTCGCGATATTCACCGAATACAGTCATCTCCTCGCCTTCCGGATTGGTGAGATCCCATCGATATTTGCCGCCCACGCGCGCATCGGCGACAAGGTTGCGAGTCCGAACCCTTTCGGGCCCCCACCATTCTTTTAATTGCGTCGGGTCGGTCCACGCCGCGTAAACGCGTGCCCGCGGCGCGTTGATGAATCGTTTGATCTCGAGCGATGTTTTCTCTGATGTTTTTGTAGTCATAATTATTTGTTCTCTTTTGATTCAACGAATTTCTTGAGCTCTGCGCCAATGATCTGCGTCCAACCGGTCTCGAAATTCTTCCGCGCGTAAGCGGGCGTTTTCGGAAAGGTTTCGATTCCAGTGTGCGTCAACCTTAGTCGCGTCTTGTCGCCTTCGGCGGACAATTCAAACGTCACTAGGGAATCGCCTGGCTCTCCTTTGTAGCGCCAGGTGTAGGCGATCTTCTTTTGCGGCACGACCTCCACGACTTTGCAAAGGTGATGGTAAGTATTGCCTTCGTGCTCGACCACGAACTCGAATTCAAAGCCCACTTCGGCCCTGAATTCCTTCAGATCGAAATACCATTGCCGCATTTGATCGACATCGGTGATTGCGTTCCAAACTTTTGCGACCGGCGCGTTAAGAGTTCGCTCGATGATCAGCGGCTCACTTTTCGTGGCCAAAAGTTCTCCGAGGCGTTCCAAGGTTTGTGTCATGCCGACTTCAAACCCGCCAACGTATTTCTCCGCCCCGGCCGTCGCGCTGATGAGACGGGAATGCATGGTGAGTTTTGTTTTTCCGTTTCGCTCTTCCAGGGTCAGCGTATGCCGAAATTCAAAAATCGGTTCCCCCTTTTCGTCCAAGGCCCCAGTCGTTGTCACCAGCCGTTCGGGCGGGAGGACTTCATGAAACTTTCCGCCCATCGGATAATCCGTGCCGTCCGGCCCGTGCATGACGACGTAAATTTTATTGCCTGGTCGCGCGTCCCATTCGCAAATCGGCGCGGTGAATCCATGCGGTCCCCACCATTGCGCTACTTGTTTTGCCTCGGTGCATGCTTTCCAAACCAGTTCACGAGGCACATCGAATTCCCGCGTGATAATAAATTCCTGTCCGATCTGATTCTTCGCTTCAGCCGTAGTTGTCATATTTCTCGCTTGCTCCTTAAGCCAGGTACTCGTCGTGCCGCCGCACCCAATCCATCGTTGAATCCGGGTTCTCGTCGCGGCCTTTCGGCACGAGATCGAGAAAATTGTAGGTGCCGACCAGGTGATCAAGGCCGCGTGCGTAGGCCGAGTAGGTGTGAAAGACGTCGCCGTTTTCATCCTTATAAAACACGCTCAAACCGGGAAGTTCGTCGCTGATGAACTCTCCCGTCGCGTAGTTGTAGTAAACCTTGTTCTTCTGCTCTTCCTCTTTGGTGAATGACACGTGATAGTCGAAGTTGAAATCGTTGCCCTGCGATGACAGCCATTTGAAGCGCCAGCCCAGACGTTTCTTGTAGGCTTCGAGTTTCGGCAACGGTGCTCGTGAGATCGCAACGAACGTGACATCGCGATGCGGGAGATGCCAGTTGGCGCCGTCAAAGTGATCCGCCAGATAGGAGCAGCTTTTGCAACCTTCGTCCCAGTCGGGACCGAACATGAAATGATAAACGATCAACTGACTGCGCCCGTCGAAAAGATCGGCCAAGGTTTCCTTGCCATCCGGCCCTTCGAATACGTAATCCTTGTCGATCTTCACCATCGGGAGACTCCGTCGGGCGGCGCTGAGCGCATCGCGCTGGCGAGTAAATTCTTTTTCTCGCGTCAGCAAGTCATTTCGCGCCACGAGCCACTCACCTTCGGACACGATCTCTCGATTCAATTCCGTTTCTGCTAGTTTCATTTTGTTCTTCCTTCGTTTGATTTCCTCTGTTCCTCACGTGGCGTCGCCGCCCTTGGAGGAGGCCCGGGCGGCGCGGAGTTGCACCAGGCCGGGTCGATCTTGATCGGTCGTTTTTGGTTCGTCATGCCAGATCCACCACTCGTACGGCGGAGTCTGGGGGTAGCCCTCCGGCGAGTCCTCCCACTCCTCCTGGCGCCCGAGCGCAGTGATATCGAGGTAGTTCCAAGTGTTCCCCATCTGCTCATCGCCGCGCTCATTGATGAAGTAGGTGCGGAACACCCTGTCGCCATCGCAGATGAACGCGTTCGTGCCGTGCCACTCGTCCACGCCGAAGTCCTTGTCGAAGTCGTCCGTTATGGTGTACCAGGGCATCTCCCAACCCATCCGCGTCTTCACGCGCTCGATGCCCTTCTGCGACGCGCGCGAGGCGAACGCGAGCGTGGTATTGCGAACGTTCAGATGGGCGACGTGTGCGACTTGGTCGGCCACCATGGAGCAGCCAACACACGCATGCTCGGGCCACCCTTTCACGCCGGGTTCGAGGAACGCGCGGTAGACGATCAGCTGACGGCGGCCCTCGAACAGGTCGAGCAGGCTCACTTTGCCCTTGGGTCCGTCGAACTTGTAATTCTTCTTCACGGCCAGCCACGGCATCCGGCGACGCTCGGCCGCCAACGCGTCATGGGCGCGGGTCAACTCCTTCTCCTTCACGAGCAGCTGCTGACGCGCAGCCTCCCACTTCTGCGCTGAAACGATCGGTGGTGTCTTCATTTTCGGTTCCTCTGATTTTCTCTTTGTTTCTTTCGCTTAAGAAATTTCGAGAGCGCGAGTGTGGTCAACCCGCCACTCGAAGTCGCGC
>Ga0209059_1001062_pt1 | contig 12634 bp, 13 predicted proteins | sample GraSoiAngelo_151_FD_186165 | JGI IMG/M metagenome (GOLD analysis project Ga0209059, IMG submission 186165) | Grasslands soil microbial communities from the Angelo Coastal Reserve, California, USA - 14_1009_12_20cm (SPAdes) (version 2) | ecosystem: Environmental > Terrestrial > Soil > Grasslands ...
TGCGAACCTGCGATCTGAATCAACTCGGCTGGCTTGCTCCAGCGGGGATGAGCACGGTAATTGCGCCGCAGTTTCCCCATAGCCGATCCGATTGTCGCCGAACTCAGTGCGATGTGCTTCACCCTGAGGGGCCCGGCAAGAGGAATCTCCTTGAGCCAGTGCAGACCGCTGCTGATAGCGCATCCACATTGCGTGCAGTCCGGGTCACCGCCAAAAATACATGGCTCCACGCGAGTGCTCAAATCAGCAGAATAGTTGGTTGACATTCTCGAAAACATACAAGCCGCCGGGGTCACCGGAGGAACTCGGATAGCGTCCGCAATTCCGGCATTCATCAGCAATTTTGGATATCGGGCGCGGGCTCGCAGCAAATCGCCGGCTGCCGTGTCGCGCTGCGCCGGAGTCAACATCTCCGCGCTGTGTTCACCTCGCTGGGGCGTGTAGAGGCTCATCCACATACGTACGACTTCAGGCCGCTCGCTCCAGAATGCAACATATTCCTCAAGGTACCCCAGCCGCTCCAACATAGGCCGTGTGATTGTCCCGTGAATATTCACCCGGCATCCTTCTATGTTCTTCAGGATACGTTCGTAAGTGGCGGGCTTGCGGCGAACATCATGATGCTCGGGCAGGCCGTCGACCGAAACCACGACCCGCACGCGCGGAATCTCCATCCAAGCGCGTGGAATCGGAATCACGGCACTGGTCACGACCATAGTGTGCACGCGCATCTCGCTTAGGATAGGAAGAATGAGGCTCAGTTCACGGTGACGGACAAGAGGCTCACCGCCCACCAGCGACACATGCAACGGCCGATGTAGCCGAACCAGTCGCACGACGCCGTCCACCAGCGCATCACCGCGGTAATCGCTTAAGCCGCGAAGCGTCACTGCTCCCCCGAGATGATTGTCCCCATATGCATAACAACCGGGACAACTGAGGGGGCACTCACGCGTAATCTCAATCGAAAGCATCGGCGTGTTTCCGAGAAGAATGGATTTCCAGGCGGCAAGCAGGTCGGAGATTCGCAATCCCGGCCTGCCATTGCTCTTATTCACAGAACACCTCTCATTCGCGTTGCCACAAACGTCGGGAGCGCGATGCGCTCGCAGGTTCAGGCGGCAGTATACCCCCGTGTTGTTTCAATACCTCCAGGGCAATCTTCCGCTTGCTGGAGGCGCAGGATGGCGGAGTCTGCACCATTACCAGGACAGCACCCTCCGAGAGGCACGCGTTGCAGTACTCCGCGTGGTGATGTGGCAGCCCCAGGTTCCGAAGAAACCAAATGAGATTTGGCGGTCGCCCGCTCAGCACTCCGAGAAGATCTATTTCGTGATCTGCAAAGCCGCTCTCAGTCAATCTGCGGATGGCGTCGGCCGCGCTAAACGGTTCGCAGAAGACGCCGGTTACCGGAGAAATAATCGTGTTGGACATCGCCTTTTCCAGATTCGCCACTAGAGAGAAAGTCCACCGGCTTTCGCATCGCCGGAAATGACGTTGGGTGGCCTGCATGGAGGTGACTAACAAAGACGGCTGCAAGTGAGCAGAAGCAACTCCGTACCACCTATGACGCGGCCAATCCGTGTCTGCAGTTGGCCTACCACCGCAAGCAGAATTGATGTAAGAATCACCACGATGGGAGGCGCAAAAGAATGAGCCGAATGAGGAGCCGTGCTTGGCAGTTCGTCAAACGCCGGAGTTGCCAGAACGGTGAAAACCGCAAGCACTGTGACAAAAGCCATGCTGCATGTCACGAATCTGCGCACGTCACTAATTCCTTGGTTAGGTAGATGCTGTTTCCTGATCCCAGGTGCATGAAAAATTGAATTCTCGCATAGTTATTCCGGGGCCGCCGCGACGCAGCCACCCTTCGGATTTTGTAGGCTCGTGTTGCCCAGCTGAACAGTTTGCTGCTGGGGAAATAAGCTTCTTTACGCTCAGCGCTTGTGCGGATAGAAGTAAATCACAGGCCCAGTTGAAAATCGCAGCTCGTTTTGTGAACTGCTGAGCAAGCGGACGCCCCGTAGCCGCCAGCCGAGCGACCGTTATTCGCTGTCAATTGCCCTTGTACGCCGACCCAACTTTCACGTTGCGAAATCTTGCCGGGGCCGCGCCGTGTCCGGTTCCCATCACTTGCTGCGGCTGCCCTTTGCCGCAGTGCGGTGTCCCCCAGAGCACCCACTCATCACGGGAGCAAATTGCGTCCAGGGAATTCCAGAACTCGGTCGTGATTCCCGAGTACGACGGATTTTTCAGCATGCGAGTGCGCTTGCCATTCTTAATTTCCCATCCGGCCTCACAGCCGAACTGAAAGTTGTAGCGCTTGTCGTCAATCGACCAGGAGCGGTTCGTCTCCATGTAAATGCCCGACTCGGTGTCTGCGATGAGCTGCTCGCGCCTGAGCGGTTTTTTCCCAGGAAGAATGCTGATGTTGGTCATGCGAATAATCGGCAGCCGATTCCAGCTTTCAGCGCGCAGCGTGCCGCCCGAGCGGCTCGCGCCGATAGTGTGCGCCGTCTCACGCGAGCTCAGATATCCGGTGAAAAGGCCGTTGGTGATAATCGGAGTGCACTGCGCGGGCACGCCTTCATCGTCGAAGGCAAAGGTCCCGAGTCCCGGCCCGTGGTCCTGGCGAGCATCGGCAACAATATTCACCAGATCGCTGCCGTAGCGAAGATTGCGCAGCTTGTCGAGCGTGAGAAAGGAAGTTCCGGCAAAATTGGCTTCCATCCCAAGAACCCGATCGAGCTCGATGGGATGCCCGACAGATTCGTGAATCTGTAAACCAAGCTGCGAACCATCCAGAATGATGGTGTACACTCCTTCAGGACATTGTTCCGCCTTGAGCAACGCTACAGCTTCTTCGCCGACGCGCCGTGCATTCTCAACCAGTTTCAGCTCCTGAACGAGCTCGTATCCTCTGTTCTGCCATTGTCCGCCGAAAGAATTGGGATACGACCTCTTCTGAATCTCGCTACCAGCAAACGCGTATGCCGTGTAACCCACACCGGTCGTGTATTTCGTCTGATGAATGTTCGCGCCCTCCGAGGACAAGAACCATTGCTCGTCGCGGCGGAAGTTCATATTGGTTTCTGCGAGCGTCACGCCAGCGACAGACCGCAATTCGGAATCAATCTTCAGCAACAGTTCCAGATTCTGCTCGACCGAGGTGGTAAATGGATCTGTTTTGTAAGGAGAAGTCCACTCGGCTGTGGCGGGCTTTTCCGGCACCAACTGAACATCGCGCTGCTTCACACTAGCGGAGGCTTTGGCGATGGCCACGGCCTTAGCAGCCGTAGCCTCGACCGCTTCCCTGCTTAGGTTGTCCGATGCGGCGAATCCCCATGCGCCATCTGCTATGACGCGAATACCGATTCCAAGCGACTCTGCATCCGACGCACTGCCAATCTTGCCGTTCTTCGTAGCCAGAGCGCGGCTGCGCTCGTCCACAATTCGGGCGTCAGCGTAGCTGGCCCCGCGAAGCGCAGCAATGTTCAGAGCCCATTCAGCGATTTCTTTCATAGCGAAATTCAAATCTATCACAGAGAACGCGGACGGTTTTCCTTCGCGTACCTTCGTGACCATTGTGGTTTGTTCAGGCATCCTTCACGTCATTTCGCACGGCGTGCCACTCGGTTTATCCTCTTGCCGTGACCATCTCGGTCGTGTTGATCACGCAGAACGAAGAAGCCAATATGCCAATGACGCTCGAAAGCGTGATGCCGCTGGTCCGCGAGGGACGAGGCGAGATCATCGTTGTGGATTCGGGATCGACTGACAGAACGCTAGAGATCGCGCGTTCGTATGGAGCTAAAATTTTCTCCGAGCCTTGGAAGGGGTTTGCGGCACAGAAGAATTCGGCCATGGACAAAGCCACATGCGACTGGGTGTTGCAATTGGATGCGGATGAAGCGCTGGAGCCGGAGTTGGCGGAGGAGATATGTCGGATTGTAGAGTTCCCAACAGACATGGATCGCAAACAACGTAAAGGCAGAATTCAGGAACTCGCTTATGTTTTTAGCCCCCGCACTTTAAAGGAAGTACACCAGGCCACGCAGCGCGCTGGCACGAAAACTCGCGATTATGGCTCCTTCGATAGATTGTCCGGTTTTTGGATTCCTCGCAAGAATTTTTTTCTGGGCCGCTGGATCAAGCACGGCGGATTCTATCCCGATCCCAAGCTGCGCCTCGTCCGCCGCGGCGCAGGGAAATTCGAGGAATACGGCGCTCATCCCACGATGAAAGTTGACGGTCCCACCGGCAGGCTCAAACACGCACTCATTCACAACGCCTACCCTACACTTCGCAACTACATCGGTCACATGAACAGCTATTCGTCGGCGGGCGCGGGGATCGCGATCGAAAACGGACATCGCGGCTTCAGCTTCGTCAATGTCGTGCTTCGGCCATTGCTCACCTTCATCTACAACTATTGCTTTCGTTTAGGATTTCTCGATGGCCGCGAAGGATTACTTCTGCACCTCTACCACTCCGTCTACGTTTCCTGGAAGTACGCCAAAGCATGGGAGCTTGGACGAACAAAAGGGCTTGGTGGGAGAAAATGAGCATCGTCGTAATGATGCTGGTGGTTGTTCTTGCTCTGTGTGCCTCCGGTAAAGATGCGACATTCGTTCCACGATTGAGCGGCTGAGCCTCGAATACACGCGTGTGTACAATGCCGGCCAACTCGATAAGATCCTCGACTTCTTCGCCGAGGACGCCATGACACTGTCGCCGGATCAAGAGCCGGTGCGCGGTCGCGAAGCGCTGCGCCGCTACTACGAAGCGGCTTTTAAGCGGGAGCCTCACCCTGATTTGGTGGTAACCTCCATCCGCAGTGAGCAATCCGGCGACCTGCTTTATGAATCTGGCCGATGGACGCAGTCATTGCCCATGCCCGACGGCAAATCGCAGCAATTCACCGGGTATTACCTCAGCATCTACAAAAAAATCGGGGGCGGGTGGAAGACTGTGACGAGTACGTTCAATCTGCTCCAAGCGCTTCCAGCCCGCCCACCCGCGCAGAAGACCATTAAGTAATTGTGTAAACACGTAGCTCGCTACGTCTTGGGCTTGTTGTCTCGATTCGAAGATATAGCAACCTGCCCCTCTGGGCGGTATCATCAAATAGGCATGCCGGAAAAGAAGCCTCCCAAGCCGCAAATCGCGGAAAGCCCGATTGCAGACGTGTTTGAAGGACGTCATCCGTCTGACTCGGAGAAGGCGTGGGCAGAAAACATTCTCGCGCCCACCCTAGAGAAATCTCCCGAGAAGCCGATCGGCGCACCCAGCGGCGTAAATCTTGACGAACACGGCCATGCCAGCTTCACCACGATCTCCGGCGTTCCCATTCGGCGCCTGTACACGCAGGCTGATCTTCCCGAAGATTGGAATTACGATCACTACCTCGGTTATCCCGGTCAGCCGCCGTTCACGCGCGGTATTCACGCCTCCGGATATCGGGGCAAGCTCTTTACCATGCGCCAGTTCTCCGGCTTCGCCTCGCCGGAAGAAACCAATCAGCGCTACAAGTATTTGCTCGAGCACGGCGGCGGCGGCCTCTCAGTGGCTTTCGATCTTCCCACATTGATGGGTTACGACTCTGATCATCCTGCGAGCGAAGGAGAAGTAGGCAAGTGCGGCGTGGCCATCGATTCGCTCGAGGACATGGAAATCTTGTTCTCCGGCATTGATCTGGAGAAGACCACGGTTTCGATGACAATCAATTCTCCGGCGTCGGTGCTATGGGCAATGTACCTTGTGGTTGCAGAAAAACAAGGCGCGGACTGGAAGAAGATTTCCGGCACGATTCAGAACGACATTTTGAAAGAGTACATCGCACAGAAGGAATACATTTATCCTCCTGCGCCTTCGATGCGGCTAGTGGTTGACACGTTCGAGTTCGGCTCCAGGTTCACGCCCCGTTTCAACACGATTTCAATCAGCGGTTATCACATCCGCGAGGCGGGATCGACCGCACTGCAAGAGCTGGCATTCACTTTGTATGACGGTGTCGAGTACGTTGAGTGGGCGCGCCGCCGCGGACTCGATGTGGATGAATTTGGCCCTCGGCTCAGCTTCTTCTTCAACGCGCATAACGATTTCTTTGAAGAGATCGCAAAGTACCGCGCAGCGCGCAAAATTTGGGGTCAAGTAATAAAAGAGCGCTTTGGCGCAAAGAACCAGCGCACTTGGCTGATGCGCTTCCATACGCAGACTGCGGGCGTCTCGCTGCCGGCGCAGCAGCCGATGAACAACATTGCGCGTGTGGCCCTGCAAGCTTTGGCGGCAGTTTTGGGGGGAACGCAGTCTCTGCACACCGACTCCTACGACGAGGCCTTCGCGCTTCCCACAGAAGAAGCGGCGCGCATCGCGTTACGCACGCAACAAATTATTGCGTACGAATCAGGCGTCACACAGACCGTCGATCCGCTGGGCGGCTCGTACTTCTTAGAAAACTTAACGCTTCAAATGGAGAGCGGTGCCTTGGATTATTTCGGCAAGCTCGACGCCATGGGCGGGATGGTTAAAGCCATTGAACGGGGCTACCCACAGAAAGAAATCGCCGAAGCAGCGTACCAATATCAGCGCGCCGTTGAGGCCAAAGAAAAGATCATTGTCGGCGTGAACGAGTTCACAGTCGAAGAAGAGCCGCCGAATACTCTTTATATCGATGAGAGCATCGCGCGGCAGCAGTCGGCCAAACTGAAACTTCTTCGAGATCGCCGTTCCACTGACGAAGTGCAGCGCCGTCTCGACGCGCTGAAGAGAGCCGCTGCCCAAGAGCCGCGGGCTGAGTCGAATGGGAGTGTCTCGTCCGCGAACACCATGCCATACATCATCGACGCGGTACGAGCGTACGCGACTGTAGGTGAAATTTGCGATTCGCTGCGGCAGGTGTATGGGACGTACACAGAGGTGAGTGTTACGTAAAATTGACTCGCCGATTCAGAATCGGCTGTCGCAACTTGTCTGGCGATCTCTCGATGTACCATGGTATAGTGGTACAGACATGGAGGCTATTGCATGTCTCGAGCATTCAATGGTCAGGTTCACGTCAGGGTTCCCGCCAGCATCCACGCAGAAGTGGCTAAAGAAGCCTTCAATAAGGGAACTTCCATCAGCGGGATTTTCGCGCAGGCGCTGATCGTCCGCCGGGCCCTCAGGAGCATTGATCCCTGGAAGTCGATCGATGAAGCGCAGTCGGCCAACCGAGGCATCGCTGCTGCAGAGGTCGAGCGCGCAGTAGCGAAGGCTGTGAAAGCGGTCAGAAAAAGCCGGCGTGGATAAGAGCACACTCCGCCCACGCTTGGTTATCGACACCAATGTCTTCGTGAGCGGGCTGATTTCCGGGACTGGCTCGCCCGCTAAGATTCTTCGCGCTATTCAAAACAAGAAAGTTATCCACCTGGTCTCAGACCCGATCATGGAAGAGTACTTGCGTGTGCTTGAGTATCCTCGCATCCGAAGGTTCAAGAAAATTACGGATGCATTCGTGGCGGATATCGCCGCTTACCTTATTTACCAAACGGAGCGTGTCGAGCTAGTCTCGAAAATAAAGCTCAGCCGGGATCCAGCCGATGATGTATTCCTGGAAACAGCAGTGGATGGAAGCGCGAACTTGTTGGTCACCGGCGACAAAACGGACTTGCTCTCGCTGCGAGTAGTTGAAGGCATTCCCATCATCTCCGCAGTCGAGGCAGTGGTCCAGCTCGGGTTATAGCGCATAACCGGAGTAACGTTTTGATTTCTCCCGCGCTCAGCTTACACTTGCCCGGTGCAGAACCAAGCTCGAAGATCGTCGTCGCCAGCGAGCGCCGCACTTAAGGCCGCTGTGCTTGCATGCGCTCTCGGGATCACTTGCCTTTCTTGGGCGCAGCAGTCCGGTGAACAACCGAATAGCCCAATTGAACTCCCTGGCAAGCCCATTCCACCTGACCATTCGAAACTCTCCGAGCACAATATCGAGTGGCTCAAGACGCAACCTGCTCAGGAGCAAATGGAATTTCTACTGGGCGCGGCGATCAATCACGATCACGGCGCGACTGACATGATCGCCAAGCTGGTGGAGGGCTGGCATGGCAAGCTGCATCGCACCGAGCGTTGGCAGGATCTGGAGACCACTGCGCTCTACTCAAACGATCTGCGCGTGCGGGCTGCCGCAATTGAGATCAATCTTGCGGTGAACAATCTGGCGAAAACTGAAGACACGGCTAAGGAACTGATGGAATCAGGCAAGCAGCAGGAGAGCAATCGTCCTTGGGATGCATGGGAACTGGGCATGCTTGCGAGCCGCGGCATCGAGGCGGACCGGATTCACGAATTGCTCGTAACTTGGGCACATGACAACCAGCAACAGGCGCGCTTCTGGGCCGTTGAAGGATTAGCGCATATTGGGACCGAGGAGACAATAAAAGATTTCCTCGATGTGCTTCGCAACGATTCCTCAATGGATGTCCGCGAGCGCGCGGGATGCAGTCTGGCGAAATCTGGCATGCTAACTCGCGAGCAGCGCATGAAGGCTATGCCTGGACTGCTTGAACTCACCGATGATCCTTCGTTGAACGCGACTACCCGTTTATGGGTCTATCAGGCGCTGCGGGAAATCACCAATGAAAATCTGCCCAACGATCCCGCAACCTGGCGCAACTGGTACTCCAGCAAAGGCACCGAGAGGACGCAGGAATTTAGGCGGGCGGAGTCCTGGGCAGTGCTGGGGAACAACTGATCTTCTGTCGTGGACTAACGTTCTGCTACACTGTCCACCTTGCCAGGGCCTACTCGTAGACGATTTCTAGCGCAGTGTGCTACAGGCGGCGCACTCCTTTGTACTGGCTCAAAATCTTTATTTGCGGCAAAACGTGCTCCGAGCCTGCACTTCCCTTCTGAGCCGCGTGAGCGGATCGCGATCGCGTCCTATCCCTTTCGCAACTTCATCGCCGGAAAGGAAAATAAATCTTCCCACCCGCTCGACCTGAAAGATTTTGCAGCTCATGTCATCGAGAAATTTAATATCAATAAAATCGAGCCGTGGACGGGACATTTCCCTTCGACCGATCCCAGGTACCTCGAGCAATTTCGCGCGGCGCTTGGACAAGCCAAGGGCGCAGTCGTGAATATTGCGGTGGATGGCGAACATAGCCCTTATGCGCTGGATCGCGGCGAACGCGAACAAGCGATCACTTTCAGTAAGCGATGGATCGATGCCGCCGCAGCGATCGGCTCATCCAGCGTTCGCACCAACATTCCTGCTGCTAAGGATTCTGAACCGGACCTTGGCCACACAGTAGAAGCCTTGAAGCGCGTGGTCGAGTATGCCGAGGCGAAGAACGTCGTTGTTAATCTCGAAAACGATAATCCGGTCAGCGAAGATCCGTTCTTTCTTATTCAAGTCGTCGAAAAAGTTAATAGTCCATGGCTGCACGCGCTGCCCGACTTTGGCAACACGTTGCTGAGCAGCAGCGCCCCCGAGCACGCTTACAAGGGAGTTGATTCCATGTTCGGGCATGCGTACTGCATTAGCCATGTGAAAGAGGGCGAGACGAACGAGAAAGGGAAATCAGTTCACGTTGACCTCGCACGAACATTCGGCTTTGCGAAGGCTCACGGCTACAAGGGATATTTCTCAATGGAGTTCGATAGCCCCGGCGACCCATACGCGGGCACGAAAGAATTGATTGAGAAGACTGTGCGATATCTCTCGTAACATTCTCTACGTTTGTGATGCCAGTGTATTTCTGTATTGTTCAGATAAAAAGAAACGGGAACCAGTCTTGCCTTCACGCCGCGCATGTCAGAGTATATGATCGAGAATTTCAAGCAGGCGTTCACGCGCCTGCTTAGAGGTACTGCATGCGTAAAGCCGTCCTACATCTCAGTCAATCCGATCCCGTGATGCGTGCCATCATCGAGCGCGTCGGTCCCTGCCGCATGGAATACGGCGATCCGGAGTTTCACAGTCTGGCCGAGGCCATCATTTATCAGCAGTTGAATGGCAAGGCGGCGGTGACCATCTTCAAGCGTTTCGCGGCGCTCGCGGGAGAGCCGCTCACTCCTGAAGGGATTCTGAAACTGAGCGAGGAGCAACTTCGCAGTGTGGGACTGTCGAAGCAGAAGTCCTCCTATCTGCGTGATCTCGCTTCCAAAACTCACGAAGGCAAGCTGGACTTCGGTCGGCTGCCCAAACTCTCTGACGATGAGGTCATCGAGCACCTCACGCAGGTGAAAGGCATCGGTGTTTGGACCGCGCATATGTTCCTCATGTTCGCGCTGCGGCGTCCAAATGTGCTGCCAGCGGGCGATTTCGGCGTGCGTATGGCGATGAAGAAGTATTACAAGAAACGCAACCTACCCAAGCCGGATCAGATGGAAAAGATCGCGAAAGCGTGGGAGCCTTATCGCTCGGTGGCGTGCTGGTATTTGTGGAAGAGTCTCGACGTGAAAACGATGTAAGACATCGATGATTCTAGATTTCAGATTTTCCTGCAATGTGCAGTCCTACCGTGCTTCCTCTGTGCTCTTCTGTGTCCTCTGTGGTTAAATTGAGGCAATGCCTGAACAGAAAATTCGCGTCCTGGTCGCCAAGCCCGGGCTTGACGGTCATGATCGTGGCGCCAAAGTCATTGCTCGCGCGCTGCGGGACGCCGGCATGGAGGTCATCTACACCGGCCTTCGGCAAACGCCGGAGATGATTGTGAACTCCGCGCTCCAGGAAGATGTACACGTCATCGGGCTTTCGATTCTTTCCGGTGCGCATAACGCCATCGTTCCTCGCGTGATGGATCTGTTGAGGCAAAACAAAATGGATGACGTGCTGGTAGTCGTGGGTGGGATTATTCCCGACCAGGATGTCGAAAAGCTCAAACAAGCGGGAGTAGCCGCGATCTTTCAACCGGGAACGCCGATGGATGAGATCGTTAGTTTTATTCGCGAGAATGTGAAACCTCGGGGGGTGCCGGCAGGCGAGCGTTAGTGGAGCGGATACCCTGCTTCCCCCGGCATGCGACCGTTCACTTTGACCACTTTCATTCCGGGCTTAACATTTTCTGCAGCCACTAGCGTAATGCCGCCGTCAAAAAGGCCCATGGCTTCTCTCTGCATGCCAAGCGAGGGTAGGACAGGGGGCTCAGACTGAGCTTCGCCGCGCATCACCCGCGAAGCCCAATATTGCTTATATTCGCTCTCCGATACGCCCAGCAGTTTTAGCAACACCTCGCGCTCATGTGTTCCGGGCGCCCGCACAATGAGCTTCACCGACAGTCCGCCGGCCCACGAGCGCTTTTCGCCGGCAAACAACTTGCGTAGCTCAGGTATAGTCAGATTGCTCGCCGGGTTTTGGGGATTGACCACCACCGCCACGTCTCCGGTCTGAGCAAGAGCAGAGTGACCGAGGCTCACGCATGTCCAACTGAGAATCAGGGCGGCGACCCATTTCCAGTTCATATCAGTCATCGCCTCAGAAAGCGAACGCCAACTGCAGTTGCAGACCGTTAAGGTCTGGCTTGCTCTTGCGGATCGTGTGATCCAGTTGCGTTTTGAACGCGATGTTGTCGTTGAAGTCGTAGCGCGCGCCAAAAGACGGGCCATGGCGCAAAAGTACGTCTTCAAAGATGCTGCGCGGATTCGTATTCGCGTACTGGTACCTAAAAATGGACTAACCTTCTGGAAGCGCTTGGAAAACTGGGAATAGAACGCCGGCATGTTGAACACGGTCTGGCTGTGCTCCTGCAGGTGGCGGATCAGGAAGCCTTCGTTGAGGAACTCTATCCCATGTCCTACGTATACAATGTGCGCATTCACGATGGATTGGCCAAGCCTGGGAGCCGGCGTGAAATCGTGGTTGGTTATCTTGTCGTGGTAGAAAGAGCCGCCGAACTGTAATCCCGGGATCGCATCGGGACGCGCAAAAAGACCCACGTTCACGTGATTGCCGTTGTCCTCATCGCTTTCCACTTGGGAACCGTCGATGTTCAACATGTTCATCAAACACGATTTCGGAGAGCACGCTGGCCTTGTCATTGATTCTGGAGGTAAGAAAAAGGGCGAACTCGCCGGTATAGAAATTGCCGGCCGAACCAGGCACAAATCCAAAAGTTGACAACTCCGGCTCTCGCTGGTCCAAGACCTTGTAATTCACCTCTCCGAAGCCGCGCCACTGAATGCCGTGTGATTCGTGCAAAGCCGGCGGAGCAGTTGGCGATTGATTCGGTTCTGCGGCTTGCTCAGCTACGTCCTGCTGGAAAGTAGTAGGCTGCGGCGGGGTAGCCTCCGAGTCCGACTGTTTGTAGAAATTCTTCTCTGCGGGCGCGGATTTGAACCGCGCCGGAGGGCTATGAGTTCTCCCACTCGGGTCAGAATCTGATGAATACAATCGAGTGCTTCCCTGCTCTCGTTTGCGCAGCGATTTCAGGTTATTGCATGGGCGGTGGACTTGACCTGGCGCTTGCGTGCCACCGGCGCATCGCCGCACCGTCTGCCATCTTTGGACATCGCGGCGCCGCGTTAGGACTGATCACCGGCTGGGGTGGGACGCAGTGCTGATTGGAAAAGCAAAGGCGCTGGAAATGTTTGTGACTGCGAGAAAGCTAGATGCACGCGAAGCACTGCGGATCGGGCTGGTGGATGCGGTGAGCGA
>Ga0209059_1001064_pt1 | contig 12623 bp, 13 predicted proteins | sample GraSoiAngelo_151_FD_186165 | JGI IMG/M metagenome (GOLD analysis project Ga0209059, IMG submission 186165) | Grasslands soil microbial communities from the Angelo Coastal Reserve, California, USA - 14_1009_12_20cm (SPAdes) (version 2) | ecosystem: Environmental > Terrestrial > Soil > Grasslands ...
GACGGCTGGTCGCAGCACGCGCTCCGGGTGGCGGCCGAGCGCATCGGGGTGCCGGTCGCCGAGGCGCGGGCCTTGTTTCCGCGCGGCGCGATTGACATGGTCGCGGCGTTCAGCCGCTGGGCCGACCGCCAGATGCTCGACCGCGTCGAAGCGGCGCCGCCCGAGCCGCTCAGCCTGTCGCGGCGGATCGCCCGCGCCCTGCGCGTGCGCTTCGAGTTGCTGCTGCCATTCCGCGAGGCCGTGCGGCGCGGCATGACGGTCTTGGCGATGCCGCAGAATGCCCCGCTCGGGCTGCGGCTGTTATACGAGACGGTCGACGGCATCTGGTACGCGGTCGGCGACAATTCGACCGATTTCAGCTTCTACACAAAGCGCGCCAGCCTCGCCGCGATCTATGGCGCCGCGATGCTGTTCTGGCTCGACGACCGCTCGCCGGGCTGCATCGAGACCGACGCCTTTGTCGAGCGCCGCCTCGCCGATCTGCACCGGGTGACCGAACTGCGCGAGCGCTTCGAGGCCGCGGCCGAGCGTCTGCCGAACCCGTTGCGGTTCTTTCGCCCGGTCCGCTGATCGGGTCCGCTGACCGGGCCCGACCCGCTCAGCGCCGCGGCAGCAGCCGTGTGATATGGCCCATCTTGCGTCCCGGCCGCACCCGGCTCTTGCCGTAGAGGTGCAGTTTGGCCTTCGGGTCGGCGACCGCTCCGCGCCAGCGCTCGACGCCGCGCCCGATCAGGTTCTGCATGACTGCGTCGGCGTGGCGCTCAGTGGACCCTAGCGGTAGCCCGCAGATCGCCCGCACGAGCTGCTCGAACTGGCTCGTCATGCAGGCATCGATCGTCCAGTGGCCGGAATTGTGCGGCCGCGGCGCCAATTCGTTGACCAGCAGCGCACCTGCTTTGGTCACGAACATCTCGACCGCAAGCACGCCGACCAGATCGAGCCGCTCGGCGATGTGGCGCGCGACGGTTTCGGCTTTGCTCAAGGTTTCGACCGGGAGGTCGGCCGGCGCGATCGTCGTGTCGAGGATGTGGTTGACGTGGCGGTTCTCGACCGGGGGATAGACCGCCATTGCGCCGTCGGCGGCGCGGGCGAGCACAACCGAGATCTCGCATCGGAAATCGACAAAGCCTTCGAGAATGCCGAGCGAGCCGCCCATACGTCGCCAGGCTTCCTGCGGCTCGCTATCGGGTGCGACCAGCACCTGCCCTTTGCCGTCATACCCCATGCGCACGGTCTTCAGCACGGCGGGCGCGCCAAGCTCGCCGATCGCGGCGGTAAGCGCGTCCAAATCGGCGATCTCGCGGAATTCGGTGGTCGCAACGCCGATGTCTCGCAGGAAATTTTTCTCGCGCAGCCGGTCCTGCGTGGTCTCGAGGATCTCGGGGCGCGGAAAGACCGGCCGTTTGGCCGCGACCCGGCGCACGGCGGCGGCGGGGATGTTCTCGAACTCGAAAGTGGCGACATCGACCGCCGCGGCAAAGCGCGCGACCGCCGCGGCATCGCCGAAGGGCGCGACCGTGGCGGCGGCCGCAACCTGCGCCGCCGGGGAATCGTGCTCGGTCGCGAAGATATGCGCGCGATAGCCGAGGCACGCGGCGGCCATCGCCGTCATGCGCCCGAGCTGCCCGCCGCCGAGAATGCCGATTGTGCTGCCCGGCGGCAGCATCAGCGCGATTCCGGGCTGTCCGCCACGGCGTCGGTCTGCGACCGCCGCCAATTATCGAGCGCGGCGGCGATTGCCGGATCGCCAAGCGCCAGGATCGCGGCCGCGAACAAGGCCGCATTGACGGCGCCGGCCTGGCCGATCGCAAAAGTCGCGACCGGGATGCCGGCCGGCATCTGCACGATCGAGAGGAGACTGTCGACGCCGCGCAAAATACGGCTCTCGACCGGCACCCCGAGCACCGGCAAGGCCGTCAGTGCCGCCGCCATGCCAGGCAGATGCGCCGCGCCGCCGGCGCCGGCAATGATCAGCTTGAGGCCGCGCTTCTGTGCGCCCTTGGCGTATTGGTAAAGCCGCTCGGGCGTGCGGTGCGCCGAGACGATGCGCTTCTCATACGAGATGCCGAGCCGGTCGAGCGTCTGCGCGACATGCTGCATCGTCTCCCAATCCGACTGGCTGCCCATGATGATGCCAATCGCGCAGCTCGCCTCGCTCATCTCGTTCCTGTGTGCGGTGGAAGGGGCATTGGGCCAGGTGCCGGCAAGCACCTGCCCGTCATCGGCGGGCGCGTCAAGCGATGATGTCCGGGAGCAATTCGCTTTCGATCTGCGAGATCTGGTCTTTCAGCATCAGCTTGCGCTTTTTCAGCCGCTGCAATTGCAGCTGGTCGAACGGGGCGCGCTCGGCGAGACGCGCGATCACGTCGTCGAGATCGCGGTGCTCGGTTCTCAAAGCGGCGAGCTTCGCCTTCAAGGCTTCGACGTCGAGATCCATCGCAAAGGCGCCCGGGCTGGCGCATCATCGCTGCGCAGCCTTTTTCGCAAAGGCCTCAGAAACTGCATATAGCACGTTTCGCGGCGAGTGCATCGGGCGAAGAACAATGCGGCAACAGAAGAATGGTAAATCAAGCCTTTCCGGAGAGGCGTTCTGGCGCTTTTCGCTGGCCTTCTATGCGCGTCCCGGCATGGCCGATGCGCTGATCGCGCTCCAGGACCGGGCGGGGCTCGACGTCAATTTGATGCTGTTTGCGCTGTGGCGGGGCGCGCTGCACGGACAGCGTTTGCACGCGAGCGAGATGCGAGCGGCCGAGGCGACTATCGCGCCGCTCCGCCGCGAGATCGTGGCGCCGTTGCGCGCCTTGCGCCGCCGGCTCAACGCCGAGGGGGATGCGGACATCCAGGTCCTACGGCGCCGGATCCTCGGCCTCGAACTCGCGGCTGAGCGAACCGTGCAATCGCGACTTGCAGCCATCGTCGCGCCGCCGGAAAGAGACGCTGACCGGCGCGCTGCCGCCGAGGCCAATCTGGTGCTGTATCTCGGCGCCGAAGCACGATCGGCGGAGGCCGTCCTGCTATGCCGCGGGCTGCGCGATTTCCTGTCGCGAGACTGATCCGTAAGGCGCGCTCGGTTCAGGCGCGCTTGGGTTTGGCGCGCAGAGGCCGGACGCCCTCTTCGGGCGGCTCGCCCCAGCGCCGCACCGTGCCGGCATCGAGGCCGAACAGGTCGAGGACACGACCCAAGGTCTGGTCGATCATCTCCTCGATTGTCTGCGGCTTGGCGTAGAAGGCCGGCACCGGCGGCGCGATGACCGCGCCTATCTCCGAGAGCGCCGTCATCGTCCGCAAATGCCCGGTGTGCAGCGGCGTTTCCCGCACCAGCAGCACAAGGCGGCGCCGCTCCTTCAGCGTGACGTCGGCGGCGCGGGCCAGGAGCGTCGTCGTCACGCCGGTGGCGATCTCGGCCATGCTGCGGATCGAGCACGGCGCGACAATCATGCCGATGGTCGGGAACGAGCCCGAGGAGATCGGCGCCGCGAGATCGCCGATCGCATGCACGACATCGGCGCGGGCGCGCAGATCGGCCGGTTTGAGGGCGGTTTCCAGCGCGAGGGTCACCTCGGCCGAGCGGCTCATGACAAGGTGCGTCTCCACCCCGAGGGGCCGCAACAATTCAAGGAGGCGCGCCCCATAGACGACCCCCGAGGCGCCGCTGATCCCGACGATCAGGCGGTGGGGCGGATCGGCGGGTTCCCGGTTGTGTCGCATCACGATTCCCTGCCTGAGCTGTCCGGTGTGCGCCGCTCACGGGGCGCTCTCGCCCTGTAAATTCCGCTTATACCGCCTATCTCGAAGAGAGGGATGGAACCCCTGGCCGGAGGGCCGATCCGGCGCTAACATTGGCCATTATGACCGTCTAGCAGGAGGGCAATGCATGTCGCTGCATGATCGCATCGAGGCGCTTAGAGAAAAGCATGCTTCGCTCGATCGCGCCATCGATGAAGAAAACCATCGTCCCCTTCCCAACCAGGAGACGATCCACGATCTGAAGCGTCAGAAACTCCGCATCAAGGACGAAATCGTCCAACTGGAGCGCCAGTAACCACGCTGCGGTTACGCGTTGTAAAAAAGCCGGAGAGGCGGTCCTCCCCGGCTTTTTTGTTGCCTTAACCGGCGTCTTTGGCGCGCTCGCGCAACACGAATTTCTGGATCTTGCCGGTCGAGGTTTTCGGGAGTGGGCCGAAGACGACATGCCGCGGCGCCTTGAAGCGGGCCATGTGCTCGCGGCAAAAGGCGATGATGTCGGCGGCGTCGGCCTGGGCGCCGTCCTTCAACGTCACGAAGGCGCAGGGCGTCTCGCCCCAATTCGGATCGGGCTTGGCGACGACGGCGGCTTCGAGCACCGCCGGGTGACGGTACAAGACGTCCTCGACCTCGATCGTCGAGATATTCTCGCCACCCGAGATGATGATGTCCTTTGAGCGGTCCTTGATCTCGATATAGCCGTCCTCGTGCATGACCGCGAGATCGCCCGAACGGAACCAGCCGCCGGCGAAGGCCTCCTCAGTCGCGGCCGGGTTCTTCAGATAGCCTTTCATGACGATGTTGCCGCGAAAGAAGATCTCGCCCATCGTCGTGCCGTCCGATGGCACCGGCACGAGCGTCTCCGGGTCTCCAACCATAAGCCCGTCCAGCACCGGATAGGTGACGCCCTGGCGCGCTTTCAAGCGCGCCCGCTCGTCATCGGACAGCGCGTCCCATTCATCGTGCCAGGCGCAGACGACGGCGGGGCCGTAGACCTCGGTCAGCCCGTAGACATGGGTGATGTTGAAGCCGAGCCGCTCCATGCCGCCAATGACCGCTGCCGGCGGCGCGGCGCCCGCGGTCATCATATGGACCGGGCGCGGCAAGGGCTCGTTGCGGGCGTTCAAGAGCATGTTCATGACCACGGGCGCGCCGCAAAGATGGGTGACGCCGCTCTGCTCGATGGCGTCGTAGATCGCGCCGGCCTCGACACGGCGCAAGCACACATGCGTGCCGGCGAGCGCCGTCACGGTCCACGGGAAGCACCAGCCGTTGCAGTGAAACATCGGCAGCGTCCACAGATAGACCGGGTGCTGCGGCATGCTCCAGGACAGGATATTGCCAAGCGCGTTCAGATAGGCGCCGCGGTGGTGATAGACGACGCCCTTTGGGTTGCCGGTCGTGCCCGAAGTGTAATTCAGCGCAATCGCGTCCCATTCATCCGCGGGGGTCAACCCGGCGAAATCAGGATCGCCCTCGGCGAGGAATGTCTCGTAATCGAGCTCGCCGAGGCGCTCCCCCTCAGGCCCCAGGGCATCGGCGATGTCGATGACGAGCGGCTTTCGGTCGAGCTGCGCCAGCGCGCGCGCGATGACCGGCGCGAACTCGCCGTCGGTGATCAGCGCCTTGGCCTCGCCATGCTTCAGGATAAAGGCGATCGTGTCGGCATCGAGCCGGATGTTCAGCGCGTTCAATATCGCGCCGACCATCGGCACGCCGAAATGCGCCTCGAAGAGCGCCGGCACATTGGGCGCCATGACCGCGACCGTATCGCCGGGCCGCACGCCGCGCTTGGCGAGCGCCGAGGCGAGCCGGCGGCAGCGCTCGAGCGCCTCTTTCCAGGTGTAGCGGCGCTTGCCATGGATGACCGCGGTGCGGTTGGGGTAGACCGCGGCCGAGCGCAACAGAAAGCCGGTCGGCGACAACGGCACGTAATTGGCCGCGTTCTTGTCGAGGCCGGTCTCGTACGGGTTCGGATTGTGCTGGGTCATCGCGATGATGCCTGGAGGCCGCGGATGATCGCGCCAGCCTCTTCGACCAGATCTCGCACGATCTGGGCGGCGGGTTTCACATCGTGGATCAGCGTGCAGGACTCGCCGGCATAGAGCACCGCGTTCTCGATATCGCCGGTGAAGCCGGGCGTCGGATAGGAATTGGCGGCGTATTTGAGCAGCTCCGCGGTCGCATCGCCGCGCGGTGCCGTGCCGATCGCGGCGCCTTCGCCCGGCCGCCCGCCGCGCGCGGGACGCCCTGCCCTCTCCCATTCATCGACCGTGAGGTTGCGCAACACGCGATGCGGCGCGTCCCAGCCGATATCGAACAGGCTCGTATAGACCGTGTCCTCGGCCGTGCTGCGCAAGATGCGCTGTTTGTATTCCGGCGCGGCGAAGGCCTCCTCGCTGCACAGAAAACGAGTGCCGAGCGAGACCGCGTCGGCGCCGAGGCTCAACGCCGCGACGAGGCCGCGCCCATTTGCGATGCCGCCCGAGGCAATGACCGGCAGCGGCGTCACCGCGTCGACGACGGCCGGCAGCAATGCCGACAACGCGGTCGTGCTGCGGACATGGCCACCCGCCTCCATGCCTTGCGCAATGACGCCGTTGACGCCGGCTTCGGCCGCCGCCTTGGCTTCGGCAACCGAGCCGACCTGCACGAAGACCTTACTGCCCTGGCGGTGCGCGTCGCGGATATAGGGGGCGGGATCGCCCCAGAAGAACACGATCAGCGGCGGCGCCTCGTCGAGACAGGCTTCGATCTGCCCCTCCTGCAGGCGCGCCAAAATGACATTGACCCCGAACGGCTTGTTGGTCAGCGCGCGCGTCTCGCTGATGCGCGCGTGAACCTGGGCGCCTGACATGCCGGCCATTCCCACGACGCCGCAAGCGCCGGCATTCGACACGGCGGCCACGAGCTCCGGCCCAGCGAGCCAGCTCATGCCGACCGACAAGATTGGAAATTCAATGCCCAGATCGCGGCAGAGCGGTGTTTGAAGCATGCTCGGCTCTCCGTAGTCAGGCGCCTGGCGGGCGGCGCTGCGGGTAATGCGGTATTCCGGGTGGCAGGCCGAGCCAGGGATGAATCGATTCTTCCCAGATCGAGTCGCTCGGCGGCGGGAAGGCATCCACCGGGAAGGCGCCGACCGCGACGCCGCAGACGGCCGGGTTGCGATCGCCCTCCCAGTACAGGTTGCTGCCGCAATGCGGGCAGAAGTGAAAGCGGATCTGGTTGCCGCTGTCGGCGCCGCGCGCGAAGATTTTGCGTTCGCCCTCGAGCCGCACGCGCTCCTTCAGATAGGTCGCGCCGAAATGAAAGGCGGTGCCGGTACGCCGCCGGCAGGCTTGGCAATGGCAGAGATAGACGCGCGCGGGCTCGCCGGTGGCGATGACCTTGAGCCGGCCGCAATGGCACTCCGCCTGCCGTTCCATGTGCCCTCCTCCCTGAGGCGCTTCCGCTCACTTTTGCCGATTGCGGCGGATACTGTCGAGTGTGGTCGCGCCGCTTGCCTAAGATCGGCCGCCTTTCTCGGGAGTGAAATCGAGGTAGACGGGATCCGGCTGAAACACCCGTCCCTCGAAATAGCCATGCACGACGAAATGATCGCGCGCCGATGTCAGCGCGCCTGTGTCGATCGCTTGTTTCACATCGGGATAGAGCCGCAAATAGAGCTCTTCGTCGAACCTCACCAATGGGAGAAACCGCCGCAGGGCTTCCTTGAGATTGGCTTCGTCGATGTCGTTCTGAGCGGCGAGCCGTGATCGGACGATCTCATAAGTCGGGAAATAGGGCTGTGCGGCCAGCCCACGAATAGCACGATCGTTCTTCTTGCCGGTGATAGCGGCAGCGACTGCTTCGACAACGGCACGATGTATCTCTTCGAGCTGCGCCCGCTTTTCCTCCGGCAGCTCGAATTGATCCGACTGTGCCGGGCGGTGGATCTTCTCGACCACAAGCTCGATCTCATAACAGCCCCGCGCGTGCTCGGCGATCGGCGTCGCGTAGTCGAAGCCGAAATCGTTCTCGGCGAGATGGCGGATGCGGAAGCCGTTGGGCGGCAGCGATTCCTCGAACTCGCGCAACAACGACGCCGCCGTGTAAAAGCGCTTGTGATCGGGGTTGAACAGAGATGGCGGCGTGCTCTTGCGCTCGTAAAGGTATTTGTGCGGCACGAACACGACGATAAAGCCGCCGACCTTGAGCACGCGGTACCATTCGCGCAGCGCGACGCGGTAGTCCGCGATGTGCTCGTAGGAATGGCTTGAGAACACGGTGTCCTGGCTGCCGTCGGGAAACGGCAGATGCACGCCGTCATAGCCGGGATAATCGAGATCGATGCCGATCGCTTGCTCGACGATCGGCACGGAGGTCTGGTCCTCGCCGCGAAACCCGATATCGAGGATGTTCTTGCCGGAGAGATATTTCTTGAAGAAGCCGCTCTCGACGCGCCGCTGATAGCTGCGTGCCGCCTCCGGCCCGATGTTTCTCATCTCGCGCCTCGCAACACTAAGTCAGCGGCAGCCCGCTCTCGGCACAGTTGCACGCCGTGCTGCGCCCTTCGAGTGCTGACGATTGCCCCATCGTGGGAACACCCGGTGTCCGAGCTGCGCAAAAATGGGCAGGCTCTGAATAGGGCTTTGCAGACCCTCTGTATATTCACGCTTGTGTTTACTACTCATAACCCTGATGCGGTAGAGGCCTCCCAAAGGGACCGCTATCACCGGAGCGCCCATTGAAATAACAAAACGCGGAGGAAATGACCGGCACGCTGCGGGTCATCTCCCGCGCATACGACAAGCGGTTGGCCAGTTCCAGGCCGCGCCGCCCGATCACTTCAGCGACGCCGTCGTTGCGGTTGAGCCATTTGACCTTGTCGACCAGATCGGACATGTCGGGCGCAACCGGCACGTAATTGTCCCAGGGAATCAACTCGTCGTAGAACCACTGCACCAACCCGCGCGACGATTCGATCCTCAGGATCGGGCTGCCGGTGAGCAATTGCTGGAACAGATTGGACCAGGGACTGGAATTGCCATCTATGACGATGTGGTACTTGTAATGGTCCCACTCCTCCCAGCTGACGAAGCCCCGCATCAAACCTGCGTTTCGGATCTCCTCGGCAACCGTCCGCCCGTCGAACTGTGCGACAGAACTGAAGCCGACATCAAACAGGTGCGTGTGCGCGGGGTGGCTCGCGAGCCGGCACAGCTTCGTGCGGGGGAGCGATGTCCAGTCGTTCGCTCGTTCCGGGATGCCCGTCGTCGTCCCTCGCCAGAATGCCAGCGGCTTTCTGTTTGCCCATCGGGTGTTTCGCTTGTGAAAGTGCTCGCGTGCGTATTGGTATCCGCGCGTCGGTACAAAGATGCAGTCGGGCACCAGGAAATAGTCGGGTCGCGCATCGCAATAGGCGATGCCGGGGACATGGCCGACATCTCGCCGGTTAATGACGGTCTTGCCGCTCTCCTGAGCCGGCACGCCGGAATAGTGGGCAAACAGCGGGAATTCCCACTGAAACGCGAGGATTTCGAGGCGTGTGTCGTCGCTCTTGTAAACGGCGGCGTCGAAAATGAACAAATGCTCGCCGCTCTCTTGCATGGATCCGATCTGCCACACCACTTGGCCGACTCCCGCAGCGTTCGGCTGAACCAGGAGGCGAAACGGTCTGGCGAACCCATAGCGATCGCGCAGCATCGCTGCGACGAGATCAAGGCGCTGTACGGTGAAGAGCGCGTTCAAAGCGCTGATGAATGATTCATTGTCCCGCGCGCAGGTGGCGAGCCTGTCGATCAACACCTGAGCGATCTCGGTCTCGGCAGTGGCGAAGTCGCCCTCGGCACAGCGCAAGAGCGGCAATGCGAGCTCGATATCGATCGGAACGGCGGCGGGAAGCTGACGGTTCGCCGTGCGCCGCAGCGCGTCCTTCCTCTGTTCGGACCAGAGGATCGGGAACCGCCCTTGCTCGGATGCATCCCTGGGACGCTGCAACGCCTGTTGCAGATTTTTCATCGTGCGGTGGCCCGAAGAGTGGTCTGGCGCAGGTACGCCGATCCTACGGGCGACGCCGGTGTAATCCGAAACGTCTTCAAACTGGCTGGCGGTCCCGATCGCGCGCCAAGGCCTCCTCATCGCACATGACCGCCAGAGACCTCCGAACCGCCGCCGGTTGCGGCTCAAGCCCAGACGCCGCTGTCGCTGGCGGGGTCGCCGACAACTCGGGGTTCGGCATCGCCTCGACGTAGTGCCGGAAGAAAAGCTGCATGACCCGGCCGACGCCCTCTTCGGTAACCGAGCGCAGATCGTCCGCGAAATAACGCCCTCGCGCATGCTGTCCGGTGATGATTTCGTAGGAGGGAAAATAGGCGATCCACGGCGCTTGGCTGGCGATCTCCTCGGCCGCGACACGCAGCACCGATTTTGAATAGGTCGTCGAGGCGAGGACGCTGCGGGGTTCGGCCGTCGCCACGAGCGGGACGGGCGACACGGTCAGGACAAACCGGGCTTGCGCATTGCGCGCCCGGATGCAGGCGATCGCCTCCTCCAGATCCTCGATGACCTCCTTGACCCGGAGGTTCAAGAAGACATGCTTCCCCGGGTCGAAACTGCCGCCGGCCACACCCGGGCACAACGGGTAGGCGGCGCCGTCCGCGCGCGACACCCAGCCCTCGGTCAAACCCAGCGTGAAGACAAATACATCGAGTTGCTCGATTGCGCGACGAACGGCGGCGAAATGCTGCTGGCGGTCGGCGCGGTATTCCGCCATGGAAGCAAAGCCGTTGGGTTGGATCTGCGGCCGGAACGGATCGATGATGCGGCCGTCCGGGTTCACCCAGAAATCGTCTTCCGGCTGGAACAAGCCATAGGCGCGGTACAGCAATTGGAGAAGCTGCCGCGAGGTGTAGATGTTGCCATAGCGCGCGGTGAACAGCCCGTAGCCGTATTTTCGCGCCAGCTCCGCCGGCACGAGCGGATGCGGCGCTTCGGTCACCAAGTAGCTGAACCCAGCGCTGCGCAGATGGCGAGCAATATGTTGCGCAAAGCAGCTTCCGGCGGTGGCGACGCGGTCTGAGCGGGTGATGCGGAACTTGCCCGAGATGACCGGGTCGACTTGGTCACAGGAAAGCTCGGCGATCGAGGGCTTCCAGAAATTCCCTTGCGGCAGGGAGCGGTACGGGTGCTCTGACATGTCCGTTCTAAAGGTCTGGTGCGATTAGCTGCTGTGTCTGCTGCAACAAGAGATGCCCGTAGGCGGCGTTCGCGTGAAAGACGTCCGAGCGGAATCTCGCATCCAGGCAGCCATTCGCGCCGATCGCCTCGCGCGGCGGCTCGATAAACCGAATTCCGCGCGCCTCATAGATCGCTCGCAGGGCGGCTACGTGAACTTTCCAGATGCGGTATCGCCAATGCGTCGCCGGCAATCCCCGTTTCGCGAGATGCTCGGCGATGTTGGCGTGCTTCGGATTGCTCGCGAGGATGAACTCCTCGTCATCGATCGGCGGCGGCGGACAGAGCGCGAAGATCGGCACCGTAACGAACGGCTTCAGGCGATCGAGCAGATCAGAGACAAGATGATGTTCGATTTTGCAAGCCTCGAGCAAGAGATCGTAAGGCACGATTTCCTGAGCAGGGTCGGCGACATAGGTCTCCTCGCCGGGAAAATAGAAGTCAAACCGGCGCTCCGGCATGATCAGGCCGGCTGCAACGGCCTGCTCGCCTTGCAGCATGCTGATGAGCGCGAAGGGTCGCGTCTGCGCGATCAATCGGCGCAGCTCGTCTTCGCATTCCGGGTTATAGCGCCAGCGACCGCCGACGTTGACGATGTGCGGCCGGTCTGTTCGCAAGAACTGGTAGGAAAACAGGTCCAGCGACTGCCGCCCTTGTGAGACCTGCTCGTTAAAAGCGGCAACCAGCGCACCCATATGGCTGTGACCGAACAAGACAACTCTCGGCAAGGCCGGGAAAGTTTCTTGCCTGGACACTTCTTCTGCCAGCCCCACGGGAGTGAGCCCGTCCGATTGCATAAGAACAAAGTACCTTTGGTTGTCGCGCGCCGCCCCGGTCACTACCGAGGGTAAGTCCGAAATCATTAAATCCGATTTGCGTTCTGTGCACCGGCACCGCAGATCGGTGCCATCCGGTGCGGGCGGCAGCAATAGCCCCAATTCGCCCGGGCCGACAAGGATTTCCTCCCCTTTGGCGCCGCGGCGAGCGGCGAGGCGCTGGTCTCGAGGGCGGGCGGGTGGTACAGAGGGGGCTGCCGTATGCACGCCCGCAGGAGAGGCCGCGCCCGGGACTGAACCCGACGCGCGGCGCCGAAGGAGCAACCGCCCCGGAAACTCTCAGGCAAAAGGACTGCGGGGGGAAGGGCGCTCTGGAAAGCAGCGGGCCGAACAAGCAATTGGGCCGCTCACCGAAGGAGTAAGCCGCGTCTGGGTCGCCCCATTGGTCATTGGGGGCGCGCCGCGGTGAATCTCTCAGGGTTCAGGACAGAGGGGGCATCTCCCGGACGCTAGGTGGCGTCCGATTCGTCGGAGGTGCGCCCGTTGAACGAACCCGGCCCGGACTCTTCCGCAGCAGCGCTGCGTCGCACGCCCTTGTATGAGCTGCACCGCGCGCGCGGCGCCAAAATGGTGCCGTTCGCCGGCTATGAGATGCCGGTGCAATACCCCGCCGGCATCATCGCCGAGCACCTGCACACCCGCGCCCAGGCCGGCCTCTTCGATGTCTCGCATATGGGTCAGATCCGGTTGCGCGGTGCCGAGGCGGCGCGCGCGCTGGAGGCGCTGGTCCCGGGCGATCTGCAGGCGCTGATGCCGCGGCAGATGCGCTACACGCTGTTGCTGAACGACCGGGGCGGCATCCTCGACGATCTGATGGCGACGCGCGTC
>Ga0209059_1001070_pt1 | contig 12599 bp, 9 predicted proteins | sample GraSoiAngelo_151_FD_186165 | JGI IMG/M metagenome (GOLD analysis project Ga0209059, IMG submission 186165) | Grasslands soil microbial communities from the Angelo Coastal Reserve, California, USA - 14_1009_12_20cm (SPAdes) (version 2) | ecosystem: Environmental > Terrestrial > Soil > Grasslands ...
CCACCCAACCGCCCGCTATCGGCTAAACCGGCTCCCGAACGGCGCCGATCACGATCGGAATGCGCGCCCCCGTCTGGCTCAGATCGATCGCGCGAGCTCCCGAGTCCCAGAGCCAGTGCTCGGCGCTGACCGGCTCCCCACGGACCACGACGCCGACCCGCGCTTTCGCTGCCCTGACCTCCGTCGCGGTCGCGGCCGCCACGTAATACCAGCGAACCCACGGCTCGGACGCGGCGTTGCCGCCGACGCGCAGCGTGGCTTCGGCTCGCGGCGGTGCGACCGGCGCGGCCGGTTCGGCCACTCCGACATCGGCGGTCGCCGCTGGGCGCGTGTCGCGCACGCCGACGCTGGCGTCTCCGCCACGCCGGCGGCGCAACGTTTGCGCGGTTGCGAGGATGAGTCCTAGCGCGAGAACGCCGAGCCCGCCGTTCAGAGCGTACGTGCGGTAAGCGCCCGCTGCCGGCGGGATCAAGAAGCTGAGACCGATCAGCACTGGACCGATCACGGCGCACGCGATGGTGATCGTGGTGCGCAAAGTCAGTCGATGATGAGGCTCCCGCTCAAGGACGCGCGAGCGTCAGAGCGACGTGACCGCTCCCTGGGACGCGCTTGAAACAAGACGCGCGTACTTGGCGAGTGCGCCGGTCTTGTAGACGGATTTCGGCCCTTCGACCGTCGCGAGACGAGCCCGCAGTGCTTCGGGCTTGATCTCGAGCTCGAGCAGGCGCTTCTGTGGGTCGATGAGGATCGAGTCGCCGTCGCGGACGGCCGCGATCGGTCCACCGACCGCGGCCTCGGGCGCGATGTGCGCGACCATGTGCCCGTGCGTCGCGCCGGAGAAGCGACCGTCGGTGATGAGCGCGACCTTGTCGGTCAGCCCCTCACCAACGATGGCACCAGTGACGCTCAACATCTCGCGCATCCCTGGTCCGCCTTTTGGGCCTTCGTAGCGGATCACGACGCAGTCGCCCTCCTTGATCTCCTTCGCGAGGACCGCGGCCATCGCGTCCTCCTCGCGATCGAAGACGCGAGCGGTGAAGCGCTCCGCGCTCATCCGATGGCCCGCGACCTTTAGCACGCAGCCTTCGGGCGCGAGCGAGCCCTTGAGGATGACCATTCCCCCCGTCGGAGCGATCGGCTCGCGCAGCGGCTTCACCACGGTCTGGCCCTTCGTCTCCTGCGCGGCAGCGGCCTCCTCGCCGATCGTCCGCCCGGTGACCGTGATCGCCTGCGCCTCCAGGAGCTTCGCGTCGAGAAGGCGCTTGAGCACGACCAGGATCCCACCGGCCTTATCCATGTCGACCGCCGTGTATTTGCCCCACGGCTTCATGTCGGCGAGGAGCGGCGTCTTGGCGCTGATGCGATCGAAGTCGTCGAGCGTGAGCGGGACATTCGCCTCGCGTGCGACCGCGAGGAGATGCAGGACCGCGTTCGTCGAGCCCCCGGTGGCCATCACGGCACGGATCGCGTTCTCGAGAGCGGGACGCGTGATGACCTGACGCGGCCGCACGTCTTCTTTGAGGAGCTCCATGACGCGGCGCCCTGCCTGGCGCATCACTTCACGGCGACGCTGGTCGGTCGCGGGAACACGGGACGATCCGGCGGGCGAGATCCCAAGAGCTTCGAACGCGGTCGCCATGGTGTTGGCGGTGAACTGACCGCCGCACGCGCCCGCGCCGGGACAGGCGTTGCGCTCGAGCTCGAGGAGGTCTTCGTCGCTCATCTGGCCGACCGCATGCTTGCCCACCGCCTCGAAGACGTCGCCGATCGTGACGTCCTTGCCCTTGAACTGCCCGGGCATGATCGAACCGCCGTAGACCATGAGCCCGGGGATGTCCATGCGCGCGAGCGCCATGACCGTGCCGGGGATCGTCTTGTCGCAGCCGCTGATGCAGACGAGCGCGTCAAGCAGATGACCGCGCGTGACGAGCTCGATGGAGTCCGCGATGACCTCGCGCGATATGAGCGACGCCTTCATGCCTTCGGTGCCCATGGCGATGCCGTCGCTCACCGAGATGGTGCTGAACTCGACCGGCGTTCCCCCCGCCTCGCGGACGCCTTCCTTTACCCACTCGGCGAGCTGCCGATGGTTGAAGTTGCACGGCATGATCTCGATCCACGAGTGCGCGACGCCGACGAGCGGCCGCTTGAAGTCCTCGTCCTTGTAGCCGACGGCTCGCATCATCGCGCGCGCGCCCGCCCGATCGGGACCGTCGATAAGGACCCGAGAACGCGCTCGCGCATCGGCCACGCGCTGAGCCTAAGTGTTCCCCAGGTCAGTGCGCAGGCGTCGGGTGCGTGAAGGCCAGAGCTCCGGCCTGTCCCATGGTCACGTGCGCTTGATCCGCCCCGGCCTCGACGGCGGCGATGGTGTTCGCGACGGCTGGTCCCTGCGCCGAGAACGACAGTCGAGAGAAGGAGGCGAGTGCCGCGCGGACCGTGAGCAATAGCGCGCCGAACTCATGCGGACGCACCTGCCCGGCGTCGATCACGTTGATCGTGTGCGCGCCTGCCCCGGCCGCGGCCTGGCAGACCGCGTTGAGGAAGTCCACGTCGCTCGCGGTCGCGTCCTCGGCGGAGAACTCGACCTCGTCGGCGAGCTCGGCCGCACGTGCGACGGCCTGCGCCGCCTGGGTCAGACACTCGTTGCGGCTCATACCCAGCTCGGCGAGCTTCTCGTCGCTCGTCGCGATGAACACATGGATCCGCGAGCGCGACGCGCCTGTGAGAGCGCGCCCGGCAGCCTCGACGTCGCGCCGGTTGGCTCCGGCCAGGGCGGCGATCGTCAGACCACGCACCTCACGAGCGATACGCGCGACCGCTTCTGCCTCGGCCGCCGACGCGCCGGGATAGCCCGCCTCGAGCACGTCGACCCCGCGTTCGGCGAGCGCTTGCGCGACGAGCAGCTTCGCATCGACCGACATCGACCCGGCGTCGCGCAGCGTGGTGTCGTAGAGGGCGAGCCTTTTCATTTCGCCGCCCCCGCCGCCACCGGCTCGCGCTTCGCCGGAGTGGCCTGTGGGACCTCGCGCTTGGGGAGCCACGGCATCATCTCGCGAAGCCGCCGTCCGACCTGCTCGATGAGATGTTGCTGCTCTTGGGCACGCCTCGCGAGCAGATTCGGCGCACCATTCCGGTACTCGGCGATCCACTTCTTGGCGTGCGTGCCGTCCTTGATGTCGCGCAACACGCGCTTCATCTCCTCGCGCACCCGCGAGTCAATGATCCGCGGTCCGACGGTGTAGTCGCCGTACTCGGCCGTGTCGCTGACCGAGTAGCGCATGTAGCTGAGCCCGCCCTCGTAGATGAGGTCGACGATGAGCTTCATCTCGTTCACGCACTCGAAGTACGCGACCTCGGGCTGGTACCCCGCGTCGACGAGCGTCTGGAACGAGGCCTTCATGAGCTCGCTGATGCCGCCGCAGAGGATCACCTGCTCGCCGAACCAGTCGGTCTCGACCTCCTCGGCGAACGTCGTCTTGATCACGCCCGCGCGCGTGGCGCCGACACCCTGCGCATAGGCGAGCGCCGTGTGCTCGGCTGTCCCGGACGGGTTCTGATAGACGGCGAGGAGCGCGGGCACCCCCTTGCCCTCCTTGAAGACCTCGCGCATGCGGTGGCCCGGCGCCTTGGGCGCGATCATCACGACGTCGATCTCGGCGCTCGGCTTCACCTCGCCGAAGTGCACCGAGAACGCGTGCGCAACGAGCAGCGTGCGGCCTTTCGTCATGTATGGCGCGACGGCGGCGTATGCCTCGCGGTGGTGCTGGTCGGGCACGAGCAGCGCGACGAGATCGGCATCCCGCGCCGCGTCCGCGGTCTCGCGGACCGTGAACCCATCGCGCTCCGCCTTCGCCCGCGACCTCGAACCTGCGGCGAGACCAACGACCACGTCGTAGCCCGAGTCGCGAAGGTTCTGCGCGTGGGCGTGGCCCTGGCTCCCGTAGCCGATGACCGCGATGGTCTTGCCACGAAGGGCTTTGGGATCGACGTCCTTGTCGTAGTAGATGGTGGCCATCTGCGGTCCTCCTAGAGATACGTCTTCGTCGTGAGGTTCAGAAGTCGCGGGTTGAGGCCGAGGATCTGGTCCGCGTCGACCGGAAGATCGACGAGCAGCGAACGGCCGGTCCGCTCGTACGCGCGGTCCATGACGTCCGCGAGGTTCGAGAGATCCGGAGCGACGCGCACAGCGTCCCAACCGTGTGCCTCGGCTGCCTTGCAGAAGTCGATGTGCGGAAGCTTGGCGTGGTAGTTCTTGCGGGCGACGTCGGGGATGATCACCTCGAGGCCCTTGTCGACGATGCCGTAGACCTCGTTGTTCACGACGAACACGCGCAGGTCGAGCGCCGCGGCGTCCGCGAGCGCGCCGCCGAACAGCCTGAAGCAGCCGTCGCCGGTGAAGAGGAACGTGTCCAGGTCGGGATTCGCGACCTTCGCCCCGACCGCGAGCCCAAAACCGCCGCCCATCGCCGAGCCGTCGTGCGTCGTCCAGAACGGGATGTTCGGGTTCGGCCGCTGCGTGGCGTACTGACGGTCCTTGTAGGCGATGCAGACGTCATCGAAGCCGATCGATCCCGGCCGCCACATGCGATCGATGCGCTCGTAGAACTCCATGAAGTCGACCGTCCCCGGCCGCGTCTCGCGCGTGACCTCGCGGCTGTTGAGTGACTCCGGCGCGGCCGGCGTGTGCGGCCGGTCGGTGCACGTCGTCGCGAGGCGCGGAAGGATCTCCTCGAGCACGAGGCCGATGTCGCCGCGCACCTGGCGGTACTCGTGTGCGCACCGGTGCCGGAACTCGCCGCCCTTGTGCCCGTACGCGTCGCGCAGATCGGTGAAGTGGTAGACGTGACCGGCTGGGATCTTCGCGAGGTTGAGCGAGTACTCGCCCGCATCAAAGCCGAGGGTGATGACCACGTCCTCCTTCGTGAGGCCGCGCCAGAGCTCCATCGCGCGGTCGTTCCCGCCGAAGCTGATGTGGCCGTAGCCGTATTCGTTCGTGGGATCCACGGCGTTCGCGCCGTTCACGCTCCATACGGTCGGCGCGCGCAGGAGTCGTGCGAGGACCGTCGTGAGCGTGCGCGCGTCGGGCGTCAGGGCGGCCTCGCCACTGACATAGACGACGACACGCCGATCGGCCGAGACCCGAGGGAATTCCGCCAGGAACTCCGCGACATCGCGCGCGGAGAAGGTGCGAGGGTGACTCGTCCAGGGAACGTCGGCTTCGGTCTCGCGCGAGAGGACGTCAGGGTGGAACGCGAGCGCGACCGGCTTGCGCCGCTTGAGGACCCGTTCCGCGCGGCGAAGTCCATCCTCGAGGCGATTGATGTTGTCGATGACCACGCAGCCCTCGCCAAGCTCGGCCTCGAGCTGCGGGACGATGTTCATGCCGTGCTCGCTCACGTCCTGGAGCGGCGCGTTGCCGATCGAGAGCGTCGAGTTGAGCGCGATGAGATAGACGGCGGGGATGTTGTGGAGCTTGGCATCGGTCATCCCGCTTCCGCCGAGCTTCGTCGCGGCGCCGGTGGTCGTCAGGCATCCGGCGATGCGGCCGGACGCGAGCCAGTAGCCGAGGGGCACGAAGCCCGAGACGTACTCGCTCATCGTGAGCATCCGCGGAGCCGGATCGGCGGACTCGGCGAGATCGCCGTATGGCTCGAGGTGCTTGGCGACATGGACGACGCCGCCCCCGTTCACGCCGGCGAAGAAGCGCACGCCCCAGCGGCGCAGCGTCTCGATGAGCACGGCGTTGCCGCTCTTCGTCTCGAGAAGCGGCGCGCTTTCGGTTTTCGGTCGATAGGCCTGTTCGAGCGCTGTCGCCATGGCGGGCTCCCTTCTCAAATGAAGAAGGCCTCCCGTTTTCCGGGAGGCCTTCAGAACTTCTGGGTCTAGGACTGGTGTGCCGCTAACCTCCCGGCCGCATGCGCGCCGTCTCAAGGACGACGACGATGACGATGCCGATGACGATGTCGCGACGCATCGCGAGGAACCGTACCGGGCGGCGCACGGACGCGTCAACGTCAGGGGGGTGTAGGTGTGCAGGCTGCACCGCCGGTACTATGCCGCCGCCAAACGCCTGGGAGGAAGGTCATGAAGCTTCGCTTGCTCGCGGTTGTGTGCGCGCTTGCGCTGGGCATGTTCGTTCCAGCATCAACTGTCGCCGCGAGCGCAGCGCCGCTCTATTACCTGTCGCTCGGGGACTCGCTCGCCGCCGGCACGCAGCCTGGACACTTCTCGACGACCGAGGGCTACACCTATCAGCTCTACGCCCATCTGCGGGCGACGATGCCCACGCTCCAGCACGTGCAGCTCGCCTGTCCCGGCGAGACCACGACGAGCTTGATCTCGGGCGGGCTTGCGTACGAAGGGCGCAATCCGCGCACTCCCGACGGCCGCTGCCTGTACCCACGCGGATCGCAGCTCGCCGAGGCCACCAGCTTCCTGCGCGCGCACCGCCGCTTCGTCACGCTGGTGACCATCGACATCGGCGGGAACGACATCCTCAGAGATCCGGCGAACGGTGGATTCGCGGTCGCCGCGAACCTGCCGGTGATCCTGGCGGCCTTGCGTGAAGCCGCAGGACCAGGCGTGCCGATCATTGGCATGAACTACTACGACCCTCTTGTCGTGACGTGGTTCTCCGACCCGACCAGCCTGCCAGTGGAGGTCGCGCGGGCGGACGTGTTCAACGATCTGCTCGAAGGGATCTACGCTGCCGCAGGCGACCCGGTCGCCGATGTGGAGACCGCGTTCGCCGCGCTCGACACCACCCCGGTCAACGGCATCCCGCTCGACGTTGCCAGGATCTGCGCGTGGACCTGGATGTGCGCACCGGCGCCGGTGGGTCCGAACATCCACGCCAACGCGGCGGGCTACGCCGTAATGGCCGCGGCGTTCGAGGCGAAGCTCTAGTCGAGTTGAACGCTAGCGAGCGAGCGCGACCTTCTGATCGGCGTACGGCCCGAATGCGAGCCCAAGCGACATCCCGGCGAAGAGCGGCAGCACGATCGCGATGCCGACCGCGACATTGATGCCGCCGACGAATGGACCGACGAGCGCCGGGACGATCGCGAAGAGCGCGATGCCGAACGGCAGCATCGTGTCGAGCCACGGCGTCGCTCCGCTCGCGGCAGCGGGCCGACCGAAACGTTTCGCTAGATACCACCCCACGACGTAGCAGGCCAAGCCGAAGACCAACGGACCGACCTCAGCCTCGCTCACGAAGACGTAGATGCTGACGAGGAGCGCGGCCGCGCCGGCGACTAGCCTGATGACGCGGTACGGAATGCCGCTCACGACGCGAGTCTTGCGAGTGCGGCTCGGCCGAGAAGGGCGAGCTGCAAAGCCAATCTCGCGTCGGCGTCGCCGAGGTCGGCTCCGGTGAGCATCGCGATGCGTCGTAGGCGTTGTCGCACCGTGTTGCGATGAAGGTAAAGCTCGCGGGCGACGGCGTTGAGGGATCCGTGAAGGCGCAGAAAGGCGTCGAGGGTGCGCACGAGATGGTCGTGCTCTCCGTCGGCGAGCGGCCCGAGAACGCGCTCCGACGACTCGCGGATGTCGCTCTCCGGCCGACCGAGCACGAAGCACAAAGGGCCGAGGTCCTCGAAGAGCGTCACGTGGCCCCCGCCGTTGAAGGTGCGACCGACGACCGCCGCCTGCTCAGCCTGCAGCAGCGCAAGGTGCGCGCCGGTGGCGCCGCGCTTGGGACCTCCGACCCCGGCCGACAGGGCGTCGTCGCCGGTCGCCGCGGCCACCTTGGCACGAAGGTGCTCGGCGTGCGCGCGCGTGTCGAGCGGCGCGTCGAGCTCGCGCACCGCGGCCGCGACGTTCGAGCGCGAACGAACGACACGCGCGCCAGGCGCGAGCGCGGCGAGCGCGAGCCGCAGACGCGTCGCCGCCTGGGCGTCGACCGACGCGAACGCAATTGCCAGATACGCGCCTGTCCCGCTCGTTGCTCCGTCTCCCCCGACAACGAAGAAGGCCTCCCGGTTCGGGAGGCCTTCCTGGAAGTCCGACTTTCTGAGTCGCGCTAGGCGCTGCCTCCCGAACGCGTCCGCTCCGCCCCAAGAATGGGGTGGACCGGAACGATAAGAACGATGACCAGCGCCATGTGACGGTTCAGGCTACGCGCAGGCGCCGCGCTGGTCAACGACTTCGTCACGGCGTGATGCGCGCCGGACGCGCCAAAGCTGTCTTCCGCAGAATCGCGGCGTGAAGACCTACCGCCTCGGGATCATCGGCGGCGACGGAATCGGGCCTGAGGTGACGAACGCCGCGCTCATCGTCCTCGATGCCTGCGAGCGACGCTTCGGCTTCAAGACCGAGCGAACGAGCTTCCCGTGGTCGGGTGCCCACTACCTTTCGACCGGCGAGCGGTTGACGCCGGACAAGCTCGCGCCGATCCGCGCTCAGGACGCGGTGCTTCTGGGTGCGATCGGCCATCCCGATGCGCCGCGCGGGATGATCGAGCGGGACGTCGTCATCGGGCTGCGCCGCGGGCTCGACCTCTACGTGAATCTGCGCCCGGTCGTTCTCTATGACGATCGGCTCTCGCCGCTCCGCGGCAAAGGCGCGCGCGAGATCCACATGACGGTGATCCGCGAGAACACCGAGGACGTGTACGCGGCGGAAGGAACGCGTTCCGCGGTCGGCACCTCGGGCGAGACGGCCAGCGTCGAGATGCGTTTCACGCGTCCGGGCGTCGAGAGGATCCTCCGTTACGCGTTCGAGCTCGCGCAGCGCGGCGCCAAGCACGTCACGCTCGTCGACAAGGCCAACGCGATCCCGGTGCAGGAGATCTGGCGCGACCTGTTCGACGAGCTCGGCGCGAAGTTCGCGGACGTCCGTCGCGACGCGATGTACGTGGACGCCGCAGCGATGTGGATGGTCCAGAGGCCGGAACAGTTCGACGTCGTCGTGACGACGAACCTCTTCGGCGACATCCTCTCGGATCTCGGCGCGGCGCTCGCCGGTGGCCTGGGGACGGCGTCGTCGGGGAACATCCATCCCGGGCGCGTGTCGGTCTTTGAGCCGATCCACGGGAGCGCGCCGAAGTACGCGGGCAAGGGCGTCGCGAGCCCGATCGCCGCGATCGGCGCGCTCGCGCTGCTGCTCGAGCACCTCGGCGAGAGCATCGCGGCGAGTGCCGTCGACGGGGCGATCCGCGATGGCCTGCGGACCGGCCGCATCAAAGGCGTCGAAGCAGGCGTCCAGCCGACGGACCAGGTGGCTGAGACGATCGCACGCGCTCTCGCCGGCTGATCCGGTCGCACTTCGACACCGAAACGAGCGGCCGGCCCGGCTTGACAGGAGAGAGAACTATGGCTTGATTGCCGGGCTGGCCTGGGTCGGCTGGGCGCGGAGGAGTGCGGTCTCCAACAAAGTCGCGGTTATTTGCATCGTCTTCGTCACGGTGGCGCTGCTGGTCGTGGCGGCGCCCGCGACCCCTGTGCAGGCGGACGATCCTGGCGGTCCGACGATCATCCCGTCGGCGCAGAACGACACATCGGCTCCGCTCACCGCGCTCGCGCGCGGCCCCGGCAACTCCGGCGAGCATCGAACGAAGCCGCACAAGCCGATCCCCGGCCACGATCACACCGGATCGACAGCGCCGAGCACCTCGGCCTCATCCACCGCCGCACCCGCGCTGCTCAGCTCGTTCGACGGCGTCGGCAACGGCTTCAGCGGGCCGTCCGGGACCTTCAGCGTGAACGCCGCACCGCCGGACACCAACGGCGCGGTGGGACCCAACCACTACGTACAGATCGTGAACAGCGATTTCGCCGTCTTCAACAAGAGCGGGACCGTGCTGTTCGGTCCCGTTCCGAACAACACGGTTTGGTCCGGCTTCGGCGGCGGATGCCAGACGAACAATGATGGCGACCCAACGGTCGTCTACGACGGCATCGCCGATCGCTGGGTGATCAGCCAGTTCAGTGTCTCGACGCTGCCGTACCTCATGTGTGTCGCGGTCTCCACGACGAGCGACCCGACCGGCTCTTACTACCGCTACTCCTTCAACTACGGCAACACGAGCTTCCCCGACTACCCGAAGCTCGGTGTGTGGCCCGACGGTTACTACCTGACGGTCAACCTCTTCGCCAACGGATCGACGTTCAGCGGCGCGGGTGTCGCGGCGCTCGATCGCACGCGGATGCTCGCCGGTCAACCGGCGACGCAGCAGATGTTCCAGACGAGCGCGCTGTATGGCGGTCTGCTGCCGGCGACGCTCGACGGATCGACGTTCCCGCCAGCCGGGTCACCGAACTATCTCGTCGCGCTCGGCACGACGAGCAGCCTCGTGACCTGGAAGTTCCATGTCGATTGGACGACGCCGGCAAGCTCCACGTTCTCCCCCGCGTCCAGCCTGACGGTCGCGTCGTACGGCGAGGCGTGCGGCGGCGGGACGTGCATCCCCCAGGCGGGGACGACGCAGCGGCTCGATTCGCTTGCGGATCGACTGATGTACCGCCTTGCGTACCGGAATTTCGGCGACCACCAGTCGCTCGTCGTCGACCACAGCGTCACGGTTGGCTCGTCCGTCGGCGTGCGGTGGTACGAGCTGCGCGTCGTTGGTGGCAACCCGACCGTGTACCAACAGGGCACGTACGCGCCCGATAGCGGCTACCGCTGGATGGGCAGTGTCGCGATGGACCAATCCGGGAACATCGGGCTCGGCTTCAGCATCTCGAGCAGCACGCTGCATCCGGGGATCCACTACACCGGCCGGCTCGCGGGCGATGCCGCCGGGACGATGACGCAAGGCGAAGGCACGATCGTCGACGGCGCCGGATCTCAGACGGGCAACCGCGGGCTGACACGCTGGGGCGACTACAGCGCGATGACGGTCGACCCTACTGACGGCTGCACGTTCTGGTACACGAACGAGTACATCCCGGCGAACGGCGAGTTCAACTGGAAGACGCGCATCGGCACGTTCAAGCTGCCCGGTTGCGGTAATCCATCCGACTTCACGATCGGCGCCAGCCCGAGCAGCGTATCCGCGATCCAGGGCACGAGCGTCACGTCCAACATCGCGACCGCGGCGACCGGCGGGCCGGCCGAGAGCGTGACGCTCAGCGCGAGCGGCGTGCCAGCGAACACGACGGCGTCCTTCAGTCCGAATCCGATCACGGCCGGCTTCAGCTCGACCTTGACGCTCGCCGCGGGGAGCAGCACCCCAACCGGGACCTACGCCGTGATCGTCACCGGCACCGCGCCGAGCGCGACTCACAACACGACGGTCACGCTCACGGTCACGGCACCGCCGGCGAACGACTTCTCGATCGGCGCGAGCCCGAGCAGCGTATCCGCCTCACAGGGAGGCAGCGCGTCGTCGGCGATCTCGACCGCCGTCGTCAGCGGGTCCGCCGAGACCGTCGCGCTCAGCGCGAGCGGCATGCCGAGCGGCACGACCGCATCCCTTGACCCGAACAATGTGACCGCGGGCGGAGGGTCGACGCTGACCCTCGTGGTCGGCAGTGCGACCGCACCGGGAACGTACTCGGTGTCCGTCACCGGCACCGCAGCGAGCGCGAGCCACAGCACCACCGTCGCGCTGACGGTCGTCGGGCCACCGTCCGACTTCACCATCAGCGCCAACCCCGCGAGCGTCAGCGCGGGCCAGGGCGGGAGCGCTTCGTCCACGATCACAACGACGGTCACGAGCGGCTCGGCCGAGAGCGTCTCGTTGGGCGCCAGCGGCGTTCCGAACGGCACCAGCGCGGCATTCAACCCGAGCACCGTCACGGCCGGCGGGACGTCGACGCTCACGTTCAGCGCCGGCGCGCCGACGGTGCCGGGCACCTACACGGTGACAGTGACCGGGACGGCCCCGAGCGCGACCCACACCACGTCGCTGACCTTGACGATCGTCGCGTCCGACTTCTCGATGAGCGCGAGCCCGAGCAGCGTCTCGGCCGCGCAGGGGGGAAGCGCGACGTCCACGATCGCGACCGCGGTCACCAGCGGCGCTCCCCAGAGCGTGAGCCTGAGCGCGAGCGGCCTGCCCGTCGGAACGACTGCCACGTTCAGCCCGAGCACGATCACGTCCGGCGGAAGCTCGACGCTCACACTCGGCGTGGGCGCCGCCACGGCGGCGGGATCGTACTCGGTGACGGTGACCGGCACGGCCAGCAACGCGACCCACACCACGACGGTCACGCTGACGGTCACGGCGTCGAGCGGCATCAGCAATGGCGGGTTCGAGAGCGGTTTCACCGGCTGGGCCCGCTCGGGCAGCACGGCGATCTCGAGCACCGCCCACAGCGGGACCGCTTCGGCAATGGTCGGCAGCGGCGCGGCCTTCAACGGAGACAGCTCGGTCGCGCAGACGTTCACGGCGCCCGCGGCGGGCGGCACGCTGTCCTTCTTCTACCGTGTCGTGTGCACTGACTCGGTGACGTGGGACTGGGCCACCGCGACGTTGAAGGACAACACCACCGGCACAACCTCGACGGTCGTCGCAAGGACCTGCAACAACAACGGGGTCTGGGTCAGCGCCTCGGCGACACTCACGGCGTCGCACTCATACACGCTCACACTGATCGACCATGACGACGCCTACCCGAGCGATCCGACCTACACGCTCTACGACGACGTCA
>Ga0209059_1001072_pt1 | contig 12596 bp, 9 predicted proteins | sample GraSoiAngelo_151_FD_186165 | JGI IMG/M metagenome (GOLD analysis project Ga0209059, IMG submission 186165) | Grasslands soil microbial communities from the Angelo Coastal Reserve, California, USA - 14_1009_12_20cm (SPAdes) (version 2) | ecosystem: Environmental > Terrestrial > Soil > Grasslands ...
CGTACAGGTGCATCATCTCGGGATGATCCGTCAGCTTCTTGCCGTAGATCGACGGCATCCAGACCGCGACCTGGCTGCCCAAAGGTTCAGCGTCGATGGGATCGGCATAATCATGCGGAAAGTAGGTGAGCAAGCGGCTGCCATCCGGCGATTGCCACCAGAAGAATTTGTAAGGGAAGGTGGTGAATTCATGGGCCCACATCAGCTTCTGGGTAACGAAATAATCCATGCCGGATCTCTTGTAAATTTGTGGGAGCTGGTAGTTATAGCCGAACGAGTCCGGGTTCCATCCAACCTTGACGTCCACGCCAAAATTCTTTTCGAAATACCGTTTTCCGACCAGGATCTGCCGCACCAGCGACTCGCCATCGGGCATGTTGAGATCGGGTTCAACCCACATGCCGCCGATGACTTCCCATCGGCCTTCTTTCACCCGCTGTTCGATTTCGGCAAACAGGTCGGGATATTTCTCCTGCATCCACTCATAGGTTCGCGCCGACGACATGGTGAACTTGAAATCCGGATACTCGCGCATCAGGTCGAGCACGCTGCGGAAGGTATTGCGAACCACCTCCACCGTCTCTGTCCAGGGCCACAGCCAGGCCATGTCGATGTGCGAATTGCCCACGGCCTTGATAGTGAACTGCTGAAGCCAGGGTTTCAGCTGCACCAGTTTGTCATGCGCGCTTCTGAGCGATGCATCGAAGCCCGCCTGATCGCCTTTGTCCAGCGCCCCCAGATCAATGGCCTTGACCGCCGCATCCATCTGCTGCTCGCGCTCGGCTTTGCCTTCTTCGTACGCCGCAATGATGGGACGGTTTGCCAGGATTTCAAGCCGCAAGAGCGCCGGATCCGGACGCGACTTTGGGGCCTCAATCGTCAACTCGCTGTGAAAAAACTCCGCTTGCGCCTCGTCTGCTGCCACCACGCGCACGGCAACCAGGAACTTTTGTCCCGGCTGAGCATTCTCGGTCAGAAGAATGGGAAGAATCTGGTCATCGTTCCCTCGATAGCCAATCGCCCCGTTGGAGAACACCGTGATCGTCAGAGTCCCCTGACTGCCAAAGCGCACGTCCAAGTACGCCTTCGACCCTGCCGTCGAGTAGCCATGAATCTTCTCCGGAATCTGTACCCAGCGCCGGAACACGCGCGTGCCTGTCCAATGTTCTTCATTCGCATTCTGCCCGCCCGGTCCGGAAACGTTCTTCACCGTCCACGTACCCCAATCCGAATCGTTGATCGAGGGATCTTCGGGATGCGGGATATCCGCGTGAAACCGCCACTCCGTTTCTCCTTGCCGGGTGAGGGAATCAAGCCGGTCCAGAGTCGCCTTATAAGGATCGGCTGGCTTGTCTTGGCATAGAGTGGGCACGGAGCAGAACAACAGGAACAGCAGGAAACAGGGACGAGGGCGCTTCATATAGGAAGGTGCACCTTTCTGAACGGATCAACTGAACGGCCGATGGTAAGAACAAAAGAGATTATCACTCGGAACGCGTAGCAGACTTAAGTTGCTGATTCTACAGCTTGGGGCAGGCTTTTCGCGGTACTCGCAAAAATTCTGATTCCTTTTATCGAAATTTTGAGTCTAAGCGGTTACGTAAGGATATTGACGGGCAGAGTAAGCCCACTTACAATCGATCTCCAATGTCAGACTGCTCTAATCTTCGCGCTATGTGCTGCTGCACTTGTTGTTGTTGTGCATGCGTGTGCGCTGGCGCGGGGAGTGTGCTGACCTAAGAAAAGTTCTTAATCAAGGCACTCATAACCCACCGCCAGACGACCTCTGGCGGTGGGTTTTTTATTTTCCGTTTCTCACTAAACATGACGATCGCAAACACAACCACGAAGAAGGAAACGAAGGCGCAGCGCGCCGAACGCCTGAAAAGCGCGATGAATCCCTGGGACGGGCTCAACGAGATCCGCCGCTTCGCCCGCGAAGGCTTCGAGTCCATTCCACCAGAATGGATCGGCACTTACTTCCGCTGGTGGGGCGTTTATACCCAGGGCGACGGCGCAGGCGTTACCGGCGGACAGGGCGGGGAAGGACGCGCCCTCCAGCGATTCATGGTGCGCATCCGAATCCCCAACGGCATTCTCACCTCTCCTCAACTCCGCGCCATTGCCGATCTCACCCGCCGCTACGCCAACGGAATTGCCGACATCACCGTTCGCCAGAACATTCAACTCCACTGGATCACCATCGAAGCTTTGCCGGAAGTTCTTGACGGCCTATGGAAGGTTGGCCTGAACACTACCGGCGCCTGCGGTGACGTAGTGCGAAACGTAACCGGATGCCCCGTGGCCGGCGTGGATGCCGACGAAATCGTAGATGCATCGCCGCTGGTGCTTGAAGCCTCGCACTTGCTCGCCGGAAACGCCGATTTTTATAACCTCCCCCGCAAATTCAAAATCTCAATTGCCGGATGCCACTCCTGGTGCTCTTACCCGGAGATCAACGACATCGGCCTGACCGCGGTCACGCGCCGCATTGCGGGCAAACCGGAAACGGGATTCTCTCTGCGAGTCGCGGGAGGGCTTTCCGCTGAGCCTTATCTCGGCGCCCGCCTCAACGCGTTCGTTCGCTGGAATCAAGTCGTGCCGGCAATCAAGGGCATCGCTGAACTCTTCCGCGATTCCGAGGTTCTGCGCGAGCATCGCGAGCGCGCCCGGCTGAAATTCCTCTTTTTGCGTCACGGATGGACCGCCGAACGCTTCCTCGCCGAACTGCACGATCGCATCGGTTTCACGCTCGATCCCGCTGCCGAAGAGCATCCGCCGGACGACGTCTATCGCGATCACGTCGGAATACACGCGCAGAAGCAGCCCGGGCTGAGTTATGTCGGTGCGGTCGCGCTGCGCGGCCGCATCAACGCCGACCAGATGCAGGCAGCCGCGGACCTCGCCGAACGTTTCGCCGGCGGCGAACTCCGCGCCACCAACATGCAGAACCTCTTGGTTGTGAACGTTCCTACGCTCAATGCCGAGCCTCTCGCGAAAGAGCTGGATGACATCGGATTGAATGTCGGTGGTTCCTCATTCGCGCGCGGCACCATCGCGTGCAGCGGTACCGAGTTCTGCAAGCTCGCTATAACCGAAACCAAGGCTTTCTCGCGCTGGCTGGTCGAGCAACTGGATGAGCGCCTTCCCGGATTCGACCAGCACCTCAAGCTGCACGTCACGGGATGCCCCAATAGTTGCGGCCAGCACTGGATCGCCGACCTCGGGATCGAGGGCAAGAAGATCAAAGTGAACGACCGCTTGCTCGACGCCTACTACTTCTGCGTTGGAGGTGCGCTGGGCTTGCATCAGGCGACCGCGCGGCCCACGGGATATCGCTGCCTGGCGACTGAAGTTCCCGACGCGATCGAGCGTTTGCTCGGACATTACCTTGCCGAGCGCGAACCCGGCGAGAACCTCAGGCGCTTTTTTGCTCGCCACTCGGACACGCAACTCCGCGAGTTGCTGGCCGGCGAATTTGTTGCTGCCGTCCCTCGCGATCTGCCACAGAGTCTCGCTCATTCCTCAGGAGGAATCGGTGACTAGCCTATTTCCCATGTTCATGAAGCTCGCCGGCCGGCAGGTTCTGGTTGTCGGCGCAGGCAAGGTCGGGGAGCCGAAGATTGCCGGCCTGCTCGAAACAGGAGCGCAAATTCGGGTCGTTGCTCTCCAGGCGAGCCCGGCGGTTCGCGAGTGGGCGCGCGAGGGCAAGATTGCACTCGAGCTTCGCCCATTCCAGTCACAAGATCTCGATGGAGCCTTTCTCGCCGTTGTCGCCACGTCCTCTCGCACTTTGAACGAGCGCATTTATGACGAAGCCCAGCGACGCGGAGTTCTGTGCAACGTCGTGGATGTCCCCGATCTCTGCGATTTCTTTTATCCGTCAGTCGTCCGGCGCGGCGATCTGCAGATCGCGGTTTCGACAGCGGGAAACAGTCCATCGCTGGCCCAGAAGATTCGCCAGCAACTCGAAAAGCAATTTGGCCCGGGATACGCACAGTGGGTGCGCGAATTGGGCGAGACTCGCAAGCTCATCCTGGCCAGCGATCTGGAAAAAGAGCGGAAGCTGGAGTTGCTGCACTCGCTGGCGAGCAGGGAAGCCGTAGAAGCAGCTCTGGCGGCGCTTCCGGAGCTGGTTGGTAAAGGGGAAGAACGATGATGGGAAAAGTTTATCTGGTAGGTGCGGGTCCGGGAGATCCGGATTTGCTTACGGTGAAAGCCTTGCGCCTGCTGCGCACAGCCGATGCCGTCCTGTATGACGACCTGGTGTCGCGCGAAATCCTCAACCTGGTTTCGCCGAGCGCTCAGATCCACAACGTGGGCAAGCGCTGCGGGAAGAAAAATATTCAGCAGGCAGAGATCAATTTTCTGATGATCACCCTGGCGGAATCAGGCCAGCAAGTCGTGCGCCTGAAGTCCGGCGACCCCATGATCTTCGGCAGAGCCGGGGAAGAGATCGAGTCGCTTCGCCACGCCGGGATTTCTTACGAGATCGTGCCGGGAGTGACCTCCGCGCTCGGAGCCGCGGCAGTTGCCGAAATTCCGTTGACTCACCGCCGCATGTCGTCAGCGGTTGTATTTCTCACAGCGCATCAGGCCTCCGGCAGGGAAGCGGCCGAGTGGAGCAGGCTCGCCTCCAGCGGTTCGACCCTGGTCATCTACATGCCGGGCAGGGACTATACATCCCTGAGCGCCAAGCTGCGGGCCGCACAACTTCCCGGTGAGACGCCCTGCGCCGTGATTTCGCGCGCCAGCACCTCGAAACAGCAAGCTCATCGCACCACTATCGCTGAGCTTCCCAATGCGCCGCATCTGGATTCGCCAACGTTGTTGGTTGTGGGCGACGTGGTGCGCCTGGCGAACCTGCAGGAAATCCCCGGCGTGAGCGAAATTGCAGAGTTTTCCTCAGAAGCAAGTTCCATGAGGGCCGAGGAGGTAATCGCGTGAGCATTCGAACGGCAGCCCAGATCGCAGAGCTGCAAGCACAATCCGAGTCTTGGACTCCGCAGCAAGTCCTGAAGTGGGCCTTTGACAACTTCGGCAGCAACGTCGCCATCTCGTCCGCGTTCGGCGCCGAAGGCATGGTCCTGATCGACATGGCATCGCGAGTAAGAAAAGATTTTCGTCTCTTCACCATTGATACCGAGTTCCTGTTTCCCGAAACCTACAATCTGATGGACAGGATCGAAGAGAAGTACGCCATCAGCATAGAAAAAGTCTATTCACTGCTCTCGCCCGAAACTCAGGAATTCACGCATGGCGACGCGCTCTGGACGCGCGATCCCGATCTCTGCTGCAGGCTGCGCAAGGTAGAACCGCTTCGCCGGAAGTTGCAGGAGCTGAGCGCCTGGATCACGAGCATCCGACGCGATCAGACCTCAGCGCGTTCTGCCGCGCATCGCATCGAGTGGGATGCGAAATTCGGTCTGGTGAAGGTCAACCCCATCGTCGACTGGACTTCGAAGCAGGTGTGGCGCTACATCCATGAACACGACGTCCCATACAACGAACTGCACAACCAGGATTTTCCCAGCATCGGTTGCACCCACTGCACCCGCGCGGTGAAGCCGGGAGAAGATCCGCGAGCGGGCCGCTGGCCTGGATTCGCCAAAACCGAATGCGGACTGCACATCATCGAACCAGCCGCACAAGTTGACGGCGCAAAGGCAGCCAAGCTGGGGAACTGAGATTCCGTTATCCCGCCTGGCAATAGGCGCTCTGAATTCCTCCCCAATCGCGCGCGGGCTCGACTTTGGGGAAGAACAACCGGTGCAGTCTCTGCACAGACTCCTCGACCTTCGATTCCTCCACCAGGAACGAGATGGTGCGATCCGACGCGCCCTGGCACATCACTCGTACTTCCATATCTGAAACCGCGCCGAATACGCGGCTGGCGACCTCCGACTGGCGACGGATGTTCTCTCCGACGAGGCACACCAGAGCTTTGTGATTCTCCCATTTGACCTCGGCAACTTCCTTCAACTCCGCGGCGATACTCGGCAGCGCCGCAGGAGAAGCCACCAGCAGAGAAACTCGATGCTGCGAGGTCGCCATAACGTCGACAGGGCATGAATGCTGGTCGAAAGCGGCGAAGACCGAGCTGAGCAACTCTGAATCCATGCCGCGCGGCAGTTCAACCTCCACCGCGGCCACATTCCTCTTGGCCGTAATCGCCCGCACCCGGGGCGCGCTATCGGAATGCGCCAGAATTTCCGTGCCGCTGCCCTCAGGATTTCGCGAGTTCAGAACGTACACCGGAATGTCTTCCCTCATGGCTGGCGCCAGCGTTGCCGGATGGAGCACCTTCGCTCCAAAGTGCGCCAGTTCAGCCGCTTCATCGAAACTCATCTTCCGGATCACGCGGGCATCGCTGCAAAGCTTTGGATCGGTCGTCATTACGCCATCGACGTCAGTCCAGATTTCTACGCGCGAGGCCTGCAGCGCGGCGCCGATAATGGCAGCGGTGAAGTCTGACCCGCCGCGTCCCAGCGTAGTCGCTACTCCCGTTTCAGTGGACGCGATGAACCCGCCCAATACCGGCACGCAACCGGACTGTAGCAGCGGATCCAGCGCTGCTTGCACTCTTTCGTTGGTCAGGTCCCACACGGGACTCGCTTGGCCATGCTTGGCGTCGGTGACGATACAGCTTCGTGCGTCGACATGCGCCGCCTTGACGCCTGCTTCGCAAAGTGCTTCTTTCACCAGCTTGCTGGAGAATACTTCGCCAAATCCAAGCAATATGTCCTGGCATTTCAAGTCAACTTTGCCAGCAGCCTCCAGTTGCAGAAGCAGCGACTCCAAGGCGCGGAAGTCCGCTCGCAACTCGCGGTCGAGGGTCCCGTAAGCGGAGTCGCCCACCAGCGAATCCGCCAGCCGTTCGTGGCGCACATAGATGTCGCGCACCGACGCGAGCGCCGCTCCCAGACGCCCGCTGCTGGCGGCACGCCCTGCCTCGAGAAGCTGATCCGTGACGCCGGCCAGCGCACTGACTACGACCACTGGCTGAACATCGCCACGGCTCTGGACGATGCCAATGAGGCGGCGAATCGCGGCCTCGTCCTCTACCGAAGTGCCTCCGAACTTCATCACTACTACCTTGTCGTCTCGATCGAATCTGCTTTGTCGCTCGCTCATCGCATTCGGCTCCATTCCCAGATTTTTGGCGCAAAGAAAAACCCACCGCCAGATCGCTTCTGGCGGTGGGTTCGGGTGATTCTTTTATTTAGTGCTTACTTCATCCGATCCCGGCCTCCAGAAGACACGTAATTCGTGTCGACGTAATAATCCCTGTTGTCGTAATTCGCTTGCCGTTCTGGAGGGACATACTCATAAATCGCTCCCCAGCATACGTTCGAAGGGAAGAAAGGCCAAATGCAAAATGATGATAGAAATCATCGGAATTTCGAATAGCCCGATGCTTGTGTAGGGGCGGACCCATTGGTCCGCCCCGCCGGGCGAAGCCCGGCCTGCGGGGCTTTGCGGAGACATGAAAAGTCAAGACCTCTACCGTGTACTCTCTGCACCAAATCAGAGGCAGGACACTGTAATGAGTTAGTTCTTAAGCCGCTTAGAGCCTAAAAGTGTTGTGCAAATAAATGGCTGTATGTCATTGAATAAAGGGAACATACTTTCGCGAGTTAAATCGGTTCAACCCTCGTGGCGGGGCTTTTTTTGGCGACGACCCAGAGTTCGATCACAGCGACCAACTCCGCTCTGGCGGTTTCGCTGGCTCCGCGCGAGGCATTCCTCTGCGCGAGTGACCCGTTCCCGAGAAGGTGTGGAGTGCCGTACGTTTCTACGCGTCCGTCTTGTTCATTTTCGTGGCGAACTGCCGCAGCAAGCCCACGAACGCCGTCGATGCCACCGACAACGTACGATCCCGCCGATACGCTAGGCCGAGTTCCCGGTAGAGATCGGCATCTTCCAGATCAATGAGCTTGACCCGCCCGGCGTCGACCTCATCGCGCGCAAAGGACTGGCTGATCAGCGAAACTCCCAGGTCGGCGGCGACGAAGCTCTTGATCATCCCGATGCTGGGCAACTCCATGCGCACCTGCAATTCGGTGCCGTATGGCCGGAACAATTTGTCGAGAAGCCTGCGGGTATGGCCAGTTTTCGGAAACAGCAACGGTTGCTTTACGATCTCCGAGACCGGAACCACCTTGTACTTGGCCAGCGGATTCTTCGGGCTGACCATCAGCATCAACTTGTCGCGAAAGATCGGCTGAATTTTCAAGCTGGGGGATTGGATCGGCAAAGTCAGAATGCCGATCTCCACCGCGCCGTTCTCCAGTTTCTCGACAATCTTGTAGCTGAAATTGCGGTAAATGCTGATCTGCACCGGAGGATAGCGCCGGCAGTATTCCCCGAATACTTCCGGCAGAACATACAGGCAAGTGGCCTCATTGGCTCCCACGCGCAGCGTGCCGCGCGGAGTCCCACTGTGGTCCGCGACCGCCATCAGCGACTCATCCCGAAGATTCTTCAGTTTCTCGGCGTATTCGTAGAATATCTGGCCCGCCGGAGTGAGCTTGACAGTCTTGCCCGAGCGATCAAGCAGGCGATCCCCGTATTCCTGCTCCAGTTGCCGGATCTGCGCGCTCACCGCCGACTGCGAACGAAATACTTTTTCCCCGGCGCGCGAAAAACTCCCCTGCCGCGCTACTTCGAGGAACGTGATGAGCTGATCGAAGTCCATTGTTGTGCGGAATTATAGCGGAGTGCTTGCGAAAGCCGAGTGAATTCGCAAACGCGTCCCGTCGCGCCGTGCCCACAATTTTGCATAGCTCCTATTAAAATTCTGGATTGTACTTTCGCTACCCATACGCGATATTAAAGAGTAGCGAGTTCCGGTTGCTGAGCAGAGGTGTGCGAGACCGCGACGCTCAGCAAAGCCAGCCCCAAGAACATAAGGATTCGAAAGGAACTACGTCCGCCGGACGAAGTCCATGATGACCCGTCTCAATCCGAATGGATTGCCCCCCGCTCAGGGCCTCTACCACCCCGCGCACGAGCACGACGCCTGCGGGATCGGGTTTGTGGCCAGCATCAACGGAACTAAGAGCCACGACATAATTCGCAAAGGAATTCAGGTTCTTCTGAACCTCGCGCATCGCGGCGCCTGCGGCTGCGATCCGGAGACCGGCGACGGGGCGGGAGTGCTCATCCAGATCCCGCACAAGTTCCTGGCGCGTGAATGCGAGAAGCTGGGTTTCGTATTACCCGAGCCCGGCGCTTACGGCGTGCCTGCGCACGATCTTGTAGAGGCCCTGCCGCGTCAGCGCCTCGCCGCGGAAGTTGAGGAAGAGCTGCGGCACGGACCGCCCGCGGACCAGCACCGGGCGCCCGCGCTCGAGATATCGCCGCACGGCTTCGACCGCCTTCCGGCCGACCGGGACGACGCGCTCCTTCGAGCCCTTCCCACGAGCCCGCAGGACGCCGTCCTCCAGGTCCACGTCGCCGACCTCGATCCCGATCGCCTCCGATGCCCGCAGGCCGCACGCGTACATGAGCTCGAGCAGCGCGGCGTCGCGGAGCGCGGTGGGCGTGGTCCCGGTCGGCTGCTCGAGCAGCTTCGCGATCTCACCTCGCGAGAGAACCTTCGGCAGGCGCCTTCCTCGACGGGGGCCGCTGATCGTCGCCGCGGGGTCGCCATCGAGGATTCCCTCGCGCCGCAGGTGGCGATAGAACGAGCGCAGGCACGCGGCCTTGCGATGGATCGTCGCGGGCGAGGCCGCGGGCCGGCCGTTCCCCTGCGCGAGGTCCGCCAGGAAGTCTCCGAGGTCGGCGCTCGACGCGGCGACCGCCGTGGTGCCCCGAGCGTCGATGAAGCGCCCGAACTGGAGAAGGTCGGATCGATACGCCTCGAGCGTGTTGCGCGACAGGCCGCGCTCGAATTCGAGGTAGGCGAGGAAGTCGAGCACGAGGTGCTCGAACGGCCTCGCCTCGGCCGGCTGGGTGATCGTTGCCATCGCACCGCAAGTTCGGCCTGCCGGCCGCCTTCCCTCGGCGGTGCAATGGGGCTGTCAGTCAGGCCGGGCCGTAGGCCTTGAGCCAGAGCAGTCCGATCAGCGACTTCGCGTCACGGCACTCCGAGATCACGTCGTCGAGCCGGTCGAGCGGGATGGCCTCGATCTCGATGCGCTCGTTCTCATCCGACTCGGCGCTCTCGTCGTAGAGGTCGGTGGCCAGGTAGACGTGGACTTCCTCGTCCGCGAAGCCAACCGACGACCAATAGGTCTTGAGGTGCCGCCACTCGCGCGCGCCCTTCCCGATCTCCTCGGCGAGCTCGCGCTTGGCCGTGGCGAGGACGTCCTCTCCCTGCTCGAGCTTCCCCGCCGGGATCTCGAGCACCGCCTGCTCGTCGACGGCCTCCCGCGGCTGGCGCACCAGGTAGATCCGCTCCCCGTCGTGTGCGACGACCCCCACTGCGCCAGGGTGGCTGACGATCTCGCGCTCCGCCTCCTCGCCGTCGTCGTAGCGGAAGCGGTCCCTCCGGACGCTGAAGATCTTGCCCTCGTAGGCGTCCTCGCTGCCGATCCGCTCGAACGTCACCGCCGGCCGCAGGATATTCAGGCCTCGGCGGCGAGAACGTCGCCGCCGGCCAGGGCCGCCCTGAAGAAGAGATCGTCCTCAGCGATCGAGCGCCCCATCGTGCGCCCCGGCAGCCCCGAGCCGGCGTAGCCGTCGAGGTCCGCCTGCCCCTGGCGCACCTGGACCGAATCCGGTACCTCAACCGCCTCCCCAGGCGGAACGGCCACCAGCGCCGGGCGGAGCAGGAGCTCGAGGACCGTGCTCGTGTGGTGGGACAGTCCGCGGTGGCGCGGGCGTGGGTCGCCGGACGACATTCGCGGGACGATCACCGTGGTGCACCCGAGCGCGAGTGCGGCGTGGGCGGTGTCGAGGGCGGCGAGCCCGCCGTGGCCGAGCTCGGTCGCGGAGCCCAGGATCCCCGGGCCCGGCCCCGCGATCGCCGCGTCCCAGCCGAGCGCGGTGAGCCCCGCGTGGAGCGCACCGGCAGTCGTGATCGCGTCCTCTTCGCCGCCGTATGCCGGGCCCGCGCTCACATGGCCGGCGAGCAGTCCACGGTCGCGGAGCTCGCCGATCGTCCGCGACAGCGCGCCGGGCAGCGCACCACCGGCCGTCTGCACGTAGCCGATCCGGAGCCCCGGGCGCCGCTGGGCGGCCGCCCATGCGACGCACGGCAACTGACCGTGAAGGCCCAGAACGGCAACCGGCCTGCCGACCGGCAGCGTCAGCTCACCGGCCTGCTCCTCCACCGGCTGCACGGCGTGCTGGAGCGAGGTGTAGTTCAGCTTCATCACGTGTGCGTCCGGCAAACCCGCGCCGTCCAGCCCGCGGGTGAGGTTCGCGTGCACGACGTCGAACCCCCCGCTCCCCAGCCCGAGGTCGCGGGCCGCCACGTTCACGATCACCTCGTCGCCGACCTCGACCAGGCCCGTGAGGTCCGTGTAGGAGATCGCCGGCCGGCGCTCCCCGTCGACGTCGACGGTCAGCGCGGTGGCCGCTCCGTCTCGATCGATCGCGACCACGGTGCCGCGCCGAAGCGCGAGGCGCGTCACGTGCTGTGAGCGACGATCCCGAGCGTCACGTCGAGCATCGTCTCGAGTGCGGCGACGGTCACGCGCTCGTCGGGCTGGTGGTTTCGCTCGGTGCCGTTGGCGACGTTCAGGCAGGGGAGCCCGCGGGCCTGGAAGACGTGGGCGTCGCTCCCCCCGCCGGTGGGAATGCAGCGCGGCTCGATCCGGAGCCCCTCGAGCGCGGCCGAGGCCGCGATCACGGCCGGCGCGGATCGCGGGATGCGGTACGCGTGGAAGTGCTCCTGGACGATCAGCTCGACGTCGCACTCAGCGTCGCTCGCGCCCGCCGTGAGCGAGTCCACCACGCGGCTGAGCACCTCACCGGCTCGGTCGTGATCGAGGCTGCGCACCTCGATCTCCACGTTGCACGACTCGGCGACCACGTTGAGCGCGCTCCCGCCCTCGATCCGCCCGACGTTGGCGGTTGTCTGGTCGTCGAGCCGACCGAACTCGAGCGCCGCCACCGCCGACGCCGCGGCGGCGATGGCGTTGCGTCCCTCCTCGGGCCGGATGCCCGCGTGAGCGGCCTGACCACGGAAGCGGCCCTCGACCTGGTAGTGCGTCGGGGCCGAGACGATCAGGTCTCCAATCGGCGAGGCGTGGTCGAACACGAAGCCGAACTCGGCCGTGAGCGCCCCCCGGTCGAACGCCTTCGCGCCGGCGAGACCGGTCTCCTCCCTCGTCGTGAAGAGAAGCTCGAGCCCCACCGGGGGCCCGTCTGCGGCGAAGCGCCTCGCCGCGCCGAGGATGGTCGCCACCGCGGCCTTGTTGTCGGCTCCCAGGATGGCCTCGTGGCGATTCGACAGCACGCCGTCGTCGTCCATCACCTCCACGGGCCCGGCGAGGGGGACGGTGTCGAGGTGGGCGCACAGGAGGATCGTGCGCGAGCCCGCCGGGCCAGGCACCCGGGCGAGCACGTTGCCGGCATCCGACTCGATCTCGGCGCCGGTTCCGTCCTCGGTCGGCTGGAGCCCGATCTGTCGCAGCTCGTCCGCC
>Ga0209059_1001076_pt1 | contig 12579 bp, 9 predicted proteins | sample GraSoiAngelo_151_FD_186165 | JGI IMG/M metagenome (GOLD analysis project Ga0209059, IMG submission 186165) | Grasslands soil microbial communities from the Angelo Coastal Reserve, California, USA - 14_1009_12_20cm (SPAdes) (version 2) | ecosystem: Environmental > Terrestrial > Soil > Grasslands ...
GTCGCGTTCGCAATGCGAAGGTCGAGGGTTCGATCCCCTTCCGCTCCACCATTAATTCCAGGGTTTTCGGCGGTCCCTTGCAGGATGCCGAACTCCTCTGTCGCTATCCGTACCTGAGGTGATGCTCGGCTCGCGCGCGTCGAATCGGACCGCTGCGCGCAATGGCACCGCCGACGATGTGTCAGGTAGAGGGTTTGACAGTTCCCTCAGCCACTTGGATGTGATTTTGAAAGGGTGGGTCGATGAAATATCTAATGATGTTGAGTGCGTTGGGGCTGGTAGGCTGCAGTGTCTATTCGCCTGATGCCGGGCATGAAGTCGTATTGATCGAAAAACCGTGGATTTTTGGCCATGGCGGAGTCGATTCTGATCCAGTCAAGCCGGGACGAACGTTCGCAGCTATCACGACTGAAGGCGTTGATGTCTACATGCAGCCTCAGAAGTTCGATACTGAGATGCACGACACGATGACCTCGGATGGCGTACCGATCAGTTTTCATGCCATCGTGGTGCTACAAGTCACGGATTCGGTGGTGTTGATCAAGAATTTCGGACCGAACTGGTATCAGAACAATCTGGAAGAGCAGTTCAAGACGATGGTTAGACAGGCTGTGCGCAAGCGCGGCATGAATGAAACGGCGATCAGTACGACAGCCTTGGATGCTGTCGATGCGGAGATTCGAGACGCTTTGAAGGCATTCATCAAGGAAAAGGGATTGCCGATCCAGCTTGTTACGATGACTGTAGGACGAGCCAATCCGCCTGATGCCATCAAGAATCAGCGGATTGAAACGGCCACACAGGAGCAACGCATCCAGACTGAGCAGCAGACCAAGTTGGCAGAAGTCCAGCGCAAGTCGGCTGAAGAGGCTCGGGCGGCAGCAGACAATGCTTATCGACAGGCTATCGGTCTATCACCCGAGCAGTATGTCCAGTTGAAGCGGATCGAGATGGAGAATCGAGTGTGCGCGGATGGCAAGTGCACGTTCATTGAGAATGGCGGAGCGGTGCCTGCATTCAGTGTGAAGTAGTGGCCGCCGGCGAGCGGGCTGCGCCTCCCGACACTGCAGGACGAAGAGGTCCCGGAGCGCCGTCGGCAGCGGCTCCCGGCACAGCCGGAACCGGAGTGTCCCTTCCCCTGGATCTCCCGACCCTCACCTCGGGGCAACACCACGCTGCCCGGGCGTCGGTGCTCGTCTATTGACAGGCGCATTTCTCGAGGCGACGGTTGACGCTACCACAACCTCGAGCGATGCCGTAAGCGTGTAGGGGCGACGTCGAGTCCATTCAACGACGCACGGAGCGACATCCGCGCAAATAGCCAAGGACCAGCACGAGCAGTGATAATGTGCGCAGGGAGGCTCTGCATGATCTGGGCAGGAGGCCCTGCGGCCAGACGCTCATGAGCGCGCCCCGCAAAGCAAATTCCGCCGCACAGTATGCCCTGGTCGCCGGCACGATCGGGCTCCTGGTCGGCCTCAGTGTTCTGACAGGGTGGGTGTTCAGCGCGGAGCGCCGCGGTGTGCTCGGCCTCGAGCTGAGCATCGCCCTGGTCGCGCTCCCGGGTGTTCTGGTATTCGCCGCACTGGTGTGGGTGAATGCGGCGCAATTGCGACGAATGGATGCCGAGCGGCGCCGTGCGCGGGAAGGGCTGAGCGCGAGCGAGGAGCGCATCCGCCTCATCCTCGATTCGGCGCTCGATGGGCTCGTCACCATCGATCACACCGGGACCATAACCGGCTGGAGCCCCCAGGCCGAAACCCTGTTCGGCTGGAGCGCGGGCGAGGCGCTCGGGCGGTTGCTCTCGCAGACCATCGTTCCCGAGCGCTACCGCGCCGAGCACACGCAAGGACTCGAGCGCTATCTCGCCACCGGCGAGGGTCCCCTGCTCAATCGCAGGATTGAGGTGTGCGCGCTCCGGCGTGACCAAAGTGAATTCCCCATGGAGTTGGCGATCACACCTATCCGATCCGGGAATAGTGTCAGCTTTAGCGCATTCGTGCGCGACCTCACGGAGCGCAAGCGCGCCGAAGCGGCGCTCCGCGAGAGCCGGGAGGTGCTCGAGGGAATCGTCAACTCCTCGGACGACGCCATCATCAGCAAGACCCTCGGGGGCATCATCACCTCGTGGAATCCCGGGGCGGAGCGACTCTTTGGATACACCGCGCAACAAGCGATCGGTCGGCCGATGCTGATGATCTTCCCGCCGGAGAGGCAGGGGGAGGAACCGGAAATCCTGGCGCGCATCGGGCGCGGGGAGCGTGTCGATCACTTCGAGACCGTCCGGGTCCGCGCCGACGGAACGCGCATCGATATTTCCGCGACCATCTCGCCGCTCAAGGATGCCGACGGACGGGTCATCGGCGCCTCGAAGATCGCGCGCGACATCACCGAGCGGAAGGCTCAGGAGCGCAAGTTCCAGGCGCAGCTCGCACGGCTCCACCTGCTCGAGCAGATCACTCGCGCTATCGGCGAGCGCCAGGATCTGCACAGCATCTTCCGGGTCGCCATTCACAGCCTCGAAGAGCACCTGCCGATCGACTTCGGCTGCATCGCCCTGCACGAGGTTGCGGGCCAGCCGCTCGAGATCGCATGCGTGGGCACCAGGAGTCAGGCGCTGGCACCTGAGCTGGCGCTCGTGGAGCACGCACAGATCGGGAGCGATGAGAATGGGCTTGGGCGCTGTCTTCGAGGCGAGCTCGTCTACCAGCCCGACATTTCCGGATCGTCATTCCCCTTGCCCGCACGTCTCGCGCGTGGTGGCTTGCGTGCCCTGGTGATCGTCCCCTTGAGCGTCGAGAACAGGGTCTTCGGCGTCATGATCGCAGCCCGGCGCGAGCCGGCTAGCTTTGCGAGCGCCGATTGCGAGTTCCTCCGTCAGCTGAGCGAGCACCTGGCACTCGCCGCGCGTCAGGTGAGGCTCCACTCCGCTCTGCAGCGGGCGTACGAGGACCTGCGTCAATCGCAGCAGACGGTGATGCAGCAGGAGCGGCTGCGGGCACTCGGGCAGATGGCGAGTGGCATCGCCCACGACATCAACAACGCGCTCTCGCCCGCCTCGATCTACGCCCAGTCGCTGCTCGAGCGCGACGAGACGCTCAGCGAGGGTGCCCGTGAATCGCTCCGGGTCATTCATCGGGCCATCGACGATGTCGGGCAGACGGTGTCGCGCATGCGCATGTTTTATCAGCAGCGCGAACCGCAGCTCGCGCTGGCGCCGCTCGATCTCAACGATCTGTTGCAGCAGGTCGCGCGGCTCACGCGCGCGCGCTGGAGCGACATACCGCAGGAGCGGGGAATCGTCATCGACCTGAAGACGGATCTCGCAGCCGATCTGCCCCGTATCATGGGAGCCGAGAGCGAGATCCGCGACGCGCTCACTAACCTGGTTCTGAACGCGGTCGATGCCATGCCGGAGGGCGGCACGCTCACGCTGCGCACGGGCGTCAGTAACGGCGCCGACCGCGAAGCGAGCGCCGCGCCGCAGGTTCAGGTCGAGATCCGCGACACGGGTGTGGGCATGACCGAGGCGGTCCGAAGCCGCTGTCTCGAGCCCTTCTTCACGACCAAAGGCGAGCGGGGCACGGGCCTGGGGCTCGCCATGGTCTACGGCATGGTGCAGCGTCACAGCGCGGAGCTCGAGGTCGAGAGCGAGCTCGGGGCGGGCACGACGATGCGCGTCATCTTTCCCACCGCGTGGCTCCGGGACGCGCAGCAGCCGGCGCCTCGCGTCCGCGCGCCAAGACGCCTGCGCATACTGCTCGTGGACGACGATCCGCTCCTGCTCAAATCGCTTCAGGACGTTCTCGAATCCGACGGCCACTCCGTGCTGGCCGTCGACGGCGGCCAGCGGGGCATCGATGAGTTCTCTGCGGCACGCAAGCAGGGCGAGGGCTTCGAGGCGGTAATCACGGATCTCGGAATGCCGAACGTCGATGGCCGGACCGTTGCCGCGGCGGTCAAGAGCGCGGCCCCGGGCACGCCCGTCGTTCTCCTCACCGGTTGGGGACACCGCATACGGGGTGAAGGCGAACTGCCGGATCACGTCGATCGCGTGCTCAGCAAGCCGCCGCGGCTGCCGGAGCTGCGCGCAGCGCTTGAGGAGCTGGTCGAGCGCGGTTCCCGGACGCACTGAATCTGACATAACGGCGCGCTGCAGGCTAACGCAACTGCGTGCGTAGCTGCCTCAATTCCAACCTAACGTCATACGCATTCCCCACTAACACGTATCTATATTCCGCGATGCCCGAGCCGCGCCAGGCCTGCCAGACTCCCCCGCGTCGGCAAACCCACCTGGGAGGGCATCATGAAGAGTGGAGCGGGGAATACGCGTGCGCTGTGTGGCGCCGCGCTGCTGCTGTCAGTCCTCACCGCGCTTCCAGCGCTGGCGGTACCGAGCTTCGCGCGCCAGACGGGCATGGCTTGCGAGGCCTGTCACACGGTGTACCCGGAGCTGACGCACTTCGGGCGGGTCTTCAAGGCGAACGGCTACGTGCTCGCCAACCTCAAGCAGGTGAGGGACGTGACCGCCAAGAAGGAGCAGCTTCTGGAGCTCGCGCAGACGCCGCCACTGTCCATCATGGTTCAGGCGTCCTACTCGCAGTTGAGCACGACGGTGCCTGATCTGTCCCAATCCGCTCCGGGCGTCGCACAGAACGGCACCGCCGGATTCCCGCAGCAGCTCAGTCTCTTTTACGCCGGCAAGATCGCGCCGCACTTCGGAGCGTTTGTGCAGCTCACGTACGCGAACGACAGCGGTACGATCAGCATCGACAACACCGACCTGCGCTTCGCGGACATGATGGTCCTGCCGAGCGAGCAGAGCCTGGTATACGGAATATCGCTCAACAACAATCCGACCGTGCAGGACCTGTGGAATTCGACCCCGGCCTTCGGCTTCCCATACGCATCGAGCAACGCGGTGGTGTCCCCGCTTGCCGGGACGGAGATCGACGGCGGGCTGGCACAGGACGTCGCCGGGCTCAGCGGCTACCTGTTCTGGAACGAGTCGCTCTACGCAGAGGTGGGTGGCTACCGCTCGGCCAAACAGGGAGCGGCGAATGCCTTGACCGGCGCCGCCGGCCCCCTGGACGGCACGGCCTCCAACGTCATCGAAGGGGTCTCACCCTACTGGCGCGTGGCCTACGAGTACAACCACGAGCGGCATTCCATCGAAGCGGGCCTCTACGGCGCAGACTTCAAGCTGCTGCCCGGGGCAAGCACTGGAACGCCGTTGCGTGGACCCTTCAACCGCTTCAAGGACGTCGCCGAGGACATCCAGTACCAGTTCATTGCCGACGAACATCAGGTCACCGTGGCGGGGACGCGCATCCACGAGAACATGAGTCTGGACGCGAGCTTCGCAGCGACGCCGGCCGCTTCGGCAAACCCGAAGGATGATCTGACCACTACGCGGCTTTGGGCCACGTACTACTATCGGCGCAAGATCGGCGGCACGCTCGGCTATTTCTCGACGACCGGCAGCGGCGATGCAGTGCTATATCCGCCGAACGCGGCGGGCGGCCCGGGAGTCGTGACGAGCGCCAACGGATCCCCCGACACGCGCGGCTGGATTGCGGAAGTGAACTACCTGCCCTGGCTCAACACCAAGCTCACCGCGCAGTACGTCCGGTACAACAAGTTCAACGGGGCCAGCAGTAACTACGACGGCGCCGGGCGCGACGCTTCCGACAACAACGCCTGGTACCTGTTGCTTTGGTTCGCCTACTGAGGAAGTCGCCATGTGCATGATCGACCAGCAGCGTGAATACTCCGTGCCGCCGCGGCGGTCCCGCATGGTGGTCGTTGCGGGCCTCCTCGCGCTCGGCATTGGGGCCCTCGGACTGGCTCGAGCGGATGCGCCCGATCCGGCGACCCAGGCCTTCGCCCAGCGGCTTGCCATCGGGATATGCGGCACCTGCCACGGACCCCACGGCAACAGCGGACAGCCGAAGTTCCCGCGCCTCGCCGGCCAGAGCGCCAACTACCTGGTGGCGCAGCTGAAGAACTTCCGGGGGCAGACGCGCGGCGATCCGGATGCCATCGGCTATATGTGGGGCATGGCCGCGGAGCTCGACGACCCGACGATCGAGGCGCTGGCGAAATACTATTCGAGCCAGCAACCCCTGCCGGGCCGCGCGGGTGATCCGGCGCTCTCCGCCCGCGGGCGCGAGATCTATCAGCACGGCATCGAGTCCGAAGGGGTGCCGGCGTGCAGCAGCTGCCACGGGCCCGACGGACACGGCGTCGCCGATTTCCCGCGGCTCGCGAGCCAGCGCTCACAGTACATCCTCAAGCAGCTCGCTTCCTTTCAGAGCAACATGCGCAACGTCGCCGTCATGCACGGGGTCGCGCAGAACCTGCGCACGAACGAGATGCAGGCGGTCGCGGCGTACCTCGAGGGCCGGCCCTGAGGACCGGCTGCGCGGAAACCGCGGCTCTATTGGAGCTTGGAGAAACCCGCCGCCGGCGCGGCGGCCGCCGCGGCGGGAGCCGCCACCGGCAGGTAGCGGTCGAAGCACATGGCGATGACGCGAAGAAGCAGTCGTCCGCGCGGCGTTGCACGGATGAGGGTGCGGCTTGCGGTCGCGAGGCCGTCCTCGACGAGCGGGCGCAACCGCTGCAGCGCGGCTGCGAAATAGACTCCGAAGTCGATTCCGTGGCGCCGCTCGATTGCCTCGATGTCGATCTCACCGCGGCACATGAGCTGCTGAATCGCGTCCGCGCGCAGCAGGTCGTCGGTACCAAGCTCCAGGCCGCGAGCCACCGGCAGACGGTTCTGCGCGATGGCCGCCTGCCATCTGGAGATCTCGCGATGATTCTGGCTGAAGCTGCTGCCGATGTGGCTGATCGCGCTCGGACCGAGTCCGATCAGGTCGCAGCCGGCGTGCGTCGTGTATCCCATGAAGTTGCGGTGCAGACGACTGCCTTCCTGGGCCCGTGCCAGATCGTCTTCCGGCAGGGCGAAATGGTCCATACCGATGTGGCGATAGCCGGCGGCGCCCAGCCGTTCCACCGCCAGCTGCAGCAGCGTCAAACGCTCTTCCGCCCCGGGCAGATCGGCGCTCGCGATCTGACGCTGGGCCTTGAAGAGGGCCGGCATGTGAGCGTAGCCATAAACCGCGACACGCTCCGGCCGCGCCGCGACCACGGTGTCGAGCGTGTGCGCGAAACCCGCGGGCGTCTGCAATGGCAGCCCGTAGATCAGATCGAGGTTGACCGATCGCAATCCCGCGCGGCGACACGCCTCGATGACCGCCAGAGTCTCGGCGACGCTCTGCACGCGGTTGATGGCCTGCTGCACTCGCGTATCGAAGTCCTGGACACCGAGGCTGACGCGATTGAAGCCCAATTGCGCCAGCATCGCGACATCACCGTCATGGACGTGGCGCGGATCGAGCTCGATCGAAAAATCACGCTCCGCGACCCCACTGAGGCGAAAGCCTTCGGCGAGGGCGGTGAGCAACCGGGAGAGCTGGGTCGGGCTCAGGAAATTCGGAGTCCCGCCCCCGAGGTGCAGCTGCATCACCTCACGGCGTGTGTCGAACAGCGGCGCAACCAGCCGCAGCTCCTGCAACAACCGCTCGACGTAATGCTCTCCCCGGGCCGGGTCCCGGCTGATGGTGCGGTTGCAGCCGCAGTAGAAGCACGGGCTGAAGCAGTAAGGGACGTGAACGTAGAGCGAGATCGGGCGCGGCGAGACCTGAACGTTGCTGCGCCACGCCCAGCGGCGCAACTGCTCCTCGCCGAAGTCCTCACGGAACTGAGGCGCGGTCGGATACGACGTGTACCGGGGGCCGGGGGAGTCGTAGCGACACAGCACCCCGATATCGAAAACTGGCTGAGTGGGCATCTACCACAGGTTGGACCCCGGGCCCCTCGACTGCCTATCGTGGAAAGCCGCACGAGACCCTCACCGCCATCGGGGATCATCCGTATTGTGATGTCGCGCACGTCGAAAGCCGCGAGCCGGCCGTACGAGCTTCAGCCCGATCCCGGCCGGGGGTTGCCCGGCCCCGCAGCCTCCCCGAGATCGAGCACCATGCGCACCAGTTGCGCGACCGAGGAGGCGCCCATCTTCTCCATGACGCGTGCGCGGTGAATCTCGACCGTGCGCTGGCTGAGGCCGAGGTCCGCAGCCATCATCTTGTTCGCCTTGCCACTGGTCACCAGGGCAAGCACTTCCCGCTCGCGCGGCGTCAGAGAGTCGAGCCGCTCGCGAATGCGGGTGCGCTCACCGAGCGCCGCGCGATTCTCGCGATCCCTCTCCAGCGCCCGCTGAATGCGGTCGATCAGATCCTGGTCCCGGAAGGGCTTTTGCAGGAAATCAAAGGCGCCGTGCTGCATGGCTTCGACCGCCATGGGGATATCGCCGTGTCCGGTGATGAAGATCACGGGAATCACGGCGCCGCGCAGGTTGAGTTGCTGCTGCAGCTCGAGGCCGCTCATTCCCGGCATGCGCACGTCGAGTGCCAGACAACCCGGCTGCTGCGGGTCGTAGCTTCCCAGGAACTCCTGCGCGGAGGCGAACACAGCCGCGGTCAGGCCAACCGATTTGACGAGCAGCCGCAACGAGTTTCTCACTGCGGCGTCGTCATCCACGATGAATACGGTCGGCGATAGTGCTGTCATGCATTGCCTCCCGGTGTCGAAGGTAGTCGCAAAACGAAACAGGCGCCACGGGGAACGTTCGGCCGATAGCTCAGGGTGCCCCGGTGCTGCGCGATAATCGTTCGGCTGATTGCCAGCCCGAGTCCCGTGCCGTCGGGCTTGGTGGTACTGAACGGCTCGAACAGCTGCGGAAGGAGAGTCGCGGAGACTCCGGGTCCGGTGTCGGACACCGACAGCTCCACGTCCCCGTCGTCGGACCGCGAAGTGCGCACGATCAGCTCCCGATCCTTGTCGGGAGTCTCTTTGAGGGCCTCGACGGCGTTGTGCACCAGGTTCAGTATGACTTGCTGGATCTGAGCTGCGTGTGTTTCGATCTTCGGCAGCCCCTCGGTCAGCTCGAGACGATAGCGCACGTGATGCGCGTCCGTGTCGGATTTCACTAAATCGCTGAGCTCCGTGACGAGAGTGTTGATGTCCGCCGGCTCGCGCGGACCGCGCTGCGCGCCCGCGAGCCCGCGGAGCCTGCGGATGATGTCACCGGCACGCACGGCCTGACTGGCGATCTCCCGCAGGGCCTCCCGGACCTCCTCGAGGTCCGCGCCCGGCCGGGCGAGCAGTCGTTCGCATGCCTGCGCGTAGTTGGCGATCGCCGCCAGCGGTTGGTTGAGCTCGTGCGCGAGGCCCGACGCGGTCTCACCCACGGTGGCGAGGCGGGACACGTGTCCGAGGCGGCCCTGCAGCCGACGTGCCTCCTCGCCGGTGCGGCGCTGGAGCGTCCGGTCCTGAATGAAGCCTACGAAGCGCGGCGGCTGGGTGTCGCGCACCACGCCGACGGAGAGAAATGCGGAAAAGACGCTGCCATCCTTCCTGCGGGCGCTGACTTCCCGGCCCGTGCCGATGATGTGCGGAACCCGCGTCGACACGTATCGCGCGAGGAATCCGTCGTGCGCGCTGCGATCCTGGTCGGTCATGAGCACGCCGACATTGCAACCGAGGACCTCCTGTGCGCGGTAGCCGAACAGCTGCTCCGCGGAGCGACTGAACGACTGGATGCATCCGAGGTGGTCGACCAGGACGACTCCGTCAACGGCGGCGTCCAGCAGGGCCTGCACCTCGTCAGACGGCTGGGCAGCGGCGGGCATGGCCGGATCCACTGAAGCTCATGTCGGGGTGATTATGCATATCGCTTGGTCACTCGTCGGCGGCGTGCCGTGTGCGGGATCACAGCAACTTAGCTTCGCTGGCTTGAGCCCTGCCATACGGGATTCTGCTTACGTTGCTCTAGGCCCCCCCTCTTTTTTGAGGTATCGTGCCCGCGAGCGAACTGCACCGTTTTCTGCGGCGCTCGAGAGGCACGCCACAGGGTTCAGGCGCCCGAGACGCACACCAGCCAGTATCCCGCTCCCGTTCCCTCCCTCCATGCAATCCGCTCCGCCCGAGTTGGCCCGCAGCGCGCTCGACGCCGCACCGGACGCGATGATCATCATCGACGCTTCGGGGGTCATCCGGTTCGCCAACCGCCAGGTCTCGGCGCTATTCGGGTATCCCCACGATGACATCATCGGCATGCGGGTCGAGCATCTCATGCCCGAGCGCTTTCGCGAGCGTCACTTGGCGCACCGGCAGAGCTACACGCACAGCGTGCGCGTCAGACCCATGGGAGTCGGACTGGACCTGTTCGGACGGCGCGCGGACGGGACGGAATTCCCGGTCGAGATAAGTCTCAGCCCGATCGAGGATGGCAACAAGGTGCTGGTCGCCGCTGCGATCCGGGACGTGAGCGATCACAAGCGCGCCGAGGCCGAGCTGGTCGCTGCGCGTCGGGCTGCCGACCGTGCCAACCAGGGCAAGAGTCGCTTCCTGGCAACGGCCAGTCACGACCTGCGGCAGCCATTGCAGACGCTGTCGCTCCTCAACGGCAATTTGCGCCGACTACTAGTCGAGCCGGAAGCGGCGCAGATTCTCGCTCAGCAGGAGATGGCCATCGGTGCCATGTCACGGCTTCTCAACGCGCTGCTCGACATCAGCAAGCTCGAGTCCGGGGCCGTCAAGCCGGATCCCAGCGACTTCGCGGTGAACGCACTCTTCGAGGAGCTGCGGCTCGAGTTCGCGAGCCTGGCCGACAACAAGGGCCTCGGCTTCAAAGTGACACCGAGCGACGTGTGGATCCGCAGTGACCGGTCACTGGTCGAGCAGATCCTGAAGAATCTGGTATCGAACGCCATCAAGTACACGCGTCAGGGCTGGGTTGCACTGCGCTGCCTTTGCGAGTCGCCCTCGTCGGTGCGCATCGAGGTAATCGATACCGGCATCGGCATCCCGGCCGACCAGCTGCATCACATCTACGAGGAGTTCTATCAGGTCGAAGGTTCGCCCCACTCCAGTGAGGGATACGGATTGGGCCTCAGCATCGTGCAACGCATCGTGACGTTGCTCGACGTCAAGCTCGGCGTGCAGTCCGAGGTCAACAAGGGCTCGGTGTTCGCGCTCAGCCTCCCGGCGGGTCATGGCCAGGCCGTCGGCCATGTGCTGCGCAAGAGCGCGGAGCGGCCGGTGCGGCCGGCGCCGGACCAGGCGCATGTGCTGCTGGTCGAAGATCACGCCGGCGTGCGCGAAGCGACACGCATGCTGCTCAAGAGCGAGGGCTATCAGGTCACCGCCGTCGCCTCCATGGCGGAGGCGCTGGCGCACGCGGCCAAGAACCCGCGCCTCGATCTGCTGGTGACTGACTATCATCTCCAGCATGGAGAGACGGGTATGCAGGTGATCGAGGCCCTGCGCCGGGCGCTGCACAGGCCCCTGAGGGCCTTGTTGATGACCGGGGATACCTCTTCCGCCGTCAATGAGCTGCCCAGGGACCCTCACCTGCGGATCGCGAGCAAGCCCATCCATGCCGAGCAGTTGCTGGCGACGCTCAGAGAGCTGCAGAACGTCTGAGCTCGACGGCCCGGGCGGGCTCTCCGCGAAATGGTGCGGGTCAGCCGATCAGGTCCCGGTAGGCGTGCCAGGTCGCGTAGCCGAGAAGCGGGGCGACGATGACCATGCCGACGAGCAGCGTCAGAAACCCGAGCGCCGTAATCGCCACGATCAGCGCCGCCCACAGCAGCATGGCCGGCAGATTCGCCGCCGTAGCGCGCAGGCTCGCCCGGATGGCGTCGGAGGCGCCCGCGTGCCGGTCGATGATGAGCGGCACGGACACGACCGAGACTGCGAATACCGTGCCCGCAAGGATCGCCCCGCATCCCACGTAGCCCAGGAGCTGTCCCGCGCTCATCTCCGCCGCTCCGCCCCACAGTGCGACCGCGAGACTCGGCACCGAGGCATTGAGCACCGACTGCAGCAGGACGGCGGAGAGGACGAACCACACGACCGCGATGAGGGCGAGCATGCCCCCGAAGTGCACGAGGCCGTCGGGGTTGCGAGTCAATCCACGCAGCGACTCATCGAACCCCACCGGCTCCTTCGCCTCGCGGCGACGCGCCAGCTCGCACAAGCCGGTGGTCATCACGGGCCCGACCAGCAGGTAGCTCGTAACGGCGGCCGCGGTGAGGTAGAGGTGCGTGCTGCCGAGCATCAGAAGCACGGCTCCGACGATCGCGATCAGCGCTCCGTGAGCGAGACCGGCACTGCGGATCTCCTTGAGGTCAGTCCAGCCACGATCCAGCCACTCGAGCGGTTGTCGCAGCGGCACGCGGCGGACTTCGAAGTGCTGCGTCACTGGTTTCCCTGCGCTGACGGAAGTGGTCATGGCATCTCCTGACACGAAGGACGCCTCCGCCACGCAGGAGGAGCGCGTGTTTCGCATGGTACGCCTCCGGCCGCACCAGGGGGGATGGTGGGTCGGGATGGTCGGGAGGGGGAGGGGGCCGGTACACTGCGCTCGCGCTGCGCCCCCGTAGCTCAGTGGATAGAGCAACCGCCTCCTAAGCGGTAGGTCGTCGGTTCAACTCCGGCCGGGGGCGCCAGACC
>Ga0209059_1001077_pt1 | contig 12577 bp, 8 predicted proteins | sample GraSoiAngelo_151_FD_186165 | JGI IMG/M metagenome (GOLD analysis project Ga0209059, IMG submission 186165) | Grasslands soil microbial communities from the Angelo Coastal Reserve, California, USA - 14_1009_12_20cm (SPAdes) (version 2) | ecosystem: Environmental > Terrestrial > Soil > Grasslands ...
GGCGACGGCATCGCCATCGCCATGGAAGAGCACTACGGCAAGAAAATGTACCAGATCAAATGGAAGAACCTGTCGCTCGAGAACCATCGCTCGAGCGCCAACAAGCTGCGCACCGCGCCGCTCTGGGGCGTGCGCATGCATCCGATGCTGATGCACGATGGCGCCACGCTCACCTTCCGCGAAGCGATCCTCCGCCATCGCGGCGAGGCGAGCGATGTCACCCGCCACTTCGAGCAACTGAGTCAGGCGGATCAGCAGGCGATCGTCGAATTCCTGAAGTGCCTCTGAGACTTTCGGGTGGCTCCCGGGTGAGCACCGGGAGCCGCCGGTGTTGGGAGCCGCCGGCCGAGGTAACACCGGCGCCGGTGTAACATAGGTGGCTAAGCCCCCCCATCGTCCCAGGGCGTTGAGCCATGAGCGAAGCTCCGGCACCATCCCGCCGCCGTGATCGAGGGCGCCCGCATCGCTCGAGCGGCCCCTCGCTCGCGCCCCTGCCGCGGCTCGAGGTTCCCTGGGCGCCGATCGAGGTTCTCACCCCCGAGCAGGTCGAGCGCATCGTGCAGGCCGCCTACCGGATCCTGGAGGAGGCGGGACTCGAGATCCGCAGCGCCGCCGCCCGCGAGGTCTATCGTCGCGCCGGGGCCTCGGTCGATGAATCGACGCAGATGGTCCGCCTCGGGCGCGAGCTGATCGGGGCGCAGCTCGCGCACGCACCCCCGCGCTTCGTGCTGCACGCTCGCAATCCCGAGCGCCATCTGCACGTCGGCGACAACGTGGTCAACTTCGGGCCCGTCACCGGCGCCCCGCACATCCGCGACCTCGAGCGCGGCCGGCGATACGGCGACCTCGAGGCCTTTCGCAACATCCTGAAGCTCACCCACCGCCTCGGCGTGCTGCACTGGCAGGGCGGCATCGTGGTCGAGCCGGTCGACGTTCCGGTGCCGGTGCGGCACCTCTTCGCCTATCAGGCCCACATCGAGTGTGCCGACACGGTGTGGGCGGCGCGCGGCATCGGCGGAGTGCAGGCCGAGGATGCGATCGCCATGTCCGCAATCGAGCACGGCTGCACGGTGGAGGAGCTGGCCTCTCGCCCGACCCTCATGACCGTGACCAACGTCAACTCGCCGCGCCGCGTCGATGCGGAGATTCTCGACAACATCATGGTCATGGCCGGCCACGGCCAGTGCGTCGTCATCACGCCCTTCACGCTCATGGGGGCGATGGCGCCGGTCACTCTCGCCGGCGCGCTCGCTCAGCAGACCGCGGAAGGCTTGGGCATCATCGCGCTGTGTCAGCTGCTGCGCCCCGGCGCGCCGTGCGTACTCGGGGGCTTCACCTCCAACGTCGACATGCGCAGCGGCTCCCCCGCCTTCGGCACGCCGGAGTACCTGCACGCGGTGTTCGCGAGCGCCCAGATCGGCCGGCGCCTCAGGATCCCGGTGCGCACCAGCGCGGTGAACGCCTCGCCGACGGTGGATGCGCAATCGACCTACGAGAGCGCCTTTTCGCTCCAGGCGGCGGTCCTGAGTCACAGCCACCTCATCAACCATGCAGCCGGGTGGCTCGAGGGCGGCTTGTCGGCGTCGCTCGAGAAGATCGTGGTGGATGCGGAGCTGTTGCGTAACTGGGCGGAGATCCTCAAGCCCGTGAGCTTCAGCGACGATGATCTCGCGGTCGATGCGATCAAGGCGGTCGCCGCGGGCGGACATTTCTTCGGCTCGCCCCACACGCTGGCGCGCTACCAGACCGCGTTCTATCGGCCGCTGCTCTCCGACTGGTCGAGCTTCGAGAGCTGGACGCAGGCGGGCGCGCACGATGCCACCGCGCGCGCCACCGCGATCTGGAAGAAGGTGCTCGCCGACTACGTGCCGCCGCCGCTCGACCCGGCGGTGAGCGAAGCGATCGCCGCCTACGTCGCGACGAGAAAGGGCGCGCTCGAGGGGACCTCGCCCGCGTGAGGCCGTGGATCACGAACGCCCGCATGTATGCGGTGACCCCCGAGGTCGAGGCGCTCTGGCGGGGCCTGCTCGAGCGCATCGCGGCGGACGCCGGCGTGGCGCTCGACTACGTGCCTCATCCGGCGCCGCAGCCGCTCGAGGAGCTCTGGTCCCGGGGCGATCTCGGCGCGGTGCTCATGTGCGGATACCCGATCGCGCTCAGGCTCGCGCCGGTGACTCCGATCGCAGCGCCCATTCCGCACGTGGACTGGGCGGCTCATCGGGCCGTGTATCGCTCGGACCTCATCGTGCGGGAGGACGCGCCGTATCGCACCCTCGAGGACACCTTCGGTGGCCGTGCGGGCTGGACGGTGGCGCACTCCCAGTCGGGATTCAACGCCTTCAGGCACCACCTCCTCGGCCATCGCACGCCGCGGCGGCCCGCACTCTACGCAGAGATGGTGGAGAACCTCGTCACGGCCCGCGCGGTCCTCGACAGCGTGCGCGCAGGGCGCATCGACGTCGGCCCCCTCGATGCCTACTGGCATCTCCTGATCGCCCGGCACGCGCCGCACCTCACGGCGGGCATCCGCGTGCTCGCCTCCACGCCCTTAACCCCGATGCCGCCGTTCGTCGCGGCTGCGGGAGCTCCCGAGGAAATGGTCTCGCGGCTCCGCGCGAGCTTCACGGGGGCGGCCGGCAAGCCGTGGTTTCGCCGGTTTGCCGAGCCGCTCTCGCTCGAGGGATTTGCGGAGGCGACCGAGGCGTCCTTTGCGCCGCTCCTCGAATGGGACCGGGAGGCGAGAGAGGCGGGATTCGAGCGGCCGGCCTGAGGCAGTCGAAGCGGCCGGCGCGTGTGAGCCGCTCAGCCGGCGCGCACCGGCACCCGGCCCGAGGGATGCTGAGGCTCATCGTGCGCGCGAAAGAGGTAGCGGCGGGCGACGTCGAAGTAGGTGCGATAGACGAGTCCGCCGTTCTCGACGACCAGTCGCGCGCGCTCGGCGCGGTAGTGGCCGGGCAGCCGATACCAGGGGACCGACGGCGCCTCGTGGTGCAGGGCGTGGAGATTATTGAAGAGATAGAGCGGACCCAGGATCCACGAGCCCTCGACGATGGCGATGCGCTGGCGCACTTCGGGGCGCGCCCGATGCTCGGCGAAGGAGCGGATCAGCGTGAGGCTGGTTGCGGGAACCGCCATGGCGAAGAAGTAGAGCGAGACGGGCATCCCACAGACCACCTTCACCCACAGGATCACCGGGATGCACCACGCGAGATGCTCGAGCCATGTGGCCCGGACACCTGCGTCGTTCCGGAGGATGGCGCGCCATTCCTGATGCCAGAACCTGCCGATGGCCCAGAGGGCGCCGATCGTGACGCGACCGGCCAGCGTCTGCTGAAGGCGCACGGCGAGGCGGGTCAGGGGCGAGAGCCGCGCCCAGTCCTCGGGTGTGAAGTAGTAGGATTCCGGGTCGTCGAGCGGATCGGTGAGCCGCTCGTCGTTGTGGTGGATCAGGTGACTCACCCGGTAGCGCTCGTACGGCAGGTAGAGCGCGAGGGGCACGATGGCGAGCAGGCGGTTGATGCCTCGCCATCGGGTCGGGTGGCCGTGCACGATCTCGTGCTGCAGCGAGCCGTGTAGCGTGATCAGCACGGCGGCGAGCGGGGCCACGATGATGAGCGGCCAGCGACCGTAGGCGAGTGTGATCGCGAGCCATCCTCCGTAGACGAGCAGCGCAACCCCGAGCGTCGGCATTTCGACCGACGCCTGGCGCTCGGCCCGCGCCGCGAGGGCGGCGGACACATCGGGTGTCGTTACGGCGAGTTCATCTGCTGGTGTCATCCGGGAACGCTCCCTCCCGCACCGAAGCCGGGAAGCAGCCCTGTCTCTCGCGTGGGTCCAAAAGCGATTAATTCTACCTGAAGCCGTTCCCGAGGTTCCTGAGGGCGGCAAGACCGCCGCTGGCGCGAATCTGTGGCCGCTCAGGGCGCGAGTCGTCCACTGGGTGAAAACAGGTACTGGCCGTGCGCTTTCACAAGACTTACGCTGTGCGCCGCGGCAATTTCCTGACCGGCGTCCACGACAAATCCATGACGCACGCCGGTTTCAACAATCCTGAGCGGGGAGCCCCTTCTTATGACCACGCCGACGAGAGCCTCTCGATTCATCCGCGTTGGCCTGGCCGCACTGGCGGTCGTCGTACTGATGCCGTTTACGGCCGCGGCACAGTCCGCCGGCCGGCCCGCTTTGCAGCGGGTCGCGGTGCCGCTCGTTTCCGCCTCGCCACTCAGCCAGCGACCGCAGACCGTCGTGCTGAAGATGATCGGCGATCCGGTCGCCGTGCTCCGCAGCCGCGCGCCAGCTAAGCAGCTGGTACCCGGGCAGCGGGAGTCGATCGAGCTCGACTTGCGTAGCAAGCAGGACGCGCTGGTGCCGACCATTGAAAAGATGGGCGGCACGGTGCTCGCGCAGTTCCAGCACGCCATCAACGGCATCAAGGTGCGCGGCACTCCCGAGCAGATCCGCTTCTTCGCCACGCTCCCGGGTGTGGTGGCGGTCAAGCCGGTCGGCATCTATCAGCACGACAACGCGCACAGCGTGCCCTTCATCGGCGCGCCGCAGGCGTGGCAGGGCCTGCCCGGGCTGCACGGCGAGCACGTGCGTGTGGCCGTGATCGACACCGGCGTCGACTACACGCACGCGAACTTTGGCGGACCCGGCACGGTGGCGGCGTACAACGCCGCCTTTGCGAGCAGCACGCTGCCGGCGGATCCGACCCTCTTCGGCCCCGACGCCCCCAAGGTGAAAGGCGGCATCGACCTGGTCGGTGACCCCTACAACCCGATCGATCCGAATCACGCCACGCCAATGCCCGATCCGAATCCCCTCGACTGCAACGGGCACGGAAGCCACACCGCTGGCACCGCGACCGGCTTTGGCGTGACCGCCGCCGGCACCACCTTCACGGGTCCATATGACGCCAGTACACCAGGCCAATCGTTCACCATCGGGCCCGGTGTTGCGCCGCTCGCGGATCTATACGCCGTGCGCGTATTCGGCTGCACCGGCGGGACCCAGGTTGTCGTCGACGCGATCGAGTGGGCGGTCGCGCACGACATGCAGGTCATCAGCATGTCGCTCGGTCTGGACTTCGGTAGCGAGGATGTTGCCGACGCCGAGGCCGCCGAGAACGCGGTCGAATCCGGTATCGTGGTGGTCGCGGCGGCGGGGAACTCGGGCAGCACTTCCTACATCGTGTCCTCTCCGGGGAGCGGTGACAAAGTCATCAGTGTCGCCGCCATGGACTCACATGACCTTCTGCCCAACGGCGTTCATATTGCAATGTCCTCCGGTGGCGGTGGGGATGGCATCGACGCGAATCCTGTCGTGCCGCTCCCGAGCGGCTCCGTGCCCGCGGTCATCCTGGCGACCAAGCCGGGGACCCTGGCTCTGGGTTGCAGTGCTTCCGATTACCCGCCGGGCGGCGCAGCGGGCGCACTCGTCATCGTATCCCGCGGAACCTGCTCGTTCGTCACGAAGGCAACTCTCGCGAAGGCCGCGGGCGGGGTTGCGATCGCGGTAGTGAACAATAACCCGGGTTTCGTCGATCAGGTCAATCCGGTTATTCCCGGCGTCACCATTCCGTTCCTCCTGGTGCAGCAGAGCGACGGCGCCACGTTCGCGAGTGCCCCGCAGCCGGACAGCGCCACGATCGCCTTCGCGGACCTCCCCAATGCTGCATTCCGGCTGGTCGCCGGTTTCAGCTCCGGCGGACCGCGTGAAAATGACGGACACCTCAAGCCGGACATCGCGGCCCCCGGAGTGACCGTTTTTTCAACGGCGGTCGGCACCGGCAACGGGGGCACCTTCGAGTCTGGAACCTCGATGGCCACACCGCACGTGGCGGGCAGCGCCGCGCTCGCCGTCCAGGCGCACCCCGGCTGGAGTTCGGCCGACGTCGCTGACGCGGTGGTCAACACCGCGGATGCCACCAAGGTCGGCGGGTACTCGGCGCGTCGCCTGGGCAACGGGCTGGTGCAACCTGTCGGTGCGACTCAGACGTCGGTGATCGCGCACGCTGAGGACGGCGCGCCGAGCGTGAGTTTCGGCGTCGCTGAGCTCACACGCGACTTCAGTGGCGATGGCCCCATCGTGGTCGAGAATCGCGGCGATGCGCCGGCGAGCTTTGCGCTCTCGGTGGTGCAGGGGGCGGGCGCGGCACACACCGCGACCCTCTCCTCGGGCGCGATCACCGTCGGCGGCCACGAGAGCCGAACCGTCAATGTGCACCTCGCGGTGCCGGTCCGGACGGTCGGTGACTCGAGCGCCTTCCGGCAGGTGCAGGGCCGGGTGGTGTTCAGTCCCACCCAGGGCAACAACGGCGTCGCGCTCGGCGTCCCGTACTACCTGGTGCCGCGTGCCCGCTCGCTGGTTGGCGCGCGACTATCCGAGTCCGCGCAGGGCCCGACGGTCAATGTCAACAACCGCTCGAGCGCGATCGGGGGAACGGCCGATTTCTACGCCTGGGGGCTGCGCGGCACCCATAGCAGCCTCGCGACCGGGCTCCGGGCGGTCGGCGTGCAGTCCTTCAACGATCCCGTCGACGGTCAGATCCTGGTATTCGCGGCAAGCACCTTCGGGCGCACGTCGAATCAGTCGATCGCCGTGTATGACGTGCTGGTGGACGTCGACGGAGACGGCAGCCCGGACTACGACATCGAGGCCGCAGATTCGGGTCTCCTGGGTGGCGGAGGCTTCAGCGGACAGATGGCGGTCGTGGTTTTCAACATCAAGACCCGCGTTCGCGCCCCGCATGCGTTCGCCGCCATCGCACCGACCGATGGCAGCACCGTGCTGATGCCGCTGATCGCCGCGGACGCGGGCATCACCTCCGCCAACCCGCGCTTCGGCTACATCGCCCAGTCGAGCGACCTGTCTACCGGCACCGTTGACGCGATCACGACCCCGGCGAGCTTCAACGCCTTCGACAGCTCGGTGGGCACCGGTGCGTACGTGGTTCTGCCGCCGGGTGCGAGCGCGGGCGTGCCGCTGATGATCAACCGGCAGGAATTCCGCAAGACGCCGGCCCTGGGTCAGATGGTCGTGTCGCTCGAGAACCGGACGCAGCAAGGGGGGCAGGCGCTGCTCGTGCCCTTGGACGACTGATCCCTCAATCGATGTGCACGTTGCGGCAGATGCGCCGCTCGAGTCCCGCGAGCGCATCGTAGAGCAGCACCGCCATGAGCCCCGTCACCAGGCCCCCCTGGAGGATGAAGGCGTTGTTGTTGGAGAGGAGCCCCGCGATGATGACCTCGCCGAGCCCCTTGGCGGCCACCGTCGAGCCGATGGTCGCGGTGCCGACGTTGATGACGAGCGAGAGTCGGATCCCTTCGAGGATGAGCGGCATCGCGAGCGGCAGCTCCACGGACCGCAGCCGCTCACCAGCGCTCATGCCCATGCCGGAAGCCGCTTCGAGGACCTGCGGCGGGACTGTCTTCAGCCCCGTGATGGTGTTCTCGAAGATCGGCAGGAGGCCGTAGGCAAAGAGCGCGATCAGGGTCGGCTTCTCGCCGAAGCCGACGAGCGGCACCGTGACCGCGAGCACCGCGACCGGCGGAAAGGTCTGACCGACGTTGACGAGCGTGCGCGAGAGGGGCAGGAACTGCGCGCCGCTCGGGCGCGTCACGAGGATCCCGAGCGCGACCGCGACCAGCGTGCTCGCTGCGGCCGCCAGGCACACCACGCCCAGGTGCGCGAGCGCGAGCGCGAGGAGGTCGCCCTGATCGTAGATCGGCGGCGCGCCGTACTGGGTGAGCGGCGCGAAGAGCGGCGCGAAGCTCTGCGGGCTGAGAAGGAACGCGAGCAGCAGGCCGAGCGCCGCGAGCCGCAGCAGTGCCGCGACGCCGGGCATCAGGAGGGCCGCCCGCGCGCCAGGATCGCGGCCACCGTGAGCCGGCCGCGCGGCGTGCCCTCCGCATCCGTCACGGTCGCGGACTCGGCACCGCGCCAGAGAAGCTCCGAGAGCACCTCGCGGAGCGAGGCCGAGGCCGCAACCGTCGGGCCTTCGGACGCGCCGGGTAGCGCCGCCTCGCCCGCTGTCGTGAGCGACAGCAGCCGCATCGCCCGGTCCGAGACGCCGGTCATGCGCGCGACGAAGGGATCCGCCGGGCGCGTCAGCAGCACCGCCGGCCGATCGTACTGCAGCACCCGCCCCAGACTCATCACCGCCACGCGATCGCCGAGATGGAACGCCTCGTCCATGTCGTGGGTGACCAGCACGATCGTGGTGCCGTAACGGCGCTGAATGTCGAGCAGGTCCTCCTGCGCCTTCGCGCGGATGATGGGGTCGAGCGCGCCGAAGGGCTCGTCCATCAGGAGCACCGAGGGCTCGGCGGCGAGCGCGCGCGCGACGCCGACGCGCTGCTGCTGCCCGCCCGAGAGCTGGTGCGGGAAGGCCTGCGCGTAGGTGGCGGGATCGAGCTGGAAGACCTCGAGCAGCTCCTCGACCCGGGCGCCGATGCGGGCCTCGTCCCAGCCGAGGAGGCGCGGCACGGTCGCGATGTTCTCCCGGACCGTGCGGTGCGGGAAGAGTCCGTGCCCCTGGATCGCGTAGCCGATCCGGCGGCGCAGCAGGTACGGGGCTTCCGCGCTCGTGTCGCGGCCGTCGATGAGGACTCGTCCGCGGGTCGGCTCGACGAGCCGGTTGATCATGCGCAGCAGCGTCGACTTGCCGGAGCCCGAGGTACCCACGATGACGGTGATCGAGTTGCGCTCGATGGTCATCGACACGTCGTCGACCACCGTCGCCGCGCCGTACTGCTTGGTGAGATGCTCGACGCTGATCATGTCCGTGCCCGATCCCTGATCTCGATGAGCGCATCGAGCACTACTGCGGCGGAGAAGGCGAGCGCCACGACCGGAATCGCCCCGAGCAGCACCAGGTCGATCGCCGTCTGTCCGATCCCCTGGAAGACGAAGGTCCCGAGGCCGCCGCCGCCGATGAGCGCCGCAACCGTCACCATCCCGATGTTCTGCACCAGCACGATGCGCACGCCGGTGAGGATCACCGGGAGCGCGAGCACGAGCTCGATCGCGCCCAGGACCTGCCAGTCGGTGAGCCCCATGCCGCGGGCCGCCTCGACCACGGCGCGCGGAACGCGCTTCAGGCCCGCGACCGTGTTGGCGGCGATCGGCAGCAGCGAATAGAGAAACAGCGCAACCGCCGCCGGGGCGGCGCCGACGCCACGGATCCCGAGCGCGGCGGCGAGCGGCACCGCGGCGGCGAGGGAGGCGAGCGGCGCCATCAGGATTCCGAAGAGCGCGATCGCCGGAATGGTCTGGATGACGTTGAGGACGCCCAACACGGGGGCGCGCAGCCTCGGGGCGCGGTGGCAGAGGATACCGAGCGGCAGCGCCACGATGAAGGCGGCGGTGAGCGAGCCGAACGCGAGCCACACGTGCTGTCGCGCCTCGCGGGCGAAGCGATCGGCGTTCACCGTGTACTCGCGCATCACGGAGAGATTGTCGAAGGTGCCGTGCGCGAGCGCGAGGCCGGCGACGCCGATGAAGAGCGCGAGGAACAGCACCCTCGAGGCCGGCCCGGGAGAGAGGCGCGTGATGGCATCGGTGGCCAGGAGTCCCAGGCAGCTCAGCAGCACCCATACCGCCGCGCCGGGGGCGACGCGCACCACGCGGTTGCCGGCCGGCGTGAGCGCATCCGCGGCGGCCCCGAGAGCGAGCGCCACGGCGATCACGCCGAGGAGCGCCGCGGTGAGGCGCACGCGGGCGTTCGAGGCCGCGAGGGCGGCGAGGGCGGCGAGAGCGAGGATCGCCTGGCAGGCGAATGCGCCCCAGCCCGGCAATGCGGCGAGCATGGCCACGGGTTCCCCCGGCAGGATCCGATTAGGCTTCAAGACGACGAAAGGCAGCAGCACGAGCGCCGCCGCCCCGAGAGCCGTGAGCAGCGCTCCCAGCGGGTCGACGCGCGGCAGGCGCGGCACGGCGAGCGCGAGGCGCGCGCTCACCTCAGGAGGCCCTTCGCCCGGAGGTAGTCCTCGGCGACCGACTGCTCGGACTCGCCGTCGATCTGCACGCGCGCATTGAGCCGCTGCAGTGCGTCGGTCCCCAGGCTCTCCATCAGCGGCTTCACGATGGCAGCGATCTCTCGGTGGGCATTCAGGACCGGCTCGCGGATGAGCGGCACCGGCGCATACACCGGCTGCTCGTGCCGGTCATCCTCGAGGATCTTGAGGCTCGCCGCCACGATACCGCCGTCCGTGCCGTATACCATCGCCGTGTTCACGCCGTTGGTGCGTGCGGCTGCGGCGCCGATGGTTGCCGAGGTTTCCCCGCCCGCGAGCACGATCATCTGCTCCGGGCGCAGCGTGAAGCCGTAAGTGCGCTCGAGCGAGCGCAGCGTCCCGGCATTGGCGAATTCCGCGGAGCAGGCGAGCACGACCCGGCCGCCTGCCGTCACCCACCTGCCGAAATCGCTCAAGGTCCGAAGCCCGTTGGCCTCCGCCAGGTCGCGGCGCACCGCGAGCGCCCAGGCGTTGCTCGCCCGGGCAGGCGTGAGCCACACGATGCGATTGGCCGCGTAGTCGAGCTGCGCGCCGAGCGCGTAGCCCCGCTCGAGGTCCTTCCAGGCGGGATCGGAGGCGCGATTGAAGAAGAAGCCGGCGTTGCCGGTGTACTCGACGTAAAGATCGATCTCGCCCGAGAGCAGCGCCTTGCGCACGACCGGCGTCGCGCCGATCTTCGTCCGGTCCACGCTCTCGATGCCATGCGCTTTCAGCAGCAGCCGGATCATCTGCCCGATCATCGCCGACTCGCTCGAGAGCTTCGAGGAGACGACCACCGCCGCCGCCAGCGCGGGCGAGGCGCCGAGGGCGAGGACCGCCGCGACGCACAGCGACTTCAGCATGTTGGCCAGGCGCCATCCCCGTAGCGGGCGCAGAAGGCTCGCGCACAGCGGCGCACACTGTCGGTTGCCGGCGTGCGCGTCAAGGGCGCCGCTTCCCGCGCGTGTGCGGATCGACGCCGCACCTTATGATGGCCGACCGATGAGCCCCGCGGCGAAATCCCCACCGGCCCCTCTCGAGGCCGGGCGCGCCTCGAGCGGCCGCTACTCGGGATGGCGGCTCTTTCTCGAGGGTCTCACCGGCCAGCGCGGCTGGTCGCGCGCCTGGGCGAAGGCGGCGCCGCGCCCGCGCTATCGCGTGGTGATCGTCGGCGGGGGCGGCCATGGGCTGGCGACCGCCTACTACCTCGCCGCCGAGTACGGCATCCGGGACGTGGCGGTGCTCGAGCGGGGCCCGATCGGGCTCGGCAACGTCGGGCGCAACACGACCATCATCCGCTCCAACTACTTTCATCCCGCCAACATCCGCTTCTACGAGTTCTCGCTGAAGCTCTGGGAGACGCTCGAGCAGCGGCTCAACTTCAACGCGATGGTGAGCCAGCGCGGCACGCTCAACCTGTTTCACACCGAGGCGCAGCGCGACCTCTTCACGCGCCGTGCCAACATGATGCGCCTGCACGGGGTGGACGCCGAAGCGCTGAGTCGCGAGGAGGTGAAGGAGCTCGTGCCGCTCGTCGACCTCGACAACGGCCGCTATCCGGTGCTCGGCGGATTCCTGCAGCGCCGCGGCGGCACCGTTCGGCACGATGCGGTCGCCTGGGGCTACGCACGGGCGGCCTCGGAGGCCGGCGCGGACGTCATCGAGCACTGCGAAGTCACCGGCATCCGTCGCGAAGGAGCGCGGGTGAGTGGTGTCGAGACCACCCGGGGTGCGATCGGCGCCGAGATCGTGTGCCTGGCGGTAGCGGGACATTCCTCGCGCCTCGCGGCGATGGTCGGACTGCAGCTGCCGATCGAGACCCACGTGCTGCAGGCCTTCGTGAGCGAGCCTCTGAAGCCCGTGCTCGACGTCGTGCTCACCTATGGCGCCGGACACTTCTACGTGAGCCAGTCCGACAAGGGCGGACTGGTGTTCGGCGGCGCCATCGACGGCTACAACAGCTACGGCCAGCGCGGGACGCTCCCGATGGCGGAGGAGGTCGCCGCCTCGGCCGTGACGCTGCTGCCGGGGCTCGCGCGGGTCCGGGTGCTGCGGCAGTGGGGCGGTGTCATGGACATGAGCATGGACGGCTCGCCGATCATCTCGAAGACGCCGCTCGAGGGGCTGATCCTGAACGGCGGCTGGTGCTACGGCGGCTTCAAGGCGATCCCGGCCGGAGGGCTCACCACGGCGCATCTCATCGCGCGCGACGAGCCGCACCCCCTCGCCTCCCATCTGGACCTGCGGCGCTTCGCCGCCGGGCGGACCGTGGACGAGCGCGGCGCGGGTCCCTTTCCCTACGCGCACTGAGCTCAAGGCCCATGCTTCGCATTCCCTGCCCGTGGTGCGGCGAGCGTGACGAAACCGAGTTCCGCTATCGGGGAGATGCCAGCCGCGAGCGGCCCGCGGGCGATGCCGGACTCACCGCCTTCACCCACTATGTTTATGCGCGCGAGAACCGCTGCGGCTGGCACCTCGAGTGGTGGCTGCACGTGGGCGGCTGCCGCAGGCTCCTCAAGGTCCTGCGCCACACCCTGAGCCACGAGATTCGCGCGGTCGGCGGGCCCGGAGACTCGCTCGGC
>Ga0209059_1001078_pt1 | contig 12567 bp, 9 predicted proteins | sample GraSoiAngelo_151_FD_186165 | JGI IMG/M metagenome (GOLD analysis project Ga0209059, IMG submission 186165) | Grasslands soil microbial communities from the Angelo Coastal Reserve, California, USA - 14_1009_12_20cm (SPAdes) (version 2) | ecosystem: Environmental > Terrestrial > Soil > Grasslands ...
GCCAGTTCTGCTTCCATGCGATAGAGAAAATTCAGCATTACTAGGGGCTGGCTCGACTGCGTGTTATTTTGGATTGCCCGGTCCAGCAAATTGGTTGCGGCTTGGATCTGGGGTTCAAATTCGCTTCGCAAGGACTCGCGAACCCCTTCATCACCGATTCGCGCAGCATTTTCCGCGTGAATGTTCCGTTTGCGCTTCTCTCCCTGAATGTCAAAGTGGATTTGCAGGGCCGCGATGGTACCCGACGCAGTGAGGGCATCCCTGTCGTTCGGATCGTTGTGCAGAACAACGGCGAGAGCCTTCTGCGCGTCCTGAGCACGCGCCTCCATCGTATAGATCGCTGCCAGATCCCAAAGGGCGAGTCTATTTTGTGGGGATTTCCGGAGGAGATTTTTCAGAGTGGTTTCAGCCGCATCAACTCGCGTTCGGGCATCGGGATCGTGCGGGTCTTGCATGAACCAGTGCGCCTGGGCATTGGCTAAGTGCAGCTGGAGGATTACCGAGTCCGGCGATTGGCTGAAGGCTTCGTTGAAGAACTTGACCGACTGCCCGAAGTCCTCTCGCTCGTACGCTTCAATCGCGAGCTTGGCCAAGTCCGAAGCGGAATCGGGGGATTGCAATGGCCCCACCCAGTTACCCGGTGGGTCTCCCGCGGCAAGCGAGCAGGAAGGCAAGAGCAACCCGCAAACTAGAACTATACATCTAGGACTTAATTGCATTTTTCTCATGAGAACCTCATTTCTTTTTTATGTTGTACGGAATTTGTTCCGAACTATCTCCGGTTCGGCGGCGGTGGTGGAGGTGGTGGAACTCGCAGCGTTTTTATGCGGGGTTCCGGTACCGCGCTCATCCAGAGAAACGTTCTGCGGCCCGATGAAAACAGCATCGCAAATAAAGCCGAGGTAGCCAGGATCAGACCACATTTGTGCCAGGCGCCCAGACTTCTAACGCGCAACGAGGAGAACAAGATGAGAGCACGGACTCGACTTTCCAGTGTGGCACTCTCAGAAATGCCCAAGGCAGGAAGAGGAGAATCTCTTAACGTTGCGGCTACGTCCAGAAGACAGCGCGCGTAGTCGGTTGCGGGAAGTATTTGCCCGCTTACACACGCGTCACAGGCCATCTCCCTGGCTTCGGCAAGCCGACTCCGGAGCCAGTAGGAAAATGGATGAAACGCAAGCGGGAGAAGCATAAACTCGGACAAGAGGTGCAAGAACATATCGCGCCGTTGCACGTGGGCGAGTTCATGCGCCACCACCGATACGAGCATTTGGCGGCTGGAGGGGACAAAGAAACCTGCTGGAATGAAGATGAAGGGACGCTTTACGCCGCAGGTAAATGGGCCGCACGCCGAAGTTGCCGGTCCCGTCGAGCATACCTTCGCCTGATATCGCTGGATGCTGAGAAGCAGGTCTTGCGGAAGGGCAGATTCCAGAATCCCCGGATCGACTGGCATCGCTTGACACCTCAATCGCTTCGCAGCAACTCCTCCGCGCAACAGGAGAAACGCGCGATACAAAGCAGGCGCTACGAACGCCAGAAGCAGCAAACGCATGCCGCCCGAGCCATTCAGGCGGGCGGGCACAGCCAGCGCCAGACGGCTGCTCATTATTTTCGAGTCGCCCCACAAGCCGAGAAGCGTTCCGAATGGAGCGAGAAACCCCAGGCTGAGCGCCGTCAGCCAGAGCAAGTGGCGTATTCCTGTTGCCAGGTTGGGAATAAAGTGGAGGAACGCCCAACAACAGAAGAAACAGACCGGCAACTCCCAAACCGCGTTCAGGAACCACGATAGGACAATTTGTTCGAGTGCGCTCATTGCGCCCTACTTCCGATTTCGTGCACCCGCGTCTTCGACCAGTTTTCGCAACTCAGAGAGTTTTTGGCGAGATAACTGCCGCGATTTCACCATGGCCAGGACGACTTGTTCCGCCGATCCGCCGAAAAGCTTGTGGACAAGATCGCGTAGCGCAGTGGATGCGGCATCAAACCGCGAAATCGCCGCTTCGTAATGATAGGCTCTGTCGCGCAACTTCCGGCGCACGCCACCTTTGCGATGAAGAACGTTCAGAACGGTTTGAACGGTTGTATACGCCAGCGGCCGGCCGGGCGGAAGGCGATCGACTACGCCCTGGACCGTGGATGGGCCGGACTCCCACAGAATGTTCATCAGCTCCAGCTCGGCTTCGGTGAAGCGCCCTGGTTTTGCTTTATTGGCCATACTGCGCACCAGGCAAACGGTAGCGAATTCCTTTGTGGTTTGTCAACTATATTTATAGGAGGGTTTGGAGGCGCGGGTGGGATTCGAACCCACGAATGGAGGTTTTGCAGACCTGTTGGAAAACGTAAGTAGTTGATTTTCCGATTTTTCCGTGGGATTCCGTCGGTTTTGTACGCTGAAACAGGTCCGCGTGGCACAATTTTGTTAGCAACTTGTTAGCAGGAATTGAGCTCAGGGAAGGGTCAAAGTGCTAATCCTTTTCGGAACTTCACCGACGGGTATCTCGGCTATTCGTTTCATCGTTCTGGCATCAATGACTGAAACGGAGGCAGCTCCTGAGTTGGAGATGTACACGACCGCGCTATCGGGCGTGAAGGTGATCCACTCGGGGACGGAGCCGGTCGGCGAGCGTCCTAGTGGATAAACTTCCGGCAGGGCTACATAGCCTAGGAGACTTAGCTCCGGTAATGAATACTTGAAGACCGCGTTCGCGAGTGTGCTGTTGACCCACAAGAATTTCCCGTCCGGGGTAACTCCAATGCCGTGCGAGGGAGTGTCCATGCGGCCCTCGGCCAGACCAAAGCCGCCGGGTTGGTCTGGCAAGGTGATGCGGGCGATTTCCGCGCGCTTCGCGAAATCGACGACGGCAAATCCGTTGAAGCCCGAAAGCTGGACGAACATACGCGCTGTCGATCCGTCGAGGTTGCGCTCGAAGGCCATGGGCCGGACGCCGCGGTCGAATTTCACCTCCCCAAGAACCTGTTCCGTTTGAAGGTCGATTACGGCGGCTGCCTTGTTCTCGATGGAGCCGCTGACCGCGTATTGGCCGTCAGGCGTGACGTAGATGTTGTGGACGCTGCCGTCGACCGAGATGCTCTTGACGCGTTGGAACGAGGTTGTGTCGATAACGTCGACCGCACCCGGACCTGACCGAATGCCCACCAACACACGACCGCCGTCTTTGGTGACGGCAATGTTGTTCGGGCGGCCAGTGAGAGAGATCTTACGTAAGATTTCGCAAGTTTTCCGGTCCACGACATCGAGAATGCTCTCAGATTCGTTGCTGACGTAGACGCGGGCACCGTCGGGAGAAAAATTAACGCCATGAGGCAGTTCGATGCCGCGTATGACCTGGACCACTTTGTTTGTCCCGGCGTCGATCACGTCAATCGTATTGCCAGCGCTATTCGTGACATAAATCCGCGCCCCAGAAGACGGCGTGTCGTGGAAGGCAGTCCCAGAACGAGCGCCACGAACCCAGTCCGCCATTGCCAGCCAGTCCGAATCGCTTTGAGAGGCAAATTGTCTACCACCGGAATGAAAGGCATCGCCTCCAGCTTCTGGCGCAAGAGGATGAAGGAGGAGCGGGCTGGAGTACGGATCTCCGGGAACCACTTGGCGCAGGGCATTCTCGAAGTTAGAGCGCGACTGTTCTTCCGTCCACGTGGATTCTCCCGTGGGCAACATCTCAAGACGGAAAACTCGGTTCGATAGATTATGACAACCGTAGCAACGCGCATGGCCCGGCCGATCTTTCAAAAAGACGGGCTCGACCTTGGTTTTGAAGAATTGGAAATCCAGAGTGTCGCGGGATTTTGGCTGAGGCTTGGGTTGGGGAGAGGGCTGCCTCTTACCGTTGCCACGAACCCACGCAGCGAGCGTTTGCCATTCCGGGTCATTCCGCGAAGCCCAGAATTTCCCGCCAGTATGGGTTGGGTCACCGCCCGCTTCGACCGCCAGGGGATGCAACAGCAGGCGGCTTTTCGCTGGATGGCCTGGCGCTACCAATTGCGAGACTGCTTGGAAATTGAGGCGCGATTGTTCTTCGGTCCATGCTGGATTTCCGGGCAACAGGGACGCGAGCTTAAGCCGAGTGGCCAGCGTCGAATGGCAGTCGTAGCAGCGAAGGCCATTCTCACGCTTCTTGAGAAAGATTGGCTCGATGTGAGTGCGATAGGTAGCAAAGTCGAGGGGCGCCTGCACCTGCGGCGAAGAAGCGACTCCCGGCATTATGCTGAGACAGGCTCCAGCTACGACAGCAAAGACCAGACATCCAAGAGCCGTCGATTTCTTGTTGGACATTTCCAAGGGGCCTTGAAAATGTCCAACAAGAAATCAGGCTCCAGCTACGACAGCAAAGACCAGACATCCAAGAGCCGTCGATTTCTTGTTGGACATTTTCAAGGCCCCTTGGAGTTCCCGAGTTCAAGCGGATCAGTGTCCGTATACCAGTAGCCGGAATGTTCCAGAAACCGGAGCGGGCTGAGGGTGCGGTTGTTCGGCCGTCGGCTCGGGAGCAGGACCGAAATCTGCTGTGTCGATGAAAAGCCGGTGGGTCTTGGTGTCGAGCGCCGCGTTGCGCGCACCAAATTCGGTTTTGACGGTTTCGACGACGCTGAATTTCTCGGGAGAGTCTTCGCGGAAAATGTGCAATGTTCCTTCGCGCGCCGCAGTGAGCAGCAGGTCCGTTTCCGGCTCAAGAATATTGGTGTCCACGCCTGCGCCGATAGGAAACGTTTCGATCACTTTTCCAGTATCGGAATCCATAATGGCAAGGAGTTTGTTACGACCCCCAATAAAGAGCCGGTGGTGCTTGACGTCCACTTGGCTGGCAATTCGGTGTCGTCTTCCATGCCGCTAGAAAACGAATTTGATCGCAAACTGGATCTCCCGCTCCGGGATGGTCGTGCGGACCAGAGCACCGGCAATACCGTTAGGAGATCCGGTCCCGTCGAAGATATCGGTATTGCCATCACCCGGTCCCGGAGGCGCGAAGTTAGGGTGATTAAGGATGTTAAACATCTCAACCCGGAACTGTACGTTGAAGTTCTCTGAAATGCGCTTGATATGGTTGTTCTTGAAGACGGAGAAGTCCAGGTTAGTTATTCCGGGGCCAATCAGAATGTTACGGCCAGCATTGCCCCTGAGGTTGAAACATTGCAAAGAAGCCGGGTCAATCGGTCCTCCTACGCTAGGAGGCTCAGCATCGCAGTTTGCATTCCAAAAAGCCGCGTTCGCCGCCGCCGGAACGGCAAAACACTGTGTCTTGATGTAATTCGCGGCGTTGCCCGGGTTCGTCAGTGATTGGCAACCTGGGCCACCAAGCCTGTTGGGGAAGGCAAAGTCGTCGCTGCTAAGTGTATTCGCAGGGTCGGATCCTGTGCCCCACGTTGGGGTAAAGGGCACACCATCGCTTACCGTGAGGATAAGACCAAGTTCCCAGCCATCTGTCACCCACCTTGCTGGACCGGAGAATAATTTGGCTGTGGGAACATCCCACGTGCCATTCAAAACCAGCGTGCGTCCGACGTTGAAGTCGGAGAGGCCGCGCGTCAATCTCATATCGAACCAATTCAGGCTGGAAATGGAGTTGCCAAAGGCGTCACCTGCAACCGTTGCGGAACTCGTGTCCATACTTCTTCCCCCGGTAAAGGTGCCCTGCATTTGGAATCCATGGTTCATCCGCCTGGCCAATTGCACCTCAAGCGCATTGAAGTAAGAGCGTCCTTGGTAAAACATGCCACGAATGGAGCCGAATGCCGGGTTGATTGGATTGGGTGAATTGCCGGCATTCGGCCCGCTAGTGAGGTTTCCGCTGACATCGACTTGGGGCCACAGATACCCCGCGGAGGTCAGGGTGGGAATAATTAGATCCGCTTCATCCACACGAAATGGTTGATGCACTCCACGCGATCCTACGTAGGCAACCATAGCCGCCAGGTTTGAAGTGAGCTGGTACTGAAGATTGAGGTTCCACTGCATAACGTAGTTACGCTTCGGATTGGAATCTATGAAAGTGGAACGCAGCTTGTTCCCAGTGATGTCTGGTGGAGGGACGGCAGGAAATGTAAGGGGTGCCTGAGGAGGCTGTGCGCTCGCGAAGTCACTGACCTTAAGGGTCGTATATTGGAAAAACGGGATGGCCTGCGTCTCCAAGAGAACGAACTGGTAGGGCAGCGGAAGAACATCGAATAAGCCTGCTCCTCCTCGGACCGCCATTCTGCCATTGTGGAAGGGATCCCAGGCAAAACCGAGGCGCGGCTCAAAATTATGAAGTGTGGGATTTGAGAATAAAGGGCCAGCGCCGGAGCAGAATACGGCGACCATCCGTCCGCAGACGGGCAGCGGGTCGGTGATATGCCTCAGATTTACCAATTCTCCGTGCTCTTCCGTCGGAACCGTGGCCATTTCGTAGCGCAGCCCAAGATTCAGGGTGAGGTTTGGTTTCGTGCGCCAGTCATCCTGGACATAGCCGCCGATGATGTTCTGTCGAAAATTGCGCGGCGTCAGGGAAGCTGCAATACCTCCCTGAAACTTAGTGGGCTGATTTTGCAAGAACTTCTTCAATAGGTCAAAAAACCAAATCCCGTTAGGGTCAGTGAGAGCCGTGGCCTGCAGTAGCATGCGCTCGAATGCAAAACCGAATTTGATGGAATGGCCGCCGTGGTTGAAAAAAGCATCGTCATAGCCCTGGAAAGAGTTCCAGCGGTAAAGATAAGTAGGCAGTCCGCCGACTCCGCCGGACATGGAAGTAAGCCCATTGATGTTCACAAAGGCTGCGTCTCGTCCGGCAAATGCACCCAGCGCAGCATCACCTGCTGCCGGCGTAATTGCGCTTAAGCTTTGATTGTTATTGACCAATTCACGGTTGTAACCGAAGCGAACAGCATTCACAAAGGTTGGCGTGAAACCATGTGTCTCCTCGGCCGCCACGATTTGCCGCGAGCTCAGGCTACCCAGTAAAACGTTTCCCATGTTGTCCGGCGAACTGTAAGGAGTTTTGTCATACAAATATGTGCCGAACAGGGAGTCCTTTTCTGAGAACTTATGGTCCAGGCGGGTAGTCACGAAATTTTCGTTTATGACCTGCTGGCCTGAAAAAGTGGTTTGCGCCACATCTCCGTTTCCGATGGCCTCACTAGCCAAAGGGACAGGGTAGAGAGCGAGGTACGCTTTCACATTCAGATCGACCCCATTCGCATCCGTATTTGGACCAGCCGGGAGCTGTGTGGTGGTGCACGGATTCGACGGATCAGCACCGGCCGGGTTCGAGCACAGGAGTCCAGCGCGAGCAGCTAACGACGGCACAAAATTGACGTTGGCGATGCCCTTGGACTGCCGGATTCCTTCATAATCCGCGAAAAAGAAAGTGTGATTCTTTATGATCGGTCCGCCCATAGCACCGCCAAATTGATTCCGTTTGAAGGGCGACCGCTGGCCTGCCTCAAAGAAGTTTGCGGCGTCTAGCTTGCTATTCCGAAGAAATTCATAAACACTGCCATGAAACGCATTGGCGCCCGATCGAGTGATGGCATTAACCACCCCGCCCGATGTTTTGCCGTACTCCGCAGAATAATTGCTCGTCAGGACGGAAAACTCCCGAATTGCGTCTACACCCAAGTTTCCGCCCATCACGCTGCCCGGCGCACCATTGGCATAATCATTGAGGCTCACCCCGTCGAGCCGATAATTGTTCTGCTGGGGCCGCGCGCCTGAGATGCTCAGTTGTTGTCCGAAACCGCGATTTCCCCTGTCCGCGCCCGTCGCAAAGGTTGGCTGCGTCTGAATGGTATCCACACCCGGCTGGAGGGCGGCCAAATCCGTCCAGCTTCGGCCGTTCAGCGGAAGTTCGCGGACGGTGTTGGCAGTCACCACGGCGCTAATGTCCGAGCTGGCGAGTTGGACTGCCGGAGCTTCCGTGGTCACTTCCACAACTGTTTTGGCCACGGAGCCTACGTGGAGGGTCAGATTGAAGCTTTGCTGCGCTCCAACCGTGAGCGTAATTCCTTTGCGAACCTCGGTATTAAAGCCCTTCGCGGAGACAGTGATTTCATATTCTCCAGGCAGCAGGTTAGGAGCTGTAAAGAAGCCGTCCGAGTTCGTCCTGAATGTTGTAGTGATTCCTGTGGCCACGTTGGTGATAGATACCTCAGCCTGGGGTATCAATTTCTCCGAAGGATCGCTTATGGTGCCATAGATAGTTCCCCCCGCCACTTGCGCCTCTGCGGCAACGGGAAAAAGGACCCCAAACATCAAGAAAGCTGCTAAGGTGCGGCCAAACGAATACACTCCTGAAAAGATTCGAGAGTGCACAGATCACCTCCACACTTGAAGCGAAGCCTATTGTATAAGCCTTGGAGGTGCCTTAATCCAGGATTATTTTCTGTTTAGGTGAATCTTTGGACAAGTTTGCACATCTGGTGATACCGGTAAAAGAATCATAAACGTGGAGCCAGAACCAGGCGCGCTGCGGCATTCAATGGACCCTCCTTGAGTGCGCACGATCGCTTGCGCAATCGCCAGTCCGAGCCCCCACTGTGTACTTCACCATTCCCGGTCGGCGCGGCACGGCAGAAACGTTCAAAAATGAAAGGCAGATGCTCGATCGCGATTCCTATGCCCTGATCTTCAAAGCATATTCGGATGGCGCTCTCATTTTCGCGAGGCTGACGCGCACCCGAGAATCAGCGGGCGAATATTTGATGGCATTGTCTAGAAAAATTAGAAACAGCTCGTGCAGGAAGGCTTCGTCTCCGACGTATGGCACCTCCTGGTCAAGGTCGCGCACGATGGAAATATTCTTTGTTCGCGCGCGCGGAGAAACCAGACCGCAAGCCTCCTCCAGAACCTCATTGATATAGACTGGCTCGCTCCCAAGGTGCAGTTGCCCCGCGTCCGCCATCGAGAGTGTGAACAGTCCCTCCACGATTCGCGTCAGTTTCCTCAATTCGTCGTCAATCGCAGCGAGAGTCTTTCGATATTCCTCCGCAGTCCTAGGCTTGGAAAGTATCAACTCCGTTTCACCGTGAAGCACGGCGAGCGGCGTGCGCAACTCGTGGGAGGCGTCGGTGACGAATTGACGTAGCTGGTGAACAGCGGAATCAACGCTTTGCAGGAGTTGATTAAAGGTCTCTGCTAGACGGCCCAGCTCATCATGCGGCGAGGTGATGGGCAAGGGCGTCCAGAATCCCTGGCGATCGGTGACGCGTTTGGCCATGAGTTCAGCGTGCCGGGTAAGCGCATTGATGGGCTTCAGGCTTTTCCCCACATAGAAGGCGGAGTACGCTCACAACAGAGCAAAAGAGCAGCATCATTCGAGAGCGGAGCGTCTTTGCTCTCATGATTCGGGAGCTCCCAACCGGTACCCGACACCGCGAATGGTGTGGATAAGCCTCGCCGGCCGCTCGTGGTCGATCTTCTGGCGCAAACGGTTGACATAGACCTCGACGAGATTCATCTCGCTGTCGAAATGGCAGTCCCACACGTGCTCGACAATTTCGCTGCGCGTGACAAGTTAGGGCGCGCGAAGCAGCAAGAGCTCGAGGAGCGCAAATTCCTTGCTTGTAAGTGGGATCACTTCCTTGCTGAGGCTGGCGCGGCGGCGGTGACGGTCGAGCTCGAGGTCAGCGTAACGAAGCTTCGCGTTGCCGCTATGGAATCCGCGCCGCACCAGCGCCCGGACACGCGCGAGAAGCTCCGTGAGCACAAACGGTTTTGTTAGGTAATCATCACCTCCGGCATCGAGGCCTTCTACTTTCTGCTCGACAAGGCCGCGGGCGGTGAGCATTAGCACTGGGGCTTCAATACCGCGCTGTCTCAGTTCGCGACAGACTTCGATACCACTCAACCCGGGAAGCCGGACCTCAAGGAGAATGGCGTCGTGGGGCACATCCGTACCAAGCTCAAGAGCTTTCTCGCCAGATTCGGCCACGTCAACTGCATACGTGTTTTCGCGCAGCGCTCGCGCGATGAAGCTAGCCACTTTACGCTCGTCTTCGACCAATAAGATGCGCATACATCCTGCTCGCTATCACGAAGCAAGTCTTCGCGCGGGTGAAGGATTGGCGAGTTAGGGCCTCACAGCAGACATCATGGGCATCGGGCTGAAGCGAGCTTCGCTCGTAAGCCTTTTGTTTCACTTTACGTCGTTGCGGATCACCTGCCCGCCCTTCATTACGAATTTTATGCGTTCGAGTTCCGTAATGTCCTTCAGCGGGTCGCCGGTAACCGCGATGACATCGGCGAACTTCCCTTTCTCGATAGAGCCGATTAGCCCCTGCCAGCCCATCATCTCCGCTGCTACCGTCGTTGCGGTCTGGATAGCTTGTGCCGGGCTCATACCATATTTGACCAAGTAGGAGAACTCGGCGGCCTGAGTCCCATGGGGAAAAGGTCCCACTCCGGATCCAAAAGAAATTTTCAAGCCACGTGAAACTGCCAAACGGCCGCTTTTTTCGCGCATGGCTTCCAGACTGTACTTACCCCCGGTAGCTTTGGCATCCCTTAGGGTGTACTCCGAGAGGGAATAGTGGTAGGCCGTTAGTTCAAGATAGAGGCCCCTCTTCTTCATCAAGTCGGCCGTGGCCTCGTCAAGCTCGATGGCGTGTTCGATCGTGTCGGCGCCCGCTTCAACGCAATTGCGCAGCCCCTCACCTCCGAACGCATGGCAAGCAGCCTTTTTGCCGTGGCGATGCGCTTCATCCACGATGGCGTCTACTTCTTCCTTTGTAAACGTCGGATTGCTGAACAACTCGCCGTTGGGCTCAAATTCATAGTCGGAGGTTGAATGGAACTTGATCCAGTCCGCGCCATAATGGATTTGTTCCCGAACGGCCTGCCGCGCGGCCCAGGGATTGTCCACGGCCTGATAGTTTCCGGGCAAGCTGACCTCCGGCGAGCCCAAAATGCCTTCGCCTGTAGCCACCAGCCCCATCGTCGAAACTTGCATCCGCGGGCCTTGGAAATAACCACGATTGATCGCCCTCTTGATGTCGACGTCCGCGTAACCTCCGCCGTGGCTCATCAAATCCCTCAGCGTTGTGAATCCAGCGCGAAGATCTTTTTGCGCGTTGGCAAGGGCCAAAAGAGTGCGGTACTCGCGGGTGTCATTAATGGGGTTCGCAAACGGCGGACCGCCAGGCTTGATTCCATCAAGACCAAACCCGAACACATGCGTGTGCCCGTCAATCAATCCCGGCAGAACGGTTGCTTTACTCAGATCGATGACTTGCGCTCCCGCGGGGATTTGGACTTGCTCCGCAGCGCCGACAGCTGAAACCTTTTCGCCTTCCACAAGGACGACCTGGTTTTCAAGAACTCTACCTGATTTGCTATCAAACAGTCGTCCCGCGCGAATCGCCAATAGCTGCGAATTCTGTGCGCGTAATGGTGGCGAAATTGCGGCCAGCAGCACGATGGCCACCGTTTTGACTGTCCAGGATTTCAGTAAGCCTTCCGCAAGTCGCAGCCCCAAGGTATTCCTCCTCCAAAAACTCTTCTGCACTCGTGAAAAAATGAACAGAAGTCGACACCCAGGACCCTGGCGCATCGTCGAGCGAAGCGTCCAAATGCTTCTACCAGCTCTCGCTCTACTGAACTTCAAAAACCAGGATTTCCGCGCTTTCGGTTCCGTGCCTCGGGACGGCTACGAAATAGAGTTTCAGCGCGGGAACCAGCAGAGAAGTCCTTCCTAACGGCCCGGTTGGCACCTTCCCGAGCAGCTTGTAATGGTCAGGGTCAGATTGTTCGTAAACATCTGCGTTCCCATCAGCAGAAGCATAGAGACGGCGGCTGCCCGCATCGTAAACGAGATCGTCCACGCCTTTAGTGATCGGCAGGGCGGTCAGTTCTTTCCCGGACGTAGTATCAAAAACTACGATATCTCCGCCACGGCAAGCCACAAACAGGCGGTGATTCGTTTCGTCAAGAGCCATGGCGACGTTGGTCTTGCTCTTGGTGACGGGCCAGCTCGCCACGATCTCGCGCCTGCTGCGGTCGATGACCTCGACCTGGCTCTTGGCTTTGTTATTGACGTACATCTTGGGGCTGGACTGTTCGAGCGCCATGGCTTCGAGGGTATCGCCATCGACTTTTATGTCCGTCACCTTTTTCCCGGCAGTCGTATCCACGACGCTGATCATGGAATAGGTCTCGTGAGCATCGCCGCCACCGTTGTCGATGTAAAGGAATTTTGTTGCCGGATCGTATCCAATCGAGTCTGCATCCAGCAGCAGTTTCACGGTCGAAAGCAAGGCGTAACTTGTGGTCTCGAAGATTTTCAGCTCCCCGGCCTCCCCGTCCGTCACGTACAAATGATTCAAGTCTTCGCGGTAAAGGATCGCATGGGGTTTTTCGATGCCACGAATGGTGTGAATCAGTTTCCCGCTCTTCAAATCCAGTACCAGTACGGCCTTGTAGCCCTCCGGCGTAGCGAACAGCCGATTGTTCTTGACATCGATGGCAAAGTGATCGAAATTCCCTTTAATGTCCGGGAGCAACTTGAAGGTTTGCACGAGTTTCAACGGAGCGGAGTCTTGAGCCCGCCCCCCGACTCCGAATACCGCGACCAG
>Ga0209059_1001081_pt1 | contig 12548 bp, 9 predicted proteins | sample GraSoiAngelo_151_FD_186165 | JGI IMG/M metagenome (GOLD analysis project Ga0209059, IMG submission 186165) | Grasslands soil microbial communities from the Angelo Coastal Reserve, California, USA - 14_1009_12_20cm (SPAdes) (version 2) | ecosystem: Environmental > Terrestrial > Soil > Grasslands ...
TTATCACCAGCTCGCCTTTGACGAGTTGGTACGCGCGTGCGATATCCCGGTCGTGGTCGGTAACTGCGTGCAGTACGACACCGCGTTGGAGCTAATGGAGACGGGCATCGCGGGCATCCTCGTCGGGGTCGGGCCCGGCGCGGCATGCACGACGCGCGGCGTGCTCGGCGTCGGCGTCCCGCAGGTCACCGCGACAGCGGACGTGGCGGCCGCCCGCGACGAGTACATGCGTCGCGGTGGCGTACGGGTGGCGGTCATCACGGACGGCGGGATGCGAATCGGCGCCGACGTCTGCAAAGCTTTCGCGTCCGGCGCCGATGCGGTGATGATCGGGACTCCGCTCGCGGGATCCGAAGAGTCGGCGTCCAAGGGCTTCAACTGGGGAATGGCCACGCCGGACCCCAACCTGCCGCGCGGGACACGCATCCACGTCGGCACCAAGGCGACTCTCCGCGAGATCCTGCTCGGCCCGGCTCGAGTCGACGACGGCACGCAGAACTTCGCGGGCGCGCTGCGCTCGGCGCTTGGGGTTTGCGGGGCACGCGACATCGCCGAGTTCCAGCACGTTGAGATGGTGATCGCCCCGTCGATCGTTTCCGAAGGGAAGGTCTTCCAGCAGGCCCAGCACGTGGGGATGGGCAAGTCCTGAGCCAGACCGCCGCGGTTCGGCGGGAAGAGCTTCAAAACAGCGCGCGGTTGCAGACCGTCTTCGTGCTCGACTTCGGCTCCCAGTTCAGCCAGCTGATCGCGCGCCGCGTCCGCGAGGCCAACGTCTACTGCGAGCTCGTGCCTGGGACGACGCCGTGGGCACAGCTCAAGGAGCGCCATCCGGCGGGGCTGATCCTGAGCGGCGGACCTTCGAGCGTCTACGACGCGGACGCGCCGCAGGTCGATCCCGATGCGCTGCGCGCGGGCGTTCCGGTGCTCGGCATCTGCTACGGCATGCAGCTCATCGCCCATCACCTCGGCGGCAAGGTCGATCCGGGCCACGCGCGGGAGTACGGCCCCGCCCTTCTGTCGGTGCGCGACCCGAATGCGCTTTTTCGTGGCCTGCACGGCGAGCTTCCCGTCTGGATGAGCCACGGCGACCACGTCAGCGAGATGCCTCCCGGCTTCCGCCTGCTCGCCACCAGCGGCAACTCACCGGTCGCGGCCTTCACCGACGGCAAGGGCATCTTCGGCATCCAGTTCCACCCCGAGGTGGTGCACACGCCGAGCGGCCGCGAGGTCCTTCGCAACTTCCTCTTCGGCGTCTGCCAGTGCAAGCCCTCGTGGACGCCCGGCTCGTTCATCGCCGAGGCTACGGAGAGCATCCGCGCCCACGTCGTCGGCGGTCGCGTCATCTGCGCCCTGTCAGGCGGCGTCGACTCGGCCGTGGCGGCGACGCTGGTGCATCGCGCTGTGGGCGATCAGCTCACGTGCGTCTTCGTCAACAACGGCTTGCTGCGCAAAGAGGAGCCGGAACGGGTCCTCGACGTGATGCACGGGAACCTCGACATGGACATCCGTTATGTCGACGCAACCGAGCGCTTCCTCACCGCGCTTCGCGGCGTGATCGACCCGGAGCAGAAGCGGCGCATCGTCGGCCGGGAGTTCATCTCGGTTTTCGAGGCCGAGGCGACGAGTTTGGGTCACATCGACTTCCTCGCCCAGGGTACCCTCTACCCCGACGTGATCGAGTCGACCGCGCCCGACGTTGTGGCGACCGCCTCGAAGATCAAGACGCACCACAACGTCGGAGGACTGCCGCCCGGTCTACGTTTCCAGCTCATCGAGCCGTTGCGCTACCTTTTCAAGGACGAGGTGCGCGCCGTCGGGCTCGAGCTCGGCATGCCCGAGGAGATGGTCTACCGCCAGCCGTTTCCCGGCCCGGGCCTGTCGATCCGGTGCCTCGGCGAGGTGACCGCGGACCGCCTCGAGATCCTTCGCAACGCCGACTGGGTGGTCGTCGACGAGATCAAGCGCAACGGTCTGTACCGGCAGGTGTGGCAGTCGTTTGCGGTCCTGACGCCGCTCGAGACGGTTGGTGTGATGGGCGACTTTCGGACTTACGCCAACGTCGTCGCCGTACGTGTGGTCACCAGCGAGGATGCGATGACGGCGGACTGGGCCCGCGTGCCGTATGAGGTGCTGGCGCGGATCAGCAACCGGATCGTCAACGAGGTGAAGGGCGTGAACCGCGTGGTCTTCGACATCACGTCGAAACCGCCGGGCACGATCGAGTGGGAGTGAGCGTCTAACCTCTAGGGCGGCATGAAGGTCCTCGTCATTGGTTCGGGCGCGCGCGAGCACGTGCTGGCCTGGAAATGCGTGCAGTCCGACCTCGTCGAGCGTGTGTATTGCGCGCCGGGCAACGGCGGCACAGGCGGTATGGCCCGCAACATCCCGATCGGCGCGGCCGACGTGGTCCGGATCGTGGATTTTGCCAAGCGCGAAAGGCTCGAGCTCATCGTGCTGGGACCCGAGGCCGCGGTCGAGGCCGGTGTCGGAGACGCGCTGCGTCATGCGGGATTCAACGTCTTCGGCCCCGACCGCGGCGCGGGTCGTATCGAGTCGAGCAAGTCATTCGCGAAAGACTTGATGAAGCGCGCCGAGATTCCGACCGCCGACTTTGAGGTGTTCACTCAACCGGCGCCGGCGAAGGAGTGGGCGCGACGGCACGACGGACGAGTTGCAGTCAAGGCCGACGGCCTCGCGCGCGGCAAAGGCGTGATCGTGTGCGCCGGCGTTGAAGAGTCGGATGAGGCGGTCGATGCGATGCTCGTCGAGCAGCGCTTTGGGCGCAGCGGCACAAAGATCGTGGTCGAGGAGAGGCTCGATGGGCCGGAGCTGTCGCTGCTGGCGGTGACCGACGGGACCGATGTCCTCCCGCTGGCTCCGGCGCGAGACTACAAGCGCGCCCGCGAAGGCGACGTAGGGGCCAACACCGGCGGTATGGGCGCTTACTCACCCCCCAAAGGGGTCGATGACGCCATGGTCCAGGAAGTCGTCGATCGCGTCATGCGACCGGCGGTGCGCGCGTTGGCAGAATCCGGCCAAGAGTTCCGCGGCGTTCTCTACGCGGGTTTGATGCTCACCCCGCAAGGCATCCGCACGCTCGAGTTCAACGCGAGGTTCGGCGACCCCGAGGCTCAGGTTGTGCTGCCCCGCCTGCAAAGTGATTTCGTTGCTCTGGCCCTTGCGGCGGCGAAGGGAGGCCTCGCGACGCACCCCGACCTGCGCTGGGACCCGCGGGCGTGTGTTGGCGTCGTGGTTGCCTCCGGGCACTACCCGGACGATGTCGCGATGAAGCTCGGCCACCGCATCGAGGGGCTGGTCGAAATGCCCCGCGGCGCTTTCATCTTCCACGCTGGAACCCGGTTCGAACCCGGTCTCGGACTCGTGACTGACGGCGGGCGGGTCGTGACCTCAGTGGCGTTGGGTGAGACTGTGGCGCAAGCCAGGGAGACCGCCCTGGCCGGGGCCCGGAAGGTACGATTCGAAGGGGCTTTCTTCCGCTCAGATATCGCTCAGGAGGCCGAGTAATGCAGCCAGTCGTCGGCGTCATCCTCGGCTCGAAGTCAGACCTTCCGTTGATGGAGGCCTGCGTCAAAGTGCTGGAGGACCTCGGATTGACGCACGAGCTCAAGATCTGTTCCGCGCACCGGAATCCGCGCGGCGTCATGGAATGGGCGACCGGTGCCCGGTCGCGCGGTTTGAAGGTTGTCATCGCCGCCGCCGGAGGTGCCGCGCACCTGCCCGGTGTCGTCGCGGCGTGGACGGATCTGCCGGTGATCGGGGTGCCGGTGCCGACGCAGCATCTTGGCGGCCTCGATTCGCTGTACTCGATCGTCCAGATGCCCGCCGGCGTCCCGGTGGCAACGGTCGCCATCGGTGAGGCCGGCGCGAAGAACGCGGCCTGGCTGGCGGCGCGAATCATCGGACTGCAGGACAGGGACGTCGAGCAGCGTCACAGCGAGAAACGCGCCGCTCTGGCTACCGCGTAGTGGCCAAGAAGAAAGCTCGTGTCCGTCTTATCGACACGACGTTCCGCGACGCGCAGCAATCGCTTCTCGGCGGATACCTCCGCACCGATGAGATCGTTCCTATCGCGGCCAAGATGGACTCCATCGGTTTTGCCGCCATGGAAGCATTTGGCGGCGCGACTTTCGAGACCCAGCTCCGGATCCATGAAGACCCCTGGGACTTTCTTCGCAAGCTGAACAGGGCGACGCCGAACACGCCGATCCAGGCGCTCATCCGCGGCCAGAACCTCGTCGCCACGCGCAACTTCGCCGATGACGCAGTCGAGCTGTTCATCAAGCACGCGGCGAAGGCCGGGGTTGACGTCTTTCGGATCTTCGATCCGCTCAACGATCTCCGCAACATGGAGGCGTCGATCGCCGCCGCGCTCAAGGCGAAGAAGAAGGTCCAGGGCACGCTGAGCTACGCCATCTCGCCTGCGCACAACCTCGAGCTCTGGGGTTCGCTCGCCAAGGGCCTGGTCAACATGGGCTGCCACGAGATCGTGATCAAAGACACCTCAGGGCTGCTCAGCCCTCAGGCCACATGGGAGTTGGTGACGGCGCTCAGGGCCATGGTCAAGGTTCCGATCGACGTGCACTCTCACTGCTCGAGCGGGATGGCGCCCATGGCTTACATGGCCGCCGTGGAGGCTGGCGCGGAGATTCTCGACGTCGCGATCTCGCCGCTCGCGTGGGGCGCGTCACAGCCGGCAGCGGAGAGCGTGGTCGCGGCGCTCGAGGGCGGTGAGTACGACACGGGCCTCGATCTCGACAAGATGTGGGAGGTGCAGCACGACGTCGAAGAGCTCAAAAGACGCCACATCGAGCACCTGAGCCCGGTGGCGGATCGCGTCGACGCAAGCATCCTGCGCTACCACATGCCGGGCTTCATGCTCGAGGACATCCACCGCCAGCTCAGCGCGCACAACGCGATGGATCGCTTGAGCGAGGTGCTCGAGGAGGCGAACCACGTCCGCCAGGACCTCGGCTACCCGCCGCTGGTCGCGCCGATCCGGCAGATGATCGCGACCCAGGCTGTCTACAACGTGATCGGCGGCGACCGATACGAGACGGTGACGCAAGAGCTGAAGGATTACCTCCAGGGCCTGTACGGCCGACCGCCGGTGCCGGCTGACCCGGAGCTGAGGCGATTGGTCCTCGGTCGTGAGGAGCCGATCACGATCCGCCCGGCCGATCTGCTCGAGCCGCAGGTGGAGGGCGCCCGGCAGCAGGTCCGCAAGCTCGGTTACGACCCAAGCGACGACACGGTGCTCATCCACCTGATGTTCCCGAGCCTCGCTCCGGATTACATGCGAGGCCCGCAGCCAGAGCGGAAGGACGGCGAGAAACCCTCACCGCCGCGCGCCGAGGCCCCGGAGCCTCCGGCCGTTCCCACGCCGGATCCGGTTCCGGTTCCCGCCGGCGCCCAGGCGGCGGAGTTCGACGTCGAGGTCGACGGCGAAGTCTTCAAGGTGCGGGTGAGCGGGGCCGGGCTGTCGGTGGTCGCGGCTCCGGCAGCTTCGCCGTCAGGCACGAGCTCCGCTCCCGCGCCGCCGAGAGCCGGCGAGGGAACTGTCATAGCTCCCATGCAGGGGCTCATCGTCAAGGTGCCGGTCAAGGCGGGCGACGTGGTGAAGCTCGGTGACGTCGTCGCCGTGCTCGAGGCGATGAAGATGCAGAACGACATCGTCACCACCGTGGCCGGCAAGGTCAACGCGGTTTACGTCAAGGAAGGGGAGGTCGTGAGCCCGAACCAACCGCTGCTCGCGATCGGTTGAAGAAAAAACTCTTCAACAAAGTTCTCGTCGCCAACCGCGGCGAGATCGCCATCCGCGTCATGCGTGCATGCCGTGAGCTTGGTATTGCGACAGCCGCTGTGTATTCCGACGCCGACCGGAACGCGATCCACGTCCGTTATGCCGACGAGGCTCACCACATAGGTGGTGCGGCCGCCTCCGATTCGTACCTGCAGCTGGATCGGATCGTCAAGGTCGCGCATGACTGTGGCGCCGACGCGATCCATCCCGGATATGGATTTCTCGCCGAGAAACCCGCGTTTCCCGACGCCTGCGAGGCGGCGGGGATCAAGTTCATCGGCCCGCCCGCCTCGGCCATGCGCGCACTGGGCTCCAAGCTTGCGGCGCGCCAGCTCGCCGCCCAAAACGGCGTGCCAGTGACGCCGGGCAGCGGCGCGGTCGACGCCGGGTCGGCGCTGGATGCGGCGCGCAGGATCGGCTTCCCAGTGATGCTCAAACCATCAGGAGGTGGCGGGGGCATCGGGATGAAGGTCGTCGAGTCCGAAGCAGAGCTGGCGTCTGCGATCGAAAGCACCGCGCAGGCCGCGCGATCAGCCTTCGGCGATGCAACCGTGTACCTCGAGAGGTACGTTCGCAACCCGCGGCACATCGAGATCCAGGTGATCTGCGACAGCCACGGCAACGCGGCGCACCTGGGCGAGCGCGAATGCTCGATCCAGCGCAGGCACCAGAAGATCATGGAAGAGACGCCCTCGCCGGCCCTCACCGCGGCGATTCGCGCGGCCATGGGCGACGCGGCAATCCGCGCCGCGAAAGCGGCGGGTTACATCAACGCCGGGACGGTCGAGTTCATCTTCAGCGACGGCGACTTCTACTTCCTCGAGGTCAACGCTCGGCTGCAGGTCGAGCATCCGATCACCGAGGCGGTGACGGGCATCGACCTCGTCAAGGAGCAGATTCGCGTCGCCGCGGATCTCGAGCTCGGTTTCGCACAGCAGGACATCGACTGGAAGGGACACGCCATCGAGATGCGGATCAACGCCGAGGACCCGCTGCGCAAGTTCATCCCCAACCCCCGTCGCATCTCGCGTTGGGTCGCGCCGGCCGGTCCGGGTGTGCGCGTCGATTCAGGCTTCGGTCCAGGTTCGGACGTGCCGCCGAACTACGACTCGCTCGTCGCCAAGCTCATCGTCCACGGCAGCGACCGCGCCGAAGCAATCGCGCGGGCGCGCCGCGCCCTTCGCGAGTTCGTGGTGGTCGGACCGGCAACCACGATCCCGTACCACCGCGCGATCCTCGACAACCCGGACTTCCTGGCCGGCAACCTGAGCACACGGTTCATCGAGGATCATCCCCAGCTGGTCGACGCTGCAAGGGCATTGGCCGGCGATCAGTCGCCTTTCGACTATGGACCCGACCCGCGTCATGTCGCCGCGGCGGCGGCAGCGGTTGCGGCGGTGGTGCGGCAATAGCCCCGCTCAGGCATCCGAAAAGCGGCCGGCCGTTCGAGATCACGGGTACGAACCTGCGCGGCCTCTCAGGGCACTTCGAGCTGCGCGACGATGTGATCAAGTTTCCGGATGGTGCGGAAGCGCTCTACACGGTGGTCGCCAATCCAGATTCCGCTTTCGTCGTTCCATGGTTTGACAACGGCGACACGATGCTCGTCCGGCAGTGGCGTCACGCGTGGGAGACGTCGTCGTGGGAGGTCCCTGCGGGGACGTTCGACGGTGATGAGGACCCGCTCGAGTGCGCTCGCCGCGAGCTGGTCGAGGAGACCGGGCTGGTCGCTGCGCGATACACGTCTCTCGGCGTGGTGCACGGCGCGGCATTTCTCACCGGCCGCGCGCATCTCTTTCTCGCCGAGAGGCTGACCGAATCGGAGCGCAGCCCCGAGACCTACGAGCAGGACATGGAGGTGCTGCGTATTCCTTTCAGCGAGGCTCTGAACGCGGCGCTGGAAGGCGAGATCGTGCACTCGGGCTCGGTCACGGCGCTGTGCCGCGCCGCGCGCGCTCTGAAGCTGATCTAGCGAGGCGCTTTCTAGGGCGAGCTCGAGGCCGAAGAGGGCGCCGCTGGCGTGGGCGACGGGGGCACGCTCGGTCTGTTGCTTCCGTGCTTCTTCGCCGACGGCCCGACCAGATCGAGGCTGTACTCGGCGGCCACATTGTGGCCGAGGACGTCGCGCACCGTGCTCAGCACCGCGAGCCGGTAATGACCGCCCTCCTTGAGGTCGAGGCCGGTCAACGTGACGGCACGGTTCGCGTATGTGGCCGTGGCGTCGACGCGCTTGCCTTTCGAATCGAGCAACACCACGCCGTCCGAAATCGTTCCTGGATCGAGGTCGCTGTCGAACGTGACTTTGATGCTGTCACGAGCCAGCTCAACGCTCACGACCTCAGCGCCCTTGCCGAGGTCGCGGTGGGCGCCCCCCGTGGCCTGGTCGATGCGGAATTCCTTGCTGTTCGAGTCGCGGACGAGGGTCAGCGTCTCCTCGTAGTTGCTGACATCGATCTTGCCGTGGGTCAGCACCAGGCGCACCACAAACCTCACCGTGTCCGGCTGGTTTCCGACGAGCTCCTGCGTGAGCACGTAGTAGCGCGAGAAGCGTGGATCGCCGGTCGGCAACAGATGCAGGGCGTCGTCTCCGTATGCCTTCTTGCCGTTGTCGTCGAGCAGGCGGGTGGCCTCGCTGGACTGGCCTTTCAACCGTGCGTCCATGAATGACGCGACCACGCGGCCTGCTTCATCGAGGGCGGTGGGCTCGGGTGGCAGGGCCGGCGCCGCGGCGACCCACAACCCGTTGGCTCGCATGAAGGCGAAGGACGTGGCGTTCGGCGCCCAGATCGGGGAGTGGTACGTGCCGTTGGAAATCTGGTTGCCGCCCGTGCCATCGGATCGCACCTGGTAGAGGGCGGTGTCGGTGCCGACGAGGATCGCGTCCTGCGTCGACCAGGTGGCGTCGCCGGGCGGTAGGGTGGCCTGGGAAACGCCCTGCGGATCCGCCACGATCAAAGCGTCAGCGGTCGTAAACAGGAGAAATGCGCCGCCTGGCGACCAGCCTGCGAATCCCGCATCGGCCTGGCCGAGCTGCGTGCTCTTGCCGCCGGCCAGGTCCATGACGAAGAGGCTGTGATCCTGGCGGTAAACCGCGTGAGCTCCGTCTGGAGCGATCGAAAGCACGGTCACGGTTCCAGTGGAGGGAAGGGGAGCGAGCTGCTTCTGGCCATCTCCATCTTGCGTATAGATCCCGTCGGCCGCGGCCCAGACGAGCACGTCCTTGGACCAACCGACCTGCGTGGCCGCGGGTTTGGGCGCGACCTCGTCCGTTTTGCCCGTGGCGAACGTCAGAACCTCGATCTTGCCTCCGCGGATATAGGCGAGGCGATCGCCCGCCGGCGCAAGGGACGGATCGGACGCCCCATCCGGCGAGATCACAGTGACGGCCCCGCCTTTCGCCGGCACGACGACCAGCGCTCCCTTCCCGTCGACGAAGTAGAGCAGCGATGAATCCGCGGACCACTGAGCTGCAAGAGATGACGCGCCGTTGAGGCCCGTCACCTGCTTCTCCCCGAGCGCGTTCGCGGATGGCGTCGGGCGCGGCGAGACGGCCGGCGTCGGCGGCGCGGGCGGCTGCGTCACGAAGGTGATGGTCTGCGGTGTGGCCAGGGGTTGGCCCGCCTGAGTCCTCGCGCCGGGACCGATGGTCACCTGGTACTGGGTGTTGGGCGCAAGGTTGCCGCTGGCCGGCTGGACCGCGAGGGTGCGGCTGTTCTGGTCCCACGAGAACATCACGCTGGTCGCGGGTGCGACCTGAACCGCGTCCTGGGTGGTCTGGTGGTCCATCGGCTGGTTGAAGGAGACGAGGATCGGCTGCTGCAGCGACACGCTGCTCTTGCCGTCGACCGGGCTCTGGACGAAGACCTGGTTGAACCCGCCAGGCTGCTGCAGCGCCGTCCAGACGACGACGGATGCGATGAGGACCAGGCCCGCGGCCGCGCCGGCCCACGCAAAGCCGGGCGGGCCGAACAATCGGCGCCACAACGAGGACCGGCCGTCGCTCATCGCCCAGGCTTCATGCATGAGCTGCCGGCGCAGCCCGGTCTTGAAGGCGTCATCGAGGGGCGCATCGGCCTGCCGCGCGGAGGACAGGACCCCGGCTATGCGCCGAAGCTCATCGTCCTGTAGGACGTCTTCCAGCTCGGGGTCGCGGAATGCGCTCAATCGACAGGCCTCAAGGTGGACGCTCCCTCGCGCAGCCGAGTCACGCCACGATGGATCAACAGCTTCACCGCGCCGGCGGACTTGCCCATCGCGACTGCGATGTCCTCGATCTTCATGTCTTCCTGGAACTTGAGCACCAGCGCGGTCCGTTGCTGGTGCGGAAGCGCCTCGACCAGGGCCCAGATCCGGCGCACCTCGTCGCGGTTGGCCGCCACCTCATCGAGCGCCGGGCCGCCGATCGACAGGTCGTGGAAGTCATCGAGTGCGTGAGTGGGGCGCAGCGTCCGGTAGCGGTCGGCGATCGCGTTGACCGCGATCTGGTACAGCCACGCGGCAAAGGGCCGCCCCGTGTCCTGGTAACGGGGCATGGCCTTCAGAGCCTTCATGAAGACTTCAGAAGTGACGTCCTCCGCGGCGGTTTGCTCCCTCACTCTTGAATAAATGAACCGGTAAATCTGCTGAAAGTGCCGGTCATAGAGCGCCCCGAATTGGCGTGGGTCCCGCTTGGCGAGCTCGACGAGCTCTCGCTCCTCGTCGCGTGACGGGTCGCTCACTGGCCGTTCAGCCTGCGCCGGTTCAAACGAGGGCCCCTCGAAGCTGGTTACGAATCAAGTCCATGGGCAGCCATCGATTATCAAGCCAGTCGCTTAAAGGCTTGCGCCGGCCATGCATGACCACGATATCTAGGGCCCGGTTGCCCCGCCGTCACTAAATCTTGTCTTCCCGGCGCACCTTATAATTCCTGCCGTCCCCGAGTGTTGACTGGGAATCGCCGTTCTTGATCGAGCGCTACACGCCGCCCGCGATGCGCGCGGTCTGGTCAGACGAGCACAAGTACGAGCTGTGGCTGCGGATCGAAGTCCTCGCCTGCGAGGCCTGGGCCTCGCTTGGCCGGATCCCTGAGTCCGCTCTGCCGAAGATCCGAAAGGGCACGCTTGACGCAACGAAGATCGCTGAGGTCGAGTCACGCGTAGGTCACGACGTGATCGCGTTCCTCACGGTCCTCAACGAATCCATCGGTCAGCCCGAGGCTCGTTACGTCCACATCGGGATGACGAGCCAGGACCTGAACGACACGGCGCTGGCCGTGCAGATGGTGGAGTCCGCGCGGCTCATTACCGGCGACCTCGCCGGCGTCCGCGAGGCCGCGGCGGACCTTGCGCTAAAGCACCGCAAGACGCTGATGGCCGGCCGGACACACGGCATCGTCGCCGAGCCCACCACCTTTGGGTTCAAAGTCGCGGGCTGGGTGGCCGAGCTCGATCGCTCGATCGAGCGCCTGGAGCAGGCCGCTGACGAAGCCGCGGTCGGCCGGGTCAGCGGAGCGGTCGGAACGCACGCGACGATCGACCCTCGAGTCGAGGAACACGTATGCCGCGAGCTGGGCCTCAAGGTCGATGAGGTTTCGACACAGGTCGTGTCGCGCGACCGGCACGCGAGCTTCATGTCGGCGGTCGCCATCGCCGCGGGGACGCTGGAGCGAATCGCGACCGAGATCCGCCTCCTGCAGCGGACCGAGGTCGGCGAGGTGTTCGAGCCGTTCGGCAAGGAGCAGAAGGGAAGCTCGGCGATGCCGCACAAGCGCAACCCGGTCCTGACCGAACGCGTCTGCGGGTTGGCGCGCGTGGTGCGCGGCAACCTGCTGACGGCGCTGGAGAACACCGCCTTGTGGCACGAGCGCGACATCAGCCACTCGTCGGCGGAGCGGATCATCTTTCCCGATGCGTGTGCCACCGTCGATTACATGGCGATCGAGATGAACAATGTTTTGCGCGGTCTGGAGGTGCGTCCCGATCGCATGCTCGCCAATCTGCAGCTCGCGGGCGGTGTCGTATTCTCCCAGCGCGTGCTGCTGGCCATGGTCGATAGCGGCATGTCGCGCGAGGACGCTTACCTGGTGGTTCAGAAAGCAGCCATGCAGGCGATGGAAGGCGGACCTGGCTTTCGCGCTCTGCTGCAACAGAATGATGAGGTCATGAAGCGCATTGGCCCGAAAATGGACGCGGTGTTTGATCCCTGGGCCGGCCTGGAGCACACAGACCTGGCCTACGAACGGCTAGGGCTAGGAGTTGTAAGCAGTTGATTGCCGGACCGCCGCTCAACGAGACCACCCTTCCGCTCAAGCTCTTCGCAAGGGGCAAGGTCCGCGACACGTACGAGCTCGACACGGACAAATTGCTGATGGTCGCGACTGATCGCATCTCCGCTTTCGACCACGTCCTGCCGAACGGAATTCCGGACCGCGGCAAGGTGCTGACCCAGCTGTCCATCTTCTGGTTCTCCCAGACCGATACGTTTCAGACGAACCACCTGGTCTCTGGGATGGTTCCGGACTTGCCCGTCGCGCTGAAGGATTTTCGCGACAAGCTCGCGGGCCGTTTCATGATCGTGCGTAAGGCCAAGCGAATCGACTACGAATGCGTGGTCCGCGGTTACCTCGCCGGCAGCGCGTGGAAGGAGTACCAGGAGTCGCGCAAACTGGCTGGCGAGTCGATGCCGCCCGGCCTGGTGCAGAGCCAGAAGCTCGTAACGCCCATTTTCTCGCCGGCGACCAAGGCCGAGT
>Ga0209059_1001082_pt1 | contig 12547 bp, 10 predicted proteins | sample GraSoiAngelo_151_FD_186165 | JGI IMG/M metagenome (GOLD analysis project Ga0209059, IMG submission 186165) | Grasslands soil microbial communities from the Angelo Coastal Reserve, California, USA - 14_1009_12_20cm (SPAdes) (version 2) | ecosystem: Environmental > Terrestrial > Soil > Grasslands ...
GAACTCCTGAATGCTGTCCGGCGAGGGCTGCACTGTCGGCAGGTTTACGAACTGATCGTTCGCGTCCCCACCGTTCACGCTGAAGTTGTTTGCGCGTCCTCGTCCTCCATTGACTGATACCGAGCCTGCCTTGTCACTGCCGTAAACGATCTGGTTTCCCGATCCCACCGTGGATGTAACGCCGGGTTGCAATTGCAGAAATTGATACGTATCGCGGGCATTGAGCGGGAGTTGGCTGACCGAGCGGTCGTTGACCACCGCGCCCAGCTGCGTGCTGGTGATGTCAACGAGAGGTGCTTCCGAGGTTACTTCCACCGTCTCCGCCGTGGCGCCAATCTGCAGGGTCGAATTCAATGTGACCGCCTGGTTGACATCGACGGTCACATCCTTCTGTACGTTCCTTTTGAAACCCTTCTGCTCGAACTCCGCCGTATAGTTACCAGGCGCAACTTCTACGAATGTGTAATCGCCGCTCCCGTTGGTCTTGGTGTCGCGGGCGACGCCGGTCGCTTGATTTGTGATGCGTACACTCACGTTGGCCAAGACGGCGCCGGAAGGGTCAGCCACCCGGCCTAGAATCCTGCCGCCCGTGCTTTGTCCTAGAGCCGGGGAAGCGAGAAGAGTGAGCAAGCTAAAAACCGCAAGCCACACAGCTAGCGAACGGCGCCACATCGATGGATGCATGGGGGACCTCCCGGTCAAGGGTGGAATTTTTTGAATACTAAATTTGAATACTAAAAACGACTGCTTGCGCTCTGAACAAACCTTGCTATAATCGCGCAAGGTTAGAGAACCTCCCTGCTAACTGTCAAGCAAAAAATCGAATCGACCCGAAGGCCCGCCGGGTGGGCGGATTACAAGCTTCGAAAATGACGGCCGCCGATCCCAAACCTTACTTGAAAATTGGAGACGTGGCCCGTCTGGTGGGCGTGTCTCCTTCTGTGATCCGCACCTGGGAGAGCCTCGGCCTTGCACGTCCACAACGCACCGCCAGCAAATACCGGCTCTACTCTCCAGAAGATGTCAAGCTGCTCAAGCGGGCCCGCTTTCTCCGCAAAGTTCGCGGTTTGAATGCCCCGGCAATCGTGCAGATGCTCAAAAGCGAGGGCGTGGTCCGCACCAGCCCCGATGGGGCGGGCAGTGCAATCGGCATTCGCCTCCGCCAACTGCGCGCGCAGCGCCGGCTGCCTCTCGCTGAAGTATCCAAATCGGTAGGCATCTCGTTGGGATTTCTGAGTGCAATCGAGCGTTCGCAGATGAGTGCCTCCGTCGGGACGCTTCGCAAATTGGCGCGCTTTTACAAAACCAAGATTCTTGATTTCTTCGATCCTTCTGAATCGAACAGCCGCTTGGTACGTCCTGACCGCCGCAAAGTTTTGGAAGCTGGGCCGGGCGTGCGCATGGAACTGCTCGCGTGGGGCAATACGGTTATGGAGCCACATCTGTTCCGCATCGCTGCCCAGGCCGGCAGCGGTGAGTCTTACACACACGAGGGCGAGGAATTTCTCTACATTTTGCGCGGGCAATTGCATATTTCGCTCGACGGGGAGGAATACCGCCTCAGGCCTGGCGATAGTTTTTACTTCGAAAGCGCGACTCCCCATCGCTGGAAGAATCCAGGCCGCAGTGAAACTTGGGTTCTGTGGGTAAACACTCCGCCGACGTTCTGACCGGCTGCGCGAAGACGCAAGGAGAGTGACTCTTGGCCAAGTCTGAGATGTTCCGTCGCACGCTGTGCCGCTTGCTGGCGATCGCCATCATTATTTCTCTTTGCGCCAGCCTACAAGCCGCGAGCCCGCCGTCAAATGCCGCCGATACAATCATCCTGAATGCCAGAATCTACACCGTGAATCCGCAACAGCCGTCGGCGGAGGCGCTCGCCATCAGCGGAGAGAAAATTCTTGCCGTTGGGACCAAGAACGAGATCGAAAAATATCGCGGCGCTTCCACCAGAATCATCGACGCTCAGGGCCACCTCGTGCTGCCCGGCTTCGTGGATTGCCACATCCATTTCATGGATGGATCAATGGGGCTGACTCGCGTTGACCTTAATGACGCGAAGACGGTCACCGAAATCCAAAAACGAGTGAAAGATTACGCGGAGTCCCATGCCCAAGAACCCTGGATCACCGGAATGGGGTGGACTTATCCGACCTTTGGACCCTCCGCGCTGCCCGACAAAAAAATCCTCGACGATGTTGTCCCCACCCGGCCTGTGTATCTCGTCGCCTTTGATGGTCATAGTTCCTGGGCAAATAGCAAGGCCTTGCAGATGGCCGGAATTACTCGAGAGACTCCCGATCCTCCGAATGGGAAGATCGTTCGCGATGAGAAAGGCGAGGCCACCGGCGCGCTGAAAGAGTCTGCCGGAGATTTAGTCGCCAGAGTCATGCCCAAACCCACGCGTGAAGAGCGTCTTGCCGCATTGCGCCTGGGAATCCACGAAGCCAACAAATTCGGGCTCACGCGCGTGCACAGCGCCGGACAGGATTTCGAGTGGCTCGATCTTTACGACGAGTTGCGCCGCAACGGCCAGTTGACCTTGCGTTTTTACATTGCCTACTTTCTCGACCCGCCAGAGCTGACTCCGGACGCGATCGAAAAAATAGAGCAGGCTCGTCGCACTTATCACGATGACTGGATTTCTGGCGGTGTGGTTAAGACCATGCTGGACGGCGTAGTCGAAGCGCACACCGCGGCCATGCTCGCGCCGTATAGTGACGACCCAAGTCAAACTGGCAAGCTGTTTTGGGATCCCGCGAAGTACACACAAGCCGTGGCAGAACTTGATCGTCGGGGCCTGCAAATTTTTACTCATGCGATCGGAGACAAAGCGGTGCGGCTGGCGCTCGATGCGTACCAAAATGCCACAGAAACCAATCACACCAACGATGCACGTCCGCGAATCGAACACATCGAAACCATTTCAGCGCAAGATGTCCCGCGATTCGGCAAACAAGGTGTCATAGCCAGCTTTCAGCCTCTGCATGCTTACCCGGACGATGACACGCTGAACATCTGGGCGCGCAATGTCGGCCCGGAGCGGGCGCAGCGCGCCTGGGTATGGCACAGTATCGAAACCACCGGCGGGCGGCTGGCATTCGGCAGCGACTGGCCCGTGGTCACGCTGAATCCCTGGCCGGGTGTGCAGAATGCGCTCACGCGCCAAACGACCGATGGCAATCCTCCGGGCGGATTTGTCCCCAGCGAGCGGATTAGTTTAGAAGACACGATTACGGCTTATACCTTGGGCGCTGCTTTCGCTGGTCGTCGCGAAAAAACTGAGGGTTCACTTGAGCCGGGTAAGCTTGCAGATTTGATCGTGCTTTCGCAGGATCTATTCAAAGTCAAGCCCAGTGAAATCGCCAAGACCGAAGTGCTTTTGACAATCGTAGGCGGCAAAGTTGTGTATCGCTCTGCAACATGGGCATCAGCGGAGGTGAAATGAAGATTCGGCGGCTCTTGGCTATAGCTGCAATTCTCGCCGGCTATCTTCTATTCGTCTCGTGCGGTAAGAAGACGCCCAGTCTTAATCTTTTAGTCTGGGAAGGTTATGCGGATCCCTCGTTTGTGCGCGGCTTCGAAGACCAGTACCGCTGCAAAATTTCTGCGTCTTATATGGGCTCGAGCGACGAACTCGTCGCCAAGCTGCGCGGAGGCAGCGCCGGGAATTACGACGTAATTTCTCCGTCGAGTGACGTGGCAACTTCGATCGCAGCGGCGGGATTGGCGCTTCCTCTCGATCTGGCCAAAATTCCAGCCTACGAAGAGCTTTCACCGCAGCTCACTTCTTTGCCGCTGGTGCGCGTGAATGGTCAAGTCTTTGGCGTGCCTTTCACCTGGGGACCCAATCCCATGATCTATGACATCACAGCTTTCTCACGGCCGCCCGATACCTGGAACGTTTTCTGGGACACGAAATACCGCGGCAAGATTTCTGTTTGGGATGATCTATCAACCGTCTACATGGCAGCGCAAGTGCTCGGTTACGACAAACCGGATCCGAGTCAACTCTACAATCTCAGCGACGAACAACTGGAAACGGTGAAAAAGAAGCTGCTGGAATTGAAGCCTAATATCCGAAAAATATGGGCCACCGGTGCTGAGCTCACGAATTTATTTCAGAATCACGAAATCGTTGCCGCCATGGGCTGGCCTTTGAACACCGCTGATTTAAAGAAGACGAACTTTCCGGTAGCAGAAACGATTCCGAAAGAAAATACCACCGGCTGGATCGACCACCTGATGATTACTTCCGCCAGCGACAACAAAGATTTGGCTTACAAATTTTTGGAATATATGGTTGAAGCCAAAACGCAGAGCCTGGTGAGTGAGAAGACGCATTACGTTCCAGCAAATCCGCAAGCAGGACGATTTCTGAATCCAGAAGAAATCAAAACCCTGCATCTGGATGATGTAAATAATTATCAGAAGCGCATCTACTTCTGGCAGAACGTGCCACGCCGCGCTAAGTACAACGAGATTTGGAACGAAGTGAAGGCAGCGCAGTAGCGAGCCGGCATCTCACCGGCTGTGGCGAGAGCGGCTCGCTTTCGCGGTTCGTGAGTGCAAACAAGATGGCCAGCGTCACTCAGCCCGAGATCGCGCCAGGAACAGTCCGAACGGTCCCCTCCCTCCTCAGCATCCACGAAGTTGCGAAATCGTTCGGACCCACGCCGGTCCTGCGCAACATCTCTCTCGATATTGCGGAAGGCGAATTCCTCACTGTCCTCGGCGAGAGCGGATCGGGGAAAACCACTCTGCTACGCATCATCGGCGGATTCGAGAGTGCCGATTCCGGTCAAATCCTTATGGGCGGTGAGCGGCTCGATCCTCTGCCGCCATATCGCCGCCGTGTGAACACGGTCTTTCAGCACTATGCCTTATTTCCGCACCTCACGGTGGAAGAGAACGTCGGTTATGGCTTGCGGGTGGCCAAGTTGCCGAAAGAAGAGATCATCGCTCGCGTGCAGCAAGCGTTGGCCATGGTAAAAATGACCGCTTACGCTGGCTCAAAGCCCTCCAAAATCAGCGGCGGCCAGCAACAGCGCGTCGCCTTGGCGCGAGCCTTAGTCAACAGGCCGCGGCTCCTTTTGCTCGATGAACCGCTCTCCGCGCTCGACGCCAACCTGCGGCGTCAAATGCAAGTCGAATTGAAGTCTCTCCAGCGCGAGGTCGGCATCTCCTTTGTCTTCGTGACCCACGATCAAGATGAAGCGATGGTGATGTCGGATCGCATCGCTCTTTTACGTATGGGTGAACTGGAACAGGTGGCTTCTCCGCGCGAAATTTACAGCCGCCCAGCCACGGCCTACACGGCCCAGTTCATCGGTCACACGAATCTTCTCCGTGGCGAAGTGAAAGGAGGGATCGTCCGCTCCCACTCGCTTTCATGGCCTGTCGATCTGCGAGACGGTCCAGCTCTATTCTCTTTGCGTCCTGAAAACATACACTTCGCCGCGGGAACGGCACTCGCAAACGCCGTGCATTTTCGCGCCAGACTTCGCACACGAATTTTTCACGGCGCGACTGAGCTGTTGCAGGCCGAGTGCGCTGACGGCCTGGTGCTTTCTCTGCGAACCGCTAGCTACGACAATCGACACGGCGATCTCGATCTGGAATTCGCACCGGCCGATGCCATCCCAGTGCGCGACTCCGACGACCTGAAAAAGAGAAATTAAATGTTTTCCCGCGCTTACCGAGCCGCCATCACGATCCCTCCACTACTCTGGGTCGCACTGTTTCTCGTGCTGCCCTACGCTCTGCTGTTCTGTTACAGCTTCTGGTCGGTGTCGCCGGCCCAAGCGATCGTTCATTCCTGGACCCTCAACAACTACCGTGAGCTCTTTCGCGTCAACGTGTATCTGCAGACCTTGTTTCGCTCCATGTGGATTGCTGCGCGGGTGACAATCTTTTCCCTGCTGCTCGGCTATCCGCTCGCGTATTACCTTTCCTTTGGCGCTGGAGCGAGAAAGGATTTTCTCTATCAGCTAGTGATCATTCCACTTTGGGTAAGCTATCTGGTTCGCGCCTATGCGTGGAAAACGATTCTCGGCAGCGGTGGCGTGCTTAACACACTGCTGCAATATGTTCATCTCACAAATCATCCGCTAAACTTTTTGCTATACAGCCCATTCGCCGTGGTGCTCACGCTCACTCATATCTACACGCCATTCACTTTTCTGCCGATCTTCGCATCGCTCGAACATATTCCGCGCAACCTGATTGAAGCCTCTCACGATCTTGGTGCCTCACCGCTGCAAACTTTCTGGCGAGTTGTGCTTCCGCTTTCCATCCCCGGAGTTCTGGCGGGTGCGACATTCGCCTTCGTGCTCAGCCTGGGAGACTTCCTCGCCCCGTTGCTGCTCGGCGGACCGAGCGGCATTATGATCTCCAACATAGTCGTCAGCCTGTTTGGAGCGGCTTACAACTGGCCCCTGGGCGCGGCGATTTCCTTCGGCATGCTGGTCCTCGTCATCGGTCTCCTGTTCTTGTCAGAAAGGCTGGAGAAGAAATGGAGCTTCCGATGAGCAGCCCGAACCGTTCGCACTGGCTCCCCTGGCATGCAGCGCTGGTGTTCGGTTTTCTTTATCTCCCAATCGTCACTCTTATTGTTTATTCATTCAACGGCTCTGGAGTAGGCGGCTTCCCTCCGCGCGACTTCACTCTCGATTGGTACCGCGAGCTTTTCACCGATGACGCGATATGGAACTCGGTTCTGAATAGCCTGTTCGTCGCGTTCGCCGCCGTCGCTATCGCACTTGCGCTGGGAATTCCTGCCGCCCTGGCACTCGACCGCGCCAACTTTCCGGGCAAAGCTTTATTCCGCCGGCTCGTACTGCTGCCTTTAATTCTGCCGGGAATCATTACCGGGTTGTCTTTATTAATGCTGTTCCGCGAAGGCGGCATGAAGCTCAGTCTGGTGACGATCATTCTCGGCCACGGGACGGCCCTGATCTCCGTCGCCACGACGGAAGTTTTCGCAGGATTGCAAAAATTGGATCGTGCTCAAGAGGAAGCCTCGCTCGACTTAGGCGCAAATTATTGGCAAACCTTCTGGCGTGTAACCCTGCCTAATCTGCGGCTCTCGATTATCGGCGCGGCGCTCTTGATCTTTACGCTGTCCATGGATGAGATCGCCGTCAGCTTTTTCCTGATTGGCCGCGACAACACGCTGCCCCTCGAAATCTGGGGACGTTTGCGTCGCGGCATCACACCGGAAATTAACGCCATCTCCACTATCATTTTTGTTTTTTCGTTAGCCGCAATCGTTACCTGGTACCGGCTCCGAGCAAGAGCCGAAGGCAGAGTAGAAATCGCCGCCGAACTGGTGGAAGCGGCATCGTAGCGCCGGCCCAGGACAGCGGAGTTACAAAGGACACTTCATGAGCACAAATCGCCGAGACTTCATTAAATTCGTCGTAGCCGGCAGCGTTGCCGCCGGATGCCCAATTGATCTTTCGCTGTTGGCGCAGACAGAGAATCCCAAAGCTCCGGCCGTCGAGGGCGAAGACAACCACATCTGCCATCAAGTCCGCGACGGCAAAGTCTTCACTTGCCCGCCCGCCTCGGTACGCCACGATGTAGTCATAGTGGGCGGAGGCGTCAGCGGCCTTACCGCTGCTTATATGCTTCAGCACCGTGATTTCCTACTGCTGGAAAAAGAGCCGCACTGGGGCGGCAATGCTTACCTGATGGAATATGAGGGTGCCGCTTACGCCACCGGGGCTGCTTTCATCGACAAGAGCGAAGTCAGCTACAGCTTTGCCAAGGAGATCGGCCTGGAACCGTTGCCCGTGAACTGCTGGGACGGCACGATTGTGAAAGGCGAGTTCATTGCTGACACATGGGGAGACGGCCTCGATAAACTGCCCTATCCCGCGCCAGTTCGCGAAGGCTTCAAGAAATTCAAAAAAGAGATTCTCGCCATTGATCTCCGGAAGCGAAGCAGCGAGCTGATGAATCTTCCTTTGTCAGATTTCATTAACGGCTACCCCGATGAGCTCAAGCAATGGTGGGACGCGTACGGCCCGTCCAACTGGGGCGCAACCAGCGAGGAGACTGCCGCCGGCATCGGCATTGCTGACCTGCAACACAGCGGCGGAGACAACCGGAAAGATGAGCGCTACACCTGGCCGGGAGGCTTAGGAGCAATCACCAAGAAGCTTGCAGAAATCTTGCAGCCCAAGTTTCCTGATCGCATGCAATCCGGCTCGACCATCGTCGCTGTGGTTCCCAGCAAAGACGATGTGCAGGTCACTTATATGCAAGGTGCGGAATTGAAGACAGTGGCCGCAAAGGCGGTCATCATGGCAACACCTAAATTCATCACCCGGCGCTTGGTGGAAGGTTTGCCGCAAAAACAAAACGACGCGATGCAGCAAATGCGCTACATCCCGTATGCCGTCGTGAACCTAATTTTCGATAAACCAGTATTTAACAAGGGATACGACAACTGGTGCCCGGGAAATACGTTTACCGATTTCATTGTCGCCGATTGGGTGGTTCGCAATCAGCCTGGATATAAGCAGAAATACAATATCCTCACCTGCTACACTCCGCTGCACGAAGAAGAGCGGGCATCGTTGCTAACGGAACCGAGCGCCCGTCGGGTCGCCAGCAATGTGCTGCGCGATTTCCAGAAACTCTTCCCCGGATCGAATGTCGATCCGCTTGAAGTTCATCTCTACCGTCGCGGGCATCCCATGTACATGTCGACTCCAGGCCTCTACACGAAAGTTCAGCCCGCAGCCCGAGAGCCGATGGACCGAGTTTTCTTCGCGAATACCGATTCGGAAGGACCGGTGTCCATGACTTCGGCCGCAATTACCGCTGCTCGCCGCGCCACTAAACAAGCGGAAAACCGTTTGGCGGGGAGATCGGCCACGTAATCCGCGCCAATTTAGGGCGACCAAATTCACAAATTTACGGGGCCGTGCCCCTTCGAGCTAACTCCAACGCACCACGAACAGGCTCTACGACGGTTTCGTTGATGCTTGCATTGGGATACTCCGAGCGGAAGCTTTTGTAGAAATGTTCACGCACCAGAGCAGCATTCTGGAAGACTCCGCCGGACATGGCCACTGGTATTTCGGACGCGGTGCGAAACAGGCGACGGGTTACGGCAATGGCACGGCCGGCCAATTCCGATCCGGCTTGGGCCAGCACATCGCTGGCGGCCGGATCACCCGCATTGGCAGCTGCAAGCACCGCCGGAAGCAAAGCAGCAAAGTTGGGCGGTGGAGTGGCGTTCGCCGTGACGATCAGTTTGTCCAAACTTTCGAGCTTCCACGTTTTCAAAATCGTATCGAGCAGCGGTGACTTCCCTTCTTCATCGAGACTGCGCATTGCCGACGCGACTGCAGCGCGCCCGATCCAGTAGCCGGAGCCTTCATCGGAAATGGCGAATCCCCAGCCTCCGGCGCGCGCAGTCTGACCTGCGGCGTTACGCCCGTAAGCGATCGATCCTGTGCCTGCGATCACCACCACTCCGGGTCCTCGGCCGAAGGCGGCTTCGAGAGCGATGATCGTGTCTCCAACGATTTGCACTTCGCCGCCTACGATCTCCAACATCACTCGCCGAGCGGCTGAACTGATTTCCGGCCGCGCAGCACCGGCTAGTCCTACGCATGTTTTATGAATCTGAGCAGGACTTACGCGGGCTGCAGCGCATGCCTGGTGGATAGCGGTAGTCAAAGATTCGCGGGCTTGAGCTTCTCCAACACGGATAAGGTTGCTCGAGCCCGAAGCACCGCTGCCGAGGACCGATTTCTCATCGCCAGCCAGGCAAGAAGTCTTGGTCGCGCCACCGTCGATGCCAAGGAAAATCATCGAGCGTTCTTCTATCACAGACGGTTCTATCACAGCCGGATTCAGAAGATCGGATTTACGACGTAGATACCTGATCGCATACGCGCGTCGCGGAACCGTATAAACCCGGTACTCTCAGGAAAGCGATCCCGCTCGTGGGCGGGGGCGCCCGCGCCACATAAATAATGGGCCTGGACAAGTTTGATTTCGCAATTATCGCGCTGTACCTCGCGGGAATTACTTTGTTCGGCCTGCGCTTTCGCAAGCGGCAGCGCTCGTTGCGGGACTACTTCCTGGCTGATCGAAGCATTCCGTGGTGGGCGATCGCGCTGTCAATCGTCGCCGCCGAAACCAGCACGCTCACCATCATCAGTATTCCGGGGCTGGCCTACGACACCAACTTTACTTTTCTGCAGGTGGTGCTCGGGTATTTGGCCGGGCGGGTCATCATCAGTTTTGTTCTGCTGCCGCATTATTTTCGAGGCGATCTCTACACCGCATACGAGCTGATCGAGCGGCGGTTCGGGCGAAACCTACGTTCCCTGACGGCGGGATTATTTCTGATTACGCGCGCTGCCGCTGAAGGTGTGCGCGTGTACGCGGTTTCGATTGTGGTTGGCATTGCGCTCGGCACGGGCGAGATTGCGTCCATCGCGATCATTACGGCGCTGACGCTGATCTACACGTTTGAAGGCGGACTGGCCGCTGTTATCTGGACCGATGTGGTGCAGACCGTGATCTATGTTGGAGGAACATTGGTTGGGCTGTTCACGATCATTCACCTTGTGCCCGGCGGATGGATCGCGATCCAGAACGTGGCCGCCGCAGCCGGAAAATTTCACGCGTTCGATTTCAGCCTGAATTTCTGGAAGCCGTACACCTTCTGGGCGGGGCTGATCGGCGGCGCTTTTCTCACGACCGCAAGTCACGGGACGGATCAGTTGATTGTCCAGAGGCTGCTGGCGGCGCGCAATCAGCGGCAGTCGGTCGCGGCTCTGCTATCAAGCGGCATTGCAATTCTATTTCAGTTCGCGCTGTTTCTGACCGTCGGAGTCATGCTCTATGCGTTCTATCGCGCGCCGTCCGCCAGCTTCGGGAAGCCAGACAGAATTTATCCGCAGTTCATCGTCAGCCACATGCCGCACGGCATCTCGGGATTGCTCATCGCAGCAATTCTTGCGGCGGCTATGTCGAACCTGAGCGCGGCTCTGAACTCTCTGTCGTCCAGCTCGGTTTTCGATTTTTATTTAAGGCACAGCCCGAGTACGGACGAACGGCGGCGCTTGCAGATTTCGCGAATCGCAACTGTCGTGTGGGCGCTCGTGTTGTTTGGGTTGGCAGTGCTGTCGTTACACAAAGTTGGGCGAGTGGTCGAAGTGGGATTGCAGATCGCCTCAGTCGCATACGGCGCGTTGCTCGGCGTGTTTTTGTTAGGAGTGCTCACCCGGCGCGCGAATCAGAGTGGAACGATGCTGGGGATGCTGTGCGGATTCAGCGTCGAGCTGTACATCTGGTTGTGGACGCGCGTGCCATGGACTTGGTACGTGATGATTGGGACCGTGGTGACGTTTGGGGTCGGGTATGCGGCAAGCGCAGTTTTCCGTTCTCCGGGTAGCACAGATCAACTCCCAACTCAAAATCTTTAATCACAGGGCACTGAACACACGCGAAGGTGTTCATTGGTCACATCTTCTTTGCGACCTTTGCAATACCTTTGCGTCCTTTGCGGTTACGAGCTCTCGTCAACGGGCTCAACATAGTTGTTCACCATTCGCCGAATACCATCTCTCAGCAGCGCCACATGAAAATTGATGAGAAGCCCTACCGGAATATTCAGCAGGCGAAGGTGGGACAGTAATTGCGCCTCGTCCACTGGGTGAAGAGCCTCTTTGCACTTGAGTTCAACAGCCACTCGCCCTTCTACGACGAGATCGGCCCGAAAGCCACAGTCGAGTTTCACTGATTCGTAGACAAGTGGAACCGCCCTTTGCCGTTCCACCCGCAATCCTAGTCTTTCGAGTTCGTACGTGAGGCAAGCCTCATAAGCTGACTCTAGCAGTCCGGGTCCCAGCTTGCGATGAATTTTGATTGCTGCCCCGATGATCTCCGGAGTGAGATCCCGATTCCGCATCTGCCCCCCGAACAACAGCTTTTAACCGCAAAGCCCGCAACCGGTATCGCAAAGACCGCAAAGAAGATGTGATGGATGAACATTTGAGGAGCGATCTTTCTCCTCACTTAAATCCTCACCCTGTCTGAGCAAAATCGCCAAATTTTCCACTATACTTTTCGCTCCTTCCATGGCCACCAAACCACAAACGACCGAAGCCCGTCCGGAGCTGGCCCGTGATCTTCGCCTGAGCCATGCGACTGCCGTCGTGGTCGGCACCGTCATTGGAAGCGGCATTTTTCTCGTTCCTGCGGAGATGATGCAGGCCGTGGGATCCGCCAAACTTGTTTACCTTGCGTGGTTCGTTGGCGGTCTGCTTTCGTTTTTCGGCGCACTCACCTATGCCGAGCTGGGCGCCATGAAGCCACAAGCGGGAGGCGAGTACGTTTACGTCCGTGATGGTTATGGTCCGCTGGCCGGATTTCTGTATGCCTGGACATGGTTTCTGATTGCTAAGCCCGCTTCGATCGCTACGCTGGCCACCGGATTCGTGCGCGTCCTGGGGAATTTCTCCGCGCTCAGTTTCCTGTCCAGGAACTTAATCTCTGTCCCGTTTCATGTCACCTA
>Ga0209059_1001086_pt1 | contig 12524 bp, 9 predicted proteins | sample GraSoiAngelo_151_FD_186165 | JGI IMG/M metagenome (GOLD analysis project Ga0209059, IMG submission 186165) | Grasslands soil microbial communities from the Angelo Coastal Reserve, California, USA - 14_1009_12_20cm (SPAdes) (version 2) | ecosystem: Environmental > Terrestrial > Soil > Grasslands ...
GCTTTGGCTCCGAACTGTTTCGGGCGTCACCACGGCAGTCCGACCTGCTGATCGTTTCCGGCCGGGTCGCCATCAAGATGGTGCCCGTGATCCGCCAGGTCTACGACCAGATGCCCGAGCCGAAGTGGGTGATCGCGATGGGCGCCTGTGCCTCGTCGGCCGGGATGTTCAACAACTATGCGATCGTCCAGAGCGTCGACAAGATCATCCCGGTCGATATCTACCTGCCGGGATGCCCGCCTCGCCCGGAGGCCCTGCTGGACGCTGTGATCAAGCTCCAGCGCAAGATCCGCGGTGAACCGCTGGTCAAGCGCCCTGCCTGACGACGCGCTCGTGCAGCGGATCGGGGACCGGTTCGGGGCCGGGTTGCAGGAGAGTTCCGACTTCCGCGGCGACCTCAGCGTCGTCGTCAAGCCGGACGTGGTGGTGGACGTCGCCCGCTACCTCAAGGCGGACGAGGGATTCGATTACCTCCTGTACGCGACGGCCGTCGACTGGCCGGCTCGCGATCCACGTTTCACCGTGGTCTGGGAGGTGCGGTCGCTGGCGAAGCAGGCCCGGATCCGGATCAAGACCACCACGGCCATGCCCGACCCCCACGTCCCCAGCCTGACGTCGGTCTGGCCTGCCGCCAGCTGGCACGAACGGGAGACCTGGGACCTGTTCGGCATCAAGTTCGACGGCCACCCCGACCTGCGCCGCATCCTGATGCCCCCGAACTGGGAGGGGTTCCCGCTGCGCAAGGATTACGTCTCGTTTGGCGAGCCGGTGATCTTCAGCGATCAAAAGCTCGAAGGGTTGGAGCCCGACGCGATCCGTGGTTAAGAACGACGTCCGCACCCAGGAATCGTTCGGGCCCGAGCACGAGCCCGAAGCCGAATGGATGGAGCTGAACATGGGGCCGCACCATCCGAGCACCCACGGCGTGCTCCGGGTTCGGCTCAAGCTGGATGGCGAGATCGTCCGCGACGCCGATGCCGACATCGGCTATCTCCACACGGGGTTCGAGAAATCCTTCGAGGACAAGACCTACACCCAGGGGATCACGTTCAGCGATCGGATGGATTACCTCGCCCCGCCGATCAACAACGTGGGCTTCGTCGGCGCCGTCGAAAAGCTGATCGGCGTCGAGGTGCCGCCGCGCGCTCAGGCGATTCGGGTGATCATGATGGAGCTGGCCCGGGTCGCCAGCCATGAGTTGTGGCTGGGCACGACCGGCCTCGACCTCGGGGTCTACTCTGGGTTCTTCTACGCCTGGCGCGATCGCGACCTTGCCCTGGACCTCAACGAGGCCTACTCCGGCGTGCGGATGATGACCTCCTTCACCCGGGTCGGCGGGGTGGCGTGGGACCTCCCGGACGGATGGCTCGAACAGCTGCAGCGGTTTATCGACGTCATGCCGAGCCGGATCGATGACTTCGAGTCGATGCTGACCAACAACCCCATCTGGCGTCAGCGCACCGAGGGAGTCGGCGTCATCTCAGGCGAAGACGCCATCGAGGCGGGCGTCACCGGGCCGGTGCTGCGCGCGTCGGGCGTGAACTACGACGTGCGGAAGGCCTTCCCCTACTGTGGCTACGAGCAGTACGACTTCGAGGTGCCGGTGGGGAAGAACGGGGACTGCTACGACCGCTATCGCGTGCGGGTGGCGGAGATGCGTCAGAGCCTGCGGATTCTGCAGCAGGCGGTCGACAGCCTGCCGGGTGGACCGTGGCTTACCTCCGACCGCAAGGTCGCGCTGCCGCCCCGGAGCGAGCTGAGCAAGAGCATGGAAGCCGTGATCCACCAGTTCCGGCTGGTCAGTGAGGGCTTCAAGGGCCCGGTCGGCGATGTCTACGCCTTCGTCGAGAGCCCCCGGGGCGAGCTCGGCTTTTACCTGGTTTCGGACGGCACGAACAAGCCCTACCGGATGAAGGTCCGGCCGCCCTCGTTCTGCAATCTCCAGTCGCTCAGGAAGCTGGTAGAGGGCGTGCTGGTCGCGGACGTGATCGCGATCATGGGCAGCCTCGACTTCATCCTCGGGGATTGTGATCGCTGATGCCGCTGGCCAAGCCGACGGTCGCGCAGATCCAGGAGCTGGCCGCCAGGTATCCCTCGAAGCAATCCGCCATCATCCCCGCGCTCTGGGCGGTGCAGCACGAGCAGGGCTACGTCAGCGACGAGGCCATGGGCGAGATCGCCCAGCACCTCGGCCTGCCGCCCTCCCTGATCGAGGCCACCGCATCCTTCTATTCCATGTTCCTGACCCGGCCGGAGGGCCGGCATGACGTGGTGATCTGCGTCAACGCCCCCTGCATGCTGCGCGGCGCCGACGAGATGGCGGCCTACCTCGAGCGGCAGCTGGGGGTGCGGGACGGCCAGACCACCGCCGACGGCGCCATCACCTGGCACTCGACGATCGAATGCCTGGGCGCCTGCGGCGGCGCCCCGATGATGCAGGTTGACCACCGCTTCGAGGAGAACCTGACTCCGGAACGGATCGATGCGATCGTCCAGGGACTCAGAAAAGAGCCGGCTCCCCATGGGGCCGAACCTAAACGAACCGCCCGGCCGCGCGTCAAAAAGGCACAGAGCTGATGGGGATCAAGGCCGTCCTGACCCGGGATTTCGCCACCGAGAACCTCGAGCAGCTGGCGGTCTACGAGCGGACCGGGGGCTACAGCGGGTTCAAGAAGGCGCTCGAGATGCAACCGGACGCGCTGGTCGACCTCGTCAAGGCGAGCGGCTTGCGCGGCCGCGGCGGCGCCGGCTTTCCGACCGGGAACAAGTGGAGCTTCCTGCCGAAAGGCGTGTATCCCCGCTACCTGGTCTGCAATGCGGACGAGAGCGAGCCCGGCTGCTTCAAGGACCGCTACTTGATCGAGGAGAGCCCGCACCAGGTGCTCGAGGGCATTCTGATCGCCAGCTACGCGATTGGCTGCAACCTGGCCTTTATCTACATCCGCGGCGAGTACCTGCCACAGACCGAGGCGTTGGAGCGGGCGATCGAGGAGGCCCGCCAGGCCGGCTACCTCGGCCGCAACGTGCTGGGCAAGGGCTACGACATCGACGTCATCCTGCACCGCGGCGCCGGCGCCTATATCTGCGGCGAGGAGACGGCAATGCTGACCTCGCTGGAGGGCTACCGGGGTGAGCCGCGGCTCAAACCACCCTTCCCGGCAGTCAAGGGTCTCTATGGGAAGCCGACGGTGGTCAACAACGTCGAGACCGTTTGCAACCTGCCGCACATCGTGCTCAACGGCGCGGAATGGTTCAAGGCGATGGGCACCCCGACCGGGGCCGGGACCCGGCTGTGGTGCATGAGCGGGCACATCAATCGGCCGGGCAACTACGAGATGGAAAACGGCACGCCGATCCGGGAACTCATCGAGGAGCACGGGGGCGGCGTCTGGAAGAACCGCAAGCTCAAGGCGTTCCAGCCGGGCGGGGCATCGATGATGGTGCTGCTCCCCGAGCATCTCGACGTCGGCCTGGACTTCGATGCCATCGCCAAGGCCGGCTCGCTGGCCGGTGCCGGGGCGATGGTGGTGATGGACGAGACCACCTGCATGGTCGATGCCGCCCGCCGGTACGTGAAGTTCTTCGAGCACGAGAGCTGCGGCAAGTGCACGCCCTGCCGGGAGGGCACCTACTGGATGGCGAACATCTTCGACCGCTTCGAAGGCGGCGACGCGAAGCCGGGCGATATCGATCTGCTGCTCGACATCGGCTACAACATCGACGGCCGCTCGTTCTGTCCACTGGGCGATGCCTCGACCTGGTTTCCTCGAAGCGTGATCAAGTTCTTCCGCGACGAGTTCCAGGAGCACATCTCGCAGAAGGGCTGCCCCTTCAAGAAGGCGCTCCAGGAGGCCGTTGCATAGTGGCGGCGGTGCAGACCGACCAGATCACGCTAAGCGTCAACGGTCAATCGGTCACCGTACCGAAGGGCACGCTGATCCTCGACGCCGCCAAAAAGGTCGGCATCGACATTCCGATCTTCTGCTCGCACCCGAAGATGGCGCCGGTCGCCGTCTGCCGCATGTGCCTGGTCGAGGTGGAAAAGATGCCGAAGCTGCAGCCGGCCTGCGCCGTCTACGTCGCCGAGGGCATGGTGGTCAAGACCGTCACCGAGCAGGTGAACAAGTACCAGAAGGGTGTGCTCGAGTTTCTGCTGATCAACCATCCCCTCGACTGCCCGATCTGCGACAAGGGCGGCGAGTGCCCGCTCCAGGACCAGACCTTTCAATACGGACCGGGTGCCAGCCGCTACGAGTTCCAAAAGGCGCATTTCGACAAGGCGGTACCGCTGTCGGACAAGATCGTGCTGGATCGCGAGCGCTGCATCCTCTGCTGGCGCTGCACCCGGTTCAGCGAGGAGATCTCCGGCGAACGCGAGCTGGCGCTGATCCAGCGCGGCGTCCACACCATCATCGGCACCTTCAACGACGAGCCGGCGCAGTCGAACTACCAGGGCAACTGGACCGAGATCTGCCCGGTGGGCGCCTTGACCGCGCGCCAGTATCGCTTCATCAGCCGGCCCTGGGACCTCGACCGGACGGCGAGCGTCTGTCCCGGCTGCAGCATGGGCTGCAACATCCAGATCGACGCCCGCAACAACCGGATCGGCCGCTTCCAGTCACGCGAGAACCTCGCGGTCGACGACAGCTGGCTGTGCGACTTCGGCCGCTACAGCTTCCCGAATTTCCAGCGCAAGGGCCAGGAGCGTCCCCGGGTGCGCCGTAACGGCTCGCTGCAGGAGGTCTCCTACGAAGAGGCGATCGCCTTCGCCGTGGACGCGCTCAAGCGGGCGGACCGCCAGGTCGCCGGCTGGGCATCGCCCGCCGACAGCAACGAGGAGCTGTTCCTCTTCCGGCGGCTCTTCCGCGAGGTGCTGCAATCGCCACACCTGGATCACCGCTCGACCGTGGTGGCCGACGCCGAACCGGATGACACGACCCTGCCGATCGCCGACATCGAGCGCTGCGACCACGTCGTGGTGCTGGGCGGCCAGGAGGTCATCGATGCCGCGCCCGTGCTCCACCTGCGGCTGCTCAAGAGTCAGCGGAAGGGCGTGAACGTGCTTCGGGTTGGAACCGGCGAGCTGAAACGAGCCCTCGACGGGGTTCCGGCCGAGGCCGAGGCGGTCGGCATCCTGGCGACCGAAGCCAGCAAGAAAGCCGCGACCGATTTGCAGCTGAGGTTGGGCAAGAAGATCAAGGGCAGCGTGCGCCGGCTGCTCGTGACGACCGGTCCCAACGGCCGGGGCGCCAAGGACCTCGGCATTCTGCCGCACCTGGGCCCCGGCTATGCCTCGCTCAACGGGCAGAGCGGGAAGGGGAGGGTCGAGTGGCCTGGGGCCGGCCTCAAGGCGCTCTATGTGCACGAGTCCAGCCCGCTGCACGGCTTCACGCCAACCGACGCCGAATCGATGTGGTTGCCGGCCTTGCCATTGCTCATCGTGCACCGCTTCACGGCATCGCCGCTCGACGACCTGGCGCACGTCATCCTCCCCGGCCATGCCTTCACCGAAAAGGACGGCAGCGTCACCAGCATGGAAGGCCGGGTGCAGCGGATCCGGAAGGGGATCGACGCCGAGTGGGTGCGGGAAGATTGGCGGGTGCTCCAGGACATCGCCAACCGACTGGGGGCGAGCTGGGCCTACGACTCGGCTTCCGCGGTGACCGCGGACCTTGTCGCCAGCCTTCCGCCGTATGCCGCCGCGCTCAACACCGCTGGCCGCGTGCTCTGGAGCGAGGCGACGTGACGCTCGAGCTGATCGTCATTACCTTGATCAAGACCGCGATCGTGGTCCTCGGCCTGCTGACCGGTTTCGCCTATCTGACGCTCTTCGAGCGGAAGGTGCAGGCGCGGCTGCAGCAGCGACCGGGGCCAAACCGCGTCGGCCCATTCGGGCTGCTCCAACCGGCGGCCGACGGGCTCAAGCTGTTCTTCAAGTCGAGCAGCGCGCCGGCGGGCCGCGATCACTTCCTCTACCTGCTGGCACCCGCCATCTCCGTGATCGCCGCGCTGGCCAGCTTCGCCATCATCCCGGTCAGCGGGCCGGGTGACCTCAACCTGTTCGGGCACCGGATCGGCTGGTACGTCATGAACGTCAACATCGGCATCCTCTGGTATCTCGCCGTGACCTCGTTCGGCGTCTACGGCATCTTCCTGGCCGGCTATGCCTCGAACAGCAAGTACTCGATGCTCGGGGCGCTGCGGTCCTCCGCGCAGATGATCAGCTACGAGATGGCGCTCGGTCTCTCGCTGGTGCCGGTGTTCATCCTGGCCGGCTCGCTCCGACTGGTGGACATCGTCAACGCCCAGCGCACCTGGTGGTTCATCGTCCCGCTGTTGCCGGCCTTCTTTCTCTACTTGATTGCCGGCATCGCGGAGACGAACCGGGCGCCCTTCGATCTTCCCGAAGCCGAGACCGAGCTGGTCGCCGGCTATCACACGGAGTACTCGGGCATGCGGTTTGCGCTCTTCTTCATGGCCGAGTACATCAACATGATCATCGTCAGCTCGATCGCGACCGTCGTTTTCCTCGGCGGCTGGTGGGGGCCGTTCGGCATCCTACCGGGTCCCTGGTGGTTTCTCCTGAAGGTGGTGGTGCTGCTCTACGTCTACGTCTGGCTGCGGGCGACGCTCCCGCGGATGCGCTACGACCGCCTGATGGCCCTCGGCTGGAAATCGCTGCTGCCCCTCTCACTGACCATGATGATGGTGACGGCCGTCGTGTTCGTGGCGGCTCAGGGGAAGGCCTGATGGCAGTGCGCGAGGTTCTGATGGGACCGGTCTACATCCTCCGCGCGCTGTACACGACGTTCAAGCACAATCGCCGCCCGATCGTCACCATCGAGTACCCCGAGATGCAGAAGGCCGTGCCACCGCGGGCGCGCGGCAAACACATCCTGCATCGCTACGCCGACGGCCTGGAGAAATGCGTCGGCTGTGAGCTCTGCGCCATCGCCTGTCCGGTTGGCTGCATCGTCGTGGAGGCGGCCGAGAACACGCCTGAGAACCGGGTCTCGCCCGGCGAGCGATACGCGAAGCGCTATGAGATCAACCTGCTGCGTTGCATCTACTGCGGGATGTGCGAGGAAGCGTGTCCCTACGACGCGATCACGATGGGACCGCGCTACGACCTCGCGGACGATCATCCCGACAAGTTCATCGCCGTCAAAGAAGACATGCTGGAGCCGCTCAGCGCCAGCGTCGGTGACACCGCCGTGCCGTCCGGCGCGCCGTCGGCTCAACCGGTCGCCCGCAAGTGGTAGTCGCCTTCGCCATCCTGGCGGCCTGGGAACTGGTGACGGCCGCCGGCGTGGTGGCGTTCCGCCGGCCGATCTACAACGCGCTGTCGCTGGTGGCGAACATGCTGGGCCTGGCGGTGCTGTTCCTCATCTTGAATGCGCAGTTCTTGTTCGCGGCGCAGCTGATCGTCTACGCCGGCGCGGTCATGGTGCTCTTCGTGTTCATCATCGCCCTGCTGAACCCGGTGTCCGACGTCAGCCTCGGCCGTACCGGCAACGAGTGGATCTACGGCCTTGTTTTTGGCGTCATCTTTGCCGCCCTGCTTGGCGGACTGCTGGTCAACCGCGGGCTCACCGGCCGGCAGGGCACCGCCACACCGGAAGCCATCAGCGCGGTCGGCAACGTCCAGGCCGTCGGCGCCGCCCTCTACACGAAGTTTCTCTTCCCGGTCGAGGTGACCTCCGTCCTCCTGCTGATCGCCGCCGTCGGCGCCGTGTACCTGGCGATGCGAAGGATTCGCTGAGATGCCGGCCGCGTACCTCTTTCTGCTGTTGAGCGGCGCGCTCTTCACCATGGGGGCGGTTGGCTTCCTGGTGCGACACAATCCGCTGGTCGTCTTCATGTGCATCGAGCTGATGCTCAATGCCGTGAACCTGGCGTTCGCGGCGGAGAGCCGGTTTCTCAATTCGCTCGACGGGGTGGTGTTTGCCTTCCTCGTGATCGCGGTCGCGGCCGCGGAGGTGGTGGTCGGGATCGCCATCATCGTCCAGGTCTACCGCGGCGGCCGGCAGATGGATGTCGACCAGCTCGATTTGATGAAGGAGTAGGCCGGGGCCATGGACACACTGGCGCCGTTGGTGCTGCTCGCGCCGCTCGCGGGGTTCCTGGTCAATGCGGTGTTCGGCCGGCGGCTGCCGCGGCCGGTGGTGGGCTGGATCGGCGCCGGCAGCATCGGTCTCGGGTTCATCCTGTCGCTGGCCATCCTGATCCAGTTGCTGGCCGGCGCCAGGCCCCTGGATCAGACGTACTTCACCTGGTGGCAGAGCGGCGACTTCACCGTGCCCTTCAATCTCTACGTCGACCAGCTCTCGACGCTGATGATCCTGGTGATCACCGGCGTCGGGTTCTTGATCCACGTCTACTCCATCGGCTACATGCGCGAGGACCCCGGCTACTCGCGCTTCTTCGCCTACATGAACCTGTTCGTGCTCTCCATGCTGCTGCTGGTCCTCGCCGGCAACCTGGTGTGGCTGATCATCGGCTGGGCCGGCGTCGGCCTCAGCTCCTACCTGCTGATCAGCTTCTGGTTCGACCGGCCGGCGGCGGTGCTCGCCGGACGCAAGGCATTCGTCATGAACACGATCGGCGACATCGGCATGATCTTCGCGGCGTTTCTGATCTTCCTCAACCTCCGGGTCACGGACTACCGCGGCCTGTTCGATCGCCTGCACCAGCTGCCCAGGGGCGGCGCCGTCATCACGGCCATCTGCCTGCTGCTGCTGGTCGGGGCGGTCGCCAAATCCGCGCAGCTCCCGTTGCACACCTGGCTGCCCGATGCCATGGAAGGCCCAACGCCGGTCTCGGCACTGATCCACGCGGCCACCATGGTGACCGCCGGCGTCTACCTGGTGGCCCGGATGCACATGCTCTACGACTGGGCGCCGGCGGCGGCGGCCACGGTCGCCATCGTCGGCGGCGTCACCGCGTTCTTCGCCGCCACCATCGGCACCTCCCAGATCGACATCAAGCGCATCCTCGCCTACTCGACGATGAGCCAGATCGGCTACATGTTCCTGGCGGTCGGGATCGGCGCCTATGCCGCCGGCATGTTCCATTTCATGACCCACGCGTTCTTCAAGGCCCTGCTCTTCATGGCCGCGGGCAACGTCATCCACGCCTTCCACGACGACCAGGACATTCGCCACATGGGCAACCTGCGGGCCGGCTTGCCGATCACGTTCTGGACCTTCCTGGTCGGGACCCTCTCGATCAGCGGCTTTCCGCTGCTGGCCGGCTTCTTCAGCAAGGACGAGATCATCCGGTCGGCGCTGGCCGCTCCGGGCGGCGAGTTCTGGCTTGGCGTGCTGGCCCTGGTTACGGCCGGCCTGACCGCGTACTACATGTTCCGGCTGTTCTTCATCGCCTTCGGCTGGGAGTGGCTGACGCATGACGATCGCCATCTGCACGAAGCGCCCCCCGTCCAGACCGTGCCCATCATCATCCTGGCCACTGGCGCGGTCGTCGGCGGCTACATCCCGATCGCGACCTTTCTTTCGCCGGTGTTCGGCGCTCCCGGCGAGGTGGGCTTCGGCACCTTCCTCGGGCTCGCCGCGCTCTCCGTGCTGGCGGCGCTGGCCGGCTTACTCATCGCCTACCTGCTTCACGCGCGCCGGCCGGAGCTGGCGGTCGCGTGGCGCACCCGCCTTGCTCCCATCCATGCGCTGGTGGAGCACAAGTACTACATCGATGAGCTCTACGACCGGGTGTTCGTGCAGCCGGGGCTCGCCCTGGCCCGCTTCCTCAACGGTGTGATCGAGACGCGCGTCATCGACGCCGCGGTCAACGGCCTGGCCGACTTCACGCTGGTGGAGGCGCGGGAGTTCCGCTTGATCCAGACCGGCCGGGTCCGCAGCTACGCGCTGTGGACGCTGGGCGGCGCCATCGGCGTGGTGCTGATCGTCGCCGGCTTCCTCGGCTATCTTCCCTGGAGGCTTGGCGGATGAGCTGGTACACGCTGCCGAGCACGGTGCCCTGGTTGACCCTCGTCATCGTCCTGCCGCTGGCCGGCGCCCTGCTGGTGGCGCTGACGCCAGGAGTGGCGAGAGGGGTGATCAAGCAGCTCGGCGTGCTGAGCGCGGCGCTCACGCTGCTGCTGGCGCTCGGGATCATCGGGGGATTCCAGCACGGCGTCGGCAACCTGCACTTCCAGTTCGAGCAGTCGCTCGAGTGGATTCCCAGCGCCGGCATCAGCTACCACCTGGGCGTCGACGGACTCAGTGTGTTTCTGCTCGGGCTCAACGCGCTGCTCTTCATGATCGCCGTGCTGGTGACCGACCCCCAGCTGCCGCGCTTCAAGCAGTTCATCATGCTGCTGCTCATCCTGGAGGCCGCCACCGCCGGCATCATGCTGTCCCTCGACCTCATCCTCTTCTACGTGTTCTGGGAGGCGATGCTGGTCCCGCTCTATTTCCTGATCGGCGTCTGGGGCGAGGGGGCACGGGTCTATGCCGCCTTCAAGTTCCTGATCTACACCGTCCTGGGCAGCTTCGCCATGCTGGTGGCGATCCTCGCCGTCGCCGCCATCAGCTTCTCCCAGACCGGGCATTTGAGCTTCGACTGGGCGCAGCTGATCCAGCATCCGGCCTCGGGCGCCTGGCACGTCCCGCTCGGCCTGGGCACGATCGGGATCCAGCAGTTGCTGTTCCTGGCGTTTGCGCTGGCCTTTGCGATCAAGATGCCGCTCTTTCCGCTCCACACCTGGCTGCCGGCGGCCTATACCGCCTCGCCCATCCCGGTCGTCATCGTGCTGGCCGGCCTGGTGTCGAAGCTGGGGGCCTACGGCTTCCTGCGCTTCAACCTGGCGCTCTTTCCCGACGCCGCGCACAGTCTGGGCCCGTTCCTCGCCGTGCTGGCAGTGATCGGCATCCTCTATGGAGCCTTCATGGCGCTGGTCCAGACCGACCTGAAGCGGCTGGTGGCGTACGCGTCGATGAGCCATCTCGGCTTCATCGGGCTGGGCATCTTCGCCGGCAACCTGCTCGGCATCGAGGGGTCGCTGGTGCAGATGATCAACCATGGCGTGATCATCGCCGCGCTGTTCCTGGTGGTGGGGATGATCGAGCGCCGCGCCGGGACCCGTGATCGGGCGCAGTTGCGCGGGCTGGGCGCGACGGCGCCGCTGTTCGCCGCCCTCTTCCTCGTCATCTCGCTCGCCGCGCTGGGACTTCCCGGCTTGAACGGGTTCGTGGGGGAGTTCCTGATCATGCTGGGCGCCTGGACCGCGTTCGTCCCGCTGGCGGTCGGCGCCGGGATCGGCGTCATCCTGGCGGCCTGGTACGTGTTGCGCTTCTACCAGGGCAGCATGCAGGAGGCTCCGCCCGAGCCGGCCGCGTTCGGTGAAGTGCGGCCCGTCGACGGCGGGGTGCTCGCCCCGCTGCTGGCGATCATGGTCCTGATCGGCATCACGCCGGGATTCTTTCCCGCCGCCGTCGAGGCGACGGTCAAGGCCCTGCCGGTGATCGCTCGATGAACATCGACCTGAGCGGCATCGGGCTGGACTACGGCACCATCCTGCCCGAGTTGATCGTGGTCGGCACCGCGATCGCTGTCCTTGCGCTCGACCTGCTGCTGCCGGTTGCGCGGCGTCGCTGGTTGCCCGCCGTCACCGTCGTCGGCCTGCTCGCGGCGCTGGTTGCCAGCCTCCCGCTGTGGGGCCAGAACCGGTCGGCATTCGGCGATACGGTGGTGGGCGACAGCCTGGCGGCGTTCTTCAACGTGCTGCTGATCGTGATCACGATCCTGACCGTGCTCATCTCCCCGCGCTTCCTTCGCGCCTTCGATCTCGATTACGGCGAGTACTACATCCTGCTGCTCGGCGCGACCGCGGGCATGATGCTGCTGGCTGCCGCGACCAGCCTGATGACGATCTTCCTCAGCATCGAGCTGCTCTCGATCTCGCTCTATGTGCTCTCTGGATTCGCTCGCGCCGCCCAGCGCTCGCAGGAGTCGGCGCTGAAGTACCTGCTGCTCGGCGGTTTTGCCACCGGATTCCTGCTCTACGGCATGGCGCTCATCTACGGCGCCACCGGCAGCACGACGCTGCGCGGGATCGCCGCCATGGTCACCGCTGGGTCGGGCGCGTCCGGCAACGTGCTGCTGCTGCTCGGCATCGGCTTCCTCTCGGTCGGCCTGGCGTTCAAGGCCTCGGCGGCGCCCTTCCACATGTGGACCCCCGACGTTTACGAGGGAGCCCCGACGATCGTGACCACCTTCATGTCGGTCGCCACCAAGTCGGCCGCCTTTGCGGCCGTCGGCCGCGTCTTCATCGCCACCTTTCCCTCGCTCTCGACCCGCTGGTACTTCCCGCTGGCCCTGATCGCCATCTTCTCGCTCTTCATCGGCAACCTGGTGGCGATCACCCAGGACAACCTCAAGCGGTTGCTGGCCTACTCGGGCATCGCCCACGCCGGCTACATCTTGCTGGGCGTGCTGCCGGGGACGGCGGCCGGCTTTTCCGCGTCGGTCTTCTACATTGCCGCCTACGCGGTGATGAACTTCGGCGCCTT
>Ga0209059_1001087_pt1 | contig 12523 bp, 13 predicted proteins | sample GraSoiAngelo_151_FD_186165 | JGI IMG/M metagenome (GOLD analysis project Ga0209059, IMG submission 186165) | Grasslands soil microbial communities from the Angelo Coastal Reserve, California, USA - 14_1009_12_20cm (SPAdes) (version 2) | ecosystem: Environmental > Terrestrial > Soil > Grasslands ...
GGCAGCGACCCTGTTTTCGGGCAGCGCCGCGAACAGGGCGCCGATGACGATCGACCGCATGCTGCCGCCGTACTGCGGATGGGGGTGAGCGAGCACGGCCGCGCACCACGGCTCGTCAGGGACGGAGAGCTCGCCTTCCAAGGCGAGCCCGTCTGACGTCTTGAGCGTCACGCGTTCGAGGCCCACTGCGACGGACGCTACTTTCGGGTGGTGGTGGACGAAGACTCCAAGCAGCCGATCAAGATGCAGTCCGACCGGCTGCTCGTCCAGATCCCGGGGAGCGACGGCGAGCGCAAGACGCGGGGCGGCATCCTGATCCCGGCCACGGCCCAGCTCTCCAAGCGCCTGGTCTGGGCCGAGGTCGTCGCTGTCGGCCCGCACGTCCGAAATGTCGAGCCGGGCGACAGCGTGCTGTTCAACCCCGAGGACCGCTACGAGGTGGAGGTCAGGGGCGAGGAGTACCTCATCCTCCGCGAGCGCGACATCCACGCCGTCGCCTCCGAACGCATCGAGGGCGGCACCGGGCTTTATCTCTAGTCCCCGTAGCATTGGGCCATGCCCACGGCCACGCCGATCGGAATCGACGAGCACGACCTCAGCCAGGTCGCGTTCAACGCCGACGGCCTGGTGCCGGCCATCGTCCAGGAGCAGGGTACGGGTCAGGTGCTGATGCTCGGCTGGATGGACGAGGAGGCACTGCGCCGCTCGCTCTCCACCGGGCGCAGCTGGTTCTGGAGCCGCTCCCGCCAGGAGTACTGGTGCAAGGGGGAGACCTCGGGCGACCGGCAGTGGGTGCGGGAGGCGTACTACGACTGCGACGGCGACGCCGTGCTCCTCGTGGTCGAACAGGAGGGCCGGGGCGCGTGCCACACCGGCGAGCGCACCTGCTTCTACCGCGCCTTCGGGGCTCCTGATGCTCCAGCCCAGTAGGGACGACTTCCGGGCCCTCGCCGGCGGCCACACCGTCGTTCCCCTCTGGCGGGAGCTGCTCGCCGACCTCTCCACGCCGGTCTCCGCCTTCCTGCGCGTCGTCGGCGACGAGCCCGGCTTCCTGCTCGAGTCGGTCGACCACGGCGGCCGCTGGGGCCGCTTCTCGTTCATCGGCCGACGCCCGGCTGCGACCTTTGTCGCGCGCGGCGGGCACATCGACGTCGAGGGCAACGTGCCCGACGGCGTCCCCATCGACCGCGGCGTGCTCGCCGCCCTGGAGGGCGTGCTGGCGCGGTATCGCGCGCCGGTGATCCCCGAGCTTCCGCCGCTGCACAGCGGTGTGGTCGGCTACCTGGGTTACGACATCGTCCGCGAGGTCGAGCGCCTGCCCAACCCGCCCGCTGACGACCTCGGGCTCCCTGACGCTGTGGTGTCGATCATCGGCGACATCGCTGCCTACGACCACTGGAACCAGCGGGTGTTCGTGATCGCCAACGCCTGGATCCCGGAGCACGCGACGACGGAGGACCTCGACCGGGCGTACGACGAGGCCGCGGCACGGCTCGACGCGATGGCCGACGACGGCACCCGCCCGATGGCCGAACCGGTCGTCGAGCCGCCCGACCGCGGCGACGCTCTGCCCGAGGTGCGCTCGACGATGGGCACGGCTGCGTACTGCGATGCCGTCGAGGCGGCCAAGGAGTACATCCTGGCCGGGGACATCTTCCAGGTCGTGCTCGCCCAGCGCTTCGACCTCGACCTCGGCGCCGACCCCTTCGATGTCTATCGGGTGCTGCGACAGGTGAATCCCAGCCCCTACATGTACTTCCTGCGCCATCCCGAAGTCACGGTCGTCGGCTCCTCGCCCGAGCCGATGGTGCAGCTGCTCGACGGCCGGGTGATCTCCCGGCCTATTGCGGGCACGCGGCCGCGCGGGGCGACCGAGAACGACGACCGGCGTTTGGCGGCCGAGCTGAGCGAGCATCCGAAGGAGCTGGCCGAGCACGTGATGCTCGTCGATCTGGCCCGTAACGACGTGGGCCGCGTCGTTCGCTTCGGTACCGAGCAGGTCGACGAGCTGATGACGCTCGAGCGCTACAGCCACGTGATGCATCTCACGTCGCAGGTGTCGGGAGAACTGGTCGAGGGCAAGGGGCCCATCGACGTGCTGCGGGCGACATTGCCCGCGGGCACCGTGTCGGGCGCGCCCAAGGTACGGGCGATGGAGATCATCGACGAGCTCGAGCCGACGCGGCGGGGCCCGTACGCGGGCGTCGTCGGCTACTTCGACTTCTCGGGGAACCTGGACACCGCCATCGCCATCCGCACCATGTTCGTGGCGCCTGACGGCCGAGCATCGGTGGAGGCGGGCGCCGGCATCGTGGCCGACAGCGACCCCCAGGCCGAGGACGACGAGTGCCGGGCCAAGGCCGCCGCTCTGCTCGCCGCCGTTCCGGCTGCCCGCCGAATGAGGAGGAGGCCGGCCCTTGCCTGACCTCACCGAGGACTACTGGGCGCTGCGCAAGGATGCGGGAGCTGTCTGGCTCCCGAGGGACTTCGTGCGCGTATCGGGTCCCGACGCGCTGACGTTCCTGCAGGGCCAGCTGAGTCAGGACGTGGAGCAGCTGGCGGCGGGCGCCTCCGCTCCGTCGTTTCTCCTGCAGCCGCAGGGCAAGGTCGATGCCCTCCTGCGTGTGCGCCGTGTCGAGGACGACGCCGTCATCCTCGACACCGACGCTGGATTCGGGGACGCTGTGCGAACACGGCTCGAGCGCTTCAAGCTTCGCATCAAGGCGGACATCGAACCGCTGGCCTGGCGCTGCGTCGCCGTGCGGGGCCCCAGCGCGCACAGCTTCGCTATCGGCCTCGACGCCGACTGGCCTGGGCTTCCGGGCGTCGACATCGTCGGTGAAGGACCCGAGGTACCCGAGGGTGTCCGGGTCTGTGACATGCAGGCCTATGACGCGGTGCGTATCGAGGCGGGCGTGCCGGCAATGGGGCGGGAGATCGACGAGAGGACGATCCCTGCGGAAACGGGGGTCGTCGACCGGGCCGTGAGCTTCACCAAGGGCTGCTTTACGGGCCAGGAGCTGGTGGCGCGCATCGACTCCCGCGGCGGGAACGTGCCCCGACACCTGCGAGGCGTCGTCGTCGGCACCAACGTCGTGCCCCCAGTCGGGGCGACGATCAGCGCCAACGGCAAAGAGGTCGGCGTGCTCACCAGCGTGGCCGAATCCCTCGCGCGGCGGGCCCCGGTCGCCCTCGCCTATGTGCGCCGCGCGGTCGAGCCGCCTGCCGACGTCACCCTCACATGGGACGGCGGCTCAGCGCCGGCTCGGGTGGAAGAGCTTCCGCTCGTCGTCTGCCCTATCACTTGAACTGACTATGCGCCGGTCTGCTTCCGTCCTTGTCCTCGCCGCCGTCGCCGCAGGGCTGCTCGTCGCCTGCTCGGGGAAGCACGGCTACGACTTCCCGCCGCCGCCCTCGACGTCGCCCGACGAGAGCACGACGGTGCCCGACTTCAGCTCGGTGCAGCTGGCCCGCATCTCCGGGCGCACGACGACCACGATCGACAATTCACCCGGCCAGGCCCACATCTCGGGCTTCGTCGTGGCGCCGCAGGGCGCCGTTCCCGGCGCGACCGTGCACGTCGAGCGGTTGGTGGACGACGGCGTGGTCGCCCTCGACGTGGCCACCAACCCCGACGGCTCCTTTCACGTCGACAACGTCAAAGGCGGCCGCTACCGGTTGCGGGCATGGCGGACCCCGGACCTGGCGCTGACGACGCCGGTGATCTTCTTTCTCAACGGCAATGAGAACAAGACAGGCGTGAACCTCCAGGTGGCCCAGTACACCGGCACCAACGTGACACCGGCGATCGCGCCCAGTCCGCCGATCGTCGGTAACCCCGCCAACCTGGCGGTGCAGGTCACGACCGTCGTCGTCGATCCGACCGGCATCGTGCGGGCGACGCCGATGGCCGGCGTCCAAGTCGACCTTCTGGGCAGCGGGAGCTGGCAGCTGCAGTCGCCGGCGACCGAGTTCACCGACGCGACCGGCACCGCCATCTGGCGGTTGACCTGCACGAGCGTCGGCAACCAACCCCTGTCCGCGACGGTGAACGCGACCGGGTACCCGCTGAATCTGCCGCCCTGTCAGGAGACGGCGCAGACATCGCCGCCGTCGCCTTCGACGACGTCGTTCTTCCGCAACACGACGACCACGCGGTTCTAGGGCTACGCGGCGTTCGCTTCGGCGCCCGACCGTAGGGCGACGACCAGCCGGGCTCCGCCCTCGGCGCTCGACTCGGCCCGCACCGTTCCCCCCATGGCGTCCACGAGCTCGTGGACGATTGCCAGGCCCAGTCCCGAGCCCACGCGGCGCTTGGCGGCGCGGGACACCGTGTAGAAGCGGTCGAAGACGTGGGGAATGTCATCGGGCTCGATGCCCGGCCCGTCGTCCTCGACCCACAGCTCGACCAGGTCGCCGGCCCGGCCGGTTCCGACGGTGATGCGACGAGTGGCGAAGTCGAGGGCGTTCTCGACCAGGTTGGCGACGACCTGGGCGAGGCGATCGGGGTCGGCGTCGGCCACGAGGGCGGCACGCGCTGGCGTACCGACGCCCAAGCGCACCCCGGCGGCCTCGGCGGCCGGACGGAAGCCGTCGGCCGTCTCGTTGATCACCTCGCACACATCCGTGGCCCGCATGGCGAGCGAGAAGCGGCGAGCATCGAGCTTGGCCAATTCGAGGAGGTCACCGACGAGGCGCTCGAGCCGGCGCGCCTCGCTGAGGATCACGGCCGCCGCCTGGCCAGGCTTGGCCTTGTGCTCCGCCAGCGCCTCGGCGTACCCGCGGATCGACGTCAACGGGGTGCGCAGGTCGTGGGACACGGATAGCAGGAACTGACGCTCGAGACCCTTGGAGCGCTCGAGGCTCTCGGCCATGGCGTTGATCGACCGGCTGAGGGCGGCCAGCTCGTCGTCGTCGGTTCCGCTCGTCGGGACGCGCGCCGCCAGGTCGCCGGCGGCGATGCGGCGGGTGGCCTGCTCCGCCTCGCGCAGTGGTTTCGTGAGCCGCCGGCCCAGGTTGGCAGCCACGACGACGGCGACGATGAGGGCGGCCCCGCCGGCGACGAGGAGCCAGAGAGCGGCGCCGCCGCCCACGCGCACGTTGCGAGTGAGGACCAGCGCGAACGGCACGCTGCGCGCCGTCGTGCCGGGCGCGGCCGCGAACGCCAGGGAGCCGTTGACGCCGCTGACCGTCCGGCCCTGCTGCAGCTCGTCGAACTGCAGGTCGGACGCCGACACGCCGCTGGGGAGGGGGTCGAGGGGCCGGCCGGCCGGCGTGTAGCGGACCACCGCCTGATCGGTGAGCTTGAGTATCCGCTGGAGGACGCGTTGGCGCAGCACGGCGGCCGCGGTCGTGTTGCGGGCTGGGATCTCGTCGACCAGCTGGGCGATCCCCTGCGCCTGCTTGCGGAGATCGCGCACGGTGTCCCGGCGAGACTGGGCGCGGATGAGCAGGAGGCTGCCGAAGCCGGCGACAAGGAGGGCGCCAGCGACGACGGCGACCATGGTGACGGTGAGTCGACGCGTCATCCGAATCTCATCCGAGTCGGTACCCCATGCCCCAGACGGTCGCCAGAGGGAGGGCGTCGCCGAGCTTCTTGCGCAGCTGACGGACGTGGACGTCGACCGTGCGCTCGTCCCCGTACCATCCCGGTCCCCACACACCGTCGAGGATCTGCTGACGGCTCAGGGCCAGTCCGACGTTGTCGGCGAGGAAGTGGAGGAGATCGAACTCGCGCGTCGCCAGAGCTACGACGTGGCCGTCGACGCGTGCCTCTCGGCGTCCGGGGTCGACCTCGACGCCGCCGACGATGACGACATCGGGCCTATCCCGCGGCGGCCCTTCCACCCGGCGCAGGATCGCCTTCACGCGTGCCACCAGCTCGCGGGGCGAGAAGGGTTTGGTGACGTAGTCGTCGGCACCCAGCTCCAGGCCGAGGATGCGGTCGATCTCGCCGTCGCGCGCCGTCAGCATGAGCACGGGGAGATCGTCCTTGGCCCGCAGCCGGCGGCAGACCTCGAGCCCGTCGATCGTGCCGGGCAGGCCCACGTCGAGGATCACCAGCCTGGGGTCCTGGTCGCGTACGGCGTCCAGCCCCTTCTGGCCGTCCTGGGCTTGGACGACACGGAAGCCTTCCTCGCGCAGGTACAGCTCGACGAGGTCGGCGATGTGCTGGTCGTCTTCGACGACGACGATCGTCCCGGCCGGCTGGGCGCTCACGGCAGATATCGTGCACACGTTCTGTGAGCGAAGTGTGAACAGCGTCCTCGATCGCATCGTTGCCGCCCACCGACGGGCCGCCGCCGCCGACACACGCACGCTCGATGAGCTGGAGCGGGCCGCCCTTGCCGGACGCCCGGTTCGCCCCTTCCGCGCCGCCCTGGTCACCCCGGGGATAGGCGTGATCGCAGAGATCAAGCGACGGTCGCCATCGAAAGGTGACCTGGCCCCCGACCTCGTCCCCGCCGTGCTGGCCAAGGCATACGCCGACGGCGGCGCCGACTGCCTGTCCGTGCTGACCGACGTCGAGTTCTTCGGCGGCGCGCCCGACGACCTGGCCGAGGCCCGCAACGCGGTCGACCTCCCGATCCTCCGCAAGGACTTCACCGTCAGCGAGGCCGACGTCTACGACGCCCGGGCCATGGGCGCCGACGCCGTACTCCTCATCGTCGCCGCGCTCTCACAAGCCGAGCTGTCGGCGCTGCGCTTGCTCGCCCATCAGCTCGACATGGCGGCACTGGTAGAGGTGCACGACGACGACGAGCTGCAGCGCGCCGTCGACGCGGGCGTCAAGCTCGTCGGCGTCAACCAGCGCGACCTGCGCACGTTCGAGGTCGACATCGGCCGCGCCGAGCGCCTGGCGGAGGCGATGCCGCCGGGGATCGTCAAGGTGGCCGAGTCCGGCATTCGCGACGCCGACGACGTCTCGCGCCTGGCCGCGTGCGGCTACGACGCCATCCTCGTCGGGGAGTCGCTGGTGACGTCGGCGGACCCGACGGCTGCTGTTCGCACGTTGAAAGGAACCCCTTGATGCGCTGGACCCTGCCTCCCGACCGTCTGCCCGACGCCTGGTTCAACGTGCTGCCCCACCTGCCCGCGCCCCTTGACCCGCCGCTGCACCCGGGGACGCGGGAGCCGGTGGGCCCGGACGACCTGGCGCCGCTCTTCCCGATGGCGCTCATCGCCCAAGAGATGTCGGGCGAGCCGTGGATCGACATGCCCGGGCCCGTCGCCGACATCCTGCGCCTGTGGCGCCCGACACCGCTCGTGCGCGCCCGGCGCATGGAGGAGGCGTTGGGAACGCCCGCGCGCATCTACTACAAGGACGAGTCGGTCTCGCCGGCTGGGTCGCACAAGCCGAACACGGCGGTGGCCCAGGCCTTCTACAACAAAGAAGAAGGCGTCACCCGCCTCAGCACCGAGACGGGCGCCGGCCAGTGGGGAAGTGCGCTGGCGTTCGCGTGCGAGCTGTTCGACCTCGAGTGCCAGGTCTACATGGTGCGGGCCTCGTACGAGCAGAAGCCGTACCGCCGGGTGATGGTCGAGACATGGGGTGGCAACATCGTGCCGTCGCCCGTCGACGACCCCGACCACCCCGGCTCGCTGGGCACGGCGATCAGCGACGCCGTCCGCGACGCGGCCTCGCGTGAGGACACCCATTACTCCTTGGGCTCGGTCCTCAACCACGTGCTCCTGCACCAGACGGTGATCGGCCTCGAGGCCAAGGAGCAGCTCTTGCTCGCGGGCGAGGAGCGCCCCGACGTGATCATCGCCAGCTGCGGCGGCGGCTCGAATCTGGGCGGCATCTCGCTGCCGTTCGTCCCCGACGGCGATGTCCGCCTCGTGGCCGTCGAGCCCTCGTCGTGCCCGACGCTGACCGGCGGGCGCTTCGAGTACGACTTCGGCGACACGGCGGGGATGACGCCGCTGCTCTCGATGTACACGCTCGGCCACGAGTTTGTGCCCCCGCCGATCCACGCCGGCGGCCTCCGCTACCACGGCGACGCCCCGATCATCTGCAACCTGGTGAAGAACGGACGCATGGAGGCGATGGCGTACCCGCAGGGCAAGGTCTTCGAGGCCGCCGTCCAGTGGGCGCGAGTGCAGGGCACGATCCCCGCGCCCGAGACCAGCCACGCCATCCGGGCCGTCGTCGACGAGGCCCTGGCGGCCAAGGAAGAGGGCGTCGAGCGGGTGATCCTGTTCAACTACTCGGGCCACGGCCTCCTCGACCTCTCGGCCTACGACGACTTTCTCCACGATCGCTTGGATGCGTAAGGCCCGTCGGTACGCTTGACGAGATGTTCGTCAAGATCTGCGGGACGACGACCGAGGAGGACGCCCTGTTGGCGGTGGCCATGGGCGCCGACGCCGTCGGGTTCATCTTCGCCCCGTCGCCCCGCCAGGTCAGCCCCGGGCGAGTGCGCGACATCGTGCGCCGCCTGCCACCGGAGGTGCTGACGGTCGGCGTGTTCCGCAACGAGCTGCCCGAGCGAGTGGTCGAGGTCGTCAACGCCTCGGGCTTGCGGGGCGCCCAGCTGCACGGACGGGAGACGCCTGAGCAGGCCCGGTTCGTCAAGGAGCGCGTGCCGGTGCTGTTCCAGGCGTTCGTTGCCGGCGACCCCTCCATCCGCAGCGCCAGGGACTACGGCGCCGACGCCGTCCTGCTCGACTCGCCGTCGCCGGGCTCGGGCGAGGTGTTCGACTGGCGACTGGCCGACGGCGTGCCCGACGGCGTGCGCCTGCTGATGGCGGGTGGTCTCAGTACCGGCAACGTGGCCGAGGCCATCAACAGCGTGCACCCCTGGGGCGTCGACGTCGTCACCGGCGTGGAGTCGAGCCCGGGTCACAAGGATCCGGTGCAGGTCCGGGAGTTCATCGCCGCCGCCAAGGGCGCAGAGCCGCGGCAACCGGCGCCCGTCACCGACGGTCCCTACGACTGGGAAGAGCTGGGATCCTGATGGCGGCGCTCGCCGAGCCGAGCCCCGACGGCCGGTTCGGCGAGTTCGGGGGCCGGTTCCTTCCCGAGTCGCTGGTGCCGGCGTGCAAGGAGCTGGAAGCCGCCTTCCGCGCCGCGTGGGCCGATCCCGCGTTCCGCGCCGAGTACGAGGGCCTCCTGCGCGACTACGGCGGGCGCCCCACGCCGGTCACCGAGTGCCGCCGCCTGTCCGACCATCTCGGCGTTCGCGTCCTCCTGAAGCGCGAGGACCTGGCCCACACCGGCTCGCACAAGCTCAACAACGTCATCGGCCAGGCGCTGCTCACGCGGCGCATGGGCAAGCAGCGGGTGATCGCCGAGACCGGCGCCGGCCAGCACGGCGTCGCCACGGCGACCGCGTGCGCGCTGTTCGGGCTCGAGTGCGTGGTCTACATGGGCGAGGTCGACGTCGCTCGCCAGGAGTTGAACGTCTTCCGGATGCAGCTCCTCGGTGCCGAGGTCATCCCCGTTGGCAGCGGCAGCCGTACTCTCAAGGACGCCGTCAACGAGGCGCTGCGCGACTGGGTCGCCAACGTCGACACCACCCACTACTGCATCGGCTCGGTGATGGGCCCCCATCCGTACCCATGGATGGTCCGCGAGTTCCAGCGCATCCTGGGTGAGGAGGCCCGCGGCCAGTGCCGGGGCCTGCTCGACGGCGCCGATCCCGACGTCGTCGTGGCGTGCGTCGGGGGTGGGTCGAACGCGGCCGGCACCTTCGCCGGCTTCGCCGACACGTCTGCTCGTCTGGTCGGCGTCGAGGCCGAGGGTGGTGCTGCCATCGGCCACGGCGTGCCGGGTGTCGTGCACGGCATGAAGTCCTATCTCCTGCAGGACGAAGACGGACAGGTGCTGGAAGCACACTCCATCTCGGCGGGGCTCGACTATCCGGGGGTCGGCCCCGAGCACTCCTATCTGGCGGCGACGGGGCGAGCCACCTATGTGTCCGCCGGCGACGCCGAGGTCCTCGACGCCTTCAAGCTGCTGAGCCAGATCGAGGGCATCATCCCCGCCCTCGAGGCTGCGCACGCGCTCGCATGGGTCGTCCGCGCCGCCGGCACCGACGCGCTGCCCGCCGGCACCACTGTGCTGCTCACCCTTTCGGGCCGGGGCGACAAGGACGTAGCCCAGGTTCGGGAGATGCTCTCCTGAGCGACGCACGCAGGATCGAGCCCGCGCTGCGGGCGGCGCGAGACGCAGGGCGCAAGCTGCTGGTCCCGTACGTCACCGGTGGACTGGGCGGCGACTGGTGCGACGTCGTGGCCGCGGTCGCGGCTGCGGGTGCCGACGCCGTCGAGGTCGGCATTCCTTTCTCGGATCCGGTCATGGATGGGCCGACGATCCAAGAGGCGTCGACTCGGGCACTTGCCCAGGGCGCCACGCCTGGGTCGGTCGTCGCCGCCTTGGGCGAGGTCGACGCCGGCGTCCCGCTCGTGGTGATGACCTACTACAACGTCGTCTTTCGCGGCGGGCACAGGCGGTTCGCCCGTTCGCTGGTCGAGCACGGCGTCGCCGGTGCCATCGTTCCCGACCTGCCCCTCGACGAGTTCGGCGACTGGGGTCGGGCCGCGGACGACGCCGGTGTGGAGACGATCCTGCTGGCGGCGCCTACGACACCTGACGACCGCTTGGCCGACATCGCCGCTCGCTGCCGGGGCTGGGTGTACGGCGTCGGGCTGATGGGCGTGACCGGCGAGCGGGTCTCGCTGGCGGCGTCGGCGGCCACCATGGCCAAGCGCCTCAAGGCGGTCACCGACCTGCCGGTGCTGATCGGCGTCGGCGTTTCGACCCCCGAGCAGGCGGTCGAGGTGTGCGCCGAGGCCGACGGCGTGATCGTGGGCTCCGCCCTGGTGCGCCGGCTTCTCGACGGCGGTGGCCCCGAGGCAGCAGCCGCGTTCGTCGCCGAGCTGCGGGCTGCCCTCGACGCTCTGCCGATCTCGCCCTGATGGCCTGCGAGCTCTGCGAAGCGGCGCGCATCACGCCCTGGCACCACGAAGACGACATCTGCTGGGTCGCCGACTGCGAGATCTGCGACGTGCCGATGGTCGTGTGGAAGCGGCACGGGCCCGAGCCGCCCGAGGAGGAGCGGACCCACATGCTGGCGACCCTCGAGCGCATCGGCAACGAGCGCTTCGGCGAGGGCGGCTTCCGGCTCGACGCGGTGATGCGCCAGATCCCCGACCACTTCCACGCTCACGCCCGCGATCCGGGCTGGTGGATGCGGCGGTTCTCGCCGCGCAGCTGAGAGGGGAGAACCCCGGGGCGGCCCGGGCACGGCTGGGGAACGTGCCTCGAGACCGCCCCAGGAACAGGGGCAAGCGAGAGGATTGTCACTTTGTGTGGCGATCCGACTGCACTGCCAGCGACGGTGCCACTCGCTGTGGTCTTCCCTCGGTTGTACGACGCACACCCTTCGCCGTGTCACCTTTGGGCGCGAAAGCGCAGGTCGTTCGCCTCTTTTCCTCGTTCGGCGGCAGGAGGCCGGTCCCGGCGTCCCGAACACTCGTCAGGACAGGCCGGCCACACGGCGTGAGCAGACCGCGACAGGGGCGATGGACGAGAGGATCCCGCGAGATTCGGGCGACGATCGCACTGAGGTGTTCGCCGACCTGTACGCGACCCACTACCGACCGTTGGTCGCGATGTGCCGGCGCCTGTCGGTGTCAACCGACGGCGAGGAGCTGGCCCAGGAGGCGTTCCTACGGGCCTGGTCGTCCTGGGAGCGGTACGCCCCCAACCGCCCGTTCTGGCCGTGGGTGTCGACCATCGCCCGCCGCCTCTGCATCGACCACGGCCGCCGCCTTCGGACCGCCCAGCTGCGGGGCCCGTATGCCGTCGATCGCCACGAGGGATCGGCGGCCACGCCCGAGGAGCTCTACGAGGCCAACGAGGAGTACCGCTGGGCCCGAGCGGCCCTCGAGCAACTCCGTCCGGAGCAGCGGCGGGTCATCCGCCTGCGCGACGTCGAGGGATGGAGCTACGACCGCATCGCCGACCACGAGGGGGTGACGGTCGAGTCGGTGCGCGGGTCCCTTCGCCGGGCCCGCTCCCGGCTGCGACTGGTGTACGCCCAGATGTCGTCGGGCAGCCCGGCGATCGTCGTGCTTGCATTCCTCCGGGATCTCCGTCGGCGCCTCACCGGTCTTGCGCACCGCGTAGAGGTGAACGCGTCGCAGCTGGGCATGGTCAGCGCCCGGGCTGCCGACGCCGTCGCAGCCCTCGTCGTCCTGGCCATGGGCGCGGCGCCCGCCGTCGCTCCGGCCGCATTGGCCCCGTCGGCTCTGGCCGCGCCCGGTCGCGTGGGCGGGGCGGTGACGCCGACGTCGGCGCCGGACGCCAACACGACCACGGCGACCGGCCCGCCCGCCATGCACAGCGGCGGATCGGCAGCCGGCGCCGGCGGAGGCGCCGGCGGTGGCTTCGTCTTTGGCGGTGGGAACGACGGCGGTGGTCCCCTCGGCGGGATCAACAACGTCCCCGGCCGCGGCGGCTCGACGCCCGAGTCGTCAACGTTCATGGCCTTCACGGCATCGCCGAACTTCCAGC
>Ga0209059_1001089_pt1 | contig 12518 bp, 13 predicted proteins | sample GraSoiAngelo_151_FD_186165 | JGI IMG/M metagenome (GOLD analysis project Ga0209059, IMG submission 186165) | Grasslands soil microbial communities from the Angelo Coastal Reserve, California, USA - 14_1009_12_20cm (SPAdes) (version 2) | ecosystem: Environmental > Terrestrial > Soil > Grasslands ...
CCGTGAAGATGTCCGCGACTTCGTCAGGGAGCTGGAACGGGACGCGCTGCAGTACGATGAGGACTGACGGGCGCTGCCCATCGAGCTGGCGAACGCTTCCCGGACGAATGCATGCTGCAGCTGACGGCCACCGAGTGGGCCGCTTTAAGATCACAGATCGTGATCTTGAAGGGTGAGGTCGCCGCCCTCACGACCCGGCAGAGCAGTTAGGTTCGTGGTGAAGTCGAAGGCCGTGGTTGCCGCTAAGGATGTCGCCGGCGTCATCCTGATCCTGCGGGGCCACAGAGTGCTGTTGGATGAAGACCTCGCCCGGCTTTACGGGGTTGAGACCCGCGTACTCGTCCAAGCCGTCAAGCGCAACCCGAAGCGGTTTCCGAAGGACTTCATGCTCCAGCTCAACGCTGCAGAGTGGTCCGCTTTGAGATCACAGATCGTGATCTCAAAGACCCGGCGCGGTGGTCGCCGCTATGCGCCTTATGCCTTCACTGAGCAGGGCGTGGCCATGCTCTCCTCAGCAACGGCGGCGCGTCCGAAAGGCAGTTCGCCGAATGTGAGGTCGACGTCGATCCAGGAAGTCGTGTGCCCTATCCAGCCACCGCACCAGATCCGCCAGCGCAGACTGAAGGGAGATCGGAAGGGGATCAACCACTCAATGCCCGCCGCAGGCGAGCCCAGCGCTCGCGCACGACCTGGATCTGCGCCTCGCGATCCGGTTCCGGTCCAAAGACGTGGCGCGAAGCCATCAGCGCCGCAAGGTGCTTTAGCTTGGTTTCCATCGAGGTACGTCTGAGTTCCATGACTTCAGCTTCCCGCACCAGCTCCCAGCGCCTGAAATAGGCGCGCGCTTCCTCGGGCGTAATCGCGTCCATGGCTTATTGTACAGCCCGCACGCGCGAGCTACCGCTCCCCGCGCTCGCGCGAAGTGCGGTCGCCGTGCGGTGCCGACTCTCGCGGCTCGGACTTCGAGGGCTGCGACGGTGGCGGCGGTGGGTGTGCCGCGCGCTCCTGCGGATGGCTGACGGGCGGTGGCGGCGGCGCGGCTTCGCGCACCGGCGCGGGCCGCTCCTGCGGACGATATGCCGGAGGAGGCGGCGGTGGCTCGCGCACGGGCGGCGGCGCGGCTTGCGGCGGGCGATAGCGCTGCTCCTGAGACGGAGGCTGCGGCGGCGGGCGCGAGTATTGCTCGGCCGATCCAGCCGCGGCCGGCGGCCGGTTGACCGGCGCGGAAGGCGGACGGCCCTGCGCGTGGGTCGGATCGTCGTGATAGAAACCCTGCTGCTGAGTCGGGGGCAGATGCTGCTCGGCTGAAGGTGGGCGATCGGTGCGCCCCTGCGGTGCGGGCGGCGCCTGCGGCGTCTCCACGCGAGCCGGCGGCGCCCGGTCCGCACGCGCAGCGGGCGGAACCCGGCTGTTCTGCAGCGCGTGCTCTCGGTCCGTGAAACTCGCCGCGGGAGCGGCCCTGGAGCGCGCAGCTGAGCCTGACTCCTGAGAGGCTCCAGGGCGCACGGCTGCGGCTGACGCGCGCGACGGAGTTGCGGGGATCTGCGCTCGGCCTCTGTCCGCGCCGCCGGCGCTGATCAGTCTCACGGGCGCGACGGGTGTTGCGGCCTGGAGCCGTGCGAGCTCGGTGCGCGGCAGCGGCCGGCCGCCGTTCGCCCTGATCGCCTCCACCTGTCTTTCGAACGGCACTGGGGCCCGTGGCGGCTTCGTCGTCGCCACCACGGTGCGGCTGAGCACCGCCGGGGGCGGGTGCGGGACGGCGCGTTCTGCGCCGGCTCCAAGCACCGCCTGGCGAGAGGGCACCACCGCCGGCGGCGCCGATGTGACGGCTGTGCTGAGGACCTCACGCGACACGGGCATGACGTGCCGGGCGACATGCTGCCCGGAGGCGAAGACGTTCTGCGGTACGGCGGTCACGGCTCCAGGGGTCGCATTCACGTAGTGAATGTTGGTGACGTTGTTCTGATAGACGTTGGTGATGTAGGTATTGTTGACGATCGTGGTGTTGGTGATGTTGACGTTGCGGACGTAGGTCTCGCTCACGTGGTAACCCGGCACGTAGACCTCGCGCGGCGCGAGCGGGAACCAGCCGACCGAGACACCGATGCCCACCGCGACGCCGCCGCGGGGCCCGCCAACCCATCCGACCAGCGCCGGCCCGTAGACGGGGCGCACGTAGCGCGGCCCCGGCACCCAGCACCAGGCGCTGTTCCACATGATCCAGCGCCCGTAGTGAAACGGCGCGTAGCCCCAGGGCGCATCATCCACCCACGTCCAGCCCCAGGGGGCGATCCATGCCCACTGTCCAAATCGGTACGGCGCCCACCCCGCCACCACCACATTCGGCGCCCACACGTAACCGTAGTCGGGCGTCGGCTCCCAGCGTCCGTTGGTGTCGAGATCGGCCGTGCCGGGGACATCCTCCGCGACATACTGGCGGGAGGCCGACTCCTGGCGCTGCCGCTCTCTTCCTGCAGACCAGCTGTCGAGCTCATCCGGGGCGCCGAGCGTCGCACTCGCATAGCTCACTGTCGCGGTGCCGGCGAACGTGACCATCTGCTGCGCGCCGATGGCGAGCGACTGTCCGCCGCCCGTCGCCTGCGCTTGCCCCGCGCTCACCTTGACGACGGTCGTGTCGCCGGTGTCGTTGACCTCGACCCGATAATCGCCCGGCTGCTGCAGAGACAGCGCGACATTCGGCGTATCGATCTCGTAGGTCTGATTGGGCTGGATATTGCGCACGTGCACGAGGAGCGTGCCGGCGGTGAGCTGCATCTGCGCCGTGCGGTCATCGAGATTGAGGAAAGAGAATCCGGTGGTGGCACCTAAGCGAAGGGCCGCATCGCCCATGTCGAGCTCGGCGCGCGTGTCCTGATCGGTCCAGAGCCGGTCGCCGGTCGTGAGCGGCCGGTTGAGCGTCGCGGCGGCCCAGTCCTGAACGCCCGCCGGCTGCAGCGACACCGAGCCCTCGATATCGCTCAGCCGCGCGACCCGTCCCGGTGGATCTGCCTCGTCCGCCCGAGAGGTGCCGACCCCGAGCAGAGTGAGACCGAGGAACGCGAGGAACGCGCCCCGGTGTGTGACATTCAGCCAGCGTGATTTCATGACGTGCCCACCCTGAGAAGAAGAACGCTCCGGACGGTTGGCGGATGACGTGAATCCCACCCACGCCGATTTAGACCCTCGATGAGCTGTCGGCGTTCATACTCCTTTATATGACGGCGCGATGCTGAACTGCCAGTGAATCGCGATCTCCGGGCCCCGAGCACGGGGCGCGCGGAAGGTGCGCCGGCAAGCGCTGACTGCGACGCCCTTCACGGAGAAGAGTCAGCGCGCCGGGCGAGCCCGCCACCAGTGCGCGAGCGCAAGGAGAAGCGACCCCACGCCGAGGAAATCGTGCGTGCGCGCGGCCACCTCGTGCACCCGGCCGGTCGTGTAATAGAGCGCGTAGCCCGTGAGCACGAGGAGCGCCGCCGTGCCGGCGAGCAGGACGCCGGAGCGGTAATTGCGCCCGAGAGCTCGGCGCTCGGTCAGGTGATCGGCCATGATCCAGCCGAGGAGAAACACCCCGACGACCGCGAGCAGCCCGTGCACCTTGAGGAGCAGCGGCTCCCAGGGACTCGGCAGTGGGCCAAATGGCGTCGGTTGCTCGAGCGTGAGATGCACCACGAGCCACACGGCACCCGAGAGCCAGAGCAGCGCACAGCCCGCAAAGACGGCCGCGCGCAGCGGCGCGGACATCCGAACGCGCACCCACTCCCCGTTCGGCGGGCGAGTGAGGCCCGCGCCAGGCTCGCGAGCGCTCACTTCACGGCGGGGCACGAGGCGCGGCATGCTCACTCAAGCGGCCGAAGCCGCCGTCCGGGGCCCGAGCGCCACCTGCCACAGCGCGACGAGCCATCGCACACCCTCCGTCACGTGCTCGCAGGAGAGCGTGGCGCCTGCGATGTTCTTGATGTCGGCGCGAACGCGCAGCTGCCCGAGGCCTTCGCGGCCGGCGAACTGACGGCGCCATGCCTCGTTTCGGATCTCCCCACCGTGACTTTCGCGGTAGGCGAGCACCTCGAGCGGGCCGAGGTGCCCCGTGGCATCGATACCCGCCGCGTACGTGATGAAATCTCCCCGGCCGATCACTTCGTCGACGAACACGTAGCCTGCGAGCTCACCGCGGTGCATGGCTTTCCAGACCCGCAGGCTCCGGTGCGGGGGCTGGGGTCCGGCGAGCCTCGCCACCTCATCGCGTTGCGCGGGGCTCAACGGGAGAACGACTTCGGTGAAGGCGTCCGCCTGCGGAAAAAGCGCCTTCTGGGCGGCCTCCACCGACAGATATTCGGTGGCGACGACGAGCTGCACCGGCGCGCTCGCCAGCCCTGCCAGCGCCAACGTCCAGCTCAGCGGAAACGGACTCTCCCCCGCGCTCATGTCAAATACGAATGCGAATGATTCTTAATTGCCATAGAATAGCCGTCAGGGATCCCGCATTCAACTTGGCTCTCCCTCGCCCCCGTGCCCGCCCGCGAATTGCCATCCGTCCCACCGCGCTCTCCCCCGGGGACGTCGTCGTTGCGCCGAATGCGCTTGGGGATGGGGACCTGGGTCGCGATCGAAGCCACGGCGGAGTCCGAAACCGTCGCGGCGAGGGCGATCGAGGCGGCCTTCGCGGCCTTCGCTGCCGTCGAGCAGCGCATGCACCCCACGCGGGCAGGGAGCGACGTGGCGCGCGTCAATGCCGCAGCGCTCGGGGTGAGGACGCCGATTCACGCGTCCACCGCTCGGGTATTGAGCCTGGCGCTTGAGCTCAGCACGCTGACCGACGGCGTGTTCGATCCGTGCCTGCCGCTCAGGTGCGGGCGGCTCACCGATCTCGAGCTCGGTCGCTCGACCGGCGAAGCCCATCCCTGGGTGATCCCGCACGTGCCGCTCGCGCTCGATCTCGGAGGGATCGCGAAAGGCTACGCCATCGACTGCGCGATCGACGCGCTGCGCGAAGGCGGTTGCGCCGCGGGCGGTGTGAACGCCGGCGGCGATCTGCGGCTCTTCGGTGCGCGCCCCGAGACCATCCTGCTGCGCCGAGCGGGGCATGGCTATCGGCCGCTCGTCCTCGAGAACGCGGCGCTCGCGGTGAGCGATCTCGATGAGCCGCGGCGACCGCCCGAGCATCAGGGCTATTACATCCGCGGCACTCGCGGTCTGCGGCCCGACACGATCGGCACGATGCGGCGCCACGCCGCGGTGCTCGCCCGCGACTGCCTGAGCGCGGATGCGCTCACCAAGTGCGTGCTGCTCTGCCCCGCGGAGCTCACCCGCCGCGCGCTCGAGGCGCTGCGCGGCCGGAGCCTCGCTCAGGCTCGAGAGGAATCGCTGACCGACAAGCGCTCAGAGCCTCTCGGCCAGATGCTCGCCCAGGAAGTCGATGAACGCCCGCACCGCGGGTAACAAGCCGCGCCGGGTGGGGAACACGACGTGGACGATCCCCTGGGGACTCATCCATTCGGGGAGCACTCGCCTGAGCGCCCCCTGCTTCAGATCCTCGCGCACCACGCTCTCCGGCAGCCGCGCGACGCCCAATCCCGCGAGCACCGCGGTGCGCAGCAGCACAAAATCATGGCAGACGATGCGCGGCGTGTGCTCCGTACGCGCAATCTGCGCGTCGGGGCCCACGAGCTCCCAGGGGCGCCGGTCGAACTCGCCGGCGTAGTCGAGCGTCGGGTGCTGCTTGAGTTGCGCCGGATCGGTGAGCTCACCGGCACGCGCGAGGTACTCGGGGCTCGCGACCAGATACTCGTCGACGTGCCGGAAGCTGCGCATCACGAGGCCGTCCTCCCCGGTCGGCACCGAGCGCACGCGCAGCGCCACATCGAGCCCTTCGGCGAGAACATCGACGCGCCGGTTGCTCACCTGCAGCTCCAGGCGGATGGCGGGATACTTCTCGAGGAACTGCGGCAGAATCGGCGCGAGAGAAGACTGAGCGAGCGCGACGGGACAGCTCGCCTTGATCGTCCCGCAGGGCTTCGCGCGGGCGAACTCCACCGCCTCGACCGCCGCGTCCGCTTCCGCCAGCATGGCGCTCGCATGCCGATAGACCTCGTGGCCGACCTCGGTGACGACAAAACGTCGGGTGGAGCGATTCACCAGACGCACGTTGAGTTTCGACTCGAGCGCTACCACGTGGCGTGAGAGGCGCGACTTGGGGATGCCGAGCGCACGCGCCGCGCGCGCGAACCCGCCGTGATCGACAACCTGGGTGAAGTAGTAGAAGCCCTCGAGAGGCTGCATAGCTTGGCCGTCATTAGACCCGAACAATTAGATCCAAATATAGGACAGTATGTTCCAATTTGCCCGGATACCCAATTATCGTCCCACAGACTAGCCTTATCTTCACGTACTGGCAGGTGTACTAGCGGATTGGGAGACGGTCATGAAGCTCTTGCACATCGATTCGAGCATTCTGGGTGATGGGTCCGCGAGTCGGGAGCTGACTCGGGAAATCGTGGCGCGCTGGACCGCGGCGCACCCCGAGACCGAGGTCATGTACCTCGATCTGGCGGCCGAGGCGCTGCCGCATCTGTCGCAGAAGTCGCTCTCGCCGAGCGAGGAGCTCGAAGCGGCGCGCAACGCGGCGGCACTCGGGCAGTTTCTCGCGGCCGACGTCATCGTGATCGGCGCACCCGTTTATAACTTCACTATTCCCACACAGCTCAAGGCCTGGATCGATCGCATCACGGTCGCCGGCAAGACCTTCCGCTACACCGCGAACGGCCCGGAGGGACTGGCGGGCAACAAGGAGGTCATCGTGGCGGTCGCGCGTGGTGGGGTGCGTGCCGCGGATGCCTCCGGGGAATTCGGCGAGCCGTACCTGAAGTTCCTGTTTGGCTTCCTCGGTATCGACAACATCAGATTCGTGCGAGCCGAAGGGCTTGCGATCTCACCGGAGCACCGCGAGGCGAGCCTGAGGGCCGCGCGGGCCGCGATCGCCGCGTACGCCGTGCCCGAGGCGCTTGCAGCCTGAGTTTTTCCCACCATATTCGTGGCAGGACTTTTTTCGTGAGGCATATCTCCATGAGCACGCAAGTTGCAGAGCGAGCCGTACGGCGGGTCGTGACCGGGATCCCCACCTCCGACGGCGCGGGCGTCAAGCTCACGCGGGTCATCGGGCAGCCGCAGCTCCCGGACCTCGATCCGTTCCTGCTGCTCGATGAGTTCGGCACCGATAGACCTGAGGACTACATCGCGGGCTTTCCGGATCATCCGCACCGCGGCTTCGAGACGGTGACCTACATGCTCGAGGGCCGCATGCGCCACCGCGACAATCACGGCAACGAGGGCGTGCTGGTCCCGGGGAGCGTGCAGTGGATGACCGCCGGGCGGGGCCTCGTGCATTCGGAGATGCCCGAGCAGCAGGCCGGACGCATGCGCGGGTTTCAGCTCTGGCTGAACCTCCCCGCGCGCGAGAAGATGACCGCGCCCAAATACCAGGAATTCGGTCCCGAGCGGATCCCGAGCGCGACTCCCGCGGCGGGTGTCACGGTCAAAGTGATCGCCGGGCGCGTCGGCGGCGTCGCGGGTCCCATCCAGCAGCCGGCCACCGATCCGACGTACCTCGATCTTTCGATCCGGCCGGGGGCGCAGTTCGTGCAGTCACTGCCGCCTGACTACGCGGGGTTCCTGTACGTGTTCGAGGGCGCGGTACGCGTCGGCACGGATCCGGGCGCCAAGGCCGTGCAGGCCCACGAGCTCGCGGTGCTGGGCGAGGGGGACGAGATCCGCATCACGGGCGTCGGCGCCGGTGCCGATGGCGAGACCGCGCGGGCGATCCTGGTCGCGGGCCGGCCGCTGCGCGAGGCCGTCGCCCGGTACGGCCCCTTCGTCATGAGCACGCGCCGGGAGCTCGAACAGGCGTTCGCCGACTTTCAGAGCGGGAGATTCTGACGCTACGCTTGATGTTAGGGGCCGACGGTGACGACCTGTCCTGCTGCCGCGGTCGGGATGCTGGCCAATAGCGCGGGGACCACTGGGATTAGGTCGGTGATGCGGTTCGACTTTGCGGCAATGAGAATCACCGCGATGTTAAAGCTCGGGAGATGCTGCTGAAACGCCAAGTTGCGGTCGACCGTGACGAAGACGTCAAACTCAGTTTGCGCGAGCGCCAGGAGCTTGCCGTTGCTGATTCCACCCCACCCACGTGCGGCGACCGTGGAGACTGAGTGTCCTCGAATGCGCTCGGCCAAGCGGCTGTCAACACACTCGTCGAGGAGAACCCTCACGCCGCGTCAGTGACCGCCAGAGCCGCGCCACGCTCCAGAAACGCGACAACGTGCGCTCGAGTGACGGTAGGAAACCCGGCGAGGAAATCGTCGATTGTGTCTCCCGCCTCAAGGTAATCCAGCAGCGTTTGGACGGGCACGCGCGTACCGGGGAACACCGGCGTTCCCCCCAGTACCTCAGGCGTGCTGCTGACGACGGGCGAGCCCATGCGCATACCTTACCTGCACCGACGGCGCTAGACAAAATCGGCGGCTCTAACGAAGCGCCCAATCGGCGCTCGGATGGCTTCCTTCGGTAAGCCCCCAAACGCACGACAATCAAGAACCTCGCAGCTTCTCCTGCAGCCAAACTTTGATCAAAGACTGATAAGGCACATCCCGCGCGTTCGCCGCCGTCTTGATGGAATCAAGAAGGTGCTGCGGCAATCGCAGAGATATTGTCTGTGTGGAGGGCTTCAGATTCGGGAATACGGCGGGCTGAGCTTTCTTCCAATCCAAATACGCCGTTGAGTCGTTCTTTTCCCAGAACGCTCTCTCTGCGGCCTCATTGGCAAATTTCGGGACGGGCTTAAGACGCTTGCCCATAAATCGCTCGCTCCTTCCGGTGCATGTCTCTGGCTGATATCACTCGAATGGACTGGCCGCCATCTCTCAAGGTAAACGAGATGTGAAGGCGTCGCCCTTCGTTGGTCTTGCCGAGGGCGTGAAAGCGCGGCTCCACCTCACTGTGTTTTGGATCGGGCAGCACAAGGAGCGGGGAATTGAAGAACACCTGCTCTGCGTCAGCCATTGATACGCCGTGCCGCTCATTCTTTCTCGCGTTACCTTCGTCCCACTCGAAACCAATGATTCTAGAGAGATCGATCACTTCTGTATATTATAGTAATATACATGAAGACGCGCAATCTTCCCTACCCTGACGCTCCTTAGGGGAATCGGGCGTAACTGGTTCGCGGGCCGGCCGCTGCGCGAGCCGGTTGCGAATACGGCCCCTTCGTCATGAGCAGGCGCCGGGAGCTCGAAACAGGCGTTCGTCGACTAACCCCCTCAAGACCCACGAATGGGTGCTCCGTAGGCGCTGACCGGCGCTCAAACACGTATTCACCGCTCTCGCCTTTCACGATCACGGGATCTCCGCGGTCGGCAGCTTCACGAGCCTTGCGGAAGTTGCGCTGGAATTCGGTGAGAGTAGTTTTCATCGTAATCAGACTACCTGACTGCAGCGGCCTGAGGTCAATCAGACCCTGCGCACACCACCCGATGCGAAGGCGAAAAGCGGTCTCAGTCTCATTTGCGTAACTGCGGCCCCGGCGGCGCCGTAAACCCGTAGCGCACGAAGATCTGCCGCGCAGCGTCGCCCGTCAGGAACTCCACGAGCTGCGCGGCCTCGGGACGCGCATGTGCGGTCAGCGCCAGCGCGTACGTGATGGGCGGATGGCTGTCCTCGGGGAAAACATCGACGACGCGCACCCGCCTCTCGGCCTGCGCGTCGGTTCTGTACACGATGCCGAGCGGGGCTTCGCCGCGCGCCACGTAGGCAAGCGCCGCCCGCACGTTCTCGCCGCGCACCGCGCGATCCGACACCCGCGACCAGACGCCGAGTCGCGTGAGCGCCGCGCGCGCGTATTCGCCCGCCGGCACCGAGTCGGGGTCCGCGATCGCGAGCCGCCCGCCCTCCAGAGCGCCGGCGAGGTCGAATCCTGGCGCGATGCGAAGGCGCAGCGTGCTGTCAGCCGGGGCGATGAGCACGAGCGTGTTCCTCAAGACATCGCGGCGTGAGCTCGGCCGGATGAGCCCGCGCTTCTCGAGATAGTCGACCCAGGCCACGTCCGCCGAGAAGAAGGCGTCCGCGGGCGCACCCGCCTCGATCTGCTTGGCGAGCACGGAGCTCGCCGCGTAGGAGGCGGCGACGCGCACCCCCGTGGCCGCCGTGAAGGCCCGGCCCACCTCCTCCAGCGCCTCGCTCAAGGACGCCGCCGCGAAGACCAAGAGCTCCCGCCGCGCAGGCTCTCTCGCGGCGGCCGCGGGAGCAGCGGCCGCGGGAGCGGTGGCCGCCGCGCCCTTGGCTCTCCCCGCAACGTCCGCCTGCCCCGCCCCCGTGGCCGCCAGCGTGAGCCCGGCGAGCAGCGCCCGGCCGAGAAGCAAGCGGCGGGTGATCAGCCTTGCCATGCGGGGTTCCTTTCGCTAAGACGGATCGAAGCCGGCTTGTCAAGCGCGGGGGCCGCGCCGTTTGCGGCAGATCACGGTCGCGAGTAGCTCTTGCGAACTGCTACCTGCTCCACCGGCATCCCAAGGATGGGGGCGCAGAATGCCAGCATGCACAGACTCGCGCACTGATCACCCCGGGTGCTGAGCTCGCCCATGACGGGCTGCCTGCCATTGCACTGCGCCTTCGCGTTCCTCCGGCGCCCGGTTGCGGCGCCGCTCTGCGCGTTCTATGTCCTTTCAGGCCTTTGGGCTTCGAACGCCGCCGCGGCGGACGCAGGGGTCCTGGAAGCCGCGAGGGAGAGCACCCCCACGGGCGCCGTCGCGGCTCTCCGTGCCGGCGCCGATGCGGGCACGGACGAGGCCGGCGGGGGCTCCCGAATCGGCACCGGAGGCGCGATCAAACCGGGCGCCATGATTCGCCCGCCCACCTCCGGGCCGGCGGGGGAGACCCCGGGGATCCCATCGGGTGCCGAGCTCGAGGCCGCGGGCGCGGCGATCGGGGAGATCGTGATCGACAACCAGAACATCTTCAACCTCGAGGATCCGAAGGACGATGTGAAGCTCTTCCGGCTCGCGAATCACCTGCACAAGAGGACCCGCAAGAGCATCATCCGCGAGCAGCTCCTGTTCAAATCCGGCGAGCGCTATTCGCGCCGCCTGATCGATGAGTCGGAGCGGATCCTGCGCGGCAACGCGTATTTCTACGACGCCTGGATCCGCCCGGTGGCCTATCACGACGGCAAGGTCGACCTGCGCGTCACGACGCGCGATGTCTGGACCTTCAATCCGGGCTTCAACTTCGGCCGCAGCGGCGGCACCAACTCCACCGGCGTGCAGCTCGAGGAGATCAACTTCCTCGGCAGCGGGGCGAGCGTGAAGCTCGAGCACACCACCGACGTCGATCGCACCAAATCGCTCGTGGAGGTCTCCGACCTGCACGCCTTCGGGGGCTTCACCGCGGTGGACGTGAACTACGCCGACTCGAGCGACGGGCGGCTCCGCGATTTCACGCTGAATCGCCCCTTCTACGCCCTCGACACCCGCTGGGCCGGCGGGCTCTCCGGCCGCGATGACATCCAGACCGACTCCCTTTGGGACCGCGGCCAGGTCATCGACCAGTTCCGCGACCAGCATGAGTTCGTGCAGCTCTACGGCGGCTGGTCAAACGGGCTCCATAACGGCTGGGTGCGCCGCTTTAGCTCAGGGGTCACCTACGACGAGCGCCGCTTTCAGCCCGTGAGCACCTGGACCGGGGTGACGGCGATCCCGCAGGACCAGCGTTTCCTCTATCCGTGGGTGCAGTTCGGGCTGGTCGAGGATCGGTACCTGAAGTTCTTCAACCACGACCAGATCGCGCGCACCGAGGATTTCTACATCGGCACGACGGCGAGCGTGCGCGTCGGCTGGGCGGACTCGACGCTCGGCTCGAGCCGCAGCGCTCTGATGCTGCAGAGCTCCGTGGGCCGCGGCTTCTCGAACGGGGGGATCTCGACGCTGCTCCTCGCGAGCGATTTCTCCGGACGCCTGGAGAAGGGCGCGCTCGTGAACGGGTTGCTCGACGGCTCGGTGCGCTACTACCTCGAGCAGGGCCGCAACTGGCTCTTCTACACGACGCTCGCGGCCTCGAGGGGCTGGCGTCTCGACCTCAACAACCAGATCCTCCTCGGCGGCGACAGCGGTTTGCGCGGCTATCCGCTGCGCTACCAGGACGGCACCGCGCGGGCGCTCTGGACGCTCGAGCAGCGCTTCTTCAGCGACTGGTATCCATTTCGGCTGTTCCGCGTGGGCGCGGCGGTGTTCTTCGACATGGGGCGCACCTGGGGCAACGCCCCGCTCGCGGCCCCGAGCCTCCGGCTGCTGAAGGATGCGGGGTTCGGGCTGCGCTTCGGGAATGCCCGATCGGGCCTCGGCAACATCGTGCACGTCGACCTCGCGTTTCCCTTCAACGGGGACACGAGCATCAAGCGGGTGCAGTTCGTGGTGCAGACCGAGCAGAGTTTCTGAAGGTGCGGGCGCCACGCACCCCTCGCCGGTGGCCGGGAAGAG
>Ga0209059_1001097_pt1 | contig 12486 bp, 9 predicted proteins | sample GraSoiAngelo_151_FD_186165 | JGI IMG/M metagenome (GOLD analysis project Ga0209059, IMG submission 186165) | Grasslands soil microbial communities from the Angelo Coastal Reserve, California, USA - 14_1009_12_20cm (SPAdes) (version 2) | ecosystem: Environmental > Terrestrial > Soil > Grasslands ...
AGTGCGGACGAAGTGCACCGCCTCGGGCTCGGGCAGGCGAAGGAGCTCGACGCGCGCATGGATGCCCTGTTGCGCGCGCAGGGCAAGAAGAGTGGCACGGTGTCCGAGCGCATGCAGGGGCTTGCCAGGGACCCGCGCTACCTCTACCCCGACACCGATGCCGGCCGGCAGCAGATCCTCGATTACTGCAACGGGCTCATTACCGCCCTGCAGCCGCGTCTGCCGAAGTATTTCCACATCCGGCCCAAGGCGGCCGTGGAAATCCGCCGGGTGCCGGCCTACACGGAGGCCGGGGCGCCGGGCGGCTACTACCAGATTCCGGCGCTCGACGGATCGCGCCCGGGCGCCTTCTACATCAATCTGCGCGACAGCAGCGAATGGTCACGCTGGAAGCTGCCTACGCTGGTGTATCACGAGTCCGAGCCCGGACATCACTTCCAGCTGGCGCTGGTGCTGGAGATGCCCTCGCTGCCGTTGATCCGCAAGGCGGGCGGCGGTTTCTCCGCCAACACGGAGGGGTGGGCGCTGTACGCCGAGCAGCTGTGCGATGAGATGGGGCTGTATGAGGCCGACCCGCTCGGCCGGCTGGGTCTGTTGCAGTCGCTGCTGTTCCGCGCCGCGCGCTGCGTGGTCGATACCGGGCTGCATGCGAAGGGCTGGAGCCGTGAGCGCGCGATCGACTACATGGTCTCGACCACCGGTGAGAATGTCACGGCCATGACCACGGAAGTCGAGCGCTACTGCACCTGGCCCGGGCAGGCGTGCAGCTACAAGGTCGGCCACACCCGCTGGCTGAAACTGCGCGCGGAGGCGCGCCGCCGCCTGGGCGCGAAGTTCGACATCCGCGACTTCCACGATGTGGGGCTCACGGCTGCGCCGATGCCGCTGTCGGTGCTCGAGCGCGTGGTCGAGGACTGGCTGAAGAGTCTCAGGGTATGAGACGGCGCAGGCGCCGCGCCGGGTGCATCGGGGCGAGTCTGGTGGCGCTGCTGCTGGCTGCGGGCGGCGCCGCGGCGGACTATCCGCCGCCGGCAGAGGGTGACTTCCTCATCAGGGACTTCAGGTTCGCCTCCGGTGAGTCGCTGCCGGAGGTGAGGATCCACTACCGCACCTTCGGCACGCCCCGCGCGGACGCGCGCGGCGTGGTGCGCAACGCCGTCCTGATCCTGCACGGCACCGGCGGCAGCGGCGCGAGTCTGGTGAGAGCCGAATTTGCCGGTGAGCTGTTCGCAGCGGGGCAGCCGCTCGATGCTGCGCGCTTCTTCGTCGTGCTGCCCGACGCTATCGGTCACGGCAAGTCCAGCAAGCCGAGCGACGGGCTGCACGCGCGTTTTCCGCATTACGGCTACCAGGACATGGTGGAGGCGGAGTTCCGGCTGCTGACGCAGGGCCTGCACCTGAATCACGCGCGCCTGGTGATGGGCACGTCCATGGGCGGCATGCATACCTGGCTGTGGGGGGAGCAGCACCCGCAATTCATGGACGCGCTGATGCCGCTCGCGAGTCTGCCAACGCAGGTGTCCGGCCGTAACCGTATCTGGCGGCGGCTGATCATCGACGCGATCCGCAACGATCCTGCCTGGCTGGGCGGGGAGTACCGCACGCAACCGCCCTCGCTCAGGACCGCCGCTGAGATGCTGTGGCTCGTCAGCAGCAACCCGGTCCTGCGACAACAGGAAGCGCCGACGCGCGCGCAGGCGGACCAGGTGATCGACAGCTACGTGAACGACCATCTGAAGACGCAAGACGCCAACGACCTGCTGTACGCCGTGGCGGCGTCGCGCGACTATGACCCCGGGCCGGCACTGGAGAGGATCGAGGCGCCGCTGCTCGCGATCAACTCTGCGGACGACCTCATCAATCCCCCCGAGCTGCAGATCCTCGAGCGCGAGATCAGGCGCGTGCCGCACGGCCGCGCCCGCGTGATACCGTTCAGCGAGCGCACCCATGGGCATGGGTCGCACACCTACGCCGTGCTGTGGAAGCACGATCTCGAGGAGTTGCTGCAGTCCCCGGAACGCTGATGCCCGCGAACCGGCTCCGGCTCAGGCCCCGCGCACGTGCTGCGGGCCGAGCTCGGCGATGGAATTGCAGCCGAGCTGACCGAGCACCCTGTGGATTTCGCCGGTCAGGATGCTCAGCGCACGCTCCACGCCCGGCTCGCCCCCCGCGGCCAGGCCGTACAGCGTGGCGCGGCCGATCATGACCGCCTGCGCACCGAGTGCGAGCGCCTTGAGGATGTCGGTACCACGGCGGAAGCCGCTGTCGATGAGAATCGGGAGGCGCTCCCCGAGTGCGCGCACGGTCTGCGGCAGCACCTCGATCGGCGCGACACAGGAGTCGAGCTGCCGCCCGCCGTGATTGCTGAGCACGATGCCGTCGCACCCCAGTGCCGCAGCGCGCTCGGCGTCCGCCACGCTCAGTACTCCCTTGATGAGGAGTCGGCCGCGCCACAGCTGCCGGATCCAGGTGATGTCATCCCAGCTGATGGTCGCATCGAACAGCGGTGGAATCACCGTGCTGCCGCCGAGCGCGGTGGCCGCGGATGGGGGCAGGAAGGCCTCGAGATTGCGAAAGCGCGGCATGCCGTGGCGGCCGAGAACCTCGAAGAGCCAGCGCGGATGCCGCAGCACGTCGAGCGCGGTGCGGACAGTAGGTTTGCCGGGGGCGCGATAGCTGCGCTGGTCCCATTCACGGCTGCCGAACACGTTGGCGTCGGTTGTGAACACCAGCGCCTCGTAACCCGCCGCCGCGGCGCGCTGCATGATGTCGCGCGCGATGGCACGGTCCTTCAGCACGTAGAGCTGCATCCACAGCCGTCCGCCGGCGCGGTTGGCGACATCCTCGAGCCGGGTGGTGGACATGGTGCTCAGGGTGAACGGCACGCCGAGCCTGGCGGCCGCCCGCGCGAGCGCCAGGTCGCCTTGCGGGTCCAGCATGCCGTTCAGGCCGGTCGGGGCGATGACGAGCGGGGAGTTGGCGGGCCGCCCGAGAATCGCCGTGCGCTGATGGCGCGCGCTGGTGTCGACCAGGGTCTGGGGGATCAGCCGCAGACGCTCCAGGGCGTCGCGGTTGGCGCGCAGCGTCACCTCGTCTTCGGCCCCGCCCTCGACGTACTCGAACGCGAAGCCCGGCACGCGGCGCCGGGCAATCTCTCGCAGGTCGGCGATGTTGAGCGCGCGTGACAGGCGATTGCTGCCGAACGGACGCCGCTTCCAGGGCATGCGCTCTCTCCCGGAGCCCGCCTACGCCGGCTACATCAGGGCCACGCTGATGCGCGAGGCGACGAAGGTGTTGGTGCCGGTATTGTATTGCCCGACCGCGACCAGGCGGTAGATCTTGTTGGTGCCCTTGAAGGTCGAGGACAGCGCAGTGGCAAAGCCGCTGATGCTGTTGAATACCGACACCCCGGTGGACAGGGTGGCGCTGCCGATCGCGAGCCGCAGATCAGCCTGGGCCGCGCCCACGATCGTGAAAGGCGGACTCGTGGGGAGCAACGTCAGATCCCGCACCCCCGGCCCGGTGTTCGCGGGCCCAGGGGGTCCAGTGCGAATCTCGTGGATGGTTCCGAGAGCGGCGTTTTTCAGGTCCACGACCAGGCCGGCGCTGCTCGCGCTGATGAAGGGCGCGGTCGCCGCAGCACCGTTGATCCATTCCACCACCAGGCGCTGCTCGGTCGCGGTGCCGGCGGTGATGGCGGTCGCGGTGAAGTCCGGTGGCGCGGAACCGAACGCGTTGACGATGCCGTCGACCTGCAGCAGCGTGCCGGCAGCGATGGCGCTTTCGTCGAGCGAGCCGGTGTTCAGTGCGTAAGCACTCGGGTTGGCATCCTGCCCGGCGGTGCCGGTGCCGGCGAAGTTGAAACCGGCAGGCGCGAAGTTGCCGAGCGACAGGACATCGAGCAGGGCGCCGCCCGGGGTCGCGGAGTTGAGCGTCCCCCAGATGCGGGTCGGGGCGAGGCGCACCTGGCACGGCGGCGCCGAGCTGCAAGCCGTGGCGTCCAGGCTGACATTACCGGAGCTGTCGACGCTGCCCTGGCCGGACACGTCGAGTTCCTGGCCGACCGATATGGCCGCGGGCGTCAGGCCGCTCGCCGCCACCCCGTCCTCGCCGACGACGGTAGCGCTGCCGATGGTGACCGTGGCGTTGTTCGCGTAGCTGGCGGTGTAGCTGGCGGTGCCGAAGACGGGGGGAGTGAGGAAGGTTGCGCCGTGCACGGTCAGGGTGTTGCCGCTGCGGGCGCTGACCACGCCGCTGATGTGGTCGACGATGGGACTCTCGAGGCTGGTGCCGGCATACACCGCGGTGGCGTGGACGCCGGGCGTGATACCGGACAGATCCCCGAGCGTTCCGTAGGCGGCGGTGGCCGTGTTTTCCGTCAGCGACGCCATGGCGGTAAGTCCCGCCGCTCCGGTGTAGGCGACACCATTGATGTTGAAGTAGGTCTGCGCGCCGGTGCTCACGGTCACGGCGCCGTAAGGGGTCGTCAGCAGGTCAGTCAAGGGTCTCACGTTCATGGTGTAGTCGCTCGAGCCGCTCTGCACCGTGACGAGCGGGCCCCGTACGCGCGTGACGGTGGCATCGGCGGGCGCCGGTGTCACCACCACGAACGGTCGCACCGTCACCGTGGGAGGTGTGGTCGCGGTGTTGATGGAATTCGATGCGGCGAGGTCGAAATCAATCGCCAGGCGCGTCGATTTGCCGTGGGTGATCACCAGCGGATGACCGGGATCGAAGGTGATGGTGACGGTGGCGGTGGTCAGCGCGGTCCCGGTGCTGCTTACGGGGGTGGCGAGGACCGCCTGCCCGTTGATGTTGACCCAGATGCTCGCGCTCGTGTAATCGAGAGTGAGCGTGGCGGACTTGTACGTGCCGGCCGGTACGGCCGGCACTCCGAGCAGCTCCGTCAGGTCGGTGAGGGCGGCGAGATCGACGCTTTCGGGCGTCGTCTGATACCGAATCAGAGGCTCGGACACGCCGTTGCTGTCGGTCAGGGTGATCGGAGGATTGATCGCCACTCGGTAAGCGGCAAAGTCACTGCTGGTATGTGAAAGGGTGATGACCGGCGTGCCCAGCGAGGCGGTGGAATTGCTGCCGCAGCCGGTGAGCAGGCCAGTGAATCCCAACACGAGGGTGGTCAGGGTTCGCGCAGAGCAGCGGCTGCCGCGGGTGCAAACGACGGTCATCAGGCTATCCCCTCCGAACCGATGGGCGCGGGCATTCTCGGCACCGTCGCTTAGAGGCACAGACCGGCAATCCGTTCCCCGCAATTACAGTGACTTGGTCGCCCGGTCCGCAAAGCGGGCTAGTTTACCGGTTTCGCGCCAATTTCAGTTGATCGTCAGCTGCACGGCGCCCGTCGTGCTGCCGCGCAGATCGGTCGCCGTGGGATACGACTGGCGCTGCAGGGTCCCGGACGCGTCGCGCGAGTTCCAGGCGCGCACCGCGACGTAATAAAGAGCCGCCGCGGTGCCGGCGGGCAGGCCGCTGACGGTGAGGGTTGCGCCCGCACCCTGGGCGAGCGCTGTATCCAGCGGTGTCGTGGCGATGAGCGTGCCGTCATGGATCACGAGCAATTCGCCGTGATCGTATTTGCCCGCCGTCGCCTGGGTGACGGAGGCGGAAATCGAGCCGGCGGTGGCGCCCGTGGCTAGCGCCAGCGTCGGCACGGTGACCGGCATCGCTGTCGTGGCGGACACGGAGGTCGTGAGGGCTCCGTCGGCGAACGAAGGCGCACTCGCCGCGACCAGGTACCCTCCGGCGCCCTCCCTGGGTGCGGTGCTGACCAGTGTCACGGACGCACCGCTCGTCGAGTAGGTGCCCGAATCGAGCGTACCGGTGGACAGCGCCTGGGCGTTGGCCAGCACCTGTTTGAAGGGATCGATGGGACTCGCTTCGATGACATAGGGAACTTCGCCCGCGGTCGCCAGCGTTTGGTAGAAGGCGACCTGTGCGCCGGCGGGCAGCGCGGCACCGGCCGCGGTGCCGACACTTGCAGTGTAGGAGCTGGCTGCCCGGGGGATCAGCGTACCCACCGACACCGTGTTGAGAGTCGCGTTGGCCGCGGTTCCGGTGGTGGTGGTAGTCGCCGCGCTGCTGCTGGCGAGGGTCACCTGCACCGCCTTGATGATGATGGTCGCGATTCCCGGGCCGTGAATGACCAGGTCGTACTCGGTCGGGCTCGAGGAGCTCGTCGCCAGCGGGTACAGGAGAAAGCTCCCGTCCGCATGCACCGGTGCGCGGCTCACCACCACGTGGCGCGTGCCGTCGGCGCTCAGGGACTGCGCGCTCACCTGGATGGCCGGCAGGCCTGCCGCACTGTTAATCCCGGCGAGGTTGGTGAGTGTCAGCTGCCCCTGGATGCCGCCCACCTCGGACAGATCGAAGGCGCTCGCGTGCGAGCTCAAGAGGATGGCGTTGGGCGTGGTCGCGCCGGCGTAGCTGAACGGGGTGAGGTCGCGCGCACCGTCGAAGGTGATCGCGAATGAGGTCGTAGTCGTGGTCGTCGTCGGCGTCGTGGGGGTGGTCGTGGGAGTGCCCGTCGTGGTGGTGCCGGTCGTGGTCGTCGCGCCGGTGAGCGCGGCGCCGACATCTCCAACCGGCACCTTCAGCGTGCCCGGGATGCCGATGCCCTGCTCAGCATTGAGCAGCTCGAGGGGCAACTGGTGCGGCGTGCCGGTCGTGCCAACGTTGTCGACGTAGTCCGCTTCCGCGTTGTAGCGCGCGCCCGCACTCTGCGCCGAGCTCGTCAGGGGCGCGGCCGGATCCACCGGGATGAGCCGTACCTGCGAATAGGTTCCCGGGGCCAGCTTCAGTCCGGTGACCAGGCTGCCGAGGTTGCCGCCCGATTCGGTCACCAGATCAACCGTGGCCGGGGTCGACAGGGGGAACTTGACCCAACCGCCGTCGTCGGGACCGGCAGTCGCGCTGGTGTTGAACCACACTTCCTGCGCGGTGATCCACACGTGCGAGTACTGCGCCGGGGTGTTGCCGGTTACCGACACATCGGTGCGCGTCGAGCAACCGGCCACCGCGCAGCACAGGCCCGCGACCGCAACGGCAAGTGCGACAGATATGCGGTTCATGATGCCAATCCCTGTGCCATGAGAGGCGATGATGTCCCAACTGGCCTGGCCCCGCAACGCGCGGGGTGGCCCGTCCACTGTGTCGAATTATCGTCACGCTTCACAGGCCTGGCGGGCGAATTGGACGCGCCCGGGCAAAGTCTGTACAGTGCGCGGCGCCAAACGTCCTTACAGTGCTCGGTCAGCACCGTTTCGCTCGCAGTCTGTGCCTCGCCGGCGCACTTCGATTTACCATTAACTCCAAGCCTCGCGTCTGACCGCCGCAGCCAAAAGCTGCCGGGCGAGTTCGATAACAGAGGTTTTCCTTTTATATGTCATTTACCGATCTCGGGCTGAAGCCCGAGCTGGCCCGTGCCGTGGCCGAAAAGGGCTACGTCACCGCCACCCCCATCCAGCGCGAGGCGATTCCCGCGGTGCTCGCCGGCCGCGATGTGCTGGCCGGTGCGCAGACCGGCACCGGCAAGACCGCAGCGTTCATCCTGCCGATCCTGCAGAACCTTGCATCTCACCAGGCACGCGCCCCGCGGGCGCTGGTGCTGACGCCGACGCGCGAGCTCGCGGCGCAGGTCGCCGAGAGTGCCCGCGACTACGGCCGTCATACCGGGCTGCGCACCGTCGTGATCTTCGGTGGCGTGAGCGAGAGGCCGCAGATCGAGGCGCTGCGCACTGGGTGCGACCTGCTGGTGGCCACTCCGGGGCGGCTGCTCGATCTCGCGCAGCGGCAGCTCCTCGACCTGCGCCAGGTGCGCTGCTGCGTGCTGGACGAGGCCGACCGCATGCTCGACATGGGCTTCATTCACGCCATCCGCCAGATCCTGAAACTCCTGCCGCGCGAGCGCCAGAATCTCATGTTCTCGGCGACCTACTCCGAGGAGATCCGCGAGCTCGCGGGCCGTCTGCTGCGCAATCCGGTGGCGATCGAGGTCGCGGCGCGCAACGCCGCGGCCGAGCGCATCGAGCAGCACGTGTATCGCGTGCCCAAGGAGCACAAGCGGCATCTCCTGGCGCACCTCATCGTGAGCGGCAACTGGCACCAGGTGTTGGTGTTCACTCGCACCAAGCACGGCGCCAACCGGCTGACCGAGCAGCTCCAGGGCAGCGGCGTTTGCGCCGCCGCGATCCACGGCAACAAGAGCCAGGGCGCGCGGGTGCGGGCGCTGGCGGATTTCAAGGAGAACCGCATCACGGCACTCGTGGCGACCGAGGTCGCCGCCCGCGGACTCGATATCAAGGAGTTGCCGCACGTGGTCAACTACGAGCTGCCGAATGTGCCCGAAGACTACGTGCACCGCATCGGTCGCACGGCGCGTGCCGGTGGCTCCGGTTCCGCCGTCTCCCTGGTGTCGCCGGAGGAGGCGCCCTTGCTGCGCGAGATCGAGAAGGTACTGCGGCGCACGTTGCCGGTTGCGGCCTTGCCGGCCTATCCGGTGGCCGCAGCCCCTGCCGCGGGCGCGCCGCCCGCGCGCGTGGCCGCGCTCGCCGGCGCTCATCGGCAGGAGGGGCGGCGCTGGCAGGCCGGCCCGGGACGGCGAGCGCCGCCGCGCGGCCGTGCTGCGGCGCCGTCCGCATCCTTCCCGCGCGCGCGTCGGCCCGTGTAGTACCGCGTGAGACCGGTGCGGTCCCGGAGCGGCAGACTCCCGGCTGTGTGATGACCGAGCTCGCCTGGGTCGCGCTGCGCGCCGCGAGTTTCGTGCTGCTGTTCCAGGCGGCGGGCGCGGCGCTCTTCAGCGCGGCCTTTGCGCACCGTCTCGCCCACTCCGCGCCCGCTATCCGCGGCACAGGCGTGCGCGCGGCGGCGGGGGCGCTCGCGGTGCTCGCGGCGCAGTACCTCATCGAGCCGGTGCACCTGGCGGGGGAGTGGGCCGGGATCGCCGACGCGTCCCTCCACCGGCTGGTGTTGAGCTCTTCCACCGGTGCCGCGCTGGCGGTGCGGGCCGCCGGTGTTGCGGGCGTGGCGCTCGGGCTGCGGTACGACGGGTTGGCCGCCAGGAGCGCGGCTGTTGCCGGCGGCCTCGCCGCGCTGGGCTCGTTCGCGTTGACGGGGCACAGCGCGGTCGATCCGCACCGCCTGCTGCTCGCGCCGCTGCTGCTCGTCCACCTCATGCTCGCCGCGTTCTGGTTCGGCTCGCTGTGGCCGCTGCGGCAGCTGTGCGCCCTGGAGCCGCGTGCGCAGGCGGCGCGCGTGATCGAGGCGTTCTCATCCGGCGCGCTCTGGCTCGTGCCGCTCATCCCGCTCGCGGGCGCCGGGATTGCGGCGGTGCTGCTGCCGGGTTTCGCCGCACTGCTGGCGCCCTATGGCCTGCTGCTCGGCGCCAAGCTGCTGCTGTTCGCGGCACTGATGGGTCTCGCCGCGCTCAACAGGCTGCGGCTCACGCCCGCGCTGGCGCGCGGGGAGCCCGGTGCGCTGCCGCGGTTGCGGCGGTCGCTGGCCGCTGAATATGTCCTCATCTGCGCGGTGCTCACCGTGACGGCCGTGCTGACCGGGTTTTTCTCGCCCGCGCAGACCGAGCGCGATGCGACCGCCGGCCCGCCCGCTATGGCGCGCGCATGATGGCGCGGCGTACCTCGGCGAGCGGCGCGCTGTCGGAGAGGCGCACGGCGGAGCCTTCGGGCTCGATACCGAGCTGCTGCCACAGCTTCATGAGATCGGGCGTGACGGGGCGGTCTTTCATCTGCGCGTAGAGATCCTCGAGCGTCGTGGTGCCGACCGCCCCATCGCCGGTCCTCAGGACGCGCTCGATCGGCCAGTCCGCGCTGAGCCCGCCGCTCTCGCGCGCCACGGCGCGCAGCGCGTCCTGTAACCCGAAGCGGTTGTGCGTCTGCGTGCGGATCTCGACGTCGGCCAGCAGACAGAACATCGCGCCGCCCCAATAGGTGCGCCCCCAGGTGTGAGTGTGGTCAAGTCCGCGGTCATCGGCTTGCGGCATGCCGCGCGGCATCTGCCGGATCTCTTCCGCCCACACATCCGCTTCGCTGCGGTTGCCGGCCTGCACGCGCGCCACTCCCTCGACGTAGGTCGCAATTCCCTCCGACAGCCACGCATGAGCCTCGCCGGTATCCGGCAGCGCAAGGTGGGTCATCTCGTGCACCAGTACCCAGTCCGAGAGCAGCTGCGCCCCGCGCACCTCGCGCCCGACCTGCACCCGAATGGAGGCGTCGGGATTGGCGAAGCTCTTACCCCCGTGCACACCCTCACCGGCCTCGGCCATCACCCGCACGGTGAGCCGGGTGGCTGGAAAGCGTCCGTAATAGCCGGCGACGATACTCGCGGAACGGCGTATCCATTCCCGTACCGCATCGCCGCCGTCGCGAAAGGCGCGCGGCTCGAGCTCGACGTGTATGGCCGCGCCGTCGATCCTGATGTCGTTGGGGGTCGCAGCCGCGGATGCCGGCGGCGCGCCGAGCGCCAGGTGTGCGATCGCGGCCGCAGCGGCGGCAGTGCCGGCGGGCCAGGCGCGCGGCATCGGCGGTCCTTCAACGCGCGGTCTGGCCGAACAGCACGCGCCGGGCCTCCTCGGTGAGCGGGGTGCGGGTGTTGGCGGCCGGGTTGATCGAGGCCGCCTTCTCGTAGGCGCGCACGGTGGCCGGACGGTCGTGGATGGCCTGGAACCAGCGCTTGAGCTGCGGGAAATCCTCAAGCTTCTGTCCCTGCGCTTCGTACGGCACGATCCAGGGGTAGGCCGCGATATCTGCGATCGAGTACTCGCCGGTGATGAACGCACGCTCGGTGAGGCGCTTGTTCAGCACCCCGTACAGGCGGTTCGTCTCGTTCACGTAGCGCTCGATGGCGTAGGGAATCGGCTCGGGCGCGTAGCGGGCGAAGTGATGGTTCTGGCCGGCCATCGGGCCCAGTCCCGCCACCTGCCAGAACAGCCATTGCAGGCCCTCGAAGCGCCCACGCAGATCGGTTGGCAGGAGCCGCCCGGTCTTTTCGGCGAGGTACAGCAGAATCGCGCCCGACTCGAACACGGACAGCGCTGCGCCGCCTCCCCTGGGATCGTGATCGACGATCGCCGGGATGCGGTTGTTGGGAGAGATGGCGAGGAACGCCGGATCGAACTGCGCCCCGGTATTGATGTTCACCGGCACGATCCGGTAGGGGAGCCCCGTCTCCTCCAGGAACATCGTGATCTTGTGTCCGTTCGGCGTGGTCCAGTAATAAAGGTCGATCATGATCCGCACCTCCGGCGCCCGAGCCCCACATTGGCACGCCCTGGGCGCACGCGCGAGGCCCTTACGAGTTGGCGCGGCGTCCGCCTTTCGCGGTATTGATAGGTACAGGCGCCCGTGAACTTTGAGGCTGCCACTGGAGACGTCTATGACTCCTGACCGCTCCGGACTGCGAGCGCAGCTCGCGGAGGCAGGTTACGCGCTGCTGCCGGCAGCCAGCGCGCGCGCCACGCTGCAGCTCGACCTCGCGGCTCTCGATGCCCTGCGCGACAGCTGGGAACGGTTGCCGCGCGATGCGTACCTGCGCGATGGCGGCAACTACCGCGCGCGCCGGCACAGCTGTTTCGTGCAGACCCCGGCCGCAGGCCTGCTGGAGGCGGTGCCGCACCGCCCGCACTGGCAGCCCACCGCCTACAACGCTCTGCATGGCGGACTGACGCGCTGGTTCGAGCCCGTGGAGCCTGCGGTCATGAGCGCGCCGGCGTGGCGCCAGCTGCTGAGGTCCGTTGGCGAGCTGTTTGCCGAGGTTCGCGCCGTGGCGCGCTGGTTCATCGAGGCACACCAGTTCCGCATCGACACCGCCAGCGGCGTCGGCCGTCCGACGCCCGAGGGCGCGCATCGCGATGGCGTGGATTTCGTCGCGGTGATTCTCGTCGGACGGCGCAACATCCTCGGGGGCGAAACGCGCGTGTTCGATGCGCGCGGCGCCTCCGGCGTGCGCTTTACCATGCAGGAGCCCTGGTCGATGCTGCTGCTGGATGACGCGCGCGTGATTCACGAGACGACCCCGATCCAGGGGCAGGGGAAGGACGGCGTGCGCGACACGCTGGTGCTGACCTACCGGGAAGGGGGATTTCAGGAGCCCGACACGGCGCCGGCCTGACGACCGCACACCGGAGGGCACTCACGGTGGGGCCCCGTGCCCGCAGGCCGTCACCCGCCGTCGCCGTCCCGGGATGAGCGCCCGGCGATCCAGGTTTCCACAACGTTGAGCGCATCGTCGGCGAGCACCAGGTTCGCCTTGAGGCCCGGGGCGATGCGGCCGGTATCGTGCGTGAGCCCGAGGAACTCGGCCGGCCATTCGCTCGCCATGCGCACCGCATCGGGGAGGGGGAGCCCGAGCATCGAGACTGCATTGCGTACGCAGCTCGCCATGTCGATGTTGGAGCCGGCGAGCCGGCCGTCTTCGTCGAAGCAGGCGTAGCCGTTGACGGTGATTCGCCGCCCCTGC
>Ga0209059_1001100_pt1 | contig 12476 bp, 8 predicted proteins | sample GraSoiAngelo_151_FD_186165 | JGI IMG/M metagenome (GOLD analysis project Ga0209059, IMG submission 186165) | Grasslands soil microbial communities from the Angelo Coastal Reserve, California, USA - 14_1009_12_20cm (SPAdes) (version 2) | ecosystem: Environmental > Terrestrial > Soil > Grasslands ...
CGATTGATCGCCTCGTAGACAATCATCCGAGCGACTGCCTTTCCATTTTCTTCCTGTTCGGGTGTGTAAACGCGGTGTGTGGCAGGATCGATCGCTAGGCTATGGACCGCGTGTTGAACGTGGAAATCTTCCAGCTTTCTGTAGTGATCCGGATCGTCCTCGTGAAAACAGCGATTGCTCCGCTGTAGCTTTTTTTCATCCATGGCGAAGCAAGACCCCGATTGCTCCGGCAACAAGGATAAGCACAGGTTCAGGCACCTTCTTGAGAACCAGCAGCGCAGCAAGCGTCACCACACCAATGAGGATCGTAGGTACATCAATCAAAGCACGCCGGCTTAGAATAACCGCAGCTCCCGCGATAGCACCGACGGCAGCCGCGGTTACGCCTTGTACGAACGCTTTCACTTGAGGGTTCTGGGCAAACCGACGGTAGTACGGTGCTAAAAAAATGACCAGCAAGTACGGTGGCAAGAACACAGCGAGAACCGCGGCACAGGAACCAAGAGGGCCGGCAACTAGATATCCAATGAAGCCTGACGTTATGACGATTGGCCCCGGCGTAATCATGGCTACCGCTACTGCATCGAGGAATTGACGTTCGGTCAGCCAATGGAACCTGCCTACAACTCCTCCATAAAGAAATGGGACAATCGCCAGGCCGCTCCCAAAGACGAACGCTCCCGCCTTTAAAAAGTAAAAAAAAATCGACGTAACGGTTCCGGCAGAGAAGGATCCAAATACTCCACCAATCACTGGAGTCAATGCCAAAACACGGGCGATCTTCTCCCGCGGTTTCGGTGGGGCCTTCACGACGACTGCGATGATTCCCGAGAGAATGAACAGCCACACGATTTCAGACTGAGTCCATACTGTAGTCACCGCAACCAGCAGAAACAGCGCCCAAAGCACGTAGTCCCGCCCGATCGTTTTGATGATTAGTTTCCACGCGCTTCGCACGATGATCGCGCTGACGGCGGCCCCGATGCCATAAAACAGTCCCTGAATCCACGCAAGTTGGCCAAAGTGCACGTACGCTGCCGCCAACGTCAGAACCATCAAAAATGAAGGAAGAACGAACGCGACTCCCGCAATCGTTGCTCCCCACACGCCGCCATGAAGCCAACCGATGTACTTGGCCAACTGCGCAGCCAGTGGGCCCGGACAAAGCTGGGAGAAAGCGAGTCCTTCAAGGTAATCTTCTTTCGATACCCATTTCCTCTCGTCTACGAGATCTCGCTGCATGTAGGCGACCAGCGCGATCGGACCACCAAATCCCACAGCGCCGAGACGAAGAAAGTACAAGAACAGGCCTCCCGTGGTGCAAGGCAGCGAGATCTTCTCTGATTCGTCAGGCTTTGCCACTGTCATGGACAAGGATGTTTTTCGATTCCTTTGCAGAGTGAGCCGATCACTTCTTACCAAGTTGATCGAGGCCAGCCTTGAACCCGGCAGCCAGCTTTTCTGCCGGCCCTCGCCCCCAATAGTGCAGGAAGATAACAACAGGTTGCTCTCCGATCATGTGGTGATGGATCGCTACTACGTTTAGTCCGCTTTTGCGCAAAGCTTTGAGAACGGGTGCAACCTCTCCCTCAAGCATTGCTACGTCGCCCGCGATAACGGCGTCCTCCTGAGTACCGGTAAATGCCGCCCACGTATTCAGTCCCATACGGGAGTTGATTACAGCGCCGTGTTCTTTCATGTCGAGATCGTCGCGTCCCACGGTGATCTTGTAGACATCGCCCGACTGTTCGCCGTCATGCCCTACGATTTTGGCAAGCTTCGCCGTGTCCATCGGTGTGCCCTTTGCAGAAAACGGCGTTACCGCCGGTGCTGTAACATGGCCAATTAAGTCCAAACCTGGCTTTACACTGTGCGCCAGCTCAGATGCCTTGCCCATGCCATGGACGTGCATGTAGTACACGTGTGGCTCGTCCCAGAAGAAATGGTTGTGCAATGCGGTGACCTCAATCCCGTGGTCGAGAAGCGCCGACATCACAGGATTCACCTCGTCCTGCAATAGAACCAGGTCGCCCATCATCACATCCATTCCGTCCGACGCCTTGGTCAGCGAGACCCAGCCACCAAAACCAAACGGCGTTGGTGTCGGGACGCCCTGAATAGTCATCTTGAGATCATTCCTTGGAATATTGACCTTCAGCACACCACCCTTGAAGTCCCCTTTACGGTCGAGCACCTTCAAGACATCTTGATAGTCGGAAGGCAGTTCCTGTGCGATTACCACACCTGAAGTGCAGAAGGCCAGCGTCACCAATGTCAATCTAAGCGAGTGAAACATAGAGCCATCCTCCGTTGTTATCCTCTGGATCAGGGTTATTTCCGGTTTTTGCGCAGTGATTGGTAGAGCCCCTGCGCCAATTGCATCCCACACTCGAGCAATTCTGCGTCGTTCGCAATTGTTTGCGCCCAGCCCTTCATAATTTCGTCGATACCGAAGCCCTCTCTGCGACCGAACTTGTCGTCGAAAATGTCAGCGTCATGGACGATCTCGCCCATGACTGCCACACTCTTGTCTTTAATCCGGAAGACTTTGATTAGCGTTTCAAACGTGCAGTGGTCACCTCGATGACCAAAGCCGTCTTCGTACATGTCGTATGGCACGGCCCCGTTTGGTCTCTGCTTTTCGGTTGCAAAGGCAAACTTTGCTTTGGGATCAATAAACTTTCGAATGAGCCAGGCGCTCATCACGCGATCAATACCCGGTCGAGGGCGCGTGACCCAGGTCCTGTTCCGGTACGAGGAGCGAGACACGGTGTGGAACTCCGAGGATAGAAATGCGCGAGTTGGCTGTTCGAGCGCGGCCAAGCTCTTCTCGACCTGTTCACGGAGAGGACTTCCGAAGAAATCTATAGAGGCAATCTCCTGGAAACGACGACGCAGTCTTGTGGGATCGGGTCCGCGACCCTGCCGCCTGGTCCCCCTAAGATCTTTGAGCAGTTGGCGGTAGTCAGCGGTTCTCGCATTGGTGAACCGCTTCTGAAATTGCGGTCCGCTGTAATTGTCGATGGACTGGACCTCAAGCACTGAGGCGTCTCCGTTAGACCCGCGAATCGTCATCGCAAGCCATTCAAACTTTTCTTTATTCGCAGGATCGTTCGGGAGCAGGTATCCAGAATTGCCAAGAGGCAGCGATCCGTAACGCTGCAATTTCCTCCAGACGGATACGCGCAGGCTGGCCCCCTTTTTAGGCAGACTGAAAGTGAGTAGCAGCCATGGCGGAGCCGCAGATTGTAATGATACGTTCATTCCAGACCATGTTATACCTCTAACGCAGTTATCTACAAACCAGTAGACAATACATTTCAGCTTCGGTTCCTGTGACGCTCCGGTCGGGCTCGGAGTCGACTAGATTACAGGCCCCGTGACGTGACAGAAGGGCAGTTATTCCCGAACTCAGAGGGGTTCGATGCCACATGGGTTACGGCGTTCAGGGACAGTGCGGCCATCTTTTTGGATGAATTGGCGTCCAAATCAGCTTTTGTGGCATCGTACAAGATACAGCCTATGCACTATTCGATATCGACGAGAGTTTTCGCGACGATACTGCTCGTTGTTGTGGGCGCACCTATTGTGTGCCTTGCGCTGCCGGCGACTATTTCACCAGGCCCTATGCCGGGCGGGTGCCATGGTCATCATGAACCGGTACCGCTGCCTAGCCACAGCTGTTGCTATGCCAGACCTCAACTTCCTGCTCAAATGCAAATTGCTCCGTTGCTGGCGCCGGTGAACCTGATTAGGCGGGATGTGAGTCAGGTCGGCGACAGCGGTGTTAATGTCGTTTTCAACACTCGCGTGCGTGCCGATTCTTCTCCTCCGCCTCCATCCGTACTCCGTATCTGATCCCTCCATTTCGTTCGTAGTGACTGAATTCGCGGGGCGGAGCTAGGTTCGCCTGCGAAACCTCATATATGTGGAATGGAGCCATTGTGAAAATTGCTTACAAGGCTGTTGCCGTCATATTTCTATTTACGCTAGTGAGTGGTTGGGCTGAGTCACAAGTCGTGCCAGCCGAGCAGACCTCGGCTGCTCATGACTCTCACCCGCAGAAGTCCGCTCCTGACCAGGAGATGGATCACATGCAAATGCCGGGAATGCATCAGCACGAAATGAAAATGGATGAGAAACCGAAAACCTTCATAGAAGAAATGCAGCATCACAGCGTGTCAGGAACGAGCGCGGAGCCAAACTCGACACCCACGCCAATGCTGATGACCATGAAAGGCCCGTGGATGCTGATGTTCCATGGCGAGGCATTTCTGAACGCCCTGCAACAAAGTGGCCCACGTGGATCGGACAAAGTATTCTCAACGAATTGGTTTATGCCAATGGCTCAACGGCAACTCGGGCGAGGTACCCTAACCGTGCGCACAATGCTGAGCTTTGAACCAGGCACGGTGATCGGGCGGTTCTACCCAGAATTGTTTCAGCAGGGAGAAACTGCGTTTGGCAAACCAATCGTCGATGGCCAACACCCGCACGATTTCATTATGGAGTTGGCTGCTCTTTACGACTTGAAAGTCGGGGAAAACGGCCTGCTCTCGTTCTATTTTGCTCCGATGGGAGACCCGGCTATGGGTCCGACAGCGTACCCGCACCGGGCATCTGCGTCGGAAGATCCGATCGCGCCACTCGGCCATCATCTCCAGGATTCAACCCATATCGCAGACGACGTGATCACGGCTGGATTCACCTACAAGATTGCAAGGATTGAGGCTTCCGGCTTTCATGGACGCGAGCCGGATGAGTTCCGCTGGGACATCGATTCGGGCAAGGTCGATTCGTGGTCGGTCCGCGCAACGGTGAATCCCGCACAGAACTGGAGTGCGCAGTACTCTTTGGCGCATCTCACCAGCCCCGAGGAGCTTCATCCCGAAGAGGACCTGCAGAGAATGACTGCATCAATCATGTACAACCGCCCGACGGCGCGAGGAAATTGGGCCAGTACTCTTCTCTGGGGCCGAAACCGGACGCTAGACACCGGGCTGGTCTCGAATGGCTATTTGGCGGAGTCTACGTTTCGGTTCGCTGAACGCAACTACGTTTGGGGACGTATCGAAAACGCGGATCGCACAAACGAATTGCTCCTCCCAAACCAGTTCGAGCCCCCAAATCTTCAGGAGAACAGCATCGGGCGCGTGCAAGCTTACACCGCTGGGTATGCGCACGATGTGGATCTGATCCCGCACGTCGCAACCGGAATTGGAGCTCAGATAACCCTCTATAACAGTCCGGACCCACTGAAAGCAGCGTATGGAAATCACCCCCTAGGCGCAGTGATCTTCCTGCGGTTTCGGCCGTTCGGGAAAGAACGCTGATCGCGCCGGAGACAATGGTGACCGTGACCAACTACACCTGAGGATGTGACGGCGATCACAGTCACTTGAGTCTTGCGTACATAGGATTAGCGCAGTTCTTACTCGTGAACCTTCGTTTCAAACTCGTTGCTTTGCTACTCCTGGTCGGGATCCTTGCTGGTCCGGCTTCAGCGCTATCGCCATGCTGGATGAGTTCATTCGGCGCTTCTAAGCATTCATGTGTGCCGCACTGCCCCATGATGGCAATGAAGCTTGCCACTTCGGTTTTGACGAGTAACAGTACACAAACTCTAACTTGCTGCGAGGTGTCTCCGGCGAAAACTGAGCCGGTTTCGCCTTCGCTAATGACTGGCGAACTTTCGAGGACTGCACCAGCGGCGATTCAGGTCAGCGCACTTGTGGTATCGAATCCAGTTGCGGTTCGTTGGTCCGACGCAGCCCCTCCCACAGTAGTTGCTCCTTCCCAAGCCGCACTCTGCACATTCCTTATTTAATCTCCGTTCTCCTCTCTTTGTAGCTGATCAGGCGCTGGCGCCTGTTTGTTCACACGCTTCTTACGGGAAAGAGAGAATTCGATGATCAGGAGAGTATTCATCCTCGTCCTGCTGGCTGCGACCGCTGGCGCTGCCGGCGCCGCGGACGACGCCACCAGGTCCAAGATCACAGCTCGGGTGGTTAGCCCTCAAACGACGCTCGCTTCCGATCAGAGTACGTTGACTCTAGACGATGTTGTGCGGACGGCTCTCGCGAAGAACCCTGCCGTGCTGAGTGCGGCTCACAGCGTGGCAGCCCAACGCACGAAAGTTCCACAGGCCAGAGCTTTGCCGGAACCGACTTTCGGCATCGGGTGGATGGGGAACCCGACACCGTTCAGCGTGCAGGCGGGGGATCCATCGAGCTATCGCAGCGTAAGCGCCATGCAGATGCTGCCTTTTCCTGGCAAACGCAGCCTCCGTGGGCGGATTGCCGGTAAAGAATCCGATGCCAGCCAGTGGGACCTGGAAGCAGTTCGCCGGCGTGTGGTCGCCGATGTGAAAGCTAGTTACTACGACTACTGGTATTACGACAAAGCACTCCACACCACCGAGCAAAATCGTGATCTCTTAAGCACGCTGTCTCAGATCGCGGAAGCCCGCTACCGTGTCGGCAAAGGCATGCAGGCCGATGTGCTTCGTTCGCAGGTTGAGATTTCGATGCTGCTCCAGAAGTTGACGACCCTGGAACAGCAACGGGCAACTGCGCAAGCGCGCTTAAACACCCTGCTGGCACGTGATCCCGATGCTCCACTACCGCCGGCTGCCGACGTAGCGAATCCGTCTCCGCTGAACTACTCGCTTGACGATCTAAACAAGCTGGCGCGCGATAACGATCCCGAGTATCAGCGCATGCAGAAGATGGTCGAACGCAATCAGCTGGCTATGAACCTGGCGCACAAAGATTATCTACCGGACCTGAGTGTTGGATACATGTATGAACAACGCCCCGCCATGCGGGATATGCACGGATTTACGTTTATTGTGAATATCCCCGTCTTCTACAAGTCCAAGCAGCGCGAGGAAGTGCGACAGGCGAAGGAAGAGGAGTTGTCCGCATCGGATGCCCGCGACAATCGCCAGAACGAACTCTATTTCGACCTCAAGCAAAACTATTTGGCAGCGAAAGCTTCGGACAATCTTCTGAAGCTGTTTTCGCAAGGCGTGGTGCCGCAATCGTCGCTCGCACTGGAATCATCGATGTCTGCCTACCAGGTCGGCAACGTGGATTTTTTGACTGTGATTGGGAACTTCACAACAGTACTCAATTACGAGACTGACTACTACCGCGAATTGGCCAACTACCAGACCTCCCTCGCACGCATGGAAGTGCTGACCGGCGTCGATCTGACCAGCGCGCAATCACTTCCGAGTGCGCCTGCGACTCCGGAGAAGAAATGAAGGAGCAACTCATGTCTCGGACAAGCAAAATCGCACGAACCATTGCATTGATTATTGCTATCGCTGCTGTCGTCGGCGTCACGTACGGAGGCAAAGTGCGTGCAGCATTCCAGCACGATCACGGTCAGCAACCGCCCGCAACCGGGGAGCAAAAGGTCCTGTACTGGTACGACGCTATGAACCCGCAGCACCACTACAACAAGCCCGGCAAAGCTCGGGACGGTATGGATCTGGTTCCCATGTATCAAGAGCACGCAGCTCCCGTTCCAGAGAGAAGAAACCCAGAAGCTCCGGAACGCAAGATCCTGTTCTGGTATGACCCGATGCATCCGCGGTACAAGGCCGACAAACCAGGCAAAGCGCCCGATTGCGGTATGGATTTGGTCCCGAAATATGCCGACGAGCAGGCTTCGAGCATGGCCGCCGGGTCGGTGATGATCTCCGCCAGCAAACAACAGCTGATCGGCGTTCGGACAACCGAGGCGAAGCGAGAAACCCTGGTTCGGGACGTACGCACAACGGGCCAAATTACCGCTGACGAGACAAAGATTGCGCACGTTCACGTCAAGATCAACGGGTTCATCGAGCAAGTTTTCGTAGATTACGTTGGACAGCTTGTGCAGAAGGGCCAACCTCTATTCACCATCTACAGCCCCGATCTGGTCTCGACGCAAGAGGAATACCTGATCGCAAGGCGCGGCGAGAAGACGCTCGGTGCATCGAGTTTTGCTGAGGTTGCGCAAGGATCGCAGTCACTGTTGCGGTCGACCCGCGAACGACTAAAGCTGTGGGACATCAGCGACGAGCAGATTAAGAAACTCGACCAATCCGGTGAGGTGAGCCGGACATTGACGTTCTATTCGCCGATCACAGGGTTTGTAATGGAGCGCAAAGCATTTCCACAAACCTCAGTAACGCCCGAGACCGAACTCTACACAGTCTCCGACTACTCCACAGTCTGGGTAAATGCTGACATTTTCGAGTACGAGGTTCCATTCGTTAAGGTTGGTCAACGCGCGGAAATGCGACTCAGCTACTACCCCGACAAGGCCTGGAACGGCCGCGTTTCATTTATCTACCCCAGCGTGGATCCGACCACGCGCACAGTGAAAGTGCGGATGCAATTCCCCAATCCTAATTTTCAGCTGAAGCCCCAGATGTTTGCGGATGTCGACCTGAAGATCAACTACGGCAGTCAAATCGTCGTTCCGCAAGAGGCAGTACTTGATTCCGGCAAAGAACAGAGGGTGTTTGTCGCCAAACGCGACGGCTACTTCGAGCCGCGCGCGATCACAACGGGCGCGAAGCTGGATGGCAAAGTTGTCGTTCTGTCCGGATTGAAAGCTGGGGAGACTGTTGTCAGCTCGGGCAATTTTCTTGTTGATTCTGAAAGCCGGCTGAAGAGCGCCACAGGCGCAATGCAGCATTAAGGAGGAATGATGGCACGCAAAATTTCATACGCCGCGTTGGCGCTGCTGTTGATAATCGGTGGACTTCTGGTCTTCGGCGAGTGGAGCCTGCATCGCCGTTCGGAGGAGGTGTGCGGTATTTGTGCGCGCCACATCCATCGGCAAGCCGGGGTGGTCGCCGAGATCGGTGGTCGGCGCCATCACGTTTGCTGCGCTCACTGCGCAATCACAGAAGGTTTTCAAGAACACAAGCCGGTAAAGCTGATCGAAGTGACCGACTACAACAGTGGCCGCAAGCTCGATCCCACTCGTGCGTGGTACGTCGACGGCAGCCGTATCGTTGCGTGCACGCATGACATGACTCACATGAATGAAATGAAGCAGGTCGAGACCACGACCTTCGACCGCTGCTCGCCGGGAACGTTCGCGTTCGCGAGTCAGGCGGACGCCGACTCATTTGCAGCTAAGAATGGCGGGGTCATTGAAAGTCTCGGCGAAATGCTCGCCGGCGTCAATGCCGGGGAGGGAACACAATGATTGACCGAATAATAGAGACCTGTGCGAAACACAAATTCCTCGTCTTCCTGTTCATCGGAGTTGGTGTCCTTTTTGGCTGGCAATCGATGAAGAACACGAAGCTCGATGCCATTCCCGATTTGTCTGACACGCAGGTCATCGTGTATGCCAAGTGGGACCGCAGCCCCGACATCATGGAGGACCAGGTCAGCTACCCAATCACGTCAGCTTTGCTGGGTATGCCGAAAGTGAAAGACATCCGCGCATTCAGTGACTTCGGTTACTCGTATGTGTACATCATTTTCGAAGAAGGCACGGATATCTACTGGGCCCGCTCGCGCACGCTGGAGTACCTCAATTCAGTCACTCCTCGCCTTCCCAAGGGAGTCAATGTCGAACTAGCCAAGGACGCCACCGCAGTCGGATGGGTGTATCAGTATGCCCTGGTGGACGACACGGGATCGTACTCGCTCGACCAGATGCGGAGCTATCAGGACTGGTATCTGCGCTATGCGTTGCAGTCAGTACCGGGCGTAGCGGAAGTTGCGCCGGTCGGAGGATTTGTCCGCCAGTACCAGGTCAATGTCGATCCCAACAAGCTGCTTGCGTACAAAATCCCGATCAACATGGTTGCGGATGCAGTGCAGAAATCGAACAACGATGTGGGCGCGAGACTTGTGGAACAGTCCGGCCGTGAATACATGGTGCGCGGGCGTGGATATATCAAATCGCTGGATGACATCGCCCGCATTCCCCTTATGGTGAATTCGCAAACGGGGACTCCGGTATTGGTGCGGGATGTTGCTACCGTGACATTCGGGCCTGATATTCGCCGTGGCGTTTCGGAAATCAATGGCAAAGGCGAAGCCGTCGGCGGTGTTGTCATCATGCGCTTTGGCGAAAACGCGCAGAAGGTCATCGAGCGAATCAAGGAAAAGATCTCGGAAGTTGAACCGACGCTGCCAAAAGGACTGAAGATCGTGCCCACGTACGATCGCTCGGACCTGATCGATAGGTCGGTCGAAAACCTGAAACACACGTTGGTGGAAGAACTGATCATTGTCAGCCTCGTGATACTTGTCTTTCTGTGGCATTTCCCGAGTGCCATTATCCCGATCATCACCATTCCCATCACCATCATCTTGGCCTTCATCCCAATTCAAATGTCGGGCATGACCGCGAACATCATGTCCCTCGGTGGAATGGCGGTCGCCATCGGCGCGATGGTGGACGCTGCGGTCGTTGTGGTCGAGCAGACGCACAAGAAACTGGAACATTGGAACGCGGAAGGGCGGCCCGGAGACTATCACCGCGTTGTGATTTCCGCCGTGAAAGAAGTTGGTGGGCCGAGCTTCTTCGCGCTACTCGTCATCGCTGTCGCATTCTTGCCAGTTTTCACGCTCGAGGCTCAGGAAGGCCGCCTGTTTAAGCCGCTGGCGTACACCAAGAATTTCGCGATGGCGATCGCAGCTGTGCTGGCCATCACGCTTGACCCGGCTATGCGGCTGCTGTTCACCCGCATGGACAATTTCAAGTTCCGGCCGAAATGGCTGGCCAAGATCGTTAACGGGCTGCTCGTGGGCAAAATTCATGGTGAAGACAACCACCCTATCAGCCGACCGCTGATGAAGCTCTATCACCCGATTGTCGAGTTCGTTCTGCAACACAAGTGGAAAACGATCGCTGTGGCGGTCATCGCCATGGTGGCGACGATTCCTGTGTTTTTCAAACTTGGTTCCGAGTTCATGCCGCCACTCGATGAAGGCACACTGCTCTATATGCCGACCACGCTACCCGGCATGTCGGTGTCTGAAGCGGCCCAACTACTGCAAACGCAAGACAAGATCATCAAGAGCTTCCCCGAGGTCGAGAGTGTATTTGGTAAAGCGGGTCGGGTAGAAAGCGCAACCGATCCGGCGCCTTATTCGATGATGGAGACCGTGGTCGTGCTCAAGCCGCACATGCAGTGGCCGAAGCGCGAGCGCTTTTACTCGAAATGGGCGCCCGAATGGGCCCAGAACATCTTCCGCCGTTTTTGGGTCGATCACAAAACTACGCAGGAGTTGATTTACGGTCCGGGCGGAATGAACGAAGCGCTCACCATCCCCGGTGTCGCCAATGCCTGGACAATGCCGATTAAGGCGCGCATCGACATGCTCACGACCGGCATTCGCACGCCTCTCGGCATCAAGGTTCTGGGCTCAGACTTGGGCGAGATCGAGAAAATCGGCGAGCAAGTAGAAGCTGCGCTTAAGGACATCCCAGGAACGACGAGCGTATTCGCGGAACGCACGACCGGCGGCTACTTTCTAGATTTCGACCTTAAGCGCGATCAACTGGCACGGTATGGATTAACTATCGACGACGCTAACGAAGTGCTGATGTCGGCCATCGGCGGTGAGCCTGTCACTACGACCGTTGAGGGCCGCGAACGCTACTCGGTGAATGTCCGCTATCTGCGCGATTATCGTACTGATCTGGATGCGCTCCAACGCGTGTTGGTGAGTACACCGACTGGTGCCCAGGTTCCTCTGGTGCAAATCGCCGACATCTCGCTCAAGACCGGACCTGGCATGATCCGCGACGAAAACGGCCGCCTTAGCGGTTACGTGTACGTGGACGTTAGTGGTCGTGACATCGGTAGCTACGTCACTGACGCCAAGAACGCCGTGCGGCAGAAGGTCAGCGTTCCTGCAGGATACCAACTGGTATGGAGCGGCCAATACGAATCGATGCAGCGTGTGAAGGAGCGGCTAAAGATCGTCCTTCCCGTGACGCTCTTCATCGTCTTCCTGCTCCTGTACTTCAATACTGGTTCCACAGTAAAAACTGGCATCATCCTGCTCGCGGTGCCGTTCTCCGCCATCGGCGCGATCTGGTTCCTCTATCTGCTGAATTACAACATGAGCATAGCCGTCTGGGTTGGCCTGATCGCATTGCTAGGCGTGGACGCGGAAACGGCGGTTTTCATGTTGCTGTACCTCGATCTCGCCTACAACGATGCGATCAGCAAGGGCCTGATGAATAGCTGGGACGATCTGCGGGAAGCCATCGTCCATGGTGCAGTGAAACGGTTGCGGCCAAAAGTCATGACCGTGGCCTGCATGTTGTGCGGGCTTCTTCCAATCATGTGGTCAGTTGGAGCGGGTGGCGACGTGATGAAGCGTATCGCTGCCCCGATGATTGGGGGCATACTGACCTCGTTCCTAATGGAGTTGGTGATTTATCCCCCGATCTTTGCCATCTGGAAATGGAACTTCGAGGTGAAGCCGAGGCTCAAGAAG
>Ga0209059_1001104_pt1 | contig 12448 bp, 8 predicted proteins | sample GraSoiAngelo_151_FD_186165 | JGI IMG/M metagenome (GOLD analysis project Ga0209059, IMG submission 186165) | Grasslands soil microbial communities from the Angelo Coastal Reserve, California, USA - 14_1009_12_20cm (SPAdes) (version 2) | ecosystem: Environmental > Terrestrial > Soil > Grasslands ...
TTGTAGTTCATCGTCAGCCGGTCGATCATGTCGCCGGCGTTGCGCGTTGCATTGTCCATCGCCGTCATGCGCGCGCCCTGCTCGCTGGCGGCGTTCTCCAACAGCGCCGTGTAGATCTGCACCGCGAGATTGTTGGGCAAGAGCTCGGCGAGGATCTCCTCTTCCGACGGCTCGAATTCGTAGATCGCGCCGGCCATGTCGGACGTCGGCTCCTCGGTGAGCCCGGCGGGCGCCGCAAACGGGATCAGCTGCTGCACCGTGACGATCTGCGTGATCGCTGAGCGGAATCGGTTGAAGATGATCGTGCAGACATCGAACTCGCCCGCCTCGAACAGGGTCAGTATGCGCGCCGCGATGTCGCGCGCCTCCTCGAACGAGACGCGGCGGCGGCCGATATCGGTCAGGCTGTCGTGAATGAGCCGGCCGTAATCGCGGCGCAGGCTATCGCGCCCCTTGCGGCCGATCGTCAGGATCCGAACCGTCTTCCCGGCATTGTCGAGCTCGCGAAACCGGCGGCGCGCCTCGCGCAGGATCGTCGCGTTAAAGCCGCCGGCGAGGCCGCGGTCCGAGGTCGCGACGACTAAGAGATGCACATCGTCCTTGCCGGTGCCGGCCAGCAGCGGCGGTGCGCCCGGCAGCCCCGCCATCCGAGAGGCGAGCGACCCGAGCACGCGCTCCATGCGCTGTGCATAAGGTCGCGCGGCTTCCGCCTGTTCCTGCGCGCGACGCAGGCGCGAGGCGGCGACCATCTTCATCGCCGAGGTGATCTTCTGGGTCGAGCGGACGCTGCGGATGCGGTTCCGTAGGTCCTTTAGGCTGGGCATCTTCTATACCGCTGGCGAACTCAGGCGAAGGTGCGGGAAAAGTCGTCGAGAAAGGCGGCGAGGCTCTTCTCGGTGTCGTCGGTGATCTCGCCGCGCGTGCGGATCGCCTCGAGCACTTCAGGATGCCGGCTGCGCAACTCGGACAGCATCAGATGTTCGAAACGCGTCACATTGGCGATATCGACCCGGTCGAGATAGCCGCGCGTTCCGGCAAAGATCACCACGACCTGCTCCTCGACCGGCACCGGCGAGAATTGCGGCTGCTTTAGGAGTTCGGTCAACCGCGCGCCGCGGGACAGGAGGCGTTGCGTTGCCGCGTCGAGATCGGAGGCGAATTGCGAGAACGCCGCCATCTCGCGGTATTGCGCGAGTTCCAGCTTGATGCGCCCGGCGACCTGCTTCATCGCCCGGATCTGTGCTGCCGAGCCGACACGGCTAACCGACAGCCCGACATTGATGGCGGGGCGGATGCCGCGATAGAACAATTCGGTCTCGAGAAAGATCTGCCCGTCGGTGATCGAGATGACGTTTGTCGGGATGTAAGCCGAAACGTCGCCGGCCTGCGTCTCGATGACCGGCAATGCGGTCAGCGAGCCCGAGCCGTGGTCCTCGTTCATTTTCGCGGCCCGCTCCAATAGCCGCGAATGTAGATAGAACACATCCCCCGGATAAGCCTCGCGCCCGGGCGGCCGCCGCAGCAGGAGCGACATCTGGCGATAGGCAACGGCATGCTTCGACAGATCGTCGTAGATCATGACCGCGTGCATGCCGTTGTCACGGAAGAACTCGCCCATCGCGCAGCCGGAATAGGGCGCGAGAAACTGCAAGGGCGCAGGCTCCGAGGCGCTCGCTGCAACGACGATCGAATAGTCGAGGGCGCCGTAATCCTCCAATGTTTTGACGATCTGCGCGACGGTCGAGCGCTTCTGGCCGATCGCGACATAGACGCAGTAGAGCTTCTTGGATTCGTCGCCGCTCGCATTGACCTGCCGCTGGTTCAGGATCGTGTCGATCGCCAGCGCCGTCTTGCCGGTCTGCCGGTCGCCGATGATCAGCTCGCGCTGGCCGCGCCCGATTGGCACGAGCGAGTCGATCGCCTTTAATCCAGTCTGCACCGGCTCATGCACGGAACGGCGCGGCACGATGCCCGGCGCCTTCACTTCGACCCGGGTGCGCGTCACATCGGCGAGCGGGCCCTTTCCGTCGATCGGATTGCCGAGCGCGTCGACGACCCGGCCCAGGAGCCCCTTGCCGACCGGCACATCGACGATCGCGCCGGTGCGCTTGACCGTGTCGCCCTCGCGGATGCCGCTGTCGTCGCCAAAGATGACGACGCCGACATTGTCGATTTCGAGGTTGAGGGCCATGCCCTTCATGCCGTTCGGGAACTCGACCATTTCGCCGGCCTGCACCGTGTCGAGCCCGTAGACGCGGGCGATGCCGTCGCCGACTGACAAAACCTGACCGACCTCGGCGACATCGGCCTCGCTGCCGAAATTGGCGATCTGCTGTTTCAGGATCGCGGAGATTTCCGCGGCGCGAATTTCCATATCCGTTCCTCTAGCCAACGCCTTTCATCGCCAGCTGCAGGCGGTGCAGCCGGCTCTTCAGCGAACCGTCGATCATGCGCGAGCCGACCTTGACGATCATGCCGCCCAATAGGCCGGGGTCGACTTTGAGGGCGACCGTGACCCGCCGTCCGACGGCGCGGCGCAATTGCTCACCCAATGTGTTCTGTTGCGTCTCGCTGAGCGGCTGCGCCGTCGTGACTTCGGCGGTGACCTCGCCGCGCCGTTCGGCCAATTTGTTGAGGTAGCCCTCGATCATCGCCGGCACCGCAAAGAGCCGCCGGTTCGCCGCCACGACCGCGAGAAAGTCGCGCGTCAGTTTCGACAGCCCGGCCCGCTCGGTGAGCACGGCAATTGCCTTGGCTTGCTCCTCGCGCGACAAGACGGGGCTGCGCAGTAACCGCCCAAGATCGACGCTCTCGTGCAGCATCGTGCGCAGTTCGCGCAGATCGCCGGCAACCGCGTCGAGCTCGTGCCGCTCGTCGGCCAGATCGAACAATGCCGCCGCATAACGTCCGGCCAGGCTGCCTGTGCCCGTTGCTTCTGAAGCCAAAGGAAAGCGATCCTCGATCAGCGCGCCGGCGAGGGACGGTCGCGATTGACTGTTTTACTGTGGATCTCGGCGCAGCGACGCATCGGGGCCGCACCGGCCCCGCGAAACCCGCGCGGTTCGTAACACAGATGCCGCACCCGCGCAACCGGCCGGGTCGTCGCAGGGGCGCCCACAATTCCAACGGGTTAGGTGATGGACACCAGCTCGCGCAGCGGCGTAACATCGCCGATGTGCCCGGCTGCACACAAGATGGCTGGCACGGCGCCAAAGGGGATGGGAATGCCAAGCACAGCCGGTGAGCAGGCCATCAGCTTTCCGCGCGGCCTGACGCGCTATCAATGGACCGTCTTTCTCGTCGTGTGGGCGGGCTGGGCGCTCGATGCGACTGATTTCGGGCTTTATTCGCTCGTGCTGCGCCCGGCGCTGACCGAGCTGTTGGGCGGCAACCCGTCGATCGGCGATATCGGCCGGGTCGGCGGCATCCTCAGCATGGCTGGCCTGCTGGGATGGGCGTTTGGCGGCTTCATCTTCGGCATCCTCGCCGACTATATCGGCCGGGTGCGCACGCTGGCGCTGTCGATACTGATCTACAGCGTCTTCACCGCCTGCCAGGGCTTCTCCGACTCGGCGTTCCAGCTCGGCGTCTTTCGGTTCCTCGGGGGGCTCGGCACCGGCGGCGAATTGATCGTCGGCATCCCGCTCGTCGCGGAAGCCTTTGCCGATACCTTCCGCGCCCGGGTGCTCGGCGTCATGATGACCGGCGGCGCGTTTGGCAGTCTGATCGGCGGCTGGATCTACGGGCTGATCGGCGCCTATGGCTGGCGGTACGTGTTTTTCACCGGCATCGTCCCGGCGGTGCTGCTCTTCTTTATCCGCCGCGGCATGGTTGAACCGGAACACTTCCAGGCCGTGAAGGCGCGCCGCCAGGCAGCCAAGACGAACGCCGCCGCAAGCGCCGAAGATCGGGAATTTCTCCGCTTCGTGCCGGTGCAATTGTTCACCCCGCGCAACCGCTACAGCACGATGGTCGGGCTGATGTTCTGCCTCGGCACGCTGCTCGCGATCTGGACAACCGTGATCTGGCTGCCGACGATCCAAACGCAGATGCTGGAGCGCGACGGCATCACAGGTCCTGCCGCGATTCCGTTTGTCAGCCGCGGCATGATGCTGTGGGGCGTCGGCGGCATCTTCGGCTACGCGCTGTTCGGTTTCATCGCCGATCTGATCGGCCGCCGCGCGACGATCATCCTTTATAATCTCGGGACATTAGCGCTCGGCTTCATTCTCTATCTCGGGGTCAGCGACTACACCTATTACCCCTACCTGTTGCCGATCTACGGCTTCTTCGTGCTCGGCGTCTTCTCCGGCCACGCCGTCTACCTGCCCGAGCTGTTCCCGACCCATGTACGCGCGACGGCGGTGTCGTTCTGCAACGGCACCGGGCGCATCGTGACCAGCACGGGGCCGCTGATCGCGGGGTTGCTCGTCGGTTATTTCGGCGGCTTCACGCAGGGCGCGGCAATCATGACCTGCTTCGCGCTCTTGAGCATCGTGGCGATGTTCCTCGGCCGCGAAACCAAGGAAGCCCCACTGCCGCTGTTCGAGGTAGCTGCGGACGCGAAGCAGGGCGATTGATCCCGGCTCTCGGGATCACAAAAAGCTGTAGGGGTCGATATCGACCTGCAGCCGCACCGAGCCAGAGACGCGCACGCGGCCGAGCCAGTCTCGCAACGCCGCCTGCAGATTGACGCCGCGCTCGGCTTTGACGAGAAACCGCCGACGGTGCCGCCCGCGCAATATCGCCAGCGGCGCCGGGGCCGGGCCGAGAACCGCGAGGCCGGGCAATTGCGGCGCGGCGCGGGCTAAGGCGCGCGAAGCGAAATCGGCCGCCTCGGGATCGCCGGCGCTGACGATCAGCGCGGCGAGCCGGCCAAAGGGCGGCAATCCGGCCTCGCGCCTGGCCGCCGCTTCCGCTTCAAGAAAACGGTCGCGGTCGCCGGCGGCGAGCGCCTGCATCACCGGCTGCTCCGGCATATAGGTCTGGAGCAGCACGCGGCCGGGCCGCTCGGCCCGTCCGGCGCGCCCCGCCACCTGGTGCAACAGCTGATAGGTCCGCTCGGTGGCGCGCAGATCGCCGCCGATCAAGCCGAGATCGGCGTCGACCACGCCGACCAGGGTCAGCATCGGAAAATGGTGGCCCTTCGCGACGATCTGGGTCCCGATCAAGACATCGTAGCGATGCGCGACCATCGCGTCGGCCAGTTCGGCCGCCGCGCGCGGCCCCATCAGCAGATCGCTGACCATCAGCGCCGTGCGCGCTTCCGGGAAGCGTGCGGCGACCTCTTCCTGCAACCGCTCGACCCCCGGTCCGCACGGTACCAGCGCGCCGGTCGCGAGGCATTCCGGGCACAGCGCCGGCACCGGCGCCGAATAACCGCAATGATGGCAAATCAGTCGCGCCGTAAAGCGGTGCTCGACGAGCCAGGCCGTGCAGTTCGGGCATTGAAAGCGGTGGCCGCAGGCGCGGCACAAGGTTAAGGGCGCATAGCCGCGCCGGTTCAGAAACAGCAGCACCTGCTCTCTCGCCGCGAGCGTCTGGCCGACCGCCGCGACGAGCGGCGGCGACAAAAACCGGCCCGGCTCCAAGCGCTGGCTGCGCATATCGACAAGGTCGATTTTCGGTAGGCTCGCCTCGGCGTGGCGGCGCGGCAGGTGCACGCGCTCATAGCGGCCGCGCGCGACATTGACGACGGTTTCGAGCGACGGTGTCGCCGAGACCAGCACGATCGGGATCTCGGCGATCGAGGCGCGCAAGACCGCCATGTCGCGCGCCTGGTAAGCGACCCCGTCCTCCTGTTTGTAGGACGCGTCGTGCTCCTCATCGACGATGACGAGCCCGAGCTCGGGAAACGGCAGAAACAGGCCCGAGCGCGCTCCGACGACGATGCGCGCGCGGCCGCTCGCGATGGCCCGCCAAGTGTCGCGGCGCGTGCTTTGCGACACGTCGGAGTGCCACTCCGCCGGCAGCGCGCCAAAACGCCGTTTGAAGCGGTCCAGCCACTGTGCGCCGAGCGCGATCTCGGGTAGCAGCACGAGCACCTGGCGGCCTGCCGCAAGCGCTGCGGCAATCGCGGCGAAATAGGTCTCGGTTTTGCCCGAGCCGGTGACGCCGTCGAGCACGGTCACCGAGAACCCGCCCTCGCGCACCCGCTCGACGAGGCGCTCAGCCGCCCGTTCCTGATCGCGCGACAAAAGCGGCCCGGCGCTCTGCCAATCGGGCATCGGCGCCGCGGCCGGTTCGCTCGAGACAAATTCCTCGCCGATCAGACCGGCCGCGATCAATCCGCGCACGCGCCCGGCGCCGCAGCCGGCGCGCCGCGCCAGTTCGGCCGTCGAGCAGGCGCCCTCGTCGCGCAACACCTGCAGCACGCGTCGCCGCGCCGCTGTCTGCTTGGTTGCGGGCTCTGCCGATTCGAGCATGGCCAGGCCCGCCGGAGTGATCGCGCAGACCCGCCGCGGCGCGCGCGGCAGCAGCGCGCCCTCGACGCTCATCGCCATCTTCAGCGCCATGCCGGGCGGTGCCAGCGTGTAGGCAGCAACGCGCTCGATAAAGCGGCGCATCTCCGGCGGCAGCGGCGGCGTCGGCAGCACTTCCAGAATCGGCTTCAGCTTATCGACCGGCAGCGCCTCGCCGGCCTCTCCCTCCCATACGACGCCGACGAGATGCCGCGATCCGAGCCCCACCCGCACAAAGCAGCCCGGCTCCGGTACTGCGATTCCTTCTGGAGCCAGGTAATCGAGCGCTTCCGGCAAGGGCAGCGGCAGCATGACGCGCAGCCGCGCCGGATGCGGGCGAACGATCTCCTCCCCGGCACTGTTGGCAGCTAAGTCGGGCATCGCTACACTCGACCTCGGCCGGGTGTATCGGGTCCGCATAGGGTGCGGAGGGCCGGTGCCCCGGCTTGGGTTCTCAGGTGTGTTGGGATGATGTTGTCAGCCTCTGTTCTCATCGGCCATTGCCGCCTGCGCCCCGGCAGGGCGAGGTAGCGCCGCTATGGTCGACCGGCCGCGCGACAAGCCGCAAGTCGAGCGCGACGCTGCCGCATTGGCGCCCGTCGCGCCGGCGCAGGAGATCGGCGGCCGCGACGTCATCGCTTATCTGAAACAGCATCCCGATTTCCTCGACCGTCATCCCGAGGCGTTGCGGCTCTTGCGCGCACCGTCGCGCGAGGTCGGCGAGGAGGTTGTCGATTTCCAGCATTTCATGATCGAGCGGCTGCGCGGTGAGCTGGCGCGCGTCAATCTCGAGCACCGCACCCTGATCGCCGCCAGCCGCGGCAATTTGTCAAGCCAGGGCCGGGTGCACAAGGCGGCATTGGCGATTCTCGCCGCGCCGAGTTTCGAACAACTCTTGCAAATCGTGACGACCGATCTCGCGGTGCTGCTCGACGTGGATATCGTGACGCTCGGCGTCGAAAGCAGTGCGTCGCCCACCCGCCTGATGCCGCACGGCATTCATCTGCTGCGGGCCGGAACCGTCGACGCGCTGCTCGGCGCCGACCGCAATGTGTTGTTGCAGGCCGACCTGCCGGGCGATGCGGCATTGTTTGGCGGCGCCGCCGGCCTTGTCCGCTCGCAAGCGCTGCTGCGGATTTCGATCGGGCGCAACGCCCCGACGGGTCTGTTGTGCATCGGCGCGCGGCGGGTCGGGCGCTTCAATCCGGGGCTTGGGACCGAACTGCTGGCTTTTCTCTCGCGCGTGCTTGGCATCACGATTTCGCAATGGCTCAGCCCCGGAAGGTGAGCCGCCGATAAACGGCTGAGCGACGCCCCCAGCGTCCTTCTCAATTCAACATCCCCCAGACGTCATGGCCGGGCGTGGCCCAGCCATCCACGAAAGTTTCGGCGCGCGCGCCGACAGACAAGACGGGGGCGGTCCTGACCAGTCGATCCACAGCGAGCCAGTTCCCGCTGCTTCCCGACGCGTTGCCGCTGGCCCGGTTCTCCGCCGCCGAGGATCTGCGCGCCGCGATCGGCCTCTGGACGGCATGGCTGGCCGGCGAGCGCCGCGCCTCGCCGCACACAATCGCCGCCTACGGCCGCGACCTCGCCTTTTTTCTCGACTTCCTGACCGAGCATCTTGGCGAGCTCACGAGCCTCGCGACTTTCGCGCAGCTCTCGGCTGCGGATTACCGCGCCTTTCTCGCGCATCGCGCCGCCGAGGTCGAGCGCGCCTCGATTGCGCGTGGGCTGTCGGTCGTGCGCGGCTTTGTGCGGTTTCTCGAACGCCGCGGCCTGGCGTCCAGCCCGGCCCTCAGCATCTTGCGGGCCCCGAAACTGCCGAGGAGCGTGCCAAAGCCGCTCTCGGTCGCCGATGCCGCCGAGCTTGTCGATGCGCCGCCGGCGCTCGTCACATCCGTCTGGCAGGCGAAGCGCGATGTCGCCCTCCTGACGCTCCTCTACGGCTGCGGCTTGCGCATCTCGGAAGCGCTCGGCCTCAAATGTTCGGAGGCGCCGCGCGGCGATCTCGTGACGATTACCGGCAAAGGCCGCAAGCAGCGCCTCGTGCCGGTTTTGCCGGTGGTACGTGACGCGATCGCAGACTATCTCGCCGCCTGCCCCTATCCGCTCGCTCCCGACGGCCCACTCTTTGTCGGGGCGCGCGGCGGCCCGCTAAACCCGCGTGTCGTGCAGCGCCAGATGCAGACATTGCGCAACGCGCTCGGCTTTCCCGATACCGCGACGCCGCACGCGCTGCGTCACAGCTTCGCAACGCATCTCCTGGGCGGCGGCGGCGACCTGCGCGCCATACAAGAATTACTTGGCCACGCCAGCCTCTCGACAACGCAGCGCTATACGAGCGTCGAAACCGAGCGCCTCCTCGCAGTCTACGAAGCCGCCCACCCCCGCGCGCGCTCTCGTTAGCCTTTAGATGTGGATGGCGCGGCCATCGACCGCGAGCGCGGCTTCCTTCAATGCCTCGCTCAATGTCGGATGCGCGTGGCAGGTGCGTGCGATGTCCTCGGCCGAGGCGCCGAATTCCATCGCCAATGCCGCCTCGGCGATCATCGTCCCGGCATCGGGACCGATGATGTGGACGCCAAGCACCCGGTCGGTCGCCGCATCCGCCAGCACTTTGACAAACCCGTGCGTCTCGGCATTGGTCCGTGCCCGCGCATTGGCCGTGAACGGAAATTTGCCGACCCGATATTCGATGCTGGCCGCCTTCAATTCCTCCTCGGTCTTGCCGACCGCAGCGGCCTCCGGCCAGGTGTAGACGACCGACGGGATCGCGTCGTAATCCACTTCGGTCTTCTGTCCCGCCAAGCGCTCGACAACCGCGATGCCTTCTTCTTCGGCCTTGTGCGCCAGCATCGGCCCGCGGATGACATCGCCGATCGCATAGATGCCGGGCACGTTTGTCGCGAACCCATCATCGACCGTGATGCGCCCCGCCGGATCGCGCGTGACCCCGACCTCTTCGAGGCCGAGCCCGTTTGTGAAGGGCCGCCTGCCGATCGCGACGAGCACGACATCGGCAGCCAGGCTCTCGCCTTCGCCGCCTTTCGCGGGCTCGAGCTGTAACGTCACCGCCTCGTTGCCGAGTTCGCCGCCGGCGACCTTTGTCGCGAGCTTGAACGCGACTCCTGAGCGCGCCAGGATGCGCTGCAAGGCGGGCCCCAGCTCCCGGTCCATATTCGGCAGGATGCGGTCGAGAAATTCGACGACCGTCACCTTGCTGCCGAGCCGCGACCACACCGATCCCAATTCCAGCCCGATATAGCCGCCGCCGATGACCGCCATCCGTTCCGGCACCCGGTCGAGCGCCAGGGCGCCGGTCGAGGACACGATGCGCTGCTCGTCGATCGTGATGCCGGGGAGGGGGATGCTTTCCGAGCCGGTCGCGACGATGATCGCGCCGGCCTCGATCTCGCGGCTTCCGCCGTCATTCGCCGTCACCGCGACACGGCCGGGCGCGGCGATGCGCGCGGTGCCCTTGATCCACTCGACCTTGTTCTTGCGGAACAGGAACTCGACGCCGCGGGTCAAGGTCGTGACGACTTTGTCCTTGCGCGTCATCATCGCCGCGAGGTCGAGGCTTGCTCCGTCGATCTTGATGCCGTGCTCGGCGAGACCGCTGCGTGCCTCGGCGTATTTCTCGGAGGATTGCAAGAGCGCCTTCGAGGGGATGCACCCTATGTTGAGGCAGGTGCCGCCCGCGGCCGCGCGGCTGTCGACACAGGCCGCTCTCATCCCGAGCTGGGCGGCGCGGATCGCGGCGACATAGCCGCCCGGCCCGGCGCCAATGATCACGACATCATAGCGATCGGCCATACCCGGCCTCGCTCAAATATCGAACAGGAGGCGCGAGGGGTCCTCGACGCACTCCTTGATGCGCACCAAAAACGTCACCGCCTCACGGCCGTCGATGACGCGGTGATCGTAGGTCAGCGCGACATACATCATCGGCCGGATTTCGATTTTTTCGCTTCCATGCTCGCCGACCGCAATGGGCCGCCGTTCGATCTTGTGCATGCCGAGGATCGCCGATTGCGGCGGGTTGAGGATCGGCGTCGACAACAGCGAGCCGTACACCCCGCCATTCGAGATCGTAAAGGTGCCGCCGGAGAGATCCTCGATCGTCAATTTGCCGTCGCGCGCCTTCCGGCCAAGTCCGCCGATCTCCTTTTCGATGTCGGCGAAGCTCTTATGGTCGGCGTCGCGCACGACCGGCACGACAAGGCCCTGCTCGGTGCCGACCGCGACGCCGATGTCGTAATGGTTCTTGTAGATCAAGTCCTCGCCGTCGATCTCCGCGTTGACCGCCGGCAGCTCCTTCAGCGCGACGATCGCCGCCTTGACAAAGATCGACATGAAACCGAGCCGCACGCCGTGCTTTTTCTCGAAAGCCTCGCGCCAGCGTTCGCGCAGCGCGATCGCACCCGACATGTCGATCTCGTTGAACGTCGTCAGCATCGCCGCGTTCTGCTGCGCCTCTTTCAGGCGCTCGGCGATCCGGCGGCGCAGCCGGCTCATGCGCACCCGGGTTTCCCGCTCGGTCGGCGGTACTGTTGCAGGCGGGGGTTGCGGACCAGGCTGTTCGCGCGGCGGAACAGGAGTCGGCTGAGCCTGCGGCTCCGAGACCGGAGAAGGCGCGGATCGCTCGCGCGCCGCGACAACATCCTGCTTTGTGATACGGCCGCCGGGCCCGCTCGGCGTGATCTGCGCCGCGTCCAACCCGGTCTCCGCGATCAGCTTCCGTGCCGCCGGTCCTGCCCGGTCCAGCGCTGGTTGCCCCTTACCCTGTCCCTCTCCCCGTGAACGGGGCGAGGGAACGCTCCGCACGACGGTGCCAATTCTCTCCCTCTCCCCGCCTGCGGGGAGAGGGCTGGGGTGAGGGGCCGATCCGGCGGCGCCATCCGCAATGATGCCGAGCACCGCGCCGACCGGCACATTGGTGCCTTCGCCGGCGCGGATCTCGCCCAGCGTGCCGGCGGCGGGAGCCGGCACCTCCAAGGTCACCTTGTCGGTCTCCAATTCGACGACCGGCTCGTCGCGCGTGATCGTCTCGCCCGGCTGCTTCAGCCACCGCGCGACGGTCGCCTCGGTGACCGATTCACCGAGTGTGGGGACGCGGATCTCGATCGTCATTGCGTCATGTCACGCCGCGAGCGCGTCTTCGACGAGCTGCGCCTGCTCGTGCTGATGGCGCTTGAAGAGGCCCGTCGCGGGCGAGGCAGCTTCGGCGCGCCCGGCAAAACGCGGCCGCTTGGCAGCGATATCGAGCCCGGCCAAAACCCGCTCGATACGGCGGTCGACAAAGCCCCAGGCGCCCATATTCTGCGGCTCCTCCTGGCACCACACGATCTCCGCCCGCGGATATCGCCGCAACACATCGGCCAGCGTCTCGAATGGGAACGGGTAGAGCTGTTCGAGCCGCACCAGCGCGACCGATTTGTCGCCCTTTTCGGCGCGCGCCTTCACCAGGTCGAAATACACCTTGCCGCTCGACAGCACGACGCGGCGCACCTCGTCATCCGGCGCGATCGTCTCGGCCTCGCCGATGACCCGATGAAACGTGGTGCCCGGCCCCATATCGGCGAGCCGCGACATGACCTCCTTGGCGCGCAGCAGCGATTTCGGCGTGACAATGACGAGCGGCTTGCGGAACCGCCGCCGCACCTGCCGCCGCAATGCGTGAAAATAATTCGCCGCATTCGTCAGATTGCAGACCTGCAGATTGTCCTCGCCGCAGAGCTGCAGATAGCGTTCGAGCCGGGCCGAGGAATGCTCGGGGCCCTGCCCCTCATAGCCGTGCGGCAGCAACAGCACCAGCCCGCTCATGCGCAGCCATTTGGCTTCGCCCGACGACAGGAACTGGTCGATGATGACCTGCGCGCCATTGGCGAAATCGCCGAACTGGGCTTCCCACAACACCAGGGTCTTCGGGTCGGCAAGGCTGTAGCCGTATTCGAAGCCGACCACCGCCGCCTCCGACAGCG
>Ga0209059_1001105_pt1 | contig 12445 bp, 9 predicted proteins | sample GraSoiAngelo_151_FD_186165 | JGI IMG/M metagenome (GOLD analysis project Ga0209059, IMG submission 186165) | Grasslands soil microbial communities from the Angelo Coastal Reserve, California, USA - 14_1009_12_20cm (SPAdes) (version 2) | ecosystem: Environmental > Terrestrial > Soil > Grasslands ...
GTAAGCGGGATAGACTTTCACCGGCAGCCGGTCCAGCCATCGCGAAAACAAGACCAGCCCCACTCCAAAGATTCCGAGCGCCGCGAATCCCTTCACTTCTCGCGCTCGCATCCACGCGCTCTGCAAAAGAAATCCGACAGCCAGTCCGGCGAACGCGAACGCAGTCCATGGAAAAATTGGAAAGAGCCACGCTTGCGGCTTACCCAGGTTGTGGACACCGTTGACGTAAGACTCGAGCGGCCAAGGCAGCCAGTCCGGGCGCCAGGTAGTCCAGAGCAGAGGTGTGAGCAATGAGATCAGCAGCGCGGTGCCGGATGCTGTGACAATCAAACTCGCAAGGTGATATCCGCCCAAGCCCTGCCGCGTTTCGCCTGCATCAACCGCTGGCCCGGGCCGAGTCCACACATTGACCATCCAGCACATGAATCCCATCAGCATCATCGACACGCCGATGGCATTGAGGATATCGACGCGGAGCAGGTCGCTTTTCGGCGCCCAGCCCCACGAGATCACGAATTCCTGAACCCGAAACAGCAGGCCGAAGCCCAAGATCTCTGCGCCGCGCCGGATCGTGGTCCGGGCGATCTGTCCCGGCGGCAGATTCTTTTGCCGCAATCGTTCGGTCACCAGCGCGAATGAAATTCCGGCCACAAAAAGAAAAAGAGGCGCCGGAAACGTCCCGCCCAGCTGCGAATACATGAAAAACCGGCTCTGCCGGGCCGACCCGCCCAGCCAGGAGTCATAGCAGTGCGTCTGAAACATCAGCAGGCAGGCGAGTCCCCGAATCCAGTCGATGTAAGCAAGCCGCGTTTTAGGCGCAGGGGACGGAACCATGGCGGGGTCGCGACGGCAGTATACGGCAGACCTCCGCGAGATTCGTGTAGGGACAGCCGCCACCTCTCCGGTCCGGAACGCGTGGGGACAGCCCCTTGGGCTGTCGAGGTTTGCCCGGTACCCCCGTCGGCTCGCTTCGCCGGGATAGCCTGAGAGGCTGTCCCTACACGTTTCGGCACGAGGGTAATGTAATCCTAAGTAACTTTACCTCCTCCAGATACAACCTGAACGGTCGGGACTTGATCGAACAGGGGATAAGCCGTGTAAGCTATTGACTCTCAGCTTTTAGCAATGCGCAGGGGTGCGTATGTCGAAGAGTAGGGTCCTGGTTTGTCTGCTGCTTGCTCTAATCATCATCTCCGGCATCGGCTACGCGGCCGTTGCCGACCGAATTGCCGGCGATCTGGCCAATGGGCCAAAGGTCGCTGTACGGGGCAACGTGCACGGCCGTGCCCGGCCGGAATTCGACCTGGGACGCGCCGATGGCAGCCGCCCCCTTCAGGGAGTCTCGTTAGCATTCCGCCCCTCGCCCACGCAGCAGAAGGATCTGGATCGTTTCCTGGCCGAACTCGCAAATCCCAAGTCCCCGAACTTTCACAAATACCTGACACCCGCGCAATTTGGCGAACGTTTCGGCCTAAGCCTCAATGACATCGCCAAGATCACCAACTGGCTGCAGTCCCAGGGCTTCACCAACATCCAAGTGGCGAACGGGCGCAATCAGATCTCGTTCGACGGCAACGTCGCGCAGATCGAATCGGCCTTCTCGCTCGAGATGCACAACTATGCGGTCGACGGCGTAGTTCACCTGGCGAATGCGGGAGAGCCTTCCATCCCCGCCGCACTGGCAGGAACGGTAATCGGTTTGGGGTCGCTCAATGACTTCGCACCCAAACCGCGGGCCAAGATACAGTCGCACCTGACGTCGTATGTGAGTGGGAACCATTTCCTCACGCCGGCGGATTTTGCGACCATTTACGACATCAATCCTCTGTATTCGGCTGGCGCGGATGGTACCGGGCAATCCATCGCCGTAGTGGGGCAGAGCACTGTGAGCACCACCGATCTGGACAATTTCCGCAGCGCTGCAGGGCTTGCACCCAGCACCGTAACGATGACACTTGCTGGCGGGACGGCGACGAAATGCTCAGGGGACGAGGGCGAGTCGGATCTCGATATCGAATGGTCTGGGGGAGTAGCCAAAGGCGCGCAGATTATCTTTGTCTTTGCCGGATTGGGTTCTGGAGACACGTGTTCCAAGCGCGGCAACAATGTTTGGAACGCGTTGCAATACGCAGTGGACCACAACGTCGCTCCTTTCATTGGTACCAGCTACGGCTTTTGTGAATCGGGTGTAGGGAATTCATTTGCTCTGCAGGTCCAGGGATGGGCAAAGCAGGGCATAACGCAGGGTCAGACGATTGTGGCAGCCTCCGGTGATGCGGGTGCAGCTGACTGCGAACCTGCCACCAGCACTTCGGCCAAGACCGGACTCGCGGTAGACGTTCCCGCTGCAATTCCCGAGGTTGTCGGTGCAGGTGGGAATGAGTTCACAGGTGATAAGGGCACATGTTCCACTACTCCTTGTCCGGGCAATATTGCTCCCGCGGATGACCCCTACTGGGGCGCGTCCAACGCCGGAAGTGACGCGCTGTCGACCGCGCTTGGATATATCCCAGAGATGGCCTGGAACGACACCACTGCCTCCATTTCCAGTAACCCTCCAGGTGGCCTCTCCGCCTCCGGTGGCGGAGCCAGCATCTATTTCTCAAAGCCTGCGTGGCAAACTGGAACGGGCGTTCCGGCGGATGGGAAACGCGATGTTCCGGACATCTCCCTTAGTGCGTCGAATTTCCACGATCCCTACTTAGTCTGCTCGGAAGACGGTGATAGCACTCCGTGTGCGAGCGGGTTCCGAGATAGTGCAGGTGGGAATTTCTTCGCCGTAGGTGGAACTTCAGCTGTGGCTCCTACGTTTGCCGCCATCCTTGCATTGGTGAATCAGTACGTGGGAAATACGCCGCCCACCGGACTGGCGCCTGTGAATCCCACGCTTTACCAATTCCCTGGAAATACTCCGGCGCCATTCCATGACGTCAAATCAGGAAACAACAAAGTTCCGTGTACCAGCGGAACGACAAACTGCCCGGCGGGTACCACACAAATAGGCTTCACTGCGATTACCGGCTACGACCAGGCGACTGGTCTGGGATCTGTCGATGCTTTTGCACTGGCTGAAGTCTGGAAGCGTACCCCGACGACCGTTTCGCTTTCGCCCTCCACAGCTACTTCAAATTTGGGCGAGAACGTTACTTTCACTGCTACAGTGAGTCCCTCGGGCGCAAGCGGCACGGTGAATTTATTCAATAATGGGTCGACAACACCCATTGGTTCGGGAACCTTGTCCGGCGGCACGGCTGCAATTAGCACGGCCGCACTCCCCCTTGGTTCGAACCACGTTACTGCCACCTACACCGGTGATACTTCTTTCCGGCTGTCGACATCTCCCGGCGCGGTCGTCAACACCACCGCCAGCTTTACGCTGACGCCCAACCCGGCAGTCGGCACCTTGAGCGTGGCGCAGGGCCAGACCAGCGCGGCGGTGAACCTCATTGTCAGCAGCACGCAAGGTTTTGTTCAATCCACTGGATCTGGTTCCACTACCCTTCTTGCCGTGACTTACACCTGCTCGGGCCTGCCCAGTGAAGCTACCTGCAACTTCTCCCCAGGCTCCGGTCAAACGATTACTACGAAGTCCACGGCCGTGAGTTTCCAAGTCATCACCACGGCGCCAACGGCTCGACTGCAGAGGCCCATGGATCGGTCACGAGGCGTTTTTTATGCGGTCCTGCTGCCCGGCTTGTTTGGCATCGTGTTCCTGTTCGATTCCCGCAGGCGCTCGCCCGGCTCTCTGCCTATGCTGGCAATGCTCGTGATGCTCAGCCTTTCCACGATGTGGATGGCCTCGTGCGGCGGCACTTCCAGCAACAAGAATCCGGGGACGCCTACCGGCTCCTTCCCCTTCACGGTGAATGCCACGACCGGAGGAGGAGCACCCCTGACCAGTTCGGTGAAATTCACTCTCAGTGTGACACCCTAATTTGCTTCGATCCCTTCTGGGCGCTCCGCTTGCCGGAGCGCCTTCTCCATTGTCAAGCATTCACCTCAGCCTTTCGTTCTGCCATTTCTTTGCCATCCCAAGTTCCATCTGCGAAACTGACGACTGAGAACTGAGAACTGAGAACCGAGAACCGAGAACTGCCTTCATGGGCCGCATCCACGTTCTTTCCGAAACCGTTGCCAACCAGATCGCCGCCGGAGAGGTGGTGGAGCGCCCTGCTTCCGTCGTCAAGGAGATGCTGGAGAATTCCCTCGATGCCGCGGCCACTCGCATCAAGATCAGCGTGGAAGCAGGCGGAAAGAAACTCATCCAGATCATGGACAACGGCTGCGGCATGGTGCGCGACGATGCCATGCTGGCGTTTGAGCGTCACGCCACCTCAAAAATCAAAAATGCCGAAGACCTGCTGAGCGTCTCCACCCTCGGATTTCGCGGCGAGGCTCTGCCTTCCATCGCTTCCGTTTCGCGGCTTCGCCTGGAAACGCGCGCGGCGGAAGAGCCATCCGGCACCGTCGTCGAAATCAACGGGGGAAAGATTGCCCGAGTTGAAGAAGCAGGTTTGCCTCTTGGGACTTCGATCACAGTCCGCGATCTCTTCTTCAACGTGCCCGCTCGCAAAAAGTTCCTGAAGGCCGAATCGACCGAACTCTCGCACATTGCCTCGCTGGTCACGCATTACGCGCTGGCTCATCCCGACAAGCACTTCGAACTGCACTCCGCTGCCAATGCCATGCTGGTCGCGCCTCCGGTCGGTGGATACAGCGAGCGCGTCTACCAGGTCTTCGGCAAGGAAACGCTGGATCAGTTGATCCCCGTGGCGGCACGGCAAGCCTTGGAGCGCGTAGGTTTGCCCCAGCCCCCGCCATGGCGGCGCCGGGAAGAGGAAGAGGACTCACTCCCGAAAGATCCCGGCGAGATGCGAATTCATGGTTTCGTCTCCAAACCGGAGATCCAGAAGCTGAACCGGAATTCGATTTTCATTTTCGTCAACGGACGCCTGATTCGCGATCGCCTGGTGCAGCACGGGCTCACCGAGGCCTATCGCAACATCATGCCGCCGACCGTTTATCCGGTGGTCCTGCTGTTCCTCGAATTACCAACTGCCGAGGTGGACGTGAATGTACACCCCTCGAAAACCGAAGTGAGATTTCGTCAGCAGACCGCGATGCATGATTTTGTGCGCGACACCATCCGCGCAGCGCTGATGAAGGCTCGCCCTGTTCCCCAGTTCGTCGCCCAGATTCGGGCCCACGCCACCGCCAGCCAGGCGCTGACGCCGGGATCGGCCTGGGAACCTTCCGCTCTTCCGGGCTCCGCCTTTGCCATTCCGCCACATGCTGGTTTTCCGGAAAGATTCGATTTGCAGCCTCAGTTGGAGCCACCGGTATCAGCGCGCTTTCAATTCGAAGGGGCCATCGCAGTGGAAGGGAACGCCGCCATCCCGGTGGCGCGTGGACTGGAAAACCTGCCCATCGCGCCTGGATTCTCGGCTGCCCCAACACGCGGCGTGGACGTTGTCCCCGATCATGGATGCGCTCCGGCGCTCGAAGTCGGCGAAGAAGAGCCGACGCTTTCGTCTCTCAGCACCCTGAAGCCGTTGGGACAGATTCGAAGTTCCTTCATCCTCGCCGTGAATGAAGACGGTTTGTGGATTGTGGACCAGCACGTGGCCCACGAGCGCGTGCTCTTCGAACGAGTCCTGCGGCAGCGCGCTGCTCAAAAGGTGGAGAGCCAGCGCCTGCTGATGCCCATTGTGCTGGAGTTGTCCCCGGCGCAGCAGGCCGTATTCACGGAAATCTCCGACGAACTGGCGCATAACGGATTCGAAGCCGAACCCTTCGGCGCCCGCAGCGTGGCTGTGAAAGTTGCCCCTGCCGGAGTAGAAACGTCCGCGGTCGAGCACATGCTGCACGAACTGCTGGATCAGTTTTCGCGCGAAGAGCAATCCTTGAATCTGGAAAAAATCCGTACCCGCATCGCGGCCTCCATCGCCTGCCATGCGGCCATCAAGGTCAACATGCCGCTGGAGCAGAACAAAATGGAATGGCTGCTCGCAGAACTCGCCAAGACCGAGCACCCCATGTCCTGCCCCCACGGCCGGCCGGTAGTGCTGAGGTATTCTGTAAAGGATATCCAGAAAGCATTCAAGAGAATCTAGCAATGAGCAATGAGCAATCTGTGTCGAGTGCAACGGGTCAGCTCATAGCTCATGGCTCACAGCTCACAGCTTGTTTATGACGGACCTCGAACTCCAGCAGCAGCGGCGCGACAAATGGCGGCTGAATGGCAAACCCATTCGGACCATCGAAGAAGCTCGCGCCTTTGTGGAAGAGGTAGGATTTTGCCTGATGTATCCGCAGCGCCCGGCATTTTTAGCCCCTACATTTGTGGGTGCGTTTGTGGGCGCCGACGAGCACTTGCCCGAGTGGCGACACGCGTTCAAAGATCCGCGGGCGGCGCAGGCGACAGAGTTGATGGTCCGCCTGCTGCGCGAGCGCTCGGCGTTCGAAGCCAATCTGTTTGAGGAGAACAACGGCTTGATCCTGGCGGCCACGGTCTTTCCGTATTTCTATGCGCTCATGGGCGAACGCAACCCGAAGCTGGCGCCCAAGCCGGGAGCGCGGTCTCCCTATTCGCAATTGGCTTCCGACGCCTATCTCGTCATTCAGCGCGAGGGCGCGCTCTCCAAGCAAAAGTTGCTGGAGAAACTAGGCGGGGGAGTCTCCACACCGGCCCTCGACAAAGCCTTAGCCGAACTGTGGACAAAGCTGCGGCTCACCCGCGTCGATTACCGGGCGAGTGAGGGATCGGTATGGGACCTCCTGTATCGCTGGGCACCGGAGTCGGTGAAAGAGGGCGTTGGCCTGTCCGTTCCAGAGGCGCTCTCCGCGCTGGTTTCGAAATATCTGGATTGCGTAATTGCTGCCGAGCCGAGTGAGTTGGAGACATTTTTCGGAAACTTCATCGCGCGCTCCAAAATTAAAGAAGCGATAAACGCGCTGCTCGCCGCCCGCGAGTTGAGCTTCGTGCATGTGAGCGGCAAATCCATGCTGCAGATCACGCCGGAAAAGGTTGTGCCCGTACCATCACCGCGCCCTGCGGCGCGCTGACCCTGTCAGATTTTTGTGACTGCCCGTGCCTGAGTCCACTTCAATCTCCTATCGCGGACGCCTCGCCCCATCGCCCACTGGTCTTCTCCACCTCGGACACGCGCGCACGTTCTGGATTGCATCGCAGCGATGCTGTGAGCGCGGCGGAACGCTGGTTTTCCGCAATGAAGACCTGGACCCGCAGCGCTGCCGGCCCGAGTTTGTGCAGGCCCTGATTGAAGACTTGCACTGGCTGGGAATCTCCTGGACGGAAGGTCCAGACTGCGGTGGTCCCTTTGGTCCGTACACGCAAAGCGAACGTCGAATCCATTATCTGCAGGCATGGCAGCAACTCAGGGACCGCGGCGTGATCTATCCCTGCACGTGCTCAAGAAAAGACGTCGCCCAATCAGCAACCGCCCCGAACGACGCAGACGACGAGCCCCGATACCCAGGAAAGTGCCGCCCCAGTCGCGACTCACGTAGCGACAGCCTCTCAGGCTGTCGAGCCGAAGCGAAGCGAGGCGCCCTTGCAGGAATGAATTGGCGTTTCCGTGTTCCAGACGGCGAAGAAATCTGCTTTGAAGATTTGCATCTAGGGCACCAGCGAATCGTTGCCGGCAAGGATTTCGGAGACTTCATCGTCTGGAGAAAGGATCACGTCCCCGCATATCAGCTGGCGGTAGTAATTGACGATGCCGCCATGCGAATCACCGAAGTCGTCCGTGGCGCCGATCTGCTGAAGTCCACCGCAAGGCAGATTCTTTTATTTCAAGCTTTGGCGCTTTCCATTCCCAAGTACTATCACTGTGACCTGGTTCGCGATGAAGCGGGCCTGCGCCTCGCCAAGCGGCACGATTCGCTCAGCATCCGCAAGCTGCGCAGCCTGGGTTGGACGCCGGAGCAGGTGCGCGGCTGAATTCTTACGCGCGTGTACAATCTTTCTTTCACGATGAGCCCCGACTCCACGCACAACCATCCTTCCCGAAAACTGATCATCGCCATAGATGGCCCGGCGGGCGCGGGCAAGAGCACGATTGCCTCGAGGCTCGCGCGCAAGCTCGATTACGTCAACCTGGAGAGCGGGGCAATGTACCGGGCCCTCGCCTTGCAAGCCATCGAGAACGACACTTCCTTTGATGATGAACCAGCTCTGCTTAAGCTCGCCGAGGCCTCGCGTATCCAATTGGAGCCGACCCTCGGCGGAAATCGGACGCTGCTGGATGGCAAAGACGTTTCGGCGAGAATCCGCGAGCGCGATGTAACCGAGGCCGCCTCCCGCGTCTCCGTGCATCCCAAGGTCCGGCAATGGATGGTCGAACATCAGCGAGCACTGGGCGCGAATGCCGGCATCGTCATGGAAGGCCGCGACATTGGAACAAAAGTTTTTCCCGACGCCGATTTGAAAATTTTCCTGGATGCCGATCCCGTAGTTCGCGAAGAGCGGCGCAGGGCGCAGCAGAAGATCAAAGGAGAGGTTGCCGCGAATGTTGCCGCGGAACTGCGCGAGCGCGATCATCGCGACCGCACGAGAGCGGCATCCCCGCTGGTTGCGGCCACCGATGCCGAAGTGATCGATTCAAGTTCTATGAGTGAAGACGACGTCCTGGCAAGAATCGAAAAATTAGTGGAACTGAAGCGCCAGCAAAGATCCACATAGAGACAGCCTCTCAGGCTGCCGCTTGCAACGAGCTCTAGTTGTCCGTAGGCTGTGGAGTCCCCTTTGGCGCCGCCAATGCTTTTCCGGGCTTCGGAGGAACAGGTGGAACCGGTGCCGCCGCTGGCGTCGCCACGGCCGACCCTTTGCGAATCTCGACTCCCTCGTGCTGGTTATTGATCACGATATGCGACAGCCCATTTCCCACGCTGCCGCTGGCTCGCGATTCGCGATCTTCGTTGCTGACCTTCAGTTCCGGGAAATCTGACTGAATTTCGCCGTCGCGCACCCGCGCATCCAGGCGGAAACCCGCTTTATCGGGAAGGCTCAGTTGCACCGTGCCGTTGCGATTGTCGATCTGAACATTGCCCACGGTGCGCATCGCCACTTCCACCGAGCCGTTATCGTCTTGCAAACGTACATCGCCCGATACGCTGTCGAGACGGATATTTTTCGATCGGGTGGTGAGGTGGAGCGGCCCGGTGACCTGGTCAGCTCGCAGCTCGTCCGAATCCAACTCGAGCGAACCGTCCAGCCGCGAGAATTCCATGTCGGTGCGCGACGATTTGAACGTGACCGTCTTCGCGATACGCTCCAGCTTCACACTCTCCTGGAATTCGCCTTCGAGCTGCAGGCTTCCCTTCACGTCCGATACCGAGACTTCATTGAGCCGGTTTCCAACGTGCACATCGCCGGTGATCTGCTGAACGCGAACCGTGCCCCTATCCTGACTGATTTTCACCGAACCGGTGACTTCTTCCACCGACGTGTCGGATCGCTGCGCCGAGATGTCAACATTGCCGTCGCGCCCGGCAATACTCACGTCCCCGCGATGCGAAGTGACGGTCACAGAAGCTTTGCGGGGTACAGAAATGTCGAGATCAGTTTCCACCGCGTGATCTCCCGCACCATCCGCTTTCGCGTCCACCGTGACCAGGCCGCCGATGCCCGTGATTACCGGCTTGGTCTCGCCGTTGTACTTGTCGGCATCCGTCTGGTTCTCCGCGCCAATTCGCTTACGGACTACCACCGTGATCTTGTTGTCGTCCGAGGCATGCACACTGACTGCACCGCGTGTGTCGATGACCTTCAGGCTGGCTCCCGCAGGAAAAACTTGCTCCAGATGATCGTCGAAGTTGTAGGTGTTGCCGTTGAATAGATGGTTGAAGTCGTTATCGTCAAAGTTGAAGTCGTCTCGCATGCCCGACCAATTGACGCGCTCCAACTGCGTCGCAATCAGGCCGAACACCACGATCATGACGATGAGCACAACTCCGCCGGCGCCAATGCCGGAAGCTCGTGCGCCCTGGCGCTGCGCCTGCATGTGCTCGACGACTTTGATTACGCCCCACAAGATCAGCAGCACCGGCCAGTAGCTGGCGAATAGGTGTGCCAGCCGGCCCACAGACAGCACATGCATAGTGCTCAACAGGAACACAAAGCCGATGATGATTAGAACGAACGGGCCTGCGAACGACCGTGGGCGCCGTGGCGGAGGAGCCATCGGGGGCGGACTCATCACTGGGCTAGACATTTTTCACCTCGCCAGAGGAAGGTGGTTGCGGTTCCACTACGCCACCGCTCGTCGCAGGCGGCGGAACGGGAGGATAAGTCGACACGTCCGGCGGCAGCGGCCCGATATGTCCGGCCGAGGAGGCGTTACTCTGAAACAGCTTGACCACGCCAATCACCAGCAGGATTGCCGGCCACGTTTTGTGAAATTCAATATTGGAGACGCTGTCCAGCAGGAAGAGCACGCCCAAAGTAATCATGATCGCTGGCCCCATGAGCCGCCGGGTCCGGCACTGTTCGCAATTGCAGCGGCCAGTAACGCCGCCCAGCAGCCCCCAATGTTTCGCGAAGAGCCACACCCCCAGCAGAATCAGAGCCAGCGAAATCAAGACGCCCATGCCGACTTCGAACAAGCCTGCAGTGTGCAAAAGAAACAGAATGCCCAGGCCGATCAGAATCGCCGCTCCTGCGGGAACCTTGGTGCCTTCAAACTTCTCGCCCGCGCCGAACGTTGCCCCCAATCCGAATGGATCGGGCACCGGCTCTCCCAGTTGCAGTGCTTTTGCGGTGCGAACCGCGTCGATGATCTGGTAGATGTAGAAGAAGCCAATCCCGATCCCCAGGATCGTGTGCATGTACCAGGGCACATCGGAACTCACGCCGATAATCAGCAGCACCATCACTATGAGATGGGCCAATCCTTTGGCGTACTGCGAGCAGTAGACCGCGCCCACACCGAACGGGAAGAATCCCGCGAGGATTCCCGCCACCGCCGGATTCGGCCCGGTATTGAGCAGCGGCGGAGCAGCGCTGGCGCCTCCGACCGGTGGATACACAGTCTGAGCTGGTGGCATGAAGCCCGCAGCCGGGGCTGTGCCCTCCATGCGTGCGGCCAGACACGACTCGCAATAGATTACCCCGCGTACATCGCGGGTGCATGTGGGACAAAGTGGCTTGCCGCAAGTGCGGCAGAACGCCACCGCAGCTTGATCGCTGTGATTGGCGCAGTTCATACGAACCTCCTGTATGTGGTCACTGACCCTACAGGCAGATCGCAATCTCCAATACATGGGCCCCGGTGAGCGCTAGCCAAAATCAACTGCTCCCCCGTTTGGCTGTAGTTGCGCTCTTGCTTCTGCTCAGGTTGTTGGGATGTATCGTTCTTACGCTCCTTGGCTGGCTTTGCAGGACCGGGCTCGGCGGGCCTGACGTTACGCTTGATCCCGGCCAGTGCAGCCTGCACTTCGTAGACGGCGCGCACATTGTCGACGTACCGAACCACGCGCGCCTGCGTATTGTAGTAAGCGTGCCGGATCGCCGTTGGCCTCAAACTAACCTGCCGCAGGTCGGCGGGTTTCACTCCGGCAACCGTCAGGCCCACCGACAGCGCAAAGAACGCCATGCCGAACGACATGGCAAACCGCGGCTGGCGGACCATCGCCCAGATCGGCTCCAGCAATGCCGCCTGCACATGCTCCAGCCAGGAAATGCGCGGCTGACGAGCCGGTGCGGCGCTTCGCAGACGCTGAGTATCAACGCCCGTCGTGGATGCCAGGATGTTCGTGACCAGGCTCGCCGGAGGCTCCGCCTCTTCGAGATCTTTGAGCCAGTTGTGGCCCGCCTCAACTTCAGCGAACAGCGGCCCGCACGCCTGGCAGCTCCGGGCATGCGCCTGGAACCGGTCGAGTGCAGCCCCCCTCAGAACGCCATCCAGGGCGTCCGAGAGCAGCGAGTCGAACTCGTTGCACTGCATTCCGTGATTGGTGTGATCTGGCATCACATCACCTGCCTATAGGTACGTTGGAGGAGCCTCGCAAGTTCCGCGCGCCCTCTATTTATTCTTGATTTCACGGTACCCTCCGGAACCTTCAAAACTGTGGCTATTTCGCGATAGTCCATATCTTGTAAGTCCCTTAGAATCACTGCTTCCCGAAGTTCGGGAGAAAGTTTGCCCAGGGCGGCATGAACCGCCTCGCTGACCTCCCGCTGCCGTACCCGGGTATCCGGGGGGGCGGAGAGGTCGGGGATCTGCTCGCTAAGAGGCTGGGCGTCCTCATGTTCGGACGCGGCGCTGTCCATCGAGTCCGTCATTCGGTCCTGCTTGGTCTTTCGGAAATGGTCCACCAGCAGATTCCGCGTGATCGTCGTGACCCAGGTAACGAATGCACCCTTGCTATGGTCATAGCTCGGGAGAGTGCGGTACATCTTGATGAAGACCTCCTGGGTGAGGTC
>Ga0209059_1001107_pt1 | contig 12441 bp, 13 predicted proteins | sample GraSoiAngelo_151_FD_186165 | JGI IMG/M metagenome (GOLD analysis project Ga0209059, IMG submission 186165) | Grasslands soil microbial communities from the Angelo Coastal Reserve, California, USA - 14_1009_12_20cm (SPAdes) (version 2) | ecosystem: Environmental > Terrestrial > Soil > Grasslands ...
CCGTCACTTCATGTGGAGTTGAACGCATCAGGCACGATACCTGTAGACTTTTTTAGCGTAACCTTGAGCGGCCAATGGAGTGTGCATGTCATGTGCGGACAACGCAGTTTTCGCTAAGCGCCCGGATATGTCCGGGCGTTAGGCCAATTTCCCGCAGCACTTCCTCGGTGTCTTGACCGAGGTCGGGCGCCTTGCGGCGGTGGCTCCCCGCCTCCGTTGGTTACAGGCGACCAGCGCGGGCATCGGCCAGTTCGTGCTGCGGCTCGGGCTCGACCGCACCGACATCACGTTTACGACGGCGAGCGGTGTTCACGCGCGGCCGCTCGCCGATTTCTGTTTGATGGCGATGCTCATGTTCGCGAAGAACTACGCCTTGATGGAGCGCGACAAGAACGCGAAGCGCTGGGAGCGCTACTGCGGCGAAGAGCTGACCGATAAGACGCTCGCGATAGTGGGCCTCGGCCGCGTCGGCCAGGAGATCGCGCGGCACGGAAAGCGGATGGGCATGCGCGTGACCGGGATGCGCCGATCGGACGAACCCGTGGCCGATGTCGACAAGCTCTTTGACCGCGCGGGACTTCACGCGTTGCTTCGAGAGGCGGACTTTCTTGTGCTCGCCGCGCCACATACTCCCGAGACCGAGGGCATCATCGGCAAGGACGAGCTCGCGCAGCTCCGCCCGACCGCGGTCGTCATCAACGTGGGCCGCGGGGCGCTCCTCGACGAGGAGGCGCTGATCCGGGCGCTTGAGGAAAAGCGTCTGGCCGGCGCGGCGCTCGACGTTCTGCGCGACGAGCCACCCCCACACGACTCGCCGCTCTGGGACATGCCCAACGTGATCCTGAGTCCACACTCGGCGAGCACGGTCACGCAGGAGAACGCGCGCATCACCGAGATCTTTTGCGAGAACCTGCGCCGGTATCTCGGGGGCCAACCACTGCGCAACGTTCTTGATAAGAAGAAGCTGTACTGAGCGCTAGCGCCGGACCGCGGCCTCTTGCCGATCGAGCGCGGGCCGCAGCTCTCTCTCCCAGAAGTCGAGGAAGCCGTCCTGGTCCGGGCCGACCTGATGCAGGCCGACGTGGTCGAAGCCTGCGTCGACGCACTTCTGGATCGCTTTCACATAAGGCTCGGGGTCCGGACCGACCGGGGCATCCTTCGTCGACTTCTCCATGGTGATCGGCTCCGCCGCGGCCTCGAAGTCGGCGGGCCGGCGGATCTCCTGCGCGAGCTGGCCCCCGAGCGCGCCGGTGGGCCAGAGCTCGTGCACGAGCCGGCGCGCGGTAGCGGCATCGCGGCCCCAGCAGACCTGCACCTCGATGTATCTCGGTTTCCCCGCACCGCCGGCGCCCTCGAACTTGGCGACGGTCTCACGATTGGGCGCGCTCGAGATGAGGCCGTCGCCGATGCGCCCGGCGACCTGCGCCATCTTCGGTCCGCCCGCCGCGACATAGATCGGCGGCGGAGTCTCGCCGAGCGTATAGAGGCGCGCGTCCTCGACGGTGAAGTACGTACCGCGGAAGCTCCGCTCTCCGCCGCGGAAGAGAAGGCGCAGGACTTCGATCGCCTCCTCGAGCATCTCGCGGCGCGTCTCGAGTGGCGGCCAGCCGCGACCGACGACATGTTCGTTCAGGTTCTCGCCGCTGCCGACACCCAGGAAGAATCGGCCATCGAGCATCACGGATGATGTCGCCGCAGCTTGAGCGACGACCGCCGGGTGGATCCGGATGGTCGGGCACGTCACCCCCGTGCCGACAGTTAGCTTCGTCGTCGCCGCGATGCCGCCGATGACCGACCAGACGAACGGGCTCTGGCCCTGCCGGTCGATCCATGGATGGAAGTGGTCCGAGAGCTGGACGTACGGAAAGCCCGCCTGCTCCGCACGCTGTGCGGCTCGGATCATCTCGCGCGGGCCGTGCTCCTCGCTCGAGATCCAGAATCCAATCTGCACCTGGCCGGTTGTTGCATGTGCTGGGCCACGCGCCGAGCGGTCGTGCCTCACCTCCGTCCAACTCTGACTGCGCTCGATCGCGACCGTGCGAGACTGCACAGCCTTGGCCGAGCACGCCGTCATCGCCCACCTGCGGCTGTCCGAGTCGGGCTTCGGGACGCCCGCGGACCGCCAGCGCATCGCGGAGCTCGAGGAGCGGCTCGAACGATCGATCAAGAAAGCGCGCGTGGGTGAGTTCGATGGCCACGAGTTCGGTGAGGGCGAATGCATCTGGTACATGTACGGGCCTGACGCGGACGCCCTCTACCGCACGGTCGAAGGGATCATCCGCGAGGCCGCGACCCAGGCCGGCTCGTTCGTCGTGAAGCGTCGCGGCGCCGCCGACGATCCCAACGCGAAGGAAGAGAAGATCCAGCTCTAGTCGCACAAGAGTTCGTCGCCTCTCGGGTGCGTGCGCCCCGGCGAACGGTATGACCATTTGTGGAGCGAACTCGGTACGCTAGTGGTGTGAAGGACGAGGTTCGCACGCTGCCGAAGCAGTACCACGAGGCGATCGAGCATTGGCGGCGGCACAACTTCCCGGACTATCCGAAGCTCGCGGAGGAGTGGGACCGCTTCTTCCCGAAAGACGAGCCCTTCTGCCTCTGCGCCAAGATCGCCGAGGACATCCCCGCGGAGATCGAGGTCGGCGAACGCAAAGGCGAGGCGAAGGCCCTTGCTCCCAAGGATCTGCCGGAGGAGGCCGCTCAGCACCTTCTGATGCAGATCAAGGCGCAGGCGTCGACCGAGTTCGGATCCATCCAGCAGCACCAGGGCACGCTCGCCCGCGCGCAAGAGCCGCAGGATCACGCCTGGGCTCTCCGGGTCATGGCGGAAGAGCTTCGCCACGGATACCAGATGGTCCATCTGCTCACGAGTGCCGACTGGTCGCCGGTCACGGACACGAAGGCCGCCGACATGGTCGAGGAAATCCTGTCGATGCAGACCGGTTCGCACGTCCTCGCTGCATTCAACCTCGAGTACGACAGCTTCCTCGACAACGTCGTGTTCGCCGCTTTCATCGACCGGGTGGGGAAGTACCAGCTCACCATGCAGAAGATCTCCGCCTACAAGCCGTACGCCTCGAGCATGCCGCCGATGCTCCGCGAGGAAGCCTTTCATCTCGCCGCGGGCGTGATCCCACTCCGGCGCTGGGTGGAGGCCGCCGCGCGCGGGGATGGCTACATCACGATTCAGGACATCCAGAAGGCGACGCACAAGTGGTTCGGTCGAGGCCTCGAGATGTTCGGGGACGAGCGCGGTGGCGACACCAACGTCCGGTACGGTCTCAAGGACATGGCGAACCGCGAAGCGCAAGAGATGTACATCGAAGAGTGCCAGCGCATGTACGACGACCTGAACGGGCGCTACGTGAGAGCGCGCCTGCCGAAGCTCTCGCGCGAGGAAGCCGAGAAGGCGTTCGCGCGGATCAAGGCAGGCGAGACGATCGAAGGCGTTCGGCCCGAGGACCTGCTGCGTCTTCCTGACCGCCGCTTCTTCCGCCGCCGTGGGGAGTACGCCTACCAGATGGTCGGCGCCAAGGGAGAAAGCTTCAGCGACGTCGAGCAGTACATCGCGCATGTCCTCCGGAATTTGCCGGAGGCGTACCGGGCTTCGATCGACGTCAAGCACTGGGCGGACTTGCAGCGGAAAGTCAGCCGCGGCGAGATGCCGCTCAAAGAAGCCATCAGCTCGATGCCCCGCCTCGCACGCATGGGCGGCGGCTGCCCGTGCGCGAAGTCGGTCCGCTGGGTACAGGAGACGGCCGCTACCTCCAGCGGGTGAAGTTCAATCACAAGGCGACGGTCGCGGCGCCGAAAGACAAAGTCTGGGCACGGCTCATGGACATCCCCGCCGCGGCGCGTTGCGTGCCGGGCGTCGCATCGGTGCGGCCAAACGGCAAGGACCGTTACCAGGGAACGCTCGCGGTGCAGATCGGGCCGGTGCGGCTCGTCCTCGACGGCGATTTCGCGATCACCGCCCGAGACGAGACCGCGGGGACGGCATCGATCCGCGCCGACGCGAAGGACTCGCGCGTCGGCGGTGCGATCCGGGCGACGTTGGATCTCGCGCTCGCCGAGAAGAACGCCGAGACCGAGCTTCGCATCGCGACCGACCTCACCGTCATGGGCAGGTTGGGCGAATTCGGACAAGCGTCGATCAAGCGCAAAGCCGATCAGCTCATCCAGGACTTCGCCGAGTGCCTCGCGCGCCAGGTGACGATGCGCTGACGGAGCCGCTGCATTCCCGATACACAACCGTCAAGGTGGGCCACGCTCGCTTGGCACCCGGTATGCCTGGGGGACGGTCGTGAATGGCGCCGAAGGACTTACCGGAAGCTGCAAGGCCTGCGGCATGACGCTCGAGCGCGCTCTCGTGCGCGAGGTGCGGCACTACGAGGAGACGCGCCTCCTCGAGGTCACCTGCCGTGCGTGCGAGCGGCGGTTCTTCGCCATACAGGTCGAAGCCATCTTCGACGCGCTGAAGGTCGAGGATGTCGAACGAGCGGCCGACCAGCTGGCATGGGCGCGATCGCTCTCGGACCTCTTCGCCCCGGGTGACCTCGATCTCCCGGACGCCGCCTGACTCAGCGCGAGCCGATAGCTCTCCCGTAGAGGGAGGGGCTCGGGCTCGGAGAATTCCCGCCGCCGCATGCAGCACAAATGCTCGCGATCAAGAGTGCGGCGAGGACCACGCGCCAGATCATCACGACGACGAGGGTTATAGCATCCGCGCGCTTACTTGGACCGCGGGCGGGGCTCCGATCGCGACGTGATGGCGCGCTCCAGCGCGCCCTCGAGATAGACCGGCTCTAGACCACTCGCCCAATACACGAGTGCATCGCGATTGGGTTGCGTCGTCTCGACCGGGCTCTTGCGGACCATTCCGCCACCGCCCCGCGGGGAGAACTCGAGCCACCCTTCCCACACGGTTGCGCCCTTGCGCTGGCGGCCCATAGCCCGCGCCGAATAAACGTGGCCGTCTTCGTCCCCGACCTCGCTCGTGAATTCGTGAAGGAGTTCGCCCACGTTCGGACTACGCCGCGGATGGCGTGCCAGTTACGTTCGCGTTACCGGCGAGCGCCGCGCGACAAAGGTCTAGGCTTGGACCACCAACACAGGGGAGGAACCGCATGGCCGGAAATATTGTGCATTTCGAGATCAACGCGAAAGACGCAAATCGCGCGAAGCGTTTCTACAGCTCGCTCTTCGGATGGAAGTACAAGGACTCCGAGATGCCAGGGATGGAGTACTACGTGATCGATGGCGCGAATCCGGGCGGTGCCATCAACCCGAACACGCAGGACCCGGGTCCGGTCGTCTACTTCGACACCGACAACATCGACGCGTCGATCGGCAAGGTCCGCGAGCTCGGCGGGAAGTCCGACGACAAGATGGCGATCCCGACCCAGGGCTGGTTCGCGGCATGCGTCGACACAGAGGGCAACAAGTTCTCGCTTTTCCAGAGTGACCCGAGCGTCACCATGGAGACGGAGCAACAGACCGCTCGCGCGTAAAAGCTAGCGAGGCCGCCGGGCGCCGAGCCGGACACGCTCGGCTCCGGCGGCCTCTCTCGACCGCGGCGCGCTGGCTAGCGATACTCCCGCCGTGACACCGACAGATGAGAATGCCCGTGAGGTCGAGGAGAGCCGCGAGAGCTATCGCGAATGGCTCTCGGGCCCCGAATCCTTCCTCGCCGCGGTCGCCCGACACGAGCTTCCGGTCGGACAGTCGCTTCGCTTTGGCGTGAAAGGGGACGTCGAGCTTCCCGAGGCCGGTGCCATGGTCACCATCGCGGCGACCGACGACGGTTTCCGGGTCGATGGGTTCAAGCGCGGGCCTGGGATGGTGCGTCTCGGACGCTATCGGTTACGGCTCTCGCATCAGAACGCGCCCGCCGTCGTGGTCATCGACCCTGACGCGAAACGGGAGCGGTTGGCTCCGCGATGGTTTCCATATGCGCCCGGTCTCCGATTCATCCTTTCGCTCGAGCCGGATCCCGAGAAGATCGCCCTCGAGTCGACGCGAGAGCGCGATCGATCGGCCGAACGCGTGGGTTGGTTCACGTTCTCGCTCGAGGGCCGCGAATGCCGTGTTGCCGCGATCCGTCTTCTCGAGCCGGGCGTACCGGAGGACTCGCTCCAGATCCTGTTTAAGGACCGGACGAACGGCCGCGAGTCGTACCACATTGGCCGCTACCTCGATCTCGACCCGCTCGAGGACGGCGGCTATCTCGTCGACTTCAACCGTTCCTACAACCCGGCGTGCGCATTCTCGCCGCACTACAACTGCCCGGTGCCGCCACCGGAAAATCGACTCGTGGTCGCCATTCGCGCCGGGGAGATGACGCCCGAGCCGTAGCTGGCACGGTCCCTGCGGCCGCGAACCGCGGAGGTCGTGATGGATACAAAACCTGACGAGGTCCAGGAAGTCCAGGTCCCCAGCGAGCACGTCGCGGTCGTGGCCATGTTCGCGGATCGCGACGAGGCCGAGAACGCCGTCGACGCTCTCGTCGAGCGTGGCTTCACCGACGATCAGATCTCGCTCGTTGCCCGCGGCGCCGGCACCGATGACACCGGAGCATTCGTGCCCGGCGGTCTCATGGTCACGGTCAACGCGAAAAATCGAGAAGCCGAGGCGGAACGAACGCTCCGGGAACGCAATGCCCGCGAAGTCACGACGAATCGGATCGGCGCGACCGGGAAGGTCGGCGAAGAGACCTAACCGGGGCTCGCACGTTCGCTGAGGGGACTGGTGTCCGGTCTCTGAGGCGACTCGGGCAAACTTTTAGGAGAGAAGTTGCTGCTACACCGCTTGCTGGCGCCGCCGTTACTCGCGGTCGCCATCGTAGCGTCGTTCCTGGCGACGCCGGCGATGGCCGATGGCCCCACGTCTACGCCATCGACGAGACCGTCCCCGAGCCCGACGCCAACAAGCTCTCTCTCGACCTCGGCATCGCCGTCTGCTCGTGCGTCTGGCTCGCCGTCGCCGTCTCCCTCGGACGCGACAGCCGCCGCCACCGCTTCGCCGGCTGCGGCTGCGCCGAGCGCGAGTCCCGATCCCGAAGCGGCGCGACGTGAAGCCGAGGCCGCCCGAGCTCGCGACGCGGCGCTCCTCGCGAATGCCCGCTCGCTGGCGCAGGTGATCGAGGCTCAGGCACGCGTTGCCCAGGACGAGCTCGCGGGTCTCGATCCACAGATCGCGCAGGTGGCGACCGATCTCGATGCGGTGAACGCGGACATCGCCGCGTTGCAGGCCAAGTACGACGCGCGCCGGGCGCTCCGCGACCGTCTCGAGCGGGACGCTCTGCGTCTGGCTGCGCTGCCCTCGGCCGCGATCCCGGCGGACCTCAGCGACGCGCAGCGCGAGGCCCTGGACGACCTCCGCACGCTGCAGAGCGGACTGCTCGCCGCCCAAACCAAGCTCGCCGAGCGCGCGGACCTGCTCAACACGCTCAAGGGTTCGGTCGGCGCGAAGCAGACGTATCTCGCGCGGCTACGCGACCGCGCGCGTTCTCTCGCGGCTGCAGCGGCATCGGGCGACACCGATGCGAAGGCCGCGCAGGTCGCCGTGCTGACGGCACTCGCGCAGGACGCGACCAATGCGCAGACCGCGCTGGCCCAGCTCGTCGCCTCGGCGATGGTCCGCGACGGGCCAGCGGGCGCGTGGTCTCTCCCGGTCCGAGGCATCCTCACGCAGCCGTTCGGTCCGACGTCGTTCGAGCTCGAGCCGGCCGCCACCTACAAGGGTGTGTCGTACGCTCACTTCCACGCCGCGATCGACATCGCGGCGCCGCTCGGCACTCCCGTGACCGCGGCGAGCGACGGCGTGGTCGCGTTCGTCGGCCACCTTCCCGACGGCGCGATGATCGTGCTGGTCGCGCATGCGGGCGGTTACGTGTCGGAGTACGCACATCTCGACGACACGTTCGCGTTGCCGCCGGTGAAGGCTGGTCAGGCGGTGAATGCTGGCCAGGTCATCGGATTCATCGGGCTCACCGGGATCACCACCGGCGCACACCTGCATTTCGCTGTCATAAAGAACGGCGCTCCGATCGACCCCCTCTCTGTGGTGACCGCGGGCGCGTCCTAACCGGACGCGCAACCGACCTCGGCATCACTCCATCGAGTCGAATTTCCCTGCCCTCGTGGGAGGCGGTGAAGCTGGCCGTCGCGAAGGGCGCGGGAGTCAGCGGCCCAAGCCGCTACGCCGTGATGACCGAGCTCGCCGCTGGGACGCTCGAGATCCTCAAAGTTCCGGGCTGGCGCGTTCGCCGGCATTTCTCGCTCGTCCATGCGCGCGACATTCCGCTTTCGCCCCCTGCCAAGCGCTTTCGGGCGATCCTCGTGGGCGAGATGCGAAAACTCGCGACCGCCGGGTCAAAGCGAGTGCCGCGGAGGAAGCCGAGCGGACTGGTGCCAAGACCTGCCCGAGCCGTTCCGGCGGTCAAACGCCCCCGTTAACGGCTTGTAGCACGGCGCCGAGCGGCTTTTTCGGGCAGGTTTAGGGCCTCAGGTGGCGAGCCCGTCTATCTTCTGGCTCGGTTGTCTGCTCAGGGGGCGACAGGCTTACCGAGTTGACGCACCATGGCGGCGAATTGGTGGTTGGTGACCCGCGGGCGCGGGCCTCTTACGAGCGCCGCATACGCATCGCGTCGGAGGCTGCGAGCTGGGGCATTGGCGCCACCTTGCTCGGTACCGCCGCCCTGCCGACGACGGACCAGGCCTCCCGGATCGGGCTCGTCGCGAGCTCGCTCCTGCTGTTTCTCTTCGCGACCCTATGGTTCCACGTCTTTCCAGATAGCTGGCTCGGAAAGAGCCGTTTCGCCGTGGGCGCGGCCATCACCCAGGTCATCGCAGCGATCCTCCTCGTTCTGACGGGCGGGATCGACTCGCGGTACTTCCCGTACTACGTCCTCCCGATCCTCGCGACTGTCTTCGGGATGCGGATCTCGGGGACGCTCTTCACGGGCACCATCGCGGTCGTCGCGTACCTCGCGACGCTCGTTGCCGAGGTCTTCTTCGGAGGCGAGCGGGGGCAGATCGACGTCGGCGTGATCCGCCTCTTCGCGCTCCTCTCGGTGATCGCGATGACCGCCCTCATCTCCCGCACGATCCAGGAGACGCGCTTCACGCTTCGTCAGCGGACCGAGGAGCTCGCGACCCAGAACGCCGAGTTGTCGGTCGCGCGGAACACCGCGGTCGGACTCGCGCGAGTGAGCGACCTGCACGAGCTGGTGCGCGTCGTGTACGAGTCGGCCAAGAACGCGCTCGCCGTGGACCGTCTCTACCTGTTCGCCTCGAAGCCCGACTTCGCCGATGGCTTCACCGTCGGACCGGACGGTGCGGTCGAGGAGTTCCACGCTGACCCCACGCTCCCCGAGGACACGCCGCGGCGCCGCGCGGTTCGCGAGAAGCGCACCGTCGCGGTCAACGATTCGCGCGACGACAAGGGCTCCGATCGGGGCGAGCACCAGCACTTCGGGGCCGGGCTATTTGTCCCCCTGGTGCACCGGAGCGAGGTCATCGGGCTGATGGCCGTTTCCAGCCATGAGAAACGCGAGTGGACGGCGCACGAGATCCGGGTGGCGGAGGTTGTGGCCGACGCGTCGGCCGCGGCCGTGGCCTCATTCTTCGCGTTCGAGGAGGTCCGCGGCCAGAGCGAGCGGCTCGAGGCGCGGATGAAAGTCCTCGAGAGCATGGACAACCTCGTCGACGCGCTTGCCCTGACCACCGACGAGGCGAGCCTCGCGCAGACCGCGGCGCGAAGCCTTCAGCAGGGCTTCCATTTACCGGCGGCCACCGTGCTCTTCACGGATCCATCGGTCGCGATCCTGGAGCCCGTCGGCACCGCCGGGCGCGCAACTCCACACCCCGTGGTGAATGGACCGACGAGCTGCCCGGCGATCCGCAGCGGCCGTTTCTTCGAAGTCACCTCGGCCGACGATCCCGTGGTCTGCCCGTACATGCCTTTCCGCTCCCATTACTCATGCGTGCCCCTCGTCGCCGGCGGCGACACCGTGGGTGCGCTCTTCCTCGAACCCGATAAGCAGTCGATCCTCGATGTGACCGTCTTGCGCGCCGCCGCGGACCGCGTCGCCCTCAGCCTCGCGACGCGGCGTGTGCTCGAGACGGCCCAGCGGCAGGCGACGACCGACGGCCTGACGGGTCTCCACAATCGTCACTTCCTCACTGAGCAGCTCCGGCTGATGCATTCGCTCGCCGTCCGTCATGGCCAGCCCTACAGCGTCGTCGCGATCGATGTGGATGGCCTCAAGAACGTCAACGACACGTTCGGCCACGAGCAGGGCGATCTCGCCCTTCGCGGACTCGCCAACACGATGCGCAAGACGCTCCGCGCGTCGGATGTCGGTGTGAGGACCGGCGGCGATGAATTCCTCGTGCTCATGGCCCAGTCCGGCCTCGAGGAGTCCCGCGTGGCCGCGGAGCGGGTCCGTGAGGCGGTCGAGCTGCAGGGGCGCACCGACCCGAAGATCGCGATCAGCGTGAGCGCCGGAGTTGCCGCCTGGCGGCCCGGTCGGAGCGCCGAGCAGGTCCTCGAGGCGGCCGACGCGATGCTCTACGCGGCCAAGCGAGCCGGTAAAGACCGCGTTCTTGCCGAAACCGGCCTCGTTGAGGCCGGCGACGGCGAGGGCGCGGCTTGACAGTCTTTCTCCTAGTCTTCTAGAGTCATTAGCAGTCACGCTCGGAGAGTGCTAATCCGAATCCGTGGGTCTGCGGCCGTTCGCCGCGCCCAAAAAACTCCAAAAGGAGGGGAGACACATGGCAGTCGCAACCGCGCCCAAGCCCAGTCCCAAGTCGAAGACCAAGCTCAAGCCACTCGGCTCTCGCGTCGTCATCAAGGCCCTCGAGCGTGAGGAAATCACGAAGAGCGGCATCGTCCTGCCGGACACCGCCAAGGAGAAGCCCCAGGAGGGCCGCGTCCTTGCCGTCGGACCCGGCGACCGCCACCCCGACACCGGCCAGCGCATCCCGGTGGACCTCAAAGAGGGTGACCGCGTTCTGTTCCAGAAGTACGCCGGGACCGAATTCAAGCTCGACGACGAGGAGCTTCTCATCTTGAGTGAGAAAGACGTCCTCGGTCTCGTCGCCGATTAAGGGGAGGCACCTATGGCAAAGCAGCTTGCCTTTACTGACGAAGCGCGCAAGAAGCTCAAGAACGGCATCGACATCATGGCGAACGCCGTGAAGACGACGCTCGGCCCCAAGGGCCGCAACGTCGCGCTCGACAAGAAGTTCGGATCACCGACCGTCACCCACGACGGTGTCACGGTCGCCCGCGAGGTCGAGCTCGAGGATCCCTTCGAGAACATGGGCGCGCAGCTTCTCAAGGAAGCCGCGACCAAGACCAACGACATCGCCGGTGACGGCACCACGACCTCGGTCGTGCTCGCGCAGGCGATCGTCCACGAGGGTATGAAGAACATCGCCGCGGGCGCCAACCCGATGCTCCTGAAGCGTGGCCTCGAGCGCGGCGTCACCGCCGTGGTCGAAGAGATGAAGGCGCAGTCCACCAAGGTGGAGGGCGAGCACCAGAAAGAGCAGATCGCGCAGATCGCGACCATCTCCGCCGCCGACAAGCAGATCGGCACCCTCATCGCGGACGTCATGGAGAAGGTCGGCAAAGAGGGCGTCATCACGGTCGAGGAGTCCAAGGGACTGCAGTTCGAGACGGAGTTCGTCGAAGGAATGCAGATCGATCGCGGTTACATCTCGGCCTACTTCGTGACCAACGCTGACCGCATGGAAGCGATCATCGAAGACCCCTACATCCTCATCACCGACAAGAAGATCTCGGCGATCACCGACATCCTGCCCGTCCTCGAGAAGCTCGTGCAGGTCTCGAAGAACCTCGTGATCGTCGCTGAGGACATCGACGGCGAGGCGCTCGCGACGCTCGTCGTGAACAAGCTCCGCGGCACGCTGAACATCCTCGGGGTCAAGGCCCCGGGCTTCGGCGACCGCCGCAAGGCGATGCTCGAGGACATCGCGACCCTCACCGGCGGCGCGGTCATCACCGAAGAGGCCGGCCGCAAGCTCGACGCGACGACGATCCAGGATCTCGGCCGCGCGCGCCGCGTCACGGCGAACAAGGACGACACCACGTTCGTCGAAGGTCACGGCAAGCAGGAACAGATCATGGCCCGCGTCAAGCAGATCAAGGCTCAGATCGAAGAGACCACCAGCGACTTCGACAAGGAGAAGCTCCAGGAGCGTCTCGCGAAGCTCGCCGGCGGCGTCGCCGTCATCAAGGTCGGCGCGGCCACCGAGGTGGAGCTCAAAGAGAAGAAGCACCGTGTCGAGGACGCGCTCTCCGCAGCCCGCGCGGGCATCGAGGAGGGCATGGTCCCAGGCGGTGAGATCACTCTCATCAACGCCATCAAGGCGCTCGACAAGGTCAAGGCCGAGGGCGACGAGAAGACCGGCGTAA
>Ga0209059_1001108_pt1 | contig 12427 bp, 8 predicted proteins | sample GraSoiAngelo_151_FD_186165 | JGI IMG/M metagenome (GOLD analysis project Ga0209059, IMG submission 186165) | Grasslands soil microbial communities from the Angelo Coastal Reserve, California, USA - 14_1009_12_20cm (SPAdes) (version 2) | ecosystem: Environmental > Terrestrial > Soil > Grasslands ...
TACTCCTCGACGAAAGTTTTTCCTGGCGGGCGAAAATCGAATTGTTCGGGATGATCGCGGAAGAATTCGCGATGGACGCGCGTCCAAACTAGGCGTCCGTCAGTGTCGATGTTTACTTTGGTCACACCTAGCTTCGCGGCGGGCAGATATTCTTCCTCATTCACGCCGCGGGCGGATGGATCGAGTTTGCCTCCAGCTGCGTTGATGCGTTCAACCTCCGATTTCGGAACGCTCGATGACCCGTGCATGACGATTGGAGTGGGGGGCAGGCCCGCTTTCTTTACCTTGTCGCGAATTCCTTCAATCACGTCAAAGTGCAACGATTGTTGACCCTTGAATTTGTACGCTCCATGGCTCGTCCCAATTGCGGCGGCGAGCGAGTCGCATTTCGTTTGTTTGATGAACTCCACCGCCTCGTCCGGATTCGTCAGGCAAGCGTGCCCTTCATCTACTTTGATATCTTCTTCTACGCCGCCCAGCCGCCCGAGCTCGGCTTCAACGCTGATGCCTTTGGGATGCGCCTTGCCCACAACGCGTTTTGTGATCGCGACATTTTGTTCAAACGACTCATGGCTGGCATCGATCATGACCGAGCTATAAAACCCGGAGGCGATGCAATCGTAACAAGCTTCTTCGTCGCCATGATCGAGATGGACCGCAAAGATTGCGTCGGGAAAGATTCCCTCAGCTGTGCGAATGATGGCTTCCAGCATTCGCTTGTCGGCGTATTTCCGCGCGCCCTTCGAGAGTTGAATGATGAACGGTGCTTTGCTTTGCACGTTGCCGCGGAAAAGCCCGAGACATTGCTCCATGTTGTTGATGTTGTAGGCGCCGATAGCAAACTTGCCGTAGGCCACCTTGTAGAGTTGAGCAGTAGTGACGATCATAAACGCGGGAAAAACGCTGATTTGCTTTTGCGAAGCCTCAAATCGCTGGGCGCAAATCGCAACTCGAAATTTTCGTTAACCCTGGCCGCTCGTTGCGGGCAAGAGCACGCTGACCTGCGTTCCTTTTGAGGTCGAATCGACTTCTACCCGGCCGTGATGATCAAATACCGTTCGTTTCACGATCGGCAGACCGAGACCCATTCCTCGCGGTTTGGTCGTGCAAAACGGTGAAAAGATTTTCTCTTTTATTTCCGGAGAGATGCCGGAGCCATTATCGCGCACGGTCACAACCACCGCGGCGGGATGTTGTCCTTCCCGGACTGGTTTCGCCGAAAGTGTGATGCGCGGCTTGTTGCGATCCGCGCTGGCTTCGGCGGCGTTGGCGACAAGGTGGGCAAATGCTTCAGCCAGAGCCGCCTCGTCGCCCAACACGCGCGGCAGATTGCTGGGCAATGACGTTTCCAATTCCACTTTCCCGTTGATGCCATAGCGAGACCTGGCAATTTCCACGCCCTTTTTGACCGGTGACCGAACGTCGATTGGTTTAAACACAAGCTCGGGTGGATGCGCGAAATTGTTGATCTGGGTAATAATTTTATCCAGACGATCGATCTCGCTTACCACAATCTCGTTGAATTCCTTGCGAAAATCGGCGTCGTCGAAGCGTTCCGGCAGGAGTTGCGCAAAGGTCTTGATCGCCACCAGCGGATTGCGGATTTCGTGAGACATGCTCGCGGCCAAGTCGGTCCAAAACGTCGCTCGATCGAGCAACGCTTGTTTTTCGCGCAAAGTTTCCTGCGCAGTCAGATCCTGAATCACAGCGACGGCACCAAGGGGCGAGCCGTTGCCGGCAAGCTGTCGCGTCTCCACAGAAAGCGATCGCTGCGTGTTATTGTCAATCCAATGTTGCGGCGGCATCGGCGTTTTCGATTCCAGCGTTTCGCGCAGCAAGCCAGCGAGTCTGGTGCCCACACTTTCAACCGGTTTATTCAAAGCGGCGGTGCCCGACAGACCGAGAGTTTTTTCCGCCGGCGGATTAAACCACCGAATAATCGCGTCCTCATCGATGGCGACAATGCCGGGTGGAATCGATTTCAGGAGTGTTTCAGCCAGCGTTTTTTGAACAGTCGCTTCCTCGTAAAGAAAAGCATTTTCGAGAATGGTCGAAACGTGTTCGGCCAGCGCCGTGAGGCCTTCCAGATCCCGGTCATCGAAAAGCCGCCCGGTGACACGTGGTCCAAAGAAAACCCAGCCGATGATGGAGCCGCGCGCATAAAGCGGCACGATCGCTTCGGCCCCGAACATGTCGAGCGCGCGCCGCATGATTGTGCGCTGCCTGTGATCTTGAGTTCGAAGAAGATTGGCGCGTGAAATGAGATGGGCATGTGATTCAAACCAGCGCACCAGCGCGTCGCGCTCTCCAAACTGCAATTCTTCGGTTTCGGGCAAGCAATGCAGCCCAGCGCGCAGCTGATAGGGATCTCCTTTGCGGGTTCGCGAAAAAAGTCCAACGCGACTTACGCCGGACGCATCGGCCAACGCTTCGACAACGGTTGTCACAAGCACCTCGATATTGTCCAAACGACGAAGGACTCGCGGAAATCGAAGCAATGGAAACGTCCGTGTTACGTCGATCGGCTGTTGTGTTGCTTCGCCCTTGCGGGAGATTTCCGGCGTCATTGCCGATGTCTCGCGCAAATCGCGGTTTTCCTGTGAAAGTTTCACATAATCGAAAGCGCGCCCGAGCAGGGCTTGAAAACGGCGTCGTTCCAGGCCGATCTCTTCCGCGGCGTAAATTCCAAACTGCTCGGCTTCGCGTAACGTTTCGGATTGCCCAACACCGAATGCAATGATCAAAACTTCAGGCTGCTCATTTTGGATTTGATCGATTAGTTCGCGGCACTCTTTCGAGCGTAAGTCCATCATTAAGACGGACTGGCCCGTTTGTTGCAGCACAGATTCGAGACGATCGGGGTCGTTCACATGCCGCAGTTGCGACATGCTGCGCAAAAATGCTCTCGTCCGGCGAACAAGCTCGGCATCCTGAGTATATAAAATGCAAATCGGCGCGGGCGTCATGCGGCAGCCACCTTGCTGTCAAACCGCACTAACGGGAGCAAAATGTGAAACGCGGTGCCCTTTTCCAGTTCGCTCTCGACTTCGATCTGTCCTCCATGCTCCTGGATGATTCCGTGCACAACCGATAAGCCTAATCCGGTTCCGTAATCTTTGGTTGTGAAGAATGGATCGAAGACGTGCGGAATATCTTCCGCGCGAATTCCTTCTCCGCTGTCGCGAATCGTGATCCGGAAAGCTTCGCGCGCTTCGCTATTTCCGCTACTTTCGCCATTCAAGTAAGTCAGGGCGCTGACCCATTGTTCGTCCGAGCGGATCTCGGTCTTCACCGACAATTCACCATGCGTTTTCATCGCATCCATTGCGTTTAAAAAGAAGTTGAGAAAAACCTGCTCCAGCTGGTCGGCATCGCCGTGGATAGTGTCAGTGTCTGCGCGCCATGAGCGATTCAATTTAATGTCTTTTTGATAGAGTCGGTGGCCAACCAGTGTGAGCGCCTTTTCCAGAATCTCATGCGCATGGAGCGGTTTGAGAATCGGTTTTGCTGGTCGCGCAAAACGAAGCAGCTGATTAACGAGCGAGTCAATTCGGTCGATCTCGTGCCCGATCAAATTCGAAAACGTATCGCGAAAATCGGAATCCTGGTAGCGCTCTGGCAGCAATTGAGCAAAGGTTTTAAGCGAGACCAGCGGATTTTTGATCTCGTGCGCCATTCCTGCCGAAAGCGTTCCCAGACTGGCGAGTCGGTCGCTGCGGCGAATCTGCAGTTCGAGGCGTTTAATGGCGGTGATGTTCGTTAACACCATTAGCGCCCCCAGTACTTGTCGATCTTGTCCGTGAAAAATCGACGTACTGGCGCGGATGATCACGTCCCCTGTTCCGACCCGCAGAGCTATCTCGCGGTTTTCCTGGCTCTCGCCCGTGCGCAAAGTTGTGATTAGCGGTTCTGCCAGCTCGAGCGGAAGCGCAGCCAAGTCGACTATCTCTTGCGCGTTTAATCCGGTGATTTGGCCAGCCTCGTTATTGAAAACGGTCACGCGTTCGTCCGTTCCCGCCGCAATAACCCCGCTGGTCAGATTTTCGAGCAAAGTTTCGTTGTAGATCTTGGCGTTTTGGACTTCCGTGAAAAGCTCTGCGTTTTCAATCGCGACTGCGAGTTGCCCGCACAAAACCTGAAGGGCGCCTTGTTCGGTCGCGCCGTAAATGCGGCCGGATTTTCGGGCCCCAAGCAACAATACGCCGGCCAGATGATCCCGCGCGAAAATTCCCATCGCCAGCGCAATTTGAAGCGAATCCAATTGCCGCATCACTCGCTGAAGTTGCGGCGTTGGCCTCGCACGATGCAGCTCATCCATAACTATCGGCTCACGATTTGATTCCAATTCGGTGATCGTCGCCTGGTCGCGACTCAGCTCCAAACAATAACGGGCCCCGGGTTCGACCATTGGATAACGCTGCGAAAATCCCTGCTTGTCTGGAAGAAGGATGAAAACCCGTTCGGTGCCAACCGCCTCGGCGACGGTGTTGGCGAAACGATCGAGCAAATCGCGCAGTGTCGTTACTGACGCCAGGATTTTGGCCGCTTTACTAACAGTTGCGCGAAAATCGAGTTGATGTGAACCGATGAAAAGCCGCTCCGCCAGTCGCTGGGAGATACCGCGGGCAGGAGCCATGGCAAAGGCAATCACAACCGCCGCGGCTACATGTGCGACTGTATGCGCATTTGGAACGGAAGAACGCAGCGCAGTTGCCACTAGCCACCACACCAGCGCGTAAAGCGCGAGCAAATATGTGGCGAGCAACACATAGGAAATAAGTCGCCGCAGCAAGACGCCCACTTCCATCATTTTGCGTGTCGCAATTCCGTAGGCGACAACGATGCTGAAGAAGACGACTCGGAATGGAGCAAACCAAGAAAGCTGCGACGGCCTAAAAAACCCACCCAAAAGAAGCGAAAGTGGCAACGAGACTACCACTGCGGCAATGCCTCCGATCAATATGAATGCGATCTCTGTTCGCTCGCCGCCTGTAGTTCGTCTCAGATCGCGCCATGTAGTAACGCCGAGTAAAGCAATCGCGCCAACAAAATAACTAACGTAAATGTACACCCCTGGGCCGTATATTGGGACTGGCGTCGGTTGGCTCCCAACCCGCAATATTCGCACCCCCTGAAGGAAAAATTTTGTCTGGCACAAGACAATAATTGCAGCGGTCACGATTAGCCAAACGCGCGACTGGCCAAGAATACTCCGCCAATCACTGTTGGCGCGGCCAATGGACAAGCGTAAAAGATTTAACATCGCAATAATCAGAATCCCGGCCGAAGAGGCTTCGCGGATTCCAATCTGTGCTGCCGGAAGACTTGTCGCGGTGAGTATATAATACAAACTGGCCAGCCATGCTGCTGCAGCTAAAGACAAAAGCAAAAATGCCTGATTAGACTTTCGATGCCGGTTGGCTAGAAAGACAGTTAATCCCAGTGCTAACTGAGTTAGCAACGCGATCAAAATTGCGAGGGTGGAGCCGATCATCTGTGATTAGGTCGCGAGACCACCAGTGAACTGGCGCTGCCTCCCAAGCCTCGGACATTCATCAAAATGCAATCCAACTTTGCTTTTCTTGCTCGCAAAGGCACAAAATCTAAATCGCATTCTGGGTCCGGCAGCTCGCAATTCGTTGTCGGCGCGATAACCTGGTCGCGGAAGCTTAAGGCGCAGGCGGCCAGTTGCAACGGGCCTCCCGCCGCCAGTGGATTGCCGGTGACACCTTTGATTGAACTGATCGGAATTGAATAAGCGCGCTCACCAAAAACTTCCTTAATATAACGCACTTCAGCTGCGTCGAGAACGGGATGGCCCGGTCCATACGCCGAAATATAATCGATGTCATTTTCTGATCGGCCGGCATTTGCCAACGCCAGTCTCATCGAATCGGCCAATCCTGAAGCTGGATCGTCTGGGCCGCGGTCCCTTTGCCTAGCGTATCCATTGATCTCCAAGTAGATCTTTGCGCCTCGAGCTTCAGCTCTTTCTAAGGTCTCCAAGACAAACATTCCCGCGCCTTCCGAGATCACCCCTGAGTCGCGCTCGATGTCGAATGGCCGGCTTGCTTTCTCAGGTTCTCTGTTGCGACAAGAACTCAACCCAGTCGCAATAAAGGCGGCGAATGTATGTTTTGTAATCGGCGCGTCAGCTCCGCCCGCGATCGCCAATTCCGCCGCGCCAGATCGAACCATGTCCGCGGCCAGCGCGATCGCATCCAACCCGGATGGGCAGGCAGAAGAAACTGTTGCGGCATGGGCGCGTGCACCAATTCTATCAGCGATGGCATTCGCGGCCGCTTGAGGCGTTAAAGCGCCCACTGCCGTTGGAGACATGCCATTCCCTCCTCGGCGATCAAAATCACTGATTGATCGTTCGATAATGTCCATCGCGCTGGTGCTTACTCCCACAATAATAGGTGTCGGACTGGGCAAATCAGCCTCGCTAATTTCGAGACCCGCATCTTCGAGCGCCAACATAGTCGCGGCGTAGGCGAACTGGGTGTGACGCGCCATCCGTTTCGGTTTCAACTCCGGCTCGATGTAATCGTGCGGGTCAAAATTTTTTACTTCACCGGCAATCCGGCTCTTTAGATCGCTCGCATCAAATAGCGTAATTGGGCCGATCCCGCTCCGGCCGGTGACGAGCGATTCCCAGAATTCGTCGTTGCCAATCCCATTCGGCGCCAGAATTCCCATCCCGGTGATGACGACGCGGTTTCGCTTCAGCATTTTTGGTGCTCCAGTGCGCGCAAACGCCTCGTGAAGAAAGTTCGTGCCTTCGCCACCGCAAAGTCTGGGGGGCTGGCGGTTAACTGATTGTCGATCTTTTCGGGCACGAACGAATCACCCGGCATTCTAAACGCTACATTAACTCCAGTCATTATATTTTTTGCGCCACAAACAGATCACTTATTCACTAAAGCCGGGAACTTATTCACAAGTTGCACCTTGCATGCCAACGATTTCTGCTTCACCGTTCGCCCGGCTGAGCTAGATGAATTTGCGCCTGACTTTTTTGCTTCTCTGCCCCGTCCGCGGCATGCCCCTAGCTTCAATTGCCGCCGACGCCTTATGACCGCCGCGACCGAACTCCCGCAAATCCTTGTGATTGATGATGAAATGGGACCGCGCGAAAGCTTGCGCATGCTCCTGAAACCAAATTATCAGGTGCACACGGCCGATTGCGTCGAGGCCGGCCTCAAACTCCTGAAAGAGAAACAACCGGACACGATTGTCATGGACATTCGGATGCCGGGAATGAGCGGGATCGAGGGTCTACGTCAAATCCGCGAGATCGATCCGAATCTCTCAGTCATCATGCTTACCGGTTTCGGCGCACTCGACACGGCCAAGGAGGCCCTGCGACTCGGCGCCAACGATTACATCAGCAAGCCGTTTGATGCTCATGAAATGCAGCAGGTGATTAATCGCAATGTCGAACGTACGCGCGCGCATCGGACCAGCGAAAATGCGGCCGCCGAGATTAAAGAATTAAACAATCGTTTGCTTCAGCAACTGGCGCAGAAAGAGCGGCTGGCCGCGCTCGGCCAAGCGTCCGCGGAATTTGTTCACGATCTCGGCAATCCTCTCACTATCGTTTGGGGATATGTCCAGCTGCTGGCGCGGCGTCTCGAAAAATCTGAGGAGGATGAGAGCGCCAGCTCGGTCAAAGAATTAAAAATCATCGAGCAACATGTGCGCACCTGTCGTGAATTGCTTACGATGTGGCAGAGTTACGGCAACGTCGAAGCTTCGCCGCCCAAACAAATTTCAGTTTCGGGTATTCTTTGCGAAGTCCTGAAAGGAATTGCGCCAATGGCGACCGAAAGCGGCGTCGAGCTCAACGTCACCATCTGCCAAGACCCCTGCACTCTTTTAGGCGACGCTGTACAAATCAGCCGCGCTATTCAGAACGTGGTCGTCAATGCGGTGCAAGCTTCCGCCGACAAGAAAGGAAAAGTCACGGTTGTCTGCGCGCAAAAAGATTTCTATGTCGATCTTCGCATCGAAGACACGGGTGCTGGGATTCAACCGACGCAACTCCCTAGAATCTTCGATCCTTATTTCACAACCAAGCAGGCCAAGAGCGGCACCGGGTTGGGCCTCTATATCACCAAAAAAGTTGTCGAAGACCATAACGGCTCAATCAAAGTAGACAGCACCCACGGCGTGGGCACAGTTTTCACGATTCGTCTCCCGCTCTCGGCGAGTTAAATGGTCGGCTGATTCGCACCTGCCGTAGCCGGCCTTCCCGCGCGGTTTCACTTGTCAGTTCCCCCGCGTTTGGTTTTGCTGAACGCGTGTCATACCGCGTCGCGCCAATTTTTTTGATTCGTTTAGCTGGCGCGCCGTTCGACACGGTCGAACGTTTGGCCACTCCTGTCACCGCCAACACGGTTCGCGATCTGCTGGTTACGCAAGAGAAAATCGACCCGGGCGATGAGAAGGGCTTGGCGATAACGCTTCACGACGAGCTCGACGCCGCCCGAAGATCATTGCTCGGTTCCGCCCGCACGATTTTGCCGCGCTATTTGATCTTTGGTGCGGAAGGAATGCGTGACCGCATTTCGTCTTTGTTGGAAATCAATCCGGATGCTGCGCTTCCCGCACGCAACTCGCGCAGCCGCGAACGTGAGCGCCACCTCGTGCTTTATCTTCAACGCATCGCGGCGAAAAACGACACGTTTAGTGAGTTCGGACCTTCCGGTTGGGGCAAAATTGGCAAAAACGTTTCCGGAGTCGGATTGAAGCCGGAGCCGGGTATCGCAAAACGCGAAGCATTCCTGGAACGATGGACTGCTCACGCCGTCGCGGCGGCGATTAACGCCGATCCGGAAAACTCAAATCCAAAGCTAACCGTGCCCGCGCTTGAACCGCACGCTGTGGAAATTTTGCTCGAGGACGTGAAAAATTGGCTTCCAAGTCCGGCTCGCGACAAATGGCTGTCGATTTTGGAGGCATTAGTCGTTCTCCCGCAGAAATTTGTCGCGACGACCGACACACAAGATCGACAATCGATTCTGGACGAAGCGCAAACGTCTTTGCAATCAATCGGCGCTGCACCAAAACATGGCGATCGTTTTCTCTACGCCGCGAGCAATCCCATTGGCGAAGAATGTTTTCGCGAATGTCATTTCGAAATTAACGAAAGCTTGATCGATGAAGTCGTCACTCCGGCCGAACCGTGGATCGACCTCTGGCGCGACAGCTATGCGTTCATTGCTTCTCGCGTCGCCGCCGGTTTGCGCGGGATCATGGAAAGGGCCGGGGCAAAAAGCGGAGTCATGCCGTTGCCCGAATTCTTGCAAGCATGCGAAGCGGCGAAACTCCCGCTGACCGGACCAGGCCTGGTCGCGCTCGCAGTCATGGCGTTTCAAGAAGTGAAAGCTGCCTTTCGGAAACGCTTGCAGCCACATGTCAATCTTAGTGAATACGAACTTACGGCCGGGGATTGTCATGTCGTGCGGGACAATTTCGATTATCCGAAATTCGACGAATACACTTATCCGTCAGCCGATCTGCAATTGGCCGCGACTTCAATTGAAGCGATCGAGCGCGGCGATTATCAATGGATACTGGCCGAGCTTCATCCGCCAATCGCAATGCTTCATCATTGCATGTTCTGGAGTTGCCCGGACAAAGAAACGCTCAGTCGCGCGTTAACGAGCACGACGTTCAGTCGGCCGAATTTTCACTTCGGTTTTTTCGCAGCCGATTTCACCGCTCATACCACCGTGCGTTTGTTCGATGCGATCCCGGAGCTTGCAAACTTCGTCGCGCCGCAACGTGGGCACCCAAAATGGAAAAAGACTTCACCGGCGGATGCGGAAGTTTATATCGATGAAGCAACCGGTGACGTTTGTGTGCGCAGGATCGACAATCACGAACATCTCGGATCGTTTGCGCGTGCGTGGGTGATTCCGCTCGGCTTTCATCCATTTCAATTTGGAATGGCTCCGCACACACCTCGTTTGCGTTGCGGGAAGGTGATTGTGCAACGTCGCAGCTGGACCGTGAAAGCCCACGATTTGATCCCGGGCAATTACACCGGCGTATCAAATCAGTTGGTCGTCGCCGTTGAAAGATTGCGCGCCGATAGAAATTTACCGCGCTTTATTTACATTCGTCCGACCGAGCAAGTCTTGCGTCGGAGCGGGGCGGAAGGTCGCGACAAAGATACCAAGCCAGTCTTTGTCGATCTTGAGAGCTATTTGTTTCTGGAAATTTTCCACCGCTGGCTCATTAAAGCGGGCGAGATCGAAGTAACGGAAATGTTGCCTGACCCGGAACATTTGTTTTGGAAAGAATCGAATGGTCGCCACAGCTTTGAGCTGCGCACATTAATTGTCCCGCGTTCATGAAAATTGTCGCGATCGCAAATCAAAAAGGCGGAGTCGGGAAGACAACGACCGCGGTGAATCTCGGCGTCGCTTTGGCGGAAAAAAAACTGCGCGTTCTCTTAATTGATCTCGATCCTCAGGCGAACGCGACCAGCGCGCTCGGAATGCACGAAGTGGAAGGCGAGAGCATATATGAATCGCTTCTTGGCGGTGCGTCCATCGCGAACAAAATATTGCCGACTCGCCTCAATCAGCTATTTATCATTCCCGCCGATCTCGATCTCGCCGGCGCGGAAGTTGAGATTGCTCGAATGCCGGACCATCTCACGCGTCTGGCCAGGACATTGTCTACCTTTCGTTCGGACGAAACGTTTAATCTCGTCCTTTTGGATTGCCCGCCGTCGTTAGGCATTCTCATGACCAACGCGCTGGCCGCGGCCGACGAGATCCTGACGCCGATCCAGTGCGAGTATTTTGCGCTCGAAGGTTTGGTCAAAATCGTGCGCGTGGTCGAGCAAGTGCGCGATTCAGGCGCGAACGATCAGGTCGAGATCGGCGGCATTGTCATGACAATGTTCGACAGTCGGACGAATTTGAGCGAACAAGTCGTAAACGAAGTGCGGCAGCATTTCGGCGAGCGCGTTTATAGAACGGTCATTCCTCGGACCGTGCGCTTAAGTGAAGCGCCGAGCTTCGGAAAATCGATTCTCGAGTACGACCCGAGCGGAGTCGGCGCCAGCGCTTACCGCTCCCTCGCGCGCGAATTCATCAAACGGCACTCTCTTTTCCCCATCGCGCGCGAGACCGAGAGAACACGTTTGTCAGAAAGCCTCGATGGATAGTCTGCTTCTTCAAACTCATTCCGATTTTTTCAAAACCGCAATAGCCGAGCAACATTCCATTGCTTCGGAGCATCGCCGCAAAGAGCGACGGCATGTTTGCATTTTGCCGCGCCAGAACTTTTTCCAGAACTCCGAGCGTCTGCTCGCGTGTATAAACCCCGAGCGAGAAACGCATGAAATCCTGGTTCGCCATTAACCCGGATAAAAGATCGACATCGTCTTGGCGGAATGGCCGCAAAGTAAGCGTGAAGTTTCCAGAATCATCATCGCTATGAATAAAGACGAATCACGCATGAGTTGCGATTTATTAAGGAAAGATGCCGACGAAAACCGACGAATACGCGCGACCGGCGACGCCCCCGGACTCATCGAGCCTCTCGACCGTGCGAGAGGCCGCGCGGAATTGCACGGCCTGTCACCTGTACAAACGCGCAACGCAAACCGTTTTCGGCGAAGGAAAGCAGTCGTCGACGGTGATGTTCATCGGCGAGCAGCCGGGCGACAAAGAAGATCTCTCCGGACGTCCCTTCGTCGGTCCTGCCGGCGGACTGCTCGACAAAGCGCTCGAAGAAGCAGGCATCGATCGCTCGAAGGTCTACGTCACGAATGTCGTGAAGCACTTCAAGTGGGAGCCGCGCGGCAAACGGCGCATTCACAAAAAGCCGAACGCGATCGAGATCAATGCCTGCATGCCGTGGCTGCAATCCGAAATCAATGTCGTCAAGCCTCGCGCCATCATCTGCCTCGGATCGACCGCGGCCCAAGCCGTGATCGGCGCGAAATTTCGCGTCTCCATTCAGCGCGGTCAGTTCGTGAAATCGCCGCTCGCCGAGTTCGTGACGGCGACCGTGCATCCGTCGTCGATCCTCCGCGCGCCGAGCGACGAAGCACGACGGTTCGAGACGCTCCGCTTCATCGACGACTTGAAGAAGATTCGAGCGGCGATCGAGTCGTAGGCAGGAAAAGCCGGTCATTCCGATCGTAGCGAGGAATCCGGGCGTGCCGCCGGCGCCAAGAATGACCAAACGGTACTGCTCCCACCCACCCGGATCCCTCGCTCCGCTCGGGATGACACCGTCCGTTATAGGCATTGGGACTCCGCGGCGTCGTCGCAGTGCGGAAATGACACCGGCGCGACGGACGGATTGCCCATGTGGGCCAGACATTCCTGTCTGGCCGGAGCGATTCCGCGCCGGCGTGCGGAAATGACACCGGCGCGACGGACGCATTGCCCATGTG
>Ga0209059_1001110_pt1 | contig 12418 bp, 9 predicted proteins | sample GraSoiAngelo_151_FD_186165 | JGI IMG/M metagenome (GOLD analysis project Ga0209059, IMG submission 186165) | Grasslands soil microbial communities from the Angelo Coastal Reserve, California, USA - 14_1009_12_20cm (SPAdes) (version 2) | ecosystem: Environmental > Terrestrial > Soil > Grasslands ...
ATGATTCGACCATCTTGCCTGACCGTGATCACGGCAAGATTTTTCACATTGAGATCGACGGCCACCGTGACCAGGTGGGGATCTCCTTTGCTCTCTTTGACCTTCTTGGCCTTGACTTCCTTCACCTGCGGGAAGTGCAGCGCGGCGGAGTGCTTGCGCAGGATCAATTTGGGGCTTTGGTTCTCCCAGGCTGGATCACGCCATCGCGCTTCAAAATAGCGGTTCAGGTTCACAGGGTAGTTCTGCCATTCCCAAGCGGTTCCGGTGTAGACCTTGAGCCGGGCGAAGCAGGTGCGTGGGTTCGGGCGCAGGTCGGTCCCGTCCAAGTCCAGACGGAACGCTTCGTCGTAGAGAGTGGGATGATTGGTGGCTCCTGGCAGTCCAGGCTGTCCCTTGTTCTTGCCCGAGGCCTTCCAGTTGGTCAGATGCGAGAGGTAGGAACGCGCTTTACCAATGGCATCTTTGATCACCGAGCGGCGGTAGATGAACGGGAACTCGGGGAACTGGTCGCTGAAGTTGTAGGAGGGCAACGGATGGGGATGGGAGCGGGTGGAGACGGTGAGGGCTTCGGCCCAGGTCAGCAGTTCGTTGGGGGAGATGAGCCGCTCCCGTCCCTCTTGATGCTTCTCTGAGAAATAGCTCACGCGCTCAGCAAGCTTGTCTGGGTGAGCCAGAAAGAAATGGATATAGAAGGCGCGCGCCCTATTCAGTACCTCGACCGTCGCAGTGAGAGCGGCCTGTTTGTCTGTATTGGCTCCTCCCTGGTCTCGCTTGCCCAGATCAAGCAAGAGTTTGGTGGTACGTGTCGCTTGTCCCATGCAACGGCGCTCCCGATGAGAACAAAAGTTCCTGATGCCTCCAGTGTACTGCCTTTGTGCCTTCTTGTCAAGTTTTTTCGACTGGCATCCACTCATAACTTGCCTCGTTTTGCGATGCCTCTTGTGATATGATGATGTATACCCGGCAAGAAACAAAGAAGCAAGCTATCTTCTAACGATATTCGGGAACGATCTTAACATTTTCTGCTTCTATCATTCATCAATAAAAAATAATATCAATTGTAGAGAAGAAAGCTGGTTGCTTTAAGAGGAGGATTAGATGGAACTTTCGTTACGTCTGGATACATTAGAAATGGTGGAGATACGCTACTTGCGTCATCGAGATCGTTACCGAGACTGGCCATCATTTCAATTACTTGCTGCATCAAGGCAAGCAAAGATAATGGCCTATATGACCAAGGATGTGGCCGAGCAACTACACCAGCAGATATTAATAGTAGAGTCAGCTGTCGGCCTGGATGAGGACGAGGATGGGGATGAATTAGATGAAGATAGCATCGATGACGAGCCGAAGGGCAGCAGCGAAGGTGCTAAATCAACCGAGCGTGATAGTTCTACTTTTTCTCCTGCTTTCGCTCAAGCACTTGAACGGCTTAATGACCTGGCACGCCAACGATTACCAGAAGGTAATATCGGCAGTACTGGCAGCAAACAGCCCATACAGAGTGGCGATGTAACTGCAGAGAGTAATGAAGTGAGTGGGGATGATGATGATGCACTTGAGCAATTACAAGACGCTTTTGTCCAGATGATGGAAGTTGTACGTGAGTTAGCTGAAGAGCTCTCAACCGATGCACTCAAAATTTCGGGGCGTTTTCGTTGTGCGCGTACCAACATTGAATTTATCCAGGCGGTCTCCGAAGCCGACGAGGAAGATGATGAGGAAATGGCTGAAGAGAGCGAGAGTGGTGTCATGGAGGTAGAGGTAGAGCTGGTAATGGTTCTGCAGCTCTTCGAAGAAGGGCGAGCCAGACCAGATGATCTGCCTGTCGTTGAGCTTCAACTCGACGTAGATGATTTTGAACGTCTACACGAAACGCTTGACTTCGCTCTGCAGCAAGAGGAAAGAAGTCGCCGCCGGAAGTAGTACAATTGCCGAATTGGAGTTTATCACACATGCAACGATCAATTACCATAGAAGATCTCTACAAGATCAAGTTCCTGACACGGCCCTGTATCTCTCCTGATGGTCAGCGCATGGCCTTTGGCGTCACAACTATAGATGACCAGGAGCACGAATATCGTTCCTCTATCTGGATGGTTTCTACAGATGGAGGTGAAGCCTGGCGTTTCACCATGGGTGCCAGTAATACTACCAGCCCCAGTTGGTCCCCTGACGGGCGCTGGCTGGCCTTTGTCTCCGAACGTGAAGGTGAACTGCCGAGCAAAGATGATAAAGAACACAAAAAAAACAGCAAGGGCAAATCACAGGTATGGGTTATTCCGACCAGCGGCGGTGAAGCCCGCCAATTGACCTACACGCAGCATGGCGCGTCTCAGCCTGTCTGGTCGCCCGACAGCAAACACCTGATCTACAGTGCTACCGTTGGTCCAGCCGATGAAGAGACCGGGGAAGGAAAACGACTGCCGAAGGCGCGCGTGATCGATAGGCTGTGGTACCGCCAGGATGGTGTAGGCTTTATCTATGAGCGACGTCGCCACTTTTTCCTGATTGATGTCACTGGTGGTGAGCCGCAACAGATTACCGACGGTGACTGGGACGACAACGATCCTGCCTGGTCACCAGACGGGACTCGCATCGCTTTTACCTCCAATCGCGTAGAGGACCGTGATCGATGGCGCTATTTCGGCGCCGACCTCTACCTACTGGCCATTCACGATGGGGAAGCCGGTGAATTGCGCTGTTTAACGGATAGTACTCGTTCGTGCTATTCCCCTTCCTGGTCACCTGATGGCAAAACCATTGCTTTTCTCGCGGCCCCCAAATTAGGCTCAGCCAATCATTTTGAGCTTTTTACCATCGATGTCGATTCAGGAGGAGAACCTCGTAACTTGACGAGCGAGTTTGAGGGTAGTTGCGCAGATTCAACCAATGATGATTTGAGCGACGAGCACATGCTGCCAGCTCCTCCCTGGTCTCCCGATGGCAAGACGCTCTACGTCCTGGCATCACACAGAGGCGCTACACGCGTCTTCGCTATCGCAAGTGATGGAGCGGGCAAGCAACCATTAACGCTGACACCTGGCAATGTTTATGTGCGTGATTTCAGCATCGATCACTCCAGAGCTCACCTGGCTCTGCTCATCGAAGACCCGGCACACATGACTGAACTTTTCACCTGTGCAACATCCTCCCCAGGCGAACTGAGGCGCATTACCAGCTTCAACGACGCGCTTGTTGAAGAGGTCGCGCTTGCTACACCTGAGTACATGCCATACACCGGCGTTGATGGCTGGCCAATAGATGGCTGGATTCTCAAACCTCATGATTTCGATCCCGCGAAGAAGTATCCGATGATTGTAGAGATTCATGGCGGGCCAAACAGCCAGTACGGCTATGGCTTTTTCCATGAAATGCAGGTACTTGCAGCCAGCGGCTATGTAGTACTCTACACGAATCCGCGCGGAAGCACGGGTTATGGTCGAGAGTTCGCCCTGGCGGTCAGAGGAGCGTGGGGAGTCAAAGATTCCCTGGATATCCTGGCCGGGGTGGATACCCTTTTGGAAAGGGGCTATATAGACGAGCAGCGCCAGGGTGTTACTGGAGGCAGTTATGGTGGCTTTATGACCAACTGGCTGATTGGACATACCGATCGTTTCAAAGCGGCGGTGACCGATCGAAGCGTGGTCAACCGCTACTCCTTCTTTGGCAGCAGCGACATCGGCTGGGAATTCGCCGACGACGATATGGAGACGACTCCATGGGAGGACCCGGACCTGTACAGGCGTATGTCACCGATTACCTATGTCAAGCAGATGCATACTCCCCTATTGATCATCCATAGCGAACAGGACTTGCGCTGTGGTATCGAGCAGGCGGAAGAGCTTTTCGCGGCCTTGAAATACCTGGGACGCACGGTGCTCTTTGTTCGCTTTGAGGGCCAGAGTCACGGGCTCTCGCGTGGGGGTCACCCAAAACTACGCCTGGAGCGGCTGCGACACATCAAAGGATGGTTTGAAACGTACTTATGAACCAGGTGGGCTTTTCAAAGACAAAGCAGGAAGGAGCGGTTGCATCATTTCCGTCCCTTCATGGTTTGATAGGCATACTACGGTTTCAGCATCCCAATCTTATCTTTCCCGGACTCGGTAAACCAGAGCGTATGATCTGCACCCAATACTATACCTAACGGGAGACTACCAACGGTAGGAATACGATAGAGAATGAAATGACTAGCCACAGCATCCAGGCGTGCGATCATGTTATCCGAAGTTACCGTTACCCACACTTCGCCACCAGGGCTGATCGTCAAGCCATACATTCCACCTGATTCATTCCCACTATGAGGGATATAATAAGGAGTAAATTTCCCTGTCCGGGAATCAAGCTTCAACAGAAGTCCCCCGGAGAAGGAGGTAATCCAGAGGGCTCCATGGGCGTCGCTGGCAATCTCCATAAGAGGATCCGTGGGACCTGACATCGTGAAAAAGCTGAACTTGCCAGTACTGGGGTCAAGGCGGCCAATATGGTTGCCGCTAGCTTCGGTAAACCAGACTATGCCCCGAGGATCAACGCTTATCCCATATGGATTGAGCTTCTGGACGCTCCTGTCACGCGAAATTGGGAATTGCTTGACCACACCCGTGTGCGAGTCGATCCTCCCCAATGAGTCGGCATTGAGTTCCGTAAACCATACGTTTCCACGAGCATCGAGCGCAATGTCATTTGGGGCACTTGGCAGTGCCAGTCGCCTGGTTGCATCACCCGGGTCAGGGACCGTCAATGTGGGTAAGCCATATACCTGGTACTTCCCCGTCGAAGGATAGTAGTGCCCGATATAGTTGGCATATTGTTCAGCGAACCAGATCGTATCGTCCGGCGCTACCAATAAGCCCATAATACCATTTTGCCCATGTGGCGGCGTTACTTGTCGAAAGGTCTGTGTCGCTGGATCAAAAACCGCAAGATAATTATGTCCCATTTCTCCAAACCAGATGCGCCCTTCGTGGTCGATAACCGGTCGCATCATGCCACTGTTGGTCTGAGGAAGCGGGTACTCACGAAACGTACCTGTACCCGCGATACCTGGTATCGAGTTGGTCTGGATACTTGTGGCGGGTGCTTCAGTAGTACTATTGCTTGTTGATGAGGGGGAAGTAGTTGTATCCGCACAGGCAGCCAGAATAAAAATGAAAAGGGTTAAAAGGGTGATAAAAGTTACGCGTCTCATCCTAATTGTTCTTTCAAACCGTTCTGTTTACTCCGCCAAAAAACCGGCTATACCGTCCTCGGCAAGGTGTGACAGTCGTGCATTGACCAGCGTATTCTGCCAGTCGCGCGTCTCAGGCTCCGGAAGGTCAACTATTTCGACGCGTAGATAATTATCGGTCAAGCCCTCCCAGCGCCCATGCTTCCTATCCTCGAGAAGGACCTGTACTGTGGAACCAAGAAACTGCTGGCGGAAAAGACGGCTATGTTCGTCATTGAGCGCGAGTAGTTGTTCGCTGCGCGCCTTTTTGACTTCATCCTTGATCTGTCCTCTCATACGTGCAGCTGCTGTACCCTGCCGAGGCGAGAAGCGAAAGACGTGTGATTTGGCGAATTGCAGTTCACTGGCAAGCTGGAAGGTCTGTTCAAAATCACTCTCGCTCTCACCTGGGAAACCAGTGATGATATCCGTGCTGATGGCAACTCCCGGAATGAGCCTCCTGGCGGTGGTGACCAGTGTATGATAGCGCGCGCTGTTATAGCGACGGGCCATACGCCGCAGTATGGTGTCCGACCCACTCTGCATCGGAAGATGGAAGTGGCGGCACATGCGTGGACTCTGCCACAGTTCGAGCCACTCGAGGCGAAAATCTTCAGGCTCGAGTGACGAGACCCGAATACGAGGAATAGTTGTCTCTTGCAGGAGTGCGGCAATCAAATGCCCAAGGTCCTGCTCTTTGTTCTCATCTGGATGGTAATCGCCCAGGTGGATACCTGTCAGTACGATCTCCTGATAGCCCGCTCGTTCCTTGCGCTGCACATGATCAACGACGGAAGCAATGCTTCGACTGCGTGACCCACCGCGTACATAAGGTACAATGCAATAGGTACACCGGTTATTGCAGCCATCTTGCACCTTCATCTGCACCCGAGTGCGCGACGTCAGCCTGTCATTGCTTGAGGCAAGCAAGCTCGTCTGCCGTGACGTAAATGGAGAAAGGGTAGGTGGATTGTCAGGTTGTGGCTCCTGGCCCGACTCCCCGTCAATCAAAAGTGATTGGTCACTGCCGATATGGTGAGTATCAAGTGGCAGCACTGGCAACATGTGCCGCTGTTGCGGATACTGGTTCTCAGACGAGCTAATCTGTTCTGCAGAATGTCGAGAGCTATCTGCATTCCATCGCTCCTTGACTGCCTCAACGGGAGAACTCTTTCCAGTGTTGCCCACGACTAGATCGACGCCTGGCAGCGCTGCTACTGCTGTGGGATTCAACTCGGCATAGCAGCCAGTGACAATGAGGAGTGCATCAGGTTGACGACGACGCGCCTGGCTGATGAGTTGCCGCGAACTCCGGTCACCCAGGTGAGTGACCGTGCAAGTATTGACGATATAGACATCCGCAGCATCGCTAAAATCATGCTGCACAAAACCCGCAGTACTCATCTGTTCGCTAATAGCCTCGCTATCGGCCTGATTGACTTTACAGCCCAGCGTGGCGACAGCGAATGTGTTTGATTCCGACAATGAATGATCCTGCATATCTACTCTATACGGTACTTTTTTCTCATTCTATTCATAAACACAAGAAAACTATCTTGCTTCCTTGCCTTCTTGCTCGTTCTCAAGCAGCATGATTATAGCCTAAAAAGACAAAACGTTCCAGTGGGTTCTATGTTGCTGGCCCTTGTTCTAGTTAACGGCTGATTTGCGCAGGTAATGTTTCGACAAGTGACTTCTGGATAAGTGGTAATACAAACCATATGTTGCCTAAGCCGAATAAAGTACCCGTGACGATTCGTAAAACCCAGGTACTCTCGCGCCAGCCAAACATCTGCGTTATACCATCCCAGGCCATGGGCAGCAACATCAGAATCCAGAGCCACCAGGGTAAGCCCGGCATGCGCTTTTTGCTCAGCACAAAGACCAGGCTGGCCACAAACATCGATGTATAGATGGAGAGGTTACGTTCGCAGAGCCCTAGTTGATGTCCAAAGACGTAGAACGAATGTGAAGGGACCTGGGCACAAATGAAATGCAGTGAAAAAAACAGCGGTTTTGCGATAACGTCCAGCCCAAAGTATGAAAGAAAAGGGATAGCTAATGCCGTAGCAACAATTACGCCAAGTACGATAGTGATGATAGTCGCCCAGGAATTCAGCAACCACTCACCCAATGCCTGGTTGAAACGCCCCAAAGCCTGCCTCTGTTTCAAAGAGAAGAGGGAAATTCCTCTATTGCTTTTTTTTACCTGTTGTTGTAGTGCCATTGTATTCTTCCTCGCCGTATGGGCAGGGATGCTTATGCTACTGATCTATCGAAAATGTATCCCTCAAGGTAACTGAAAGGCTTTTGCCAGGTTGCTAAAATCAATGCGACCTTCCAGGATTGTGTCATCATTGATGATAATGACAGGGATGCGGTAGCGATACTCCTCAAAAAGCTTTGGATTGCTCCGAATGTCGACCTCTGTGAGTTCAAAGTCTGACTGGGCCGCTATGTCATCAAGCATATCACGCGCCTCATCGCAAAGGTGGCAACCAGCCTTTGTATAAAAGGTCACACGCGGTTGTGACGGTTCTTTTGCCCTTGTCACGCTTGTTTCTCCATAGGCTAATCTTTTCATCCTCATGATAACACATACAAAGGGACTATCACAGGGTAGCAACTGATAAGGGTGCACGAAAAAGGGCAACATGCCAACCCATCCAGGTGTTGGCATGTTGCCCCGCAGGCTTGCGGGAACCAGCTGACCCTATCTACAGTCGTATGGTGCGGGTGGACAGTAAGGCTGGATGAACGCCAGTGTAGGACCAACGTGAACGTTGCTATGATGTAGCGGGAATGGAGGGGCCGCTTCCATCCTTATCGTCCAACCGAGCAGACCTGCAAGCAATGCAAGTGCCATAACTAGCAGAAATACCCACTTCCGCAATGTTGTGATCATAAAAAACTCCCTCTTGATTCGCTAACGCGAGCAACTTTTGCGCGCGTTTTCAAGCGAGCCATATTTGCTCGTCTAATGATTCAGGTGGAAAGGGAGAGAAAAAAACTTGCAATTTTTAAGTTCTCAATTTATAATCGTTATATAAAATAAATTAAGGCTCAGTATATGCATAAAAAATAGAAAGGTGAGTTATGATTGAGCGAGATGACGACTTATGGCCCCAAATCAATGCTGTGGCAAATCAGGCCGTACGAAGTTGTGCGCTAGGTATACTCACAACTGATGCCCTAGCACAGCAAATATTGCTGGAATGGAAAGCTCGGCGTAAAGGTGATGAACCACCTTCACACGGCTTGCTCAGACGTATTGCCCTGCGAATTTGCAGTCGCGCACTATGTGAAGCCTGGCGTTCGCCCCAGCACGAAGTTCGTAATGCTGCGTATGAGAACCTCAGGCGTTACCTTGAGCGATCACTGCGGAGTACGGGTTATGCTTATAGGTTGCAGCAAGACACGCACGCTGTTGAAGATGTACTGCACCAGGCGCTTGAAGAGCTTTACCTATCCATAACTCGTAATCTGCAGGCAGGACCAGCTGATCCTGCCTCATTTCTGAAATGGGCACAAACTATAGTAATCCGTCAAGCCCATGCTTATGTACAGAAGCGTGATAAAGATTCTTGTCTCTCAATTGAGAATCAACAGGAACTGTACAACGAAATACCGAGCGATGAACAACACCATGATCCTCAGCAACAAATAGAGAGGCAGGAATTGCGTCAAACGCTTAAAGATGCTATCCTATCACTACGTAACCGCAACTATCAGCAGGTATTGCTCTATACTTACTTTGCGGATATGGATGAAAGTGAAATGGCAAGTCACTTGCATGTACCAGTGCAAGAGATCTATATGTGGCGTTATAGAGCTTTGAGGGCATTACGTAAAAAACCTGAGATAATGCAGCTTTTACAAATATGGCGAGAATAGCATACAATAGTCTATATGTGTAGTTTTATGAAGCGGATGCAAAAACTGCACAAAATTGGGGGGATCTGTTTCATGGGCTGTTCTGAACTACATCGGCTACTGATGCACACGAATTGGCAAGGTAATGAACGTTTGAGCAATGCTATTGTATCCCATATCCGCACATGTCCACAGTGCGACCATGGGCTAGTGCGGCTCTCCGAGGCAATTATCGCCGATGACACACTCAATTGCGAACAGTGTCGTTCCCGTTTTCCCGACTACTACGAGGCCACTCGTCCTGTATATCCACTCGTCGAGATGTCCGCAAAAGAAATGGCCCAGGTGGCGTTCCACCTGAGCCACTGTGTCTCCTGTCACGAGGAATACGAAGAACTTGTGCTCCTGTCTGAGTTAGAAGAGCGCAATGAAATGGTCGACCTCTAAGAGTTTTATTCGTTACTACGAGCTCGCGATCGCTCGTGCTGCGTCAATAAGCGTTTGCGTAATCTGATATTCTGTGGAGTAACCTCAACCAATTCATCATTATTGATAAAATCAAGCGATTGTTCCAGGCTCATGATGATAGGTGGCGTCAAGCGTACCGCGATATCTGAGGTGGAAGAGCGTACATTCGTCTTCTGCTTCTCCTTACACACATTGACTGCCATATCCATTGGCCGCGCATTGAGTCCAATGATCATGCCTTCGTATACAGGCGTACCCGGCTCTATGAAGGTATCACCACGTTGCTGAGCATTGTTCAATCCATATGTAACGGCAACTCCAGTTTCAGAGGCGATAAGTGCCCCCATACGGGTTGTTCCGATCTTTCCCAGCCAGGGCTCATAGCTGACAAGTAAACTACTCATTGCACCATTGCCCTGAGTCAAGGTCAGAAAGGCATTGCGGAAACCAATTAAACCGCGTGTTGGAATATGGTACTCCAAGCGTACATTGCCGGAACCATCGTTGGTCATATTGATAAGCTGCGCTTTTCTGGACGCCAATGTCTCAGTGAGCACTCCAATATAGCTGTCCCTGGTATCAATAACCAGGTGTTCGATAGGTTCAACGATCTTGCCGTTCTCGTCTTCGTGGGTAATCACCTCGGGGCGCGATACCTGAAACTCGTATCCCTCGCGGCGCATGGACTCAATCAATACAGAGAGATGCAGTTCGCCACGACCCGATACAATAAACTCGTCTGGTGAATTGCCATCTACTACCCGCAGACTGACATTCGTCTCTAATTCACGGTAAAGGCGCGACCGCAGCTGCCTGGAGGTAGGGTACTTACCTTCTCGGCCAGCATATGGGCTGGTATTCACCCCAAAGGTCATCTTCAAGGTTGGCTCTGTGATGGCAATCGTCGGCAAGGCTTCAGGATGGTCTACGTCGGCGATGGTTTCGCCAATATTGGCGCCGGCAATACCTGTTAAGGCTACGATATCTCCAGCCAACGCCTCAGGAACTTCTATACGCTGTAGCCCTTTATACGTCATGACGAGATTGATCTTTTGTCGTGATGTCACCCCATCCCGGTTGATGTGCGCAACGAAGGTATTCGGCGTCACTCGCCCACGGACGATGCGCCCAATGGCATATTTGCCTTTATAATCATCATAGTCGAGCGCTGCAACCAGCAACTGGAAAGGGGCCTCGGTATCTACGACTGGAGCAGGAATGGTATTGACAATTGTCTCAAACAGCGGCTCCAGGTTAATGCGCTCATCATCTGGATGATACATCGCCACGCCGTCGCGACCAACAGCGTAAAGGACAGGGAAATTGAGGTGTGCATAGGTTGTCGCCAGCTCCAGGAAAAGGTCCTGCGTCCATTCCAGCACCTGATCAATGCGCGCATCGCGACGGTCTATTTTATTGATCACGACGATAGGCTGTAAGTTTAGCTCCAGTGCTTTTTGCAGTACAAAGCGAGTCTGAGGCATTGGACCCTCCACCGCATCGATAAGGAGAATACAACCATCGGCCATATTGAGTACTCGCTCGACCTCGCCTCCAAAGTCCGCATGTCCTGGTGTATCAATAATGTTGATTTTTATATCTCGATAGATAATGGCAGTATTTTTGGCCAGAATGGTAATACCACGCTCCCGCTCCTGGTCGTTAGTATCCATGATAAGTTCGCCCATATGTTGATTCTCACGAAAAATGTGGCTCTGCTTGAGCAGGCCATCTACCAGTGTAGTTTTCCCATGATCGACGTGAGCGATGATAGCAACATTGCGAATATCGTTTCGTTGTACCAATTTTTCTGTATGGGCCATAGTATTTTGAACCTGCATAGTAAAAATGTATAACTCCTTAAAGGCAAAAGAAAACCGGACGGTTTCTTTCGCCCGGTGAATAGGTTATTTTTTATATCACTACTCTCAAGCTACATTGTATCTTCTCTGAGAGCTTGCGTCAAGCATTGATTAGTTGCTAATTCTGTAACGAGAATCTACAATATAAACAAAATGTGTCCTATCACTTGTATCTCTTTTCTTGCAACGGACGAACCTTTCAACCTGGCGCATATCTTTAGCTGTAGCACTTGTAGCAGCGATCTCTAGAGATTTCAGGAGAATAAGATGAGCGTAGATTCCAGCGATTCAAGCATCATTTCCCAAATGCGCGCCATCACTATCTCACGTGAATATGGGAGTGGAGGTGGCGAAATTGCTAGACGCCTGGCCAAACGCCTGGGCTGGGGTCTAATCGATCATGAAGCAGTAATACGGGTAGCACAGGAATTAGGAGTCAGCGAGGCGGAGGCGGCGGTACACGATGAATATGCTGAGGGTCTTGTTTCACGTATTTTGTCCAGCATGCAGGCAGTTGATCCAGCAATGTATGCGGCAGGGCCGGTTTCATTGACAACGAACGCACAAGAATACCACAAAGCACTAGAAAAGGTTGTCATATCAGCGGCTACAGCAGGACATGTCGTGATTGTAGGTCGAGCGGCACAGGTCATTCTAGCTGGGCAACGTGACGTTCTTCATGTGCGGGTAGTAGCGTCTATCGAACAACGCGTCCCCTATGTCATGCGCCGGGAAGGATTGGACCAGGATGCAGCCCGTAAACGCATACAGACGAAAGATCGTGATAGAGTTCGCTACTTGCAAACACAGTATCGCTTCCATCCTGCAGACCCACACCTGTATGATCTCGTGTTAAATTCAAACATCATCGATCTGGATAGCATCGTCGATCTGATCAACCTCGCGTTAGAGCGCAAGGCCAGCCACCTCTCAACACCTACTGAGAATCTGGGACCTGGCACAGGTCTGACTCGTTATCCCACGCAACCTGGTGATTTTCGCCTAT